>VOFK01002849.1_pt1 | contig 29275 bp, 42 predicted proteins | sample 5384121 | NCBI WGS metagenome assembly VOFK01 (sample SAMN12384730, study PRJNA508395) | human gut metagenome | isolation source: healthy gut J | host: Homo sapiens | reverse complement strand
ATGTCATTAAGTTAAGAAATGATTTGCTTTGAGGAGAACACAAAAAATGTGCTCCTTTTTTTTGTGGAAAATTTGAATTTTTTTGTTGACATACAGGTTGAAATGTGGCCTATTATCATTTCTGATAATAGGCCAATTGTTTATAGGTATATGTTTTTGGAGGTACTTATGAACAATTATAAATCGTTAAAAAGCAGTTAAAATTCTGCATCAAAACCATGAATGATTCTTCTTCACTATTTGTTGTTGATTCAAATAAGGATTTTACACGGAAAAGAAAACATCTTTTTGGAAGTACTCTTTTCAATGTGCTTTTTATTAGAGTCTGGATCTTTAAAAGATGAAATGTTCAAATTGTTTGGATATAAGCTTGATACGCCTACAGCTTCTTCATTTGTACAGGCACGTAGTAAGATTCGTCCAGATGCATTCCATACATTATTCAATATGTTCAATGAACGAACACAGAAAATCAAGCTTCACAAAGGCTATCGCCTTCTCGCTGTTGATGGTTCTGTTCTGCCTATTAGCAGTGCTATCAAAGATACTAAAACCACTTTTTATAAGGCTAATAATTCGAATAAACCTTTCTCCGCCTATCATCTGAATACAAGCTATGATCTATTGGAATGTACTTATGATGATATTGTTCTTCAAGGAAATGCCGTAATGAATGAAAATGGTGCATTCAATGAAATAGTGGATAGATATGATGGTCCTAAAGCTATTTTCATTGCAGACAGAGGCTATGAATCTATCAATTCTTTTGTGAAAGTAGGTATGAAGAACCATAAGTATTTGATCAGGGTAAAGGATATTCATTCTAGAACAAGCGTACTGCGGAGTTTTGGCCCTTTTCCAAATGCAGAATTTGATATGCATGTTCGTCGTACCTTGACTACAAAACAAACGAATGAAATAAAAGCCCATCCTGAAATATATAAGTTTGTCCCTAAGAATCAGAGATTTGATTTTTTTGACGGAAGCCCTTATTTTGATTTTGAATGTCGTGTTGTACGTTTTAAAATAAGTGATGATACTTACGAAAGTATTATTACAAATTTAGATGAATCCGAATTCAATATACAAGATATCAAAGAACTGTACCACCTTCGTTGGGAGATCGAAACAAGCTATCGTGAATTGAAATATCATTTAGATTTAAATACATTGCATTCAAAGAAAAGAATGTTTATAGAGCAGGAAATCTATGCAAAGATGGTTCTATATAATTTCTGCAGCAGAGTAAGTAATAATATAAAAATCAAAGAAAAAGACAGAAAATACGAGTATCAATTAAATTATGTACGTGCTTTTCATATAATACGTAACTACCTAAAAGAAAAAGGTGGAAAGAATCCACCTGATATTGAATCACTGATAGCTAAAGAAATACTGCCAATCCGTCCTAATCGCCAGAATGAACGGAAAGTGAAAGCCAAATCACCGGTATCTTTTAACTATCGATATGATTAACAACTAATATTATATATTTTTTAAAATGTAGTAGCAATACTACAATTTTCGTCGTGCTTTCAAATAAAAATACCATCCAGAAAATAGTATCTGGATGGTTCGTCATTTCTTAACTTAATGACATTGGCAGGATACCCCTCTTTTTTCCATTTTAAAAGTAAATCCTTAGATTCTTCGAAAGAAAAAGGAAGCGTATGATTTGAGATAAGTTCTAAAAGAGTTTGAATCTTATCTTCAAGTTGTTTTACCCCATTTTTTTCTTGTTGGCTTGATCGCATAAATAAGGTACTTAGTGTATTTACATTTAAACCATAATTCAAATGTAGACGAATATAGTCTCCATCTAATTCTTCAATTGAATCTGAAGAATCTTTATGATTTTGTAGTTCTTGTTCAATATTTGATTTGACGGTAGAGAAATCAGAAACAAGGTGTTCACATCCAAAACTACTTTGATACAAAAACTTCATAAGGTCTTGTAATTCAAGTTGTGGGTATAATTTAAATTGATTAAGTATATATTCTTTTGTGTTCATAGAATGTATTTTATCACATTCTTTTCTTTTTGATTATAGATAAAAACTATAACAAGTGCATATTTTTTAAATATTATAAATAATCAATAAGAAATGATAAAATGATGTTGTTGGAGGAAATTGACTAATGTTGAATATTAAATATGATATTGTAGGATCTTTTTTAAGACCACAAGAAATTAAAGAGGCTCGTGCTAAATTTAATAATAATGAGATTACATATGAACAATTACGTGATATTGAGGATGAACAAATCGCAAAATTGGTTGCCAAAGAAGTACAACACGGATTAAAGTTTGTGACGGATGGAGAGTTTCGTCGTCGCTGGTGGCATTTGGATTGGCTAAAAGAATTTGATGGTTTTACGACAAAACACTTAGACAAGTTTATTAATGGAAGAAATAATCATATTGAATTGGGTATGATTGAAGGAAAGATTTTTTATGATCCAAATAAGGCACATAAAGAAATGTACGCATGGGATTTCTTAAAGAAGGAAGCAAGTAAATATGGTGTAGAAGCCAAGAAATGTATTTCTGGACCAAACATGATTTTGATTGATCATTTCTTACAACTAGGCATTAAAGATACACCATATTATGGTACGGATATTGAAGCGGTGATTGAAGATATTGGATTGGCATATCAAGCAGCCATTCGTGATTTCTATAATCATGGATGTCGCTATATTCAAATTGATGATACTTCATGGACCTATATGATCGATGATACGTTTGTATCAAAGGTAGAAGGTTTGGGTTATACAAAAGCACAAGTACTAGATTGGTTTGTGCGTGTAAGTACAAAAGCTTTAGAAAATCGTCCAGAAGATATGCAGATCGCAACACATTTCTGTAAAGGAAACTTCAAAGGAAATCCATTATTCCATGGATTCTATGATACGATTGCCAAATCGGTCGCAAGTATTCCATACGATGGCTATTTTGTAGAATATGATGATGCTCGTAGTGGAACCTTTGATCCTTGGGCTGTTTTAAAGGCACAGGCCGCACATTTGTAGCTGGCTTGATTTCGACTAAGCGTAAAGAATTAGAAGAGCATGATGCGATTAAAGAGCGTTATGAACAAGCTAAAGCTGTAGTTGGTGAGAATATTGCACTTTCTCCACAATGTGGATTTGCCTCTGTAGAAGAAGGAAACTGCATTGATGAAGAAACACAATGGAAGAAAATTGATTTATTGGTATCTTGCCAAGACTTTATTTAAGGGAAATCTTTAGATTTCTCTTTTTTTCACAAAAGACACATTTAATAAAACAGGATATAGACATCATTAATGTCAAATAGACTTGTACAATTTACCTGTAAGTGAGGTAATGAAACATGTGTACAGAATTTAATTTAAAAATAGATGAATCTACTGAGTTGCTAGATACAAGAATATATTCGATAGCTATGATACAAATGAATTGCTACTATTATCCGATACTATTAAACAATCATGCTTTGAATTTCTATTCAATTCTCATATTGAGTGCTGCCCTTATTGTGGAAGCGTTCATATCGTTAAGGCTGGAAAAAACAGTAAAGGAACACAACGCTATAAATGCAACAATTGTAAACGAAGATTCATTAATAGTACAAATCATCTAATGCATTGGTCCCACTTATCAAAGGAACAATGGGAAATCTTGTTTTATTCTTCATTAAACAATGATTATTTATCCAAAACTGCGAAGCTTGTAGGTATCAGTATTGTTTCTGCATTTTATAACAGACACAAACTTATGTATGTGCTAAATGAATTGATAAACAAAAAACAATTGTCAAAGAAAAAAATTGCACTAGATGAAACATATTTGACATACCAAGCTAAGGGGGGTTGTAAACCAAAATCGTAGAGGTATAAGTAAAGATAAAATTGGTATTGCATGTGCAATAGATGGAAGATGGAAATTATGTTGTACACACAGCAGATAGAGGTCGTCCCACCTCTAGCACGCTAATAGATATTTTTAAAAACACAATACGTCCTGGATCAATCGTAATCAGTGATAGTCAAAGAAGTTATCACCAATTAATGGATGCATTAAACATAAAATGGGTCAAAATACCATCTGGTGAAAAATCAAAAGATGGATATACTCTAGAAATGGTTAATCATCTTCATGATAGAATAAAAAAGCATTTTTCAGAGGCAAAAAAGAAATGTAATGACACATTATCTACAAGGTTATCTAGCATTATTTCAATATAGTGAGTTACATACAATGATGATTGGTAGCAAGATGTTTCAAGATGAATTCATGAAGATTAACAACATCTTAAGTGGCATTCGAAATAAAGATATATGCCCAGAAGTCAATTTATATAAGACGTTGTATGAGTGTTGATTTTAGCTTTATATCCTAATTTATTAAATGTGTCTTTTCACAAAAAAAGGAACAATTACTTGTTCCCGTAGTATGAATTTAAGAAAGATTCTTTGAATTCTTTAAATGTACCATCTAAAAATAGCTTGTCTAGCCTGTTCTGTAAGACGAATGATGAAACGAAGATTATGCATCGAAGCTAGTTCAAAAATATTTGGCTGATTCTGTGTGGTCTTGTGATTTCCAAAGTCTTCTTAATTCGCCTAATGTGATTTTACTTTGACATGTTGGACAATCGCATCCTTCATCAATGATTTCATCGCTATCTCTATATTTAGATAGATTGATAGGACCATGCATTGTATACAATCTTCCATGTCTTGCCTCTCTTGTAGGGGCTACACAATCAAATGTATCTGCACCATTTTCAGTACCAATCAAGATATCATCTGGATGAGATAAACCTAATAAATGTCTTGGCTTATTTTCAGGTAGTTCTTCGTTACACCAAGTTAAAATATCGCCTAATGTTTCTTTTAAGAAGGCACCGCCTAATCCATAGCCATCGAAATCCATTTGTGCATACTTTTTACATGTAGATCTTCTAAGATCTTCCCAACGACCACCTTGAATTACGCCATATAGAGATTGGTGATATCCTAAATCATCACAATGTTTTTTATGTTCATCCAGACTTCTTTTTGCCCAACGCTCCGTTCTTGCCAAGGATTCAACATTATATTCATAAGTATCCGCTAAAGAAGTTAATTCATCATAAGCCATATGGATATCGGCTCCAATACGACATTGAATCTGCATACTTTCTTCAGGACCAATAAAATCTTCTTGACCTGTAAATGGATCATGAAAGTGTACTCCATCTTCTGTAACGTGGGCTAGACGTTTTTCTTCTTCCGTATTTTTCATATTGTCTTCACGTTTCATGCTGACAACTTTTCCACAACCTGAACCTAAAGACATGACTTGAAATCCACCGGAATCTGTTAAGGTTGGACCATCCCATTTTGACCATGCAGATAAGCCTCCATTAGCGGCAATCTCTGGGGAAATGTTTCGTAAATGATATCCATTACTTAACATGGCTTGAGCATTAATGCTCTTTAATTCTTCCATAGAAACAAAACGAACTTCACCATGTGTTCCCACACACATAAATGCCGGCGTTTTAATATCACCATGAGGTGTATGTATAATTCCGGCTCTTCCTAAATGGCCAGGAATTCTTTTTTCAATTTCAAAATAAAATTTATTGTCATTTTTATATTCCATAAATGCCTCCAACTCATTTATTTTATCATATATTAGCGTCGGCTTATATAAAAGATTATACCAAGTATACTGATTATACCTGCAACATATCTAATACCTAGATCAGATGTCTGAGAAAATTGACATCGCAACAGAACTTGTATTTTCATCGGTTGCCAACATTGTTTCTGATTGGCAAGCCACATTAAATGCAGTAGAGCTAGTTCTTTATACAATACACATTAAAGAGAATAGCGAAATTAAGATGAATCTCTTTCTGTTCTTATTGAAATTTGAGGACAATATACTTTTGCCGATTCTGCAACAACCAATAAAGAAAGTACAAATGTAATTGTTGTATTGGATAAATTTGCCTCTTGCGATATAGCTATAGGTCATATATAGTACGCACTAACAAACAATAAATATTTATCTTTCAAAAACGTTTTTATTTTACCATAAGTTTTATTGAAAACCCCATTTTTTCTTTCTATAATATATATCGGTGATAATTTATGAAGAAAACAATTTGGATAGCAACGAGCAATGCTCATAAAGTGGAAGAGTTTCAGACGATGTTGAAGGATTGTGATGTGAAATGTTTAAAAGATTTAGATCATACAATCCATATTATTGAAGATGGAACAACTTTTGAAGAAAATGCATTGATTAAAGCTCGTACATTATTTAATGAACTACATGAACCTGTCATTAGTGATGATTCAGGTTTGGAAGTGGATGCGATGGATAAAAAGCCGGGTGTTTATTCCGCTCGTTTTTTAGGTGAAGATACAAGCTATGATATTAAGAATCAATATATTATAGATCAAGTACAAGGTAAGGTGCGTACAGCTCGTTATGTGTGTGTTATTGCCTATATTGATGAAGATGGAAAAGAACAAGTGTATCGTGGTGAATGTGAAGGTTTGATTCACGATAAATTGGAAGGTGAAAATGGATTTGGTTATGATCCTATTTTCTATTATCCTGCATTTAAGACAACGCTTGCCAATGTGAGTGAAGAAAAGAAAAATAGTGTTTCACATCGTGGTATTGCGCTTGAGAAGTTTTTGAAAGATTGGAGTAAATAAGTATGTTGCATGTTGTATTGTATGAACCGGAAATTCCACAAAATACAGGAAATATCATTCGAACTTGTATGGCTACAGGTTCTCGTTTGCATTTGATTGAACCATTGGGCTTTTCGTTGGATGAAAAACATTTGCGTCGTTCGGGAATGGATTATATTAAAGATGCCGATATTCATATTCACAAGGATTGGGATGCATTTGTAGCTGAAAACCCAAGTGAACATTATTATTTTATGACTCGCTATGGAAAAAAGGCACCAAGTGAATTTGACTTCACAAAAGAAGAGGGTGATGTTTATTTAGTGCTTGGAAAAGAAAGTACGGGTGTAGACAAAAAAAAATCCTCAAAGAACACTTAGATACTTGTATGCGTCTTCCTATGGTCGCAAACGCAAGAAGCTTGAATTTGTCCAATTGTGCTGCCATTATTGTATATGAAGTGTTGCGTCAACTTGATTATCCAGGACTTAGTACGCATGAAGAGCTTAAGGGAGAGGATTGGCTTGAAAATCTTAAGGTCGATTGATCAATGCATAGATTCGTTTGAAAAGCGAATCTTTCTTTTTATTTTCTTTCTTTGTTTATATTGGTTGTGGCAGAATGTATGGCAGCTCATTCTGTTTGGTAAATTATTCTTTGTGACGGATTACGAGAGTTTATTTCATATTCAGTCAACACTAAGTATGTATCAATCGAGTGTTTTCATTCGTATCCTATATTATGTGATTTCAAATCCAACTTTGAATGTATTAAAACTCATTAGTTGTATAAAACTAATAGACATTTTGGCTATTCTAGGAGTCATATTATTGATAAAAAAGTTTCGAATTGTCGTTATTTTTAATGGAATTAAATACGTTTGGGGCTTGTTTTGGGTTGTTAAAGCATTAAATTCAAAAAGTGTATATTTGGTAATTTCTTGTTTAAAATGGCTTTCTTTAGGGCTTTTTATAAGTATGTTGATGGTTTCTATAGTTTTACTGTATACGCTTTCAAAAATGATTGCGGATTATGATGATTTTGTTCATGAATTGTAGACAATATTATGCATTTACTAAATTGTGTACAATTTTTTATAAAATCACACAATTTACCACAATTTAGAATTATGTGCTTTATATAAAAGCTTATTAAGGAAAAAAATTAAGAAATAAATTACTAAAAAGTGCAAATGATTTTTAAGCGAAAATTTGCAACAAAAAAGAATCCTTGTTAAACTTCAGTTGTTGTAACGAAGAGGTGATATGATGAATTTTATCGAAAAAACATAGTAAAATTTTTAGCCGTAAGCCTATGTCTATTGACTTCTGGTCCAATTGTTTCGACAATGTATGCCAAAGAAGTTCAACCAGGATGGCATGGTGAAGGCGCAGATCGTTATTATATTTTAGAATCAAATCGTCAAACAGCTACTGGTTTAACAAAAATCGATACTGAACTTTACTATTTCAATAGTAAGGGTGAAATGCAGTTTGGTTGGCAAAATGTTTCGGATGAAACATATTATTTCCAAGCAGATGGAACTGTAAAGAACAGGTACTGTTACTATTCACGGCAGTGAATATAATTTCCAAAAGGAAGGTGTTCTTCTTCAGGGATGGAGTGAAGATGGTAAATCATTCTACGATGAAAAAGGAAACAAGACTTCAACAAACTGGGTTGAAGACAATGGCGCAAAATATTATTTTGACGACAAAGGAAATTGCGTAACGGGTTGGCAAAAAATCGATGGCCAGGACTATTATTTTGGTGAAGATGGAAAGATGGCTACAGGTCAATTTGATGTAGACGGAAAAACATATTTCACTGGGGAAGATGGAATCTTCCGTACTGGTTGGCAAGTAATCAACGGTCAGGATTATTATTATGCAGAAAATGGCGAAGTCACTAAGAATAAATTCTTAGATATTGATGGAACTAAATACGCATTCGATGAAAATGGTAATTTAATTAAGAATACCGAAAAAGATGGATATAAGATCGATGAAAATGGTGTTGCGACTGAAATAACTCCTTCTCAGGATTCTTCAACTCAAGACACTACAAGTACACCGGCTCAAAGTACTACTACAAACACAAATACAAGTACAAGTACAAGTACAAACACAAGTACAAATACTACACAAGCTCCTTCACAGAATACAACAGGTGGTTCTACAAACAATAGTTACAACAATAACTATGCACCATCAACTCCAAGTGTAAACTCTTCAGCTATTGCGGCTGCAGCGTTGAATCAAGTAGGAGCAAGCCAAGATTGTACTATGTTAGTCACAAATGCTTTAGCCGCTGTAGGAATTAATTTCCACGGTTCTCCTGAACAATATTTAAGTTTAGGACGCATTACTTCAAGTCCAGTTGCAGGTGACATTATTGTTTATTCAGGTCACGTTGCGATTTATATTGGAAATGGAATGGCTGTTCATGGTGGATGGTTAGGCAATCAAACAGTAATAGAGTCGGTTTCTTGTGGTAATGCATTGATCGCAAATGTTCATGTAGGTTAGAATTCAATTCTAACCTTTTTTGTTTTTGAAAATCAATAATATATTTTTCAAGGAGGTCTCTTGTATGAACTATATTCAAACGCAAAAAATTTAGCGATGTCTATGTTTCTTGTAAAACAATGATGCCTTTTAATCGAAATACAATTACAGCACTCAATGTTCTTGTATATATGATGAAGGCAAAAACAGAAAAGATGGATTCCAAACAAAAATTAGCTTCTACGCTAAATCTAGCTTATGGTACGAAAATATCTTACGGATTAACATCTTTCGGGGATTTAATTCAAGTGGATGTGCGTTTTCAATTTGTTCGTCCAGACTGGATTGAAGATGAGAATTATGTAAATAAAATCAAAGATATTATGGATCAAAGCTTTATTTCATTCGGTATTGGATGAAGAAAAAACTTCAAAGAGTCTGTATATCTATTAAAAAAATAGATTATTAGCACAAATGGATGATCCAGCCAACTTATCTTGTATGTATGCCTTTGAAATGGCTCATGACAAGCATTCGATTTCGATTCCTGTACAGGGAAGTTTAAAGGATTTAGAAACGCTTACTTTAAAAGAGGTCAAACAAATATATACACTCTATATGGATATGGCTAAACATTTCTATATTTGTGGATATGTTGATCAAGAACTATATGATTTTATTGATTCATTGGATTCGCATTGTCCTTTTATTTCAGAAAGAACATTGCTTCCAAAAGTAGAAACGAGTTATAAGACATTTGAAAAGGATATTTCTCAAACCTGTATTTCGCAAGTGTATTCTACATCGGTGGATATTTCAAGTGCAGACTATGAGGCAGAATTGCTTTTGTGTAGTATTTTAGGGCAAAGTCAAAAGAATTTGATGTTTGATGAGATTCGTGAGAAGAATAGCCTTTGTTATTCAATAAGCTCATCAATCATTCGTTTTGATGGTGCGATATTGATTCATACGGGGAGTAAATCGTAAAGATGTTACTAAAGTATTGAATTTAATAGAAACCCAAATGGATCGATTATTGAATATGGATTATGACGATGCCTATTTAGAAATTGCGAAAATGGGATTTAAAGATCGTATTATTGGTGGATTGGATCAGGCACTCTCTTTAATTGCCCAAGCGTTTTTAGATGATTTGTTGCATCGTAAACTAACAACAGAACAAAGAATTGAAAGAATTATGAAGGTGACAAAGGAAGATATTTCGCGTGTTGCCTTACAAATGAATTTGGCATCAGTAGCCATTGTTGCGGAGAATGAAAATGAATTATAATTTGGATTTAACGAAAGAAACTTTACCAAATGGCTTACAAGTTTTACTTGTGCATAAGCCGGATTATCAAAGATCACTCTTTCTTTTGGGGGCAAAAGTTGGTGGCTTTGACATAGATCAAAATGTGGATGGAACACTTGTTCATCATAAAAGTGGATTGGCTCATTATTTAGAGCATCAAATGTTTTATTTAGATGGAGAAGATGTTAGTGAATTGTTTGCGGGTTTGCAGTGTTTGACAAATGCATATACTTCATATACGGAAACTGCATTTTATTTTTCAACGACAGCAGATGTAAAACAGCCATTAAAGCTGTTATTTGATTTTGTTGAGAATCTAGATGTGACAAACAAAACGATTGAAAAAGAAAAGGGAATTATTCTAAGTGAATATGATATGTATCAACAATCGCCTGAACAGCGTCTTTTTAAGGAGACTTTAATCTCTTTATATAAGAATCATCCAATGAAAGTAGATGTATTAGGATCTAAGGAAGATATTCAAAATATGCGTATGGAAGATCTTAAATATTTTTATGAATTGAACTATGATCCAAGTAAATTGTGCCTTGTAGGCATCACTGGAAAAGATACAGACGAAATTATGGAATGGATCAAAGACTGTCAAAAGGATGTAGAAAGTAAGTGTGATAAAGAGATTTCACGTGTTTTTAAAGAAGAACCGATGGAAGTTAATCGCAAAGAATTTGTAGATACAATGGATATTTCTCAGCCTTTTGTGTGTGTTGGCTTTAAAATGAAGCCTTGTTCAAATGTTATTGAGAGTATAGAAAAGGATTTTGCGGTCAATATGTGGCTAGATTCTTTAATGGGGCCTTTGAATCCTAAATTTCAAGAATGGCTGGATCGAAGAATCTTTACGCAATTTGTAGGAGCCGAAGCGGATTTTATTATAGATCATAGTTATGTCTTGTTTTATGCACAAACAATAAATCCAGATGCTTTTATTGAGCTTGTAAAAGAGCAGGTGAAGAAGAAAACAATATTGAATGACGATTATCAATCTTTGCGTGCGCAGGCTATAGCGAATAATTTAAGGGGCTTAAATCATTTTGATGGTTTAGCTAATGATTTATTAAGAAGTCATTTTGAAAATTTTGATTATATGGATAGTTTAAATCGCATTCAAAAGATGTCTTTAGACAAGGTTCTTTCTAATTTGGGTGATTTAGATTTTTCAAATGTATGTGTGACAAAAATTCTTCCGAATGATTCTATCTGATCTAATTTGCGTTATTTTAGCCAAATTAGAGGCTGAAAACAATAGAAATATGTACAAAATAGCGACCTATAGACAAAATAGGTCGTTTGTTTTATATAAGGGATGTTTGTACAATACATTTGAAGAAGGATGGTGATGAAAATGGTGGTCAGAATTGAAGGAGGATAATCAATTATGAATGCGTTTAGTATCGTGGGGAAAATTACGGAAATGCCTGTTTTAAAGGAAACAACAAATGGTTTAAAGACTTGTGAACTTCCTGTTCGTGTGCAGCGTAACTTTCCAAATTCAGATGGTGTTTATGAAAATGATGATATGGTTATTGAAGTATGGCGAGGACTTGCAGAAACGGTAAGTGCTTCATGTAAGATTGGTGATTATGTAGGAATCAATGGTCGTATTCATTCGCGTAAATACCAAAAGGATGAAAAGGTATACTTAAACTATGGCTTTGTAGCTGAAAAAATTGATTTTTTACGTTAGTAAAACAAAGAGAAATACACAAAATAAGAAAACACATCCACAAAAAAAGAAGCGAATCAAATCGCTTCTTTCTTTTATCATGTCTAAGATTAACGGTTGTAGAATTCTACTACTAACAATTCGTTGATTTCTTGAGCTGTGAATAGTTCTTTACGTTCTGGGTAACGAACATAAGTACCTTTCTTAGCATCTTTGTTTACTTCTACGAAATCAACAGTTGCTGTTGCAGCTTCTAAAGCTTCGTTAATTACGCTTAAGTTTTTAGCGCGTTCACGGATTTCGATAACTTGTCCTGGTTTTACTTGGAAACTAGGGATATCTACTTTCTTACCATCTACTAATACGTGTCCGTGGTTTACTAACTGACGGCTAGCACGACGAGTACGTGCAAATCCCATACGATAAACGATGTTATCTAAACGAGATTCTAACATTACTAAGAAGTTTTCACCAGCTGAACCAGCTTTTTTACTTGCTTTTAAGTAAGTGTTGTAGAATTGTTTTTCACTTAATTGGTAAGTGTGACGAATTCTTTGTTTTTCTTGTAACTGGATACCGTAGTTTGTTAATTTTGGACGACGAGGTGAACCGTGTTGTCCTGGAATAGTATCACGACGAGTTAATTCTTCACCAGTTTCTAAAACTGAGAAACCAAGACGACGAGACTTTTTCCAAATGCTTCCTGTGTTTCTTGACATAATTTTTCCTCCTATTGTTTTATATCATTCATAAAACAATAACAGTACAAATCTTTAAAGGTTGTGTTAACAATGATATTTTCCGCTATCAGCTATTAGCTTACTCATATCGCTTAGTGCTGTAACGCATATCCTTTAACTTTGTATGCTGCTATCAATTTATGCTTATGTATCATATCAAAGAACATGAATAAAATCAAGAAAAGGATGCAATGATTTTGAAGTTTTGCTATAATAAGAATGGTTTGCAAGGAGGTACCACTATGGATAGTGTTTTGAATTTCTTTCGATCAGTATACGCATTCATAAAAAATCAACTTTCTGTGACTGTAATCATCTATCTTTGTATAGCGATTTTAGTCTTGATCTTGGTTTGGATCATCATGCGTATGATCAAACGTAAAAAGGCGTCGAAGCGACTTTCAGATCTTGAAATTGAAATGAATGAAATTCGTAACAATTCCTTGGCCTATAAATTTAACAAAGCATCGGCGTTCGCAAGAGTGAATGATGATATCATGGATAAAGTTAAAAAATTAACTCCAAAATATGATACTTGTCAAAATAACTTAAGTGCATGTGATGATTTGTTCAATGAAGCAGATGATTATGTTTCTAGACATCGTTTGCGTAAATCAATGCGTGCAATGGATGATTTAGAAACAATGATGGATGAAACAAAAGAAAGAATTCGTATTGTTATGCAATCTTTGGATCACATCTTAGCTCGTGAAACAGAAGTTCGTGAATCGGCAAATGCTTTAAAAGAACGTTTCCGTAATGTGAAAACTGTTTATCAAGATAATCGTTCTTCATTCTATGGATCGGTTAATTATGTAGATTCATGTTTAGAGGAAATCGAAAATGAATTCTCTAATTTCGAAGAATGGATGTTTGCTTCTGAATTTAATAAGGCAAAGGAAGAACAAGAAAAAATCTCAAAAATGGTGGATGAGATCAGCTCTAAAATTGCAGCCTTCCCTGGACTCTATGAAAAGGCCAAAAATGTATTGCCTCGTGCAATCAACGAAGTTCGTTTGCACATCAAGGAATTACAAGAAAAAGATATCGACTTATCTTATTTAGAACCAGAAGAAAAATTAACAACCATTCAAAATGCATTGGCAAGTACAATTGATCAATTGGATGCTGGTGAATTTGAATTGGCACAAGAAAACTTGGAAATCATTGGGGATCACATCTTAGCTTTACAAGATGATGTGACGAATGAAAAACAGGCATATGAAGAAATTCATGTGAGTCTTCAATCAAATTTAGATATTGTTAATGTCATTGGTCAGGAACTTGAGGAAATCATGGCACTTTATGCCAATATCAAAGACCGTTTTGGTTTAGAAGATTGGACACACCGCTTCTCTTTGGCAAAAATCCAAATGGAAGATTTAGAAAAGCGTCGTGATGAAATTCAAAATGAATTGAAGCAAAATCAACGTCCAAGCGTAGATGTAGTTCATGGTTATCGTAAATTTTCAGAAGATGTTAATGAATTCCACGATCAAGTCAAGGATATGAAAGAAATGCTAGTGGGAGCAAGTAGTGATGAATCACGTGCTAAAAAACAATTGACTAAATTACAATTGATTTTAAATGAAGTGCGTCTAAATACAGTAACACGTCATCTACCTAGTATTTCATCTCAATTTTCTGCAGATTTAAAAGAAGGCGAACGCTTGATTCAACGTGTTCGTGTTGTGTTGGATCACTCACCATTAGATGTACAAACATTAAATGCAGATTTGCAGGATGCCATCGACTTTGTATATAAGTTATACAATAACGCAAACAATTTAGTCGGTGTTGCTGTTATGGTAGAAAATGCGATTGTGTTTGGTAACCGTTTCCGTAGTACGCATGCACAAATGGATTCGGATTTAACTCGTGCAGAGTTATGCTTCCAAAATGGAGAATATACTCGTGCACTTAAGATTGCGATTCAGGCAATCGAAAACATGCACCCAGGAATTTATGAGAAACTAGTTGCTCAAAAAGATCCTGCTGTTATGAATCAGGTGCAGTAATGATTTATTTTGATAATGCTTCGACAACCTCTGTACGTACAGAGGTTCGTCGTGTTTATGGGCAAATGTTAGAAACTTGTTATGGCAATCCAGATAGTTTGCATGCAATAGGACGTCAAGCAAGTACGCTCATGGAAAAAAGTCGATCAAATATTGCTTCTATGCTTCATGTAGAGCCTAGTGAAATTATTTTTTACTTCAGCGGCTAGTGAATCCAACACATTAGCTATTGTTGGATATGCTCTAGCAAATGAACATAGAGGTCATCATGTATTAACAAGTAATGTTGAACATTCAAGTGTTCGTCATGCGATGGAGTTTTTAAAGCGTTTTGGCTTTGAAGTTGAATTTCTACCAATTAATGAAGAAGGTATTGTAACGCCAGAATGTTTAAAAGCGCATATGCGTAAAGATACGATTTTAGTTTCTGTTATGCATGTGAATAATGAAATGGGAGCTATCAATCCCATTTTAGAATTAGAGAAAATTGTACATCAAAATCCAACTTGTGTTTATCATGTGGATTGTGTACAAAGCTTCTCAAAAATTGATATTCCTTTCGATAAATTAGATATGGCAACGATCTCTGCACATAAGATTCATGGTCTAAAGGGAAGTGCCATTTTAATGAAGAAAAAGAAGATTCAGCTTGTTCCAATTATTCAAGGTGGTCAACAAGAACAAGGTCTTCGTGGAGGAACAGAGAATGCACCGGCCAATATTGTTTTGGCAAAAACGATTCGTTTGGCTTTAGAAGAACAATCTAGTGCGTATGCTCATGTTTCAAAAAAATCAATCAATATTTGCGTGAAGCATTATCTAAAAATTAATGGTGCACATATCCATTCACCTTTGAGTGCGATTCCATATATTCTAAATATTTCATTTGATCAAATCACAAGTGAAGTCTTATTGAATGCTTTGGATCAAAAGGGGATTTGTGTATCCGCAAAAAGTACTTGTTCTTCACAAAAATACCAATGCTTCTGAAGTCTTATTGGCTATGCATAAATCGGAATTTGATGCGACACATGGAATTCGCTTATCATTTTCTTATGAGAATACTTTAGAAGAGGCAAAATATTTTATAGAAACATGTAAGGAGATTATAGAGAATTATGGCTTATCGTTATAATCATATCTTGATTCGTTATGGCGAATTGAGTTTAAAAAGGAAAAAACCGTAACAACTTTATTAAGGCGCTTTATGATAATGTTCGTAAGGCTTTAAAAGCATTTCCAACATTAGAATTTGAAAAACAACATGATCGTATGTATATTTACCTTCATGATGAAGATTCAAAACAGGTAAGTGAAATTTTGGCGAAAGTATTTGGAATTTCATCTTTCTCATTGGCTATTAAGGTGGAACCAGATTTAGATCAAATCATTGATGCTTGTTATGAATCTTTAGATTTAACAACGCCAAAAACATTTAAGGTAGTCTGCACGTCGTAGCGATAAATTATTCCCTTATATTTCGGATGAAATTAATCGTAAGGTAGCCACTAAAATTTTAAAGAACAGTGACTGGAAAGTAGATGTGCATAATCCGGATGTTAAAATTGTTGTTGAGGTTCACCAAGATGCAGCCTATATTATGACAGATCGAATTCAAAGGTGCTGGAGGATATCCAGTTGGTGTTGGTGGAAAGGCCATGGTTTTATTGAGTGGCGGAATTGATTCTCCAGTTGCCTGCTACTTAATGATGAAGCGTGGTGTACATATTGAATGTATTCACTATGCATCTCCTCCATATACTTCACAAAATGCACAAGAAAAAGTGATGGAACTGGCAAGACTTGTATCTGGTTATCAGGGGGATGTTTTAGTTCATGTTGTTCCATTTACAGATCTTCAATTGGCAATCTATCAAAATGCGGATGAGAGTTATGCGATCACATTAATGCGTCGTATGATGATGCGTATTGCGACAGGCCTAGCTAAGAAAAGACATGCGCAAGCAATCGCTACTGGTGAGTCAATTGGACAGGTCGCAAGTCAAACATTAGAAAGTATGCTTGCAATCAACGATGTCACAAACATGCCAATTATTCGTCCAGTTGTTTGTATGGATAAAGTTGAGATTATTGATCTATCTAAAAAGATTGGAACCTATGAAACAAGTATTCTTCCTTATGAAGATTGTTGTACGATCTTTACACCTAAAAAGATCCAGTCACAAAACCTCGTGTGGATAAATGCGAAAAATATGAGGGAAAATGGGATTTTGACAAGATGGTACAAGATTGTATAGATAATACAGAAGATATTTGGGTACATCCAGTTAAAGTTGAAGAAGATTTATTCTAAGAGAAGTGAAAATTAAGCACTTCTCTTTTTCTTTTTATCTTATAATCTTTCTATGTTGATATGTCCGGTGTGTAAAGAGAAACTAATAAAAGGAAATAAAACATTTCGATGCGTAAATAATCACTCTTTTGATTGTGCAAAACAAGGCTATGTGAACTTATCTCGTAAGCAGACAAAGAATCATGGGGACAATGCTTTAATGGTCAAAGCGCGTACGGATTTTTTGGAAAAAGATTATTATGATTTTATGCGTCAATATGTAAAGGAAAAGGTAAAAGGAAATACATATTTGGATGCTGGCTGCGGCCAAGGCTATTACAAAAAGAGATTGGTGCAAACTTTGAACAGAGTTATGGCATCGATTTAAGTAAGGAAGCGATACTTCATGCATCTAAACAAGATAAACATACACAATATATTGTGGGAAGTTTATTTGATATGCCTTTTTCAGACGAGAGTATAGATTGTGTTACCAGTATTTTTGTGCCTTTAGGCCAAGATGAAATCTATCGTATTCTAAAAGAAAATGGATATTGGATCGTTGTGGGTCCGGGTCCTAAGCATTGTTTTGAATTAAAAGAAGTATTGTATGACACACCCTACGAAAATGAAATGCCTGAAATACAAGAGCAATATGACATGGTTAGTCAAGAAATCATTAAGGAAACAAAAATGGTTGATGATGTATGGGCTTTATTGGAAATGACACCATATCGATATAAAACAAGTCAAGCTGGTCTTGATCGAGTAAAAGAATTAGAAAGGTTAGAGGTTACGTTTGAATTTGTCGTAACTGTGTACAAAAAAATATGAAAACAACAATAAAAAAATGGGGAATCAACGGTGAAGGAATTGCATTCCATGAAGGCAAGCCAGTATTTATTGAAAATGCCATTCCTGAAGAAGTAATCGAATTTGATATTAAAAGGGATGAAGATACATACTTGATTGGTGAAATGACTCGTTTGGTAGAACAAAGTTCAAAGCGTCGTTATCCTTTATGTCCAATTTGGAAAGAGTGTGGTGGATGTGCCTTGATGCACGTGAAGTATCCGACTCAATGTAAGATGAAAGAGGGAAATCTAAAGGAAACTTTGATTAAATATGCGGATTATAATGGTCGCATCTTACCGATTCTAAAAAATCCAGAACCATTGTCTTATCGTAATAGTTGTAAACTTCCTTTTGGTGAAGAATATGGTGAATTATATACAGGAATGTATGAGCGTGACACAAATCATTTTCAAAAGATGGAAAGATGTTATGTACACTCAAAACTTTTAGAACAGACGCGTCAGGCCGTTTTAAAAATCATGAATGAACATCACTTAAAAATGTATGATGATAAAAAAAGAAAACAGGTTATCGTACGTTGGTCATGAAAGAATTTGATTCTAAGATTCAAATTATTTTTTTGTGACGGGAAAAGAAGATTTAAGTGAAGAATTTATTCATGACGTAACTCAATTAGAGGGTGTTGTTTCGATTTGGCAAAGTGTAAAAACAGAAACAAAAAGCGAAGTATTTGGGGATATGCGTTTTATTTGGGGAGAAGAAAAGATGCATCTTCAATTAGAAGATATTCAACTTTCTTTACTTCCAAGATCTTTCTTCCAGTTAAATACGAAACAATCCGTGAATCTTTATAATGTAGTTAAAGATTGGATGCCAAGATCAAAGACTACGGTTGAAGCCTATAGTGGTATTGGTGCCATCAGTTTATTTGTGAAAGATAAGGCGCAAGAAATTATTGGTGTTGAATCCATTCAAGATGCGGTAGACAATGCCAATGAAAATGCGATATTAAATCATGCAGACAATGTATCTTTCATTTGTGAAGATGCGGGTATTGCTTTTAGCACACTTAGTGCAAGAAAAAGATGTGGATACATTGATTGTGGATCCGCCTCGTTCTGGTTTGGATGATACAATGAAGGAAACTATTTTAAAATCAAAGATCAAAACGATGATCTATGTATCTTGTAACCCAGCGACTTTGGCTAAAGGCTTAGGTGTATTAAAGAAAGAATATCGTATTGTCAAGATTCAACCAGTCGATATGTTTAGTCAAACTCCACATGTAGAAAGTGTTACGCTACTTGTTCGCAATGATGACTATAGACCAAGACGTCGTTTTGATGATCGAAAAGATCGTGACTACAAACCAAGAAGAGATGGCAATTTCAAACCTAGAAGACGTTTTGACGATAAAAAAGATGGAGACTTCAAACCAAGACGCCGCTTTGAGGATGATAAGCCAAGAAGAAGAGATGGTGACTTTAAGTCTAGACGTCGTTTTGATGATGATAAGCCTAGACGCAGATTCAATGATGATAAACCAAGACGTCGTTTTGATGATCGAAAAGATGGTGACTTTAAACCAAGAAGACGTTTTAATGATGATAAACCAAATCGTAGATACGGGAAATAAAACACTAAGGGATTTCAGTTAAACTGAAGTCCTTTTCTTATTGATTGGAAATTTGTTTTGGAGAATCTCGGTAGTTCAGTGACGAGAGTTTCAAATGGAGATGGTGCGAATTGGATTTGATTTTGATATTCAAGGATAAAATGTTGTATTAAAACATTGTTAAGGATACCTAACTAAAATAAGTTCACAAATTAACTAAACAGATAGTTTTATGTTAACAAATGCGTTATAATAATGTTATCGCATTCTTTTTATTTTTAATTCATAATAATATACAAGAAAAGAGATAGGCTTTTTATGCGTCCATTTGTGAATAAAATAACAAGAATCTATGAGGAGGAGTTTAGAAAATGAATAATTTTCCACATTTATTTGAACCAATTGAAATTGGAAAAACAACTGTAAAAAAACCGTATTTTTATGCCACCTATTTCAACGAACATGGCCGATAAAGGATATGTTACAGATGATTTAGTAGCACACTATTCTGCACGTGCAAAAGGTGGAGTTGGACTTATCGTTACTGAAGTTGTAACTGTAGAACCAACGTATGTATATCTTCCAGGAGATATGTCAATTTATGATGATAGTTTTATTCCAGGATGGAAAAAATTGGTGGATGGCGTACACCAATATGGAACAAAAATTTTAGCACAATTGTTCCACCCAGCTTATATGGCATTCCCAGTACCAGGAACACCTCAATTAATTGCACCAAGCTGTGTGGGTCCTTACTATGCACAAAGTGCACCAAGACCTGCAACAATTGAAGAATTACATACAATCGTTGATCAATTTGGTCAAGCAGCTCACCGTGTTCAGATTGCCGGTGGTGATGGAGTTGAAATTCAATGTGCGCATGCCCACGGATTACTAGGTGGTTTCTTAACACCACTATATAATAAACGTACAGATGAATATGGTGGAAATATTGATGGACGTTTACGTCTATGCTTAGAAGTAATCGCATCTGTTCGTAAATATTGTGGAGATGACTTTATTATTGATGTTCGTATTAGTGGTGATGAATATAGTGAAGGTGGATTGACATTAAATGATCAAATCTATGTTTGTAAGCAACTAGAAAAAGCCGGAGTGGACTTTATTCACGTATCTGGTGGTAAACACAATCAAACGTGGATCAAGTATGCCTGCACCAGGTACAAGTCCAGCACCTCACGCTCACTCAAGTGAAGAAATTAAAAAACATGTAAATATCCCAGTTGCCACTGTTGCACGTATCAATGAACCATGGATTGCCGAAGAATTAATCGCCAATGAAAAATGTGATATGTGTATGATTGGACGTCCAAACTTATGTGATAGTGAATTTGCGAATAAGGCATTTGAAGGAAAAGTAGATGACATTCGCCCATGTATTGGATGTGGACGTTGTTTAACAGGAATCATGATGGGTAAACGTATTTCTTGTACAGTAAATCCAAGTGTAGAAGATGATACAATTGCTCCTGCAGATACAAAGAAAAAAGTATTAGTCATCGGTGGTGGTCCTGCTGGTATGGAAGCCGCATATGTTGCCAAAAAACGTGGACACGAAGTCGTTCTTTGTGAAAAATCAAATGAACTTGGTGGACAATTAAGACTTGCGGCGGTTCCAATTGCGAAACAAGAATTATGTAAAGTTATTAAATTTATGATTCGTCGTTTAGATCATGAAGGTGTTGAAGTTCGTTTAAATACAGAAGTCACAAAAGAAATGCTTGAAAATGAATTTAAAGATTACGAAATCGTATGTTCAAGTGGAGCAACTCCAAAAGAAATTCCTCCATTCAAAGTATTTAAAAATTGGATGACTGCAGACGATGTATTATCTGGAAAGAAATATCCAGGACGTAATATTGTTGTATTAGGTGGTGGAAGTGTTGGATGTGAAACAACCGATTATTTAGCACCATTAATCAATGACTTATTCCCAATGAATCGTAAGATTACATTATTAGAAATGACAAATAACTTAATGCCTGGTGAAGGTGGAGCTGCAAAATCTAGATTGACACAAAGATTGATGCAGAAAGGTGTTCGCATCGAATTGAATGCACAAGTAACAAGTGTGGATGAAAATACAATTACGTATGTAAAAGAGGGGGTTGAACACAAGCTTACAGAAGCGGATACTTTAATTTTCGCAGTTGGTTATGCACCTAAGAAAGTGGAAGTGGAAGCTGAAAATGTACACTACATTGGGGATTGTGAAAAAGTAGGAACTTTAAAAAAGATGCGATCACAAATGCGCATGAAATCGCAAAAAATATCTAGGGAGAAAATATGACAAGTAAATTACTACAACCAATTCAAGTTGGTAACTTAACTTTTAAAAATAGAATTATGTTTCCCCCTTTGACAACAGGATATGAAGAAAGAGACGGATCTATTGGTCCTCGTTCATTAGCTTTCTATACAAGACTTGCCCAAGGTGGATGTTCCTATATTGTTATTGGTGATGTGGCTCCTGTTCGTACGGCAAGTCCAACACCAAAACTATATGATGAATCACAAATTGAAATGTATAAAAAAATTGGCAGATGCCTTACATGAATACGATTGTAAAGTAGCTTTACAATTGTTCCACCCAGAATATGATGTTCAAGGGGTAGGAAAAATGATTATGGAAGCTGGTATTGCTGGTCAATTGGCGGCAAAAAGCGAAGGCTGCAAATGATGTAGAAGAGGCTGAAAAAACAACAAAAAATCTGTGACGAATTGACAAAGGGTGCATACGCAAAATTACATCATGATATGCAACACTTTGTGACTGAAGCAAGTGTTGAACAATTAACAGCTATTAAAAATAGCATTGCCCAATGTGCTAGAAAAGCACAAAAAAGCTGGTATTGATGCGATTGAAATTCATGGGGACCGTTTACTTGGTTCATTATGTTCAACTTTATTAAATCATCGTACAGATAATTATGGTGGTAGCTTAGAAAATCGTACTCGTTACGCATTAGAAGTTTTACAAGCGATTAAAGAAGCGGCTCCATCAATGATGGTCGAATATAAACTTCCAATCATTACTGTCAATCCAGATGGATCTTTACGTGGTAAAGGTGGTTTATTGGAAGATGAAGCGGTTGAATTCGCAAAAATGTTAGATGCAGCAGGAATTGATATGATTCAAGTGGCTCAAGCTAACCATACAGGAAACATGGGCGATACAATTCCTCCAATGGGTGCGGTTCCTTATAACTGGACTTTAGGTGCTTGTGAAAAAGTAAAGGCGGTTGTTTCTTGTCCTGTGGCAACAGTGGGTCGTGTTGTCAGTGTGGAAGCTGGTGAAAAGATTCTAGAAGATGGTACAGCTGACATGATTGGCTATGGAAGAAGTTTATTAACAGACCCAGATATCGCAAATAAAGTAGGCTCAGGTGAATGCATTCGTGAATGTTTGAATTGTAATAAAGGTTGTGTAGATGCTATCCAATCTCGTCGTTACTTAAGCTGTGTATTAAATGCAGAAAATGGAGATGAAGAAACAATCTTTATTAAACCTTGTACAGAAACTAAGAATGTCGCAATCGTTGGTGCAGGTCTTGCCGGATTAGAAGCAGCTCGTGTAGCATATAAACGTGGACATACAGTGACAGTGTTTGAAAAAAATCAGATCGTTTAGGAGGACAAATCAATATTGCGTCAGTTCCTCCAAGAAAAGATGAAATCTTACGTTCTGTTCAATATTACGAAAAATTATTGCCTGGTAAAGTGGACATTCAATTAAACCACGAACCAACAATGGAAGAATTGAATGGATTTGATCATGTGATCTTGGCCATTGGAGCTCACAATATGGATCTTCCTATGCCTGTAGAAAATTCAAATGTAGTATCCAGCTGGGATATCTTGAATGGTCAAGAAGTATCTGGTAAGTGTGTAGTATTAGGTGGTGGATTAGTTGGTGCTGAAACCGCTGAATATTTGGCAAATAAAGGTCTAGAAGTTTCAATCGTTGAAATGATGGATAAAATTGCAGCACAAGAATCTGAAACTGTATTACCTTTGATGGAAGCTGATTTTGAAAAACACAATGTTCAAAAATTTGTGAATACACGTGTTAGTGAAATTAAAGATAATGTCATCTATGCAGTGAATACAAAAGATGAAACAAATGTTGAAATTGCTTTGCAGATACAATTGTAAATGCATTAGGTTCTAAAAAGAATGTATTTGATGATAGTAAGTTAAGTGTTCCATTTACTTATGTAGGTGACTGCAGTGGTGAAAAGAACAGCAGATATCGCAAGTGCTATTCGTACAGGATATAAAAAGGCTGCCAATGAAATCTAAGAGGGTGTGAAAACACCTTCTTTTTTTTGCGCAAAAAATGACCGTGGTTCATAAATATATAAATAATATATAATATATATCTCAAAACGGTATAAAAAATAATGACCATAGTTCATAAAATTTACACATTTGAAAATTTGTGTATTGAAAAATTATTTTTAAAGAACTAGAATGAAACAATAAAAAGGGAGGAAGAGTTATGAATTTTAGTTCTTTACAGAGTAGTGTTCAAAAGTTTGGTATGAATCAAGCTTTGAAGTATTTGGAGAAGGATCCAGAAACCAATATTCCTAAATTAATGAATTTAGTAGATAAGGTTATGCCTGAAGGTTGGTATGGTTCACAGCGTAAAGTGATTCGTGAGCAAATCGATGAAAAAGGTGTTTGGTATGACTACATTTTAAAGTTGTATGATTTGGATGCAGATGTTCGGCAGACTGTATTTAAAAACTTTATTTTTAATGCGTCTTTAAAGGGTAGTACAAAACAAGAGGAATTGTCTGAAAAATATAATTGTAATATTCCTTGGGCCGTATTATTAGATCCAACATCTGCATGTAATTTGCATTGTACAGGTTGTTGGGCTGCTGAATATGGTCATCAATTAAATTTATCTTTAGACGATATTGATTCAATTATTCGTCAAGGAAAAGAATTAGGAACTTACATGTATATTTATACGGGTGGAGAACCTTTAACACGTAAAAAAGATGTGATTAAAATTTGTGAAATGCACCCCGATTGTGCCTTTTTATCTTTCACAAATGGTACATTGATCGATGAAGAATTCTGTCAGGATATGTTGCGAGTTAAAAACTTTGTGCCAGCCATTAGTTTGGAAGGTTTTGAAACAGCGAATGATTCTAGACGTGGTGAAGGCTGTTATGAAAATGTAAAACGTGCCATGGAATTATTAAAGAAACACAAATTGCCTTTTGGAATTAGTACTTGTTATACAAGTGCAAACTATAAAGATATCGCAAGTGATGAATTCTTTGATTTAATGATTGATTCAGGTGCTTTATTCTGCTGGTTCTTCCACTATATGCCAGTAGGAAATGGGGCTGTGAAAGAATTACTTCCAACACCAGAACAAAGAGCGTACGTTTATCATCAGATTCGTAAGTTCAGAAGTGAAAAACCAATTTTCACTATGGATTTCCAAAATGATGCACAATATGTTGGTGGATGTATTGCCGGAGGAAGAAGATATCTACATATCAATGCCAAAGGGGATGTAGAACCATGTGTATTTATTCATTATTCAAACTGCAATATTCATGACACGACATTACTCGATGCACTTAGATCTCCATTATTCCAGGCTTATCATGATAATCAACCATTTAATGAAAATATGTTAAGACCTTGTCCAATGCTTGAAAATGCAGGTCGCATTCAAGAATTGGTGAAACAAAAAGTAAAGCAGTCAATACAGATTATGAATCCCCAGAAGATGTAGATCACTTATTAGAAAAAGACAGTTCCATATGCAAAAAATTGAAGCCAATGGCTGACAAGCTTTGGAATGAACAAAAAAAGTAGACAAATTTAAAAAATGAGTATAAAATTTTCAGCTAAGAAGGAGGGATGTTATGAAGAATAATAAGCGTTTTTCGGGAATATCCAAACTTCCAAATGGAAATACTTCAAATAAAATTGTTCCTGGGTGTATTGTCCTAGAAGGCGGTGCCTTTCGAGGATTATATACATCAGGAGTATTAGATGCTCTAATGCAGTTTGAAATCAATATGCAGTGTACAGTAGGTACAAGTGCAGGGGCTTTGAATGGATTTAACTATGTGGCTGGTCAAATTGGTCGTAGTGCTAGAATTAATTTAGGGTATCGTCATGATTCTCGATATGTTGGTTTAGAAGCTTTTTAAAAACAACAAAGGAATCATTGGATTTGATTTTTTTGATGAAGGGAACTCAATATTTTGATCCATTAAATACACCTCGTTTTATGAATCCAACGCGTGATTTTATTGCGGTATGTACGAATTGTAAAACGGGAAGACCTGAATATTTTAGTAAGAATAAAACGCAAGATATTTTTAAAGCTGTACAAGCCAGTGCAACCATGCCTTATGTTTCAAAGATGGTTGAAATTGAAGATGGTTTATATTTAGATGGTGGATGCAGTGATAAGATAGCGTATCAATGGGCGTTGGATCATGATTTTGAAAAGATTATTGTCGTTCGTACACGTCAAAGAGAATATCGTAAAAGTGAAGTAAATCCTTTGGTTCAAAAAATGACGAAAAGATTGTATGCAGGCTATCCAGCTTTTTTAGAAAAGAAGCTGGAATCTATGAATAGTGACTACAATAAACAGTGTGATGAATTAGCAAGACTTGAAAATGAAGGTAGAATCTTTACGATTGCCCCAAGCAAGCCTGTGAATGTATCGCGTGTAGAGAGGGATGTGGATAAACTCGCTGATCTTTACTACATGGGATATTTGGATGGTTTGAATCAGATTCAAAGAATCAAAGAATATTTAGAAATTGATTAAGAGGCCATGCCTCTTTTTTCATTTTGTGTTAGAATAAGTGTAGGTGATTTTTATGGTACAAGAAAGACAACAAGAAATCGTAAATGAATTATTAAACTATATGGATACATTAGAAGATGGTAGCGAAGTGAGTACTTGGGATTTAATGGATGAAGTATTTAACTATCAGCGTTTCAATGATGGATATTGTTTTAATGATTTTAAAATCAGCGAGGAAGAATTTATTTCGTTAGATTCACTATTAAAGGAAAGTGCAATGAAAGAGGGATTCTTTATTGATGATTCAATCTATCAAGATGTGATTGGAGCTTTTCCTTTTAGTTTGACATTTGTAGTAAGGAAATAGGTATGGAAAAATTAGAAACATTGATTCAAGAATTATATCAAGAAGGAACTCGTGAAAAGAATATGGAGGTTCTTTCGCAGATTCGTAAACTGGCAAAAGAACAAAAACAATTTATTATTCCTGTTGGCGATGCAAATGGTGAAAAGGTCTATCGAAGATTATCTTTAGATGATGGTCAAGATGTATTTGTAGCCTTTACCACTCAGAATCAAGTGGATTTGGGTCAGGCTACAGAAACATTAAATCAAAGTGTGATGGATGTACTCCATATGGTGCATGATACACAAGGTGTAAGTGGAGTTGTATTAAATCCTTGGAAAGATTCGTATTTTTTACCAAAGGTTTTAATTGAAATGATTTTCTAGACAATAAGAATTTAGAGAGTGAAATCAAAGTAGTAAAAGGAGATATCACTACTTTTTTGATGGAGATTGTATTGTCAATGCGAGCGAATGAATCGCTTGTTGGGTGGCGGGGTGTAGATGGCGCTATTCATAGAGCAGCTGGCCCCATGTTACTTGAAGAGTGTAAATTATTAAATGGCTGTCAAACAGGGCAGGCCAAGATTACAAAGGGCTATGATTTAAAGGCGAAGTATGTGATTCATACAGTAGGACCCATTTATTCGGGTCAACATGAAGATGAGCATATGTTGAGGATTGTTATTGGAATAGCTTAACGTTAGCTCGTAAGAATGATATTCATACGATCGCATTTCCTGCTATTTCATGTGGTGTTTATGGCTATCCTGTAGAAAAGGCAGTGCCACTTGTATTAAAGACAATTGCGGATTGGTTGGATGCGAATAGTGATTATACAATGAAAATCAGTTTGTATTGTTTTGACGAAGAAACGACAAAGGGATATCAAAAATATACAACGTATCAGGGAGAATAGTCTTCCTGATTCTTTTTATTATTTATTTAGAAAATTTTCTAAATAGAGTTGAAATTATCAAGGAACGATGTATAATCCCGTTTTCGACAGTTATATAACGCAACAATGAGCGCAAACCTTTAGTTTAAAGGCTTTACGCTCATTTTTTGTAATGTTGTATAGAATTAAACATTAAATAGATTTAAAAAATTTGAAAAAGCCAAGGAATTCCCCTTATTCATAAAGCTTAAACGGCGAAACGCTGAGCAGGTTTGCGTGCTGGCGCCCATCGTTCGCTGAACTTCAGCTGGCAGAAAGGACTGCAAATAAACGAAAGAATCCGGGAATGCCGACCCGTATTTTTGACATTTCACTTTGATGCTGTCAAAACTTTTGATTTTCGTGTAATCACTTATTACGCGGCTGGTATTCTTGGCTGAAGTGGCACTGCCTTTCAGGACAACCGCCAAGCTGCCCGTAGTAACGGTGCGCGCGCGTATTCAATAACATCACTGGCTTTATATGCTCATCTTCTGTTGACAATAAGTCGCGCAGTAATCGCTACGTGTAACTCTGGCTCTTTCCATCCAGAAATGATGCCCTCTCTGACTAAAATCATTTCAGTAAAACGCTTTGTTAAGCTACGAGGTGAGACTCCCACTTGCTCATGCACTGCTATGGTAAGCCATCACATGTTTCTGGCAACTTGTTAATCCTGTACAGTGGTAAAAATACAATGCCCGACAAAAAGAGCTAATCTTCGACATGAATTTCTTCTGCTGAAACAACTCAGGCATTTTTTTATTCTTTTTACTGGACTGAGCGCAGAAAGGCTACCATACATTACTACGCTTTAACGGCCAGACTTCTTGAATCCTTCCTTACTACCACTACAAAGAGAGGAAAGCTTGACATCAGAATAAATCGGCTCCTCTTTCATGCACTTTCACAATAGTGAATATGCTATGCAAGATGTTAAAAGAACAATAATCATCAAAAGTGAGCTGATGATGCTCATCCAAATCCCACTTCTTACTACAATATTCATATGAATTATTCATTGCGACTTTCTTCCCGACAACTTACTTTAACTGCCATATCACCACTAACTAACGCAAAAAATGAGAGGCATATTTTATCTAAGCTTTGAGATCTGTTCCATCAATCCCCGCTGGCGAGGTAAATTGAGACGTCACGCTTCATTTTCGAAGCTCTTTGCAGGCTTCGCCTGCGCCAGGCCGCCAATAACTACAAAAGCTGAACTTATTTTCTTTGCACTTCGCGTCCAGCGCCGTGATACTGCATCCTATATAAACCGTCTTCATTTCGGCTTTCATCTTTAACATCTTGCGTTTCTGCGCAATATTCGAATATTTCCCAGGCACAACTAATGCGTTGAACCATGGCTGGATCCAGTTCCATCAAAAATCGCTGGAACTACTGTTGTTTTTAAAGGCACATGAATAAACGATACCAGGCACTAATTAAATCCATTCCAGCTTTGTTTCAATTGAAGCATCTACTCCGGCTTGGCCACATAAACA
>VOFK01004293.1_pt1 | contig 29308 bp, 47 predicted proteins | sample 5384121 | NCBI WGS metagenome assembly VOFK01 (sample SAMN12384730, study PRJNA508395) | human gut metagenome | isolation source: healthy gut J | host: Homo sapiens | reverse complement strand
GATAGATTCTCCGAAGATACCGGCAAAGATAGAACCCGCCGCCATGCCACTTGTAATGGTAGATGAAATACCCGCCATCAGCAAAGCCAGAGCAGACAACCGCGTTGTTTCCAAGAAGGCTCCAGTAAAGACTTCGCCTGTTGCAGCTCTTCTACCTGAATTCCACTCTTAAAGAAAGTAGCGGCAGCCAGCAAATCATCGCACTATTAATGGCCCACCCCACAATCATCGAAAACAGCGTGTCAAACAGTTCATACTTCAAGACCTTACGAATCGAAGCATCATCCTGTTTGTTGTATTCATGGCTCTGTATCACCTCCGAAGGAACAAATTATGAGGCATCACCACAGCTCCAAGCACGCTCATTATAATAAGCATGCTCCTTCCGGAAACGGGCGTCACCCACCCCTGCACAGCCACCGGCCAGTCAATCTTAACGAGAAACAACCTCATAAATGAAGGAAATCCGATAACGGAAACAAAAGGCAATGATGGAACGCTTCTATTTTCTTATACGAATTCGTAAAAAGCATGATGACGACAAAGACGGTTGTCAATACAGCTCCCCATATAATAGGGATATCAAAAAGCATTTCCAAGGCAATTGCACCTCCCAATATTTCGGCAAGGGAAGTCGATATGGATGCCAACACCGCAGTGCCCAAAATAGGACGTGAGACCCACTTTGGCGTATATTTTGTGGCTGCTTCAGATAAACACAAACCTGTAACAATGCCCAAGTGAGCCACATTATGCTGCAATACAATCAACATGATCGTTGACAAAGTTACCACCCAAAGCAGGGAATACCCAAATTCGAACCCGCCGCAAAGTTGGAAGCCCAGTTTCCCGGATCAATAAAACCAACTGTAACAAGCAACCCGGGACCAATATATTTTAAAAACGTCCAGACCACCCAAATAACGCTTGTGGTCTCTGCGTTTCAAGTCTTTCAGAATATTTTTTCATCGTTCGTTCTTTAAATGGCGTAAAATTACGAAATAATAACAAGCGAGCCACACTTTCAGTTCAAAAAAGCAAAGCCCTCGGCATTGTACAACACCGAGGGCCAACCTATATTTTTAAAGTACAGGGATTTAGTTAGAATCCCATTTCATGTAGCGCCCGGCAACAACTGATCCGGACAAGAAGTCGAACGCCTTCCGCAACGTACTCCTTCCAGACGGGAAATCACATCATTTACCGACATTCCTTTCACCAGACGGGAAAGACCTTGCAAATTTCCGTTACAACCTCCCCAAAACGCAATATCCGTTATTATATTATTTTCTATTTCCAATTCAATGTGAGAACTACATGTACCTTGAGTCCTTATAAGTATACTTCATTACTCTTCACTACCCTCCGGCTTCATGTTGGTATAAACAGTTTGCACATCATCAAACTCTTCGAGACGTTCTATCATCTTGTCCAAAGTTTCACGTTGCTCGGGAGTCACCTCTTTCGTATCGTTCGAATATAAGTAAATTCACCACCGACATCCTCAAAACCACATTCTTCCAGATGTTTCTGGATAGCTGCATAGCTCTTCGGATCGCCATAGATAGTGATTGTTCCTTCTTCTTCATCCTCTTCGAACTCATCATCTACATCGTAGTCAATCAGGTCAAGAATGAGTTCTTCCATATCTATGCCGTCTTTCTTCTTGAAAGTAAACATACACTTATGGTCGAACAGGAAAGCTAATGATCCCATAGTACCCAAGTTTCCGCCAAACTTATTGAATACGGAACGTACATCGGCAACTGTACGGGTAGTATTGTCAGTCAACGTATCTACGAATACAGCAATACCGTGAGGACCGTATCCTTCATAAGTCATTCCTTTGTAATCGCTCTGGTCCTTACCCATTGCATTCTTGATAGCACGGTCAATGTTATCCTTCGGCATATTCTCACGCTTACAAGTAGCGATAACCGAACGCAAAGTCGGATTATTTTCCGGTTCCGGGCCACCAGCCTTTACCGCAATAGCAATTTGTTTACCCAGTCTTGTAAAGGTCTTTGCCATGTGACCCCATCTTTTCAATTTGGCAGCTTTTCTATATTCAAATGCTCTTCCCATTGGAATTATATTTTAATGTTTAATTATTAATTGTTTAACTATCAATTAGCGAAGTTTGGCATCCAACTTATCTTCCAGATTATTCACGAGTTTCGACATGATCTTATCGATCATCTTATCGTTCAGTGTCTGGTTTTCATCCTGCAACAAGAAGCTTACTGCATACGATTTTTTACCGGCTTCCAGATTCTTACCTTCGTAAACATCGAAGAGAGATACATCTTTCAGCAATTTCTTCTCTCTGTCTCATAAGCAATCTTCTCTATTTCGGCAAACTGCACCTTCTTGTCAACCAACAAGGCAAGGTCACGCTTCACAGCCGTTAATTTAGAAATTTCCGCAGAGCTGATCTTTACAGAACGGATGGCTTTCATCAGCTCTTTTCCAATTCAGGTCAGCGTAATATACTTCATTGTCAATGTCGAAAGCTTTCAGAATCTTCTTCGTTACGATGCCGAATGTAGCAAGACGCTTTCCGCCCTTAGTCTGTACAGACAAGGCAGCAGCATAAATATCATCCGTCAGGTTACCTACAACCAGATTTCTCATATTCAACCCTAAACGCAGGAAAATGTTCTCTACGTAAGCCTTCAACTCATATACAGAACTTTCTTCATCAGCATGCGCCCATGAATTGGATACTTTTTTACCGTTACCCACAACCCGAGATGATAATTCTCAGTATAAGCTGCCAATGACTTTTCAGGGGTTCTTCTTTTCTTCATTGAAATAATAGCAATTTCCGAATTCGAAGAATTTCAAGTCGGCATTCTTACGGTTAGCATTGTGAGAGATACTTTCCAATCCACCGAACAACAAAGTCTGACGCATGGCATTCAGGTCTGTACTCAACGGATTCAGTAGCATTACCAGGTTTTTAGAAGGATAAGTTTCCATACCTTCATAATAGCCGGCACGTGTCAGAGAGTTATTCAGAATCTCATTGAAACCACAACCTACCAACTGTTCAGCTACCAGGTTCTGCAATTTGTTAGACTTATCATGTTCGCCCTTCGTAGTCAAGCTAGACTTCAGCGTAGACGGTATTTCTACATTATTATATCCATAAATACGGAGGATATCTTCAATAACATCACAATCGCGTTGCACGTCTACACGATAAGGGGGAACCGCCAAAGTCAATCCTTCTGCCGTCTCATTGGTTATTTTCATCTCCAGACTGGTAACAATGCTCTTTTGATTGTCTCCACCGGAATCACTTTTTATTTACCAACGAGTGCACCTTCTCATAAGATAACTCTACGATGAAATCCTGAGCAGGAGCAGCACAAATATCCTTTACTTCAGAAGAAACAGTACCGCCAGCCAGTTCTTTTTCACCATTATGGCAGCCAATTTCAAACAGTAAATAGTGATATTGGGGTCAATACCTCTTTCAAAACGAAAAGAAGCATCCGTATTCAAGCCATGACGACGAGCTGTCTTACGAACCCATGTCGGATGGAAATAAGCGCTTTCAATGAAGACATCTTTTGGTAGTTTCCGTAGAACCGGAATCCAGACCACCGAATACACCGGCAATACACATCGGTTTTTCCGTGTCACAAATCATCAGGTCACGATCAGATAATTTACGTTCCACGCCATCCAACGTGACAAACGGAGTACCTTCCGGCATTGTCCTCACCACTACTTCGCCACCTTTAATTTTATCTGCATCAAAGCAGTGCAATGGTTGGCCGAATGCATGAACAATGTAATTTTTGTGATATCCACTACCATTATTGATAGGGCGCAGTCCGATGATACGGAGTTTATTCTGCAACCATTCCGGACTTTCTTTTACTGTTACGCCCTTCACTGTTACACCGGCATAGCGAGGGGCAAGCTTCACTGTTTTCAACTGTAACATTGATATCCAGATCATGATTTTCAACGGCAAAAGCATCCACAGACGGTTTTTTCAAAGAAGTCGGTTTGTTATTTTGTACCAGATAAGCATACAAGTCACGGGCTACCCCATAGTGTGAACAAGCATCGGCGCGGTTGGGAGTGATATCCACTTCCAGCACATAGTCGCTCTTGATGTTATAATAGTCTTTTGGCGAGTGTGCCCGGCACAGCCTTTCCGGCAGCAATACGATGATACCTGCATGGTCTGTACCGATACCGATTTCATCTTCCGCAAATCATACCGTTGGACTCTACACCGCGGAGTTTTGATTTTTTTGATCGTAAAAACATTCATCACCGTCGTAAAGTTTTGACCCAAAGTGGCAGCTACCACCACTTTCTGCCCGGCTGCCACGTTAGGCGCACCGCATACTATCTGCACAGGCTCACCCTGTCCCAGATTTAAGTGATGTGCATGTGGTCTTCGAATTAGGATGAGCGCATGTCAGGACTTCTCCAATGACCAAACCTTCCAGTCCGCCTTTAATGGTTTGCACTTCTTCCACGCTTCCCCTTCCAATCCAATGGAGCTAATGCAGCAACTTTTCCGGTGTCAAATCGAAAATCGACATACTCTTTCAACCAATTATAAGAGATATTCATATCATTATTTTTTTATTGTTTCCAAAAGTGACCCGCAAAATTACAAAGTTTTTTTGGATGACAGGGAATTATCCATCAAGAAAATAATGAAAAACAGTCAGAAACTACAGATAAAAAGTAATCTGCATTATTAAATGCTGCATGGCTTTAACATTAATTTAAAATGGCAATTCTGTCCATCCGATCCCACCCCCACCAAACGGATTGTCTGCTCAGCAACCAGTCGGAGGCGGCACACTGCCATCACTTTACTGCATTTTCTCCATTTTAGAACCAAAGGTTGCTCCCACCACCTTCTGCCGGATGCGGAATCACCATATCAATCTTCCGATTCTGGAAATCGCGTGTACCAGAATGATAAACGCAAACGAACATCACCTACCGCACCGTTACGATGCTTAGCACACACCACGTAAATCGGTTCCATCTCTTTGTGAGTATAAATCTTATAATATTCAGGACGCTGGTGAATGAAAACACACCATATCATATCCTGCTCAATGGCTCCCCTGACTTATTACGTATTGCTACCATGGGGTGTTTAAAGACTGAAAACAAGAAGAAAGTCTGACAAGTTTATTGTTAAGAGACGTAACTCTAGATAAGGAGGGAATATATATATGGGTAGAAGTGTTAAAAAGGACCTTTCGTTGATCAGAAACTTCTCGCAAGAATAGTTGCTATGAACGAAAAAAGAATGAAAAGAACGTATTAAAAACATGGTCAAGAGAGCTTCCAGCAATATTCCCTGAGATGGTAGGGACATACCATTGCAGTGTATGATGGAAGAAAGCATGTTCCGGTATATGTAAGTGAAGACATGGTAGGCCACAAGCTTGGAGAATTTGCTCTACAAGAACCTACAGAGGTCATGCCGGCGCTAAAACAACAGGCTAAGAAAATCGGTTTTAGCTGGATTATTTAAGCAGAAATCATCAGCCGCTGGTTTAATATAATTTGCCCGGCGGCGGAAACAGTATTGAAAGGAGCCATACAGATATGGAAGCAGTAGCAAAAGTTACTCATGTACGTATTGCGCCGAGAAAGTTCGTGTAGTTATCGACTTGATAAGAAATAAGTCAGTGGGCGAAGCAATCGGTATTCTTAAGAATACTCCAAAAGCAGCAAGTCCTGTTGTTGAGAAGCTTTTGAACTCCGCAATCGCAAATGCAGAAAAACAACCACCAGATGGATGTTGAAAAGCTTTACGTTTCGGAAGTTTATGCAGATCAGGGACCGACGCTGAAGAGAATTCAGGCAAGAGCGCAGGGACGTGCGTTTAAATTAATAAGAAAACAAGTCATATTACAATAAAACTTCAGGAGAAGGAATAAGATAGGAGGAATAAAAGCATGGGTCAAAAAGTTAATCCACATGGTCTCAGAGTCGGCGTTATCAAGGACTGGGATTCACGTTGGTTTGCAGGTAAAGGACTTCGGCGACAGCCTCGTTGAGGATTATAACCTCCGGGTATTCTTGAAAAAGAAATTATTCCAGGCCGGGGTTTCAAAGATAGAAATAGAAAAGTTCGCGAACAAAGGTTCGTATCTCAATCCATGCCGGCAAGCCGGGTATTGTTATCGGTAAGGGCGGCAGCAGATTGAAAAAGCTGAAGAAGGAACTTGAAAGATGACAGGAAAGACAATAATCCTGAATGTTATCGAAGTAAGAAATCCTGATTTGGACGCTCAGCTTGTTGCTGAAAATATCGCGTCACAGCTTGAGAGACGTATATCTTTCAGAAAAGCTATGAAACAGTGTATGGGCAGAGCTATGAAGCTTGGCGCTAAAGGTATAAAAGACGCAGGTTGCCGGTCGTGTTGGCGGCGCAGAAATTGCCAGAACCGAGCACTATCATGAAGGTACAATCCCTCTCCAGACATTAAGAGCGGATATTGATTACGGATTTGCTGAGGGCGAACACAACCTATGGTAAGATTGTGTTAAGACACATGGATCTACAACGGTGAGGTTCTCGCTGACAAAGGCGGACGTACTCAAAACAGAAGCAATAATAGGTCAGACGCTCCTAGAAGACAGCAGAGAGGTGCAAGTCAGAGGAGGCAGAAGATAATGTTATCCCCAAAGAGAGTTAAATATAGAAGAGTACACCGCGGACGTATGAAGGGTACTGCTCATCGCGGAAACAAGGTTTCCTACGGTGAATTCGGGTATCCAGGCGCTAGTCCTGCTTGGGTTACAAGCAATCAGATTGAGGCTGCCCGTGTTGCTAATGACGCGTTATACAAAGAGAGGCGGTCAGGTTTGGATTAAGATATTCCCGACAAGAGCGTTACAAAGAAGCCGGCTGAAACCCGTATGGGTAAAGGTAAAAGGGCGCACCTGAGTACTGGGTAGCCGTTGTTAAGCCGGGCCGTGTAATGTTTGAAATTGGCGGTGTTAGTGAGGAAGTAGCACGTGAGGCGCTGCGTCTTGCAATGCACAAGCTTCCGATGAAGTGTAAGTTTGTCAGAAAAGCTGACCAAGAAACGGAAGGTGATAGTTAATGAAAATAAATGAGATAAGAGACCTTTTCAACGCAAGAGCTTGAAGATAAGGTTCAAGACTTAAAAGAAGAACTTTTCAACCCTCGTTTTCAAAACGCTACCAACCAGCTCGATAATCCGATGAGAATGGTTAGCGTTAAAAAAGGAAATCGCTAGGTGCAAGACAGTATTAAAAGAAAAAGAACTCGGTTTGAATTCAAAACATAAATGCGTAGGAGGTGCAGATAAAATGGAAGAGCGTAATTACCGTAAGACTCGTATCGGCGAAGTTGTGAGCGATAAGATGGATAAGACGATTGTAGTTGCAATCAAGAAAATGAGAAGCACCCGCTTTACGGCAAGGTAATGAAGAGAACCTATAAGCTTAAGGCTCATGATGAAAACAACACATGCGGCATAGGCGATAAAGTTAAAGTCATGGAAACAAGACCTCTCTCTAAAGATAAGAGATGGAGACTGGTTGAAGTAGTTGAGAAAGCTAAATAAGATAGGAAGAATAGGAGGAATTCCGTTATGGTACAACAGCAAACTGTTTTTTAAAGGTTGCTGATAACAGCGAGCTAAGGAAATCCTTTGTATCCGTGTTATGGGCGGTTCTTTCAGACGTTATGGAAATATAGGCGACGTAATCATTGCTTCTGTTAAAAAGCAACGCCCGGCGGCGGTGTTAAGAAGGGTGAAGTCGTAAAGGCTGTAATTGTCCGCACAAAGAACGGTATTAAGAGAAACGACGGCTCAAAAAATTAGATTTGATGAGAACGCCGCTGTTTTAATCAGAGACGATAAGACACCAAGAGGAACCCGTATATTTGGTCCGGTTGCAAGAGAATTGAGAGATAAAGATTATATGAAGATATTGTCTTTGGCTCCGGAAGTTCTTTAATTTCTGTGCTTGCAGCGGATAAATTATTGGATATATACAGATATTTTAAGATATCAAACGGCTGCTATGCAGCGTTATGAACTAGAATAGGAGGAATACGATGTCTACTAAGATGCACGTCAAGTCCGGCGACGAGGTAATCGTTATCAGCGGAAAAGACAAGGGCAAAAAAGGCAAGGTTTTTGTCTGTAAACGCTGAAAAGCGCACTGTCATTGTCGAGGGCGTTTCTATTGCCACAAAGCATAAGAAGCCGCGCAAGATGGGCGAAACCGGTGGTATCATAAAGCAGGAAACACCGATTTATGCTTGTAAGGTTATGCATATTTGCGACAAGTGCGGAGCTCCTACAAGAGTAGGACGCAGAGTGCTTGAGGACGGCGAACATGTTCGTTACTGCAAAAGTGCGGAGAAAACATTTTTAACCTTAAAAACTTATGGAAGGAGGTAAGAGTCTAAATGAGACTTGAAGAGAAATATACTAAAGAGATTAAAGACGCTATGATGTCCAAGTTTAATTACAAGAGCGTAATGCAGATACCAAAGACTCGTTAAAGTTGTTGTAAACATGGGCGTAAGCGACGCTAGAAACTCTAAGGCTTGTGACAGCGCAGCTGCCGATTTGGCGCGATTACCGGTCAAAGCCGATTATCACAAAAGCAAGAAAGTCTGTCGCAACATTTAAAGTAAGAGAAGGAATGAATCTCCGGATGTAAGGTTACATTGAGAAGCTCAAAGATGTATGAGTTTGTTGACAGATTGTTCAATGCAGCTTTGCCTCGTGTACGTGACTTTAGGGGAATTAACCGAATTCATTCGACGGCAGAGGAAACTATAATTTAGGTATCAAAGAGCAGCTTATCTTCCCTGAGATTGAGTATGATAAGATAGACAAACTCAGAGGAATGGATATAACATTGTTACAACAGCGGAAACGACGACGGGAAGCAAAACTTCTCACCCTTATGGGTGCGCCGTTCACAAAATAGTACCGAATAAGGAGGATAAAAGCTTATGGCTAGAAAGTCAATGGTTATTAAGCAACAAAAAAAGCAGAAGAAATATTCTACACGCGAATACAACAGATGCAAGATTTGCGGCAGACCGCATGCTTATCTTCGCTGGGAAGTTCGGTATTTGCAGAAGTTTGCTTCCGTGATGAGCTTGCTTATAAAGGCCAGATTCAGGCGTTAAGAAAGCTTCGTGGTAAGCCGATATAAAAGTTAACAGAATACAAACATAGAAGGAGATAAGGTGGTCTTTGATATAGAGACGGAAAACCAAACCAATCTCTGATTCCGATAAAGGAGGTAAGTCTAAATGCATATTATCCTATAGCAGATATGCTCACTAGAATCAGAAATGCTAACAATGCAAGACACGAATCCGTTGATATTCCCGCTTAAAAATGAAGAAGGCAATAGCTGACATTTTGGTTCGTGAAGGATATGTTAAGAGTGCCGAGGTTATTGACGACGGCATACAGGGAGTTATCCGCGTTACACTTAAGTACGCAGAGAACAAGCAAAAAAGGTATTGACAGGTCTTAAGAGGGTTTCAAAGCCCGGTCTTAGATCTTATGCTTCAAAGGATGAGCTGCCCAGAGTTCTAAAAAGGCTTGGGTATAGCTATAATTTCAACATCCAAGGGAGTTATGACAGATAAAGAAGCCCGCAAGCAGAATGTTGGCGGCGAAAGTACTGGCATTTATTTGGTAGAAAGGAGGAGAAATTCATTGTCACGTATAGGAAATATGCCGATTACAGTGCCGGCAGGCGTTACTGTTACAATCGGTGCAAACAATGAAGTTACCGTAAAGGGTCCCTAAGGGAGAACTCAAACAGTCACTCCCGAAGATATTATTTTAGAACAAAACGGAGATACGATTAACGTAAAGCGTCCGTCAGAAATTAAAAAGCATAAGTCACTTCACGGTCTTACTCGTACTCTGCTGAACAATATGATTGTCGGTACAAACGAGGGATTCAAAGGAAGGAGCTGCAAATCAACGGTGTTGGTTACAGAGCAGCAAAAGCAAGGCAATAAGCTTGTTATGAATTTGGGTTATTCTCACCAGGTTGAGATGGAAGAAAAAGGATGGAATTTCTATTGATGTTCCGCAGCCAAACCAAATTATTATCTCAGGAGCTGACAAACAGAAGGTTGGACAGTTTGCAGCAGAGGTAAGAAGAAGAACCGCCTGAGCCGTATAAGGGCAAAGGGAATTAAATACGTTGATGAGTATATCATACGTAAGGAAGGTAAGACCGGTTCTAAGAATGGGTAACGCTTGGAGGTGCAAATTTAATGATTAAGAAGCAAAACAGCAATGTATCAAGACTCGCAAGACATGCCAGAGTCCGCAAAGAAGATATCGGGCACTGCTGAGCGTCCGAGACTTTGCGTGTTCAAAGTCTTAAAAATATCTATGCTCAAATTATTGATGATACAACTGGAACAACTTTAGTATCAGCATCTTCGCTTGATGCGGATTTAAAGGCAAACTATGGCGGCAATAAAGATGCAGCAAAAGCTGTAGGTCAGGCTGTAGCAAAAGAAAGCTTTGGCTGCCGGTATAGAGAACGTTGTATTTGACAGAGGCGGATATGTATATCACGGCAGAGTTGCAGAACTCGCCGCAGGCGCACGTGAAGGCGGCCTGAAATTCTAGTTTAGATAACAAAGAAAGAGGTGAAACGATAAATGGCAGAAAAGGGCGAAAGAACAAAGAAGCAGGAGCGTATAGACGCAGAAGTTCTTGAGTTGGAAGAAAAAGTTGTTTTCTTAAACCGTGTTGCAAAGGTTGTAAAGGGTGGTAGAAACTTCAGATTCAGCGCACTGGTAGTAGTGGGCGACCATAACGGCCATGTTGGCTGCGGTATGGGTAAAGGCTGCTGAAATCGGACGCTATCCGTAAGGGTATCGACGACGCTAAAAAAGAATATGATTACAGTTCAATGGTGAAACTACTATTCCACACGAAATTATCCGGTGAATTCGGACCGGAAGAGTACTGCTTAAACCGGCTGCAGAAGGTACCGGAGTTATCGCTGGCGGACCTGCTCGTGCAGTGCTTGAGCTTGCAGGTATAAAGATATAAGAACAAAATGTTTGCGCAGTAATAACCCGAAGAACGTTGTTTCAGCAACAATCGAGGGGATTGGCTTCACTGAAGAGCTTAGAAGAAGTTGCAAGGCTCAGAGGTAAAAGCCTGAAGAAATACTGGGCTAATAAAGGCGATTGAGACAGGAGGAAAGATCCTTGGCTAATACAATTAAAAAGTAACTTTAACAAAAAAAGCACCATCGGTGCTAAGCCGGACCAGGTAGCCACAGTCAAGGCGCTGGGTCTTAGACTGCACCAGACAGTTGAGCAGCCTGACAATCCTCAAATCAGAGGAATGATTTTTCAAGGTTAAGCATCTTGTTACTGTAGCTGAATAATTTCAAAAGATTTTAACTAGACAATTTTCGATAAAAAAGGAGGAGGTGGACTCAATGAAACTTCACGAATTATCTCCAAGCGAGGGCTCAAAGAAGAAGGCGTTCAGAGTCGGCAGAGGTCACGGAAGCGGAAACGGTAAGACATCCGGCAAAGGTCAAAAAGAGTCAAAAAGCTCGTAGCGGCGGCGGTGTTCGTCCCGGCTTTGAAGGCGGACAGATGCCTATCTACAGAAGACTTCAAAACGTGGCTTTACAAATATTTTTGCAAAGAAGTACATCAATCAATGTTGAAGATCTCAACAAGTTTGATAACGGTACTGAGATTACAGCGGAAGTTCTTAAAGAGAACGGCGTTATCAAAAGATTAATGATGGCATAGTTGTTTTGGGTCGTGGAGACTTAAACAAGAAAGTAACTATTAAGGCTAAGAGATTCAGCAAGAGCGCTGAAGAAAAAGATTAGTGCAGCAGGCGGAAAGGCTGAGGTGATTTAATCATGATAGATACCATACGTAATGCATGGAAGATTATCGACCTCAGAAAAAGATTTTTTATACACGATTTTTAATGATAATAATCTTCCGTCTTGGTTCATGTATCCGGTTCCTCTTTTGGATCCGGCGGCAATGAAGGAAATATTTACATCTGATAATTCACTTTTTGGATTCATTGACGTTATTTCCGGTGGTGCGTTCCAGAACGCGACCATATTCGCTATGAGTATCACACCATACATCAATTCATCGATTATTATGCAGCTTTTAACCGTTGCTATTCCTGCTCTTGAAAGACTTCAGAAGCAGGGTGAGGACGGAAGAAAGAAGATAGCACAGATTACAAGATACGGCACAGTAGTTTTGGCATTTATTCAGGCAATCGGTCTTTATTTCATGCTGAAGAGCTATAATGCAGTAACTAATCCGGGACTTCTTACCGCTGTTGTTGTTATATTTACATTCACAGCCGGCACAGCGTTCCTGATGTGGCTTGGTGAGCAGATAACCGAAAAGGGTGTAGGTAATGGTATTTCACTTATCATTTTTCGCAGGTATCGTTTCACGTCTGCCATCTATGGCACAGTCGCTTTACGCATATGCAAAAGGCGGCGGAATCGGCTTGATTGGAGAGTTGCTCTGCTTATTATGATAGTCGTAGTAGTTGGTCTTGTTGTAATGATGAATGAGGCCGAGAGACGAATCCCGGTGCAATATGCAAAGCGTGTTGTAGGGAGAAAAATGTACGGCGGTCAGAGTACGCATATCCCGATTAAGGTTGCGTCAGCAGGCGTTATTCCTATTATTTTTCGCTATGTCAATTATGTCATTCCCCGAGCACAATCGCCGGATTTTTCGGTGTGACATCACAGACAGGCGGATTCTGGGGAGGATTCTTAAAGATATTCTCTTCAACTTCTTGGGTTTATGCAATACTGTATTTCTTGCTGATTATCTTCTTCACATATTTCTATACAGCAATACAGTTCAACCCAATTGAAATGTCTAATAATATGAAGAAAGAACGGCGGATTTATTCCGGGTATAAGACCCGGGCCGTCCTACATCAGAATACATTTCAAAGACACTTTCGAGAATTACATTGGTTGGCGCTATTTTCTTAGGATTAATCGCCATCCTGCCTATTTTCATTAATTTGGGACTTGGTATAAATAATTTCGCAATAGGTGGTACATCACTGCTTATCGTTGTAGGAGTTGCTCTTGAAACCGTTAAGGATATGGAGTCACAAATGTTAATGAGACACTACAAGGGTTTCTTGGAATAATCTGAGTTTTAACAATTTAAGCGATTATTTACGGCATGAGTAGGTGTTACCTCACTGTTTTGTGAGGTTAAATGCCTGCTCTATCCGTTTTTTAGGATAAAATTTGATTTTAATATTTCAAGTTTTGTCAAAAATGAATAGGAGGTATGTTTTATGAGATTGATTTTACTGGCTGCACCAGGTGCGGGAAAAGGTACGCAAGCGGAGAAATTAAGTGAGCATTATGGTATACCCACTATTTCTACAGGAGCGATTCTCAGAAAAAACATAAAAAGAAGAAACTGAGCTGGGGGGACAGTAGCAGCACAGTATATAAATGATGGAAAAGCTTATACCCGATGATGTTATGATTCAGGTTATGTCCGACAGATTGAGTCATGAGGACTGTAAAAACGGATTTATTTTTAGATGGATTTCCTAGAACCTTAGCCCAGGCTGAAGCTCTTGAAAAAATCAACTATAGAAATTGATAAGGTTCTGATGCTTAACGTAGCTGATGAAACAATAATAAGCAGGCTTTCAGGACGTTTGGAGTGTGAAAGCTGTGCTGCTACTTATCATAAGGAGTTTAGGCCTCCTGCAGAGGCAGGCATATGCGACAAATGCGGAGGTCATCTGACAGTACGTGACGACGACAAGCCGGAAACTGTAAAGGCACGTCTTGAGACTTATCATACTCAGACAGAGCCTCTTATAAATTATTATAAAGAAAAAAAGGTTTGCTGAGAATAGCTGCAGGCAAAGAGAAGATTGAGGACACGACAGCTGAAGTCATAAAGGCTCTGGGGGAATAAAAGTGGTTATTATAAAATCTAAGTCAGAAATAGAAAAGATGAAAGAAGCCGGCAGGATAACATATGAAACTTTAAAGGAAGTGTCTAAGGCAGTAAAACCCGGCGTTACCACAATGGAACTCGATAAGATTGCCGAGGATTATATCCGTTCTCGTGGATGTACTGGTTCTTTTTAAGGGTTACGGCGGATTTCCCGGCACAGTTTGCGCCAGTGTTAATGATACTATAATACATGGATTTCCTGATAATGTTCCATTAAAAGATGGAGATATAGTCAGTATTGACGTAGGGAGCATGTTTTTGAGGGATATCATGGAGATGCTTGCAGGACATTTAAGGTTGGAAAAGTGGATTCAGAAACAGAGCGCTTGATTCAGGTTACAAGACAGAGCTTTTTGAAGCATTAAAATTTGCTCGTGACGGATACAGAATATCTGATATTTCCAGAGCTGTACAGACGTACGTTGAGGCAAACGGATTTTCTGTGCTGCGTGGATACTGCGGTCATGGTGTTGGCGCTGACCTCCACGAAGACCCTGAAGTGCCGAATTATGTTACCAAAAGCAGGGGGGATAAGGCTTAGACCGGGAATGGTTATAGCTGTTGAGCCCATGATATGCGGCGGAAGCGAAGACGTGTATGTTGCTGATAATGAATGGGCAGTAATCACTAGAGACGGAAAAAACACAGCTCATTATGAAAATACTATTTTAATTACAGCAGGCGACCCTGTTCTTTTAACTTTGCCGGATGGTTTTCCGGAAGTTGAATAAAAGTCAAAAATCAGCATAATATTTAGGTGAACCAATGACAGATCTTATTGAATCGAAGCTTACAGTCGGAGATATAGTCAAATCTACCGCCGGCCGCGGAAGCGGAAGAATATATTTGGTAGTAAAGTCTTTAGAAAACGGATACGTTTATATTTCTGACGGAAAGACTAGAAAAAATTAATAATGCAAAATTAAAAAGAATAAGCACTTAGTTAAACTGGGAAATATTAATGACTTAGATTTTTGGATGCTCCCGGAGGAACTGCGGATGCTGAAATCAGAAAAATTTTAAAGGAGGTGTAGCGAGTATGTCAAAAGAAGATGTTTTTGGAAGTTGAAGGCAAGGTTTTGGAGGCGCTGCCAAACGCAATGTTTAAGGTAGAACTCGAAAATGGACACAAAATTTTAGCTCATATTTCAGGAAAACTAAGAATGCACTTTATAAAAATACTGCCGGGTGATAAGGTTACAGTTGAAATTTCACCTTATGATTTATCAAAGGGCAGAATTACATGGAGAGCAAAATAAGTCCCTATTTGTATAGGGCTTATAAGTAGTTGGGGGAGGCCTGTTTTATGAAAAAAAATCTGTCTGATTCTTATATGTATGGTCATTTTCTGCATTTCACTGTCATCATGCGGAAATTCTGATAATGAAGCGCAGTCAGTTGCTAATGTTGTAAGCACAGTTACAATTAGCTGTGCCGGAGATTGTACTTTGGCGTCAGATGAGAGTTTTTCTGACAATACATTTGAGGATGTACTTAAAAAAATAACAAGAATGATTATTCTTATTTTTTTAAAAACGTTAGACATATTTTTTGAAGATGACGATATTACCATTGTCAATTTTGAAGGTACATTGTCCAATAATGGGGAGAGACAGGATAAGGAATATGCGTTCAGAGGAAAACCCGATTATGTAAACATTCTCAAAAAGGGCAGTGTTGAGGCTGTCACTTTGGCAAACAATCATAGTGAGGACTATGGACCGGAAAGTTTAAAAGATACTAAAAAGACGCTTTATGATTCGGATATAAAATATGCTTTAAATACCGAAACGGCTCATTTTAACATTCGGGGAGCAAAAGTTGGGATTATCGGTCTTTATCAGTTAGACGGGTCTGCCGGTGAGGTATTACCGTCGGCTATGTCTAAGATTGAGAATGATGATTTGAAAATTGTTCAGGTTCATTGGGGCGAAGAAAAATCAGATACGCCTTCAGACGAGGCAAGTAAGTCTTGCGCACCGTGCTATAGATATGGGCGCCGATTTGGTAATAGGTCATCACCCTCATGTTCTGCAGGGAATTGAGAAATATAAGGGAAAATACATATGTTACAGTTTAGGAAACTTTTGCTTTCGGCGGAAATCCAAATCCCACAGAAACATATACAATGATTTTCCGACAGACCTTTACTTTTTAGAGAAGGTATGGCAGCAAAAGATGATTACTACTCAATAATTCCCTGTTCAATATCTTCAAGCAGGACAAGCAATAATTATCAGCCGACACCTTTAGAGGGTGAGGAGAGGAATAGAGTTGAACAGAAGATTTCCGAAAGATCAAAGAAAGTCGGCGATGGTAATCTTGACTTAAAATTTGAGTAACAGATATTTAAACTTTGTTAAAGATAAATAGATGAATATTTTTAATAAAGATTGACTTTAAGCAGTAATTGTGGTAAAAAATAATACGGTTCGTTAGTATGGAAATACATATTTTCGGATATAATACAAATTTAGGAGGTGAAGGAAATGAAAGTCAGACCTTCAGTTAAACCTATTTGTGAAAAGTGCAAAATAATTAAGAGAAAAGGTAAAGTTATGGTTATATGCGAAAACCCGCGTCATAAACAGAAGCAGGGTTAAGCTTTAACATAATAATGTGAGCAGGGTTAGGCATTAAGACCACTAAATTTTTGCCGATGCCATAGAAAATATGGGTGAAATTCTGCTCCTTTTTCATTTGAAATTTTTATGGAGGTGAATTAATTATGGCACGTATCGCAGGTGTGGGATTTACCAAACGAGAAGAGAGAGTTGAGATTGGCTTAACTTACATTTTTGGAATTGGTCTTTCTACTTCAAAAAAAGATTTTGGCAGCAACAGGAGTTAATCCGGACACAAGAGTTCGTGATTTGACAGAAGATGAGATTCAGAAGCTCAGAAATGAAATCGACAACACAACGTTGAAGGTGATCTGAGACGTGATATCGCATGATATCAAGCGTTTGATGGAAATCAACTGCTACAGAGGAATCCGTCACAGAAAAAAGGTTTGCCTGTCCGCGGACAACGCAGCAAGACAAACGCCAGAACCCGCAAGGGTCCTAAGAGAACTATTGCAAATAAGAAGAAATAATTAACTAGTTAATTGCTAAAAAGCTTTAATACAGTTAATGTTTAGATTTTTTATTTTAATAGTTTTATGATTTTTGAATTTTCTTCAATATTTTTATATATTGCAAGATTCCGTAATCTTATAGGAGGTGAAAGATACAATGGCAAAAGTAGCTAGAAAGTCAAGACGCCGTAAGGAGAAAAAGCATATCGAGCGCGGCGCTGCACATATCAAATCTACATTCAATAATACCATTGTTACTATTACAGACGTTGCCGGGAATGCAATTTCTTGGGCAAGCGCAGGCGGATTGGGATTTAGAGGTTCTAAAAAGAGCACACCTTTCGCAGCACAAATGGCTGCTGAAACCGCTGCAAGAGCTGCAATGGAACATGGTTTGAAGACAGTTGAAGTTTACGTAAAAGGCCCGGGAGCCGGACGTGAAGCAGCAATCAGAGCTCTTCAGGTAGCTGGTCTTGAGGTTAATATGATTAAGGACGTTACACCTATTCCGCATAACGGCTGCAGACCGCCGAAGAGAAGACGTGTAGTCTAAACTAAGAATGTTAATAGATTTGTAAGGAGGATAAAAGAATGGCTAAAAATATGCAGCCTGTGCTTAAAAAGATGCCGTACCCTCGGTATTGAGCCGTCTGTTATGGGTATAGACAAGAGTTCTAACAGAACTTTTAACCAGAGACGCAAAAAGCAGAGCGAATATGGTATGCAGCAATGAAAAGCAAAAAGTCAGATTTATATATGGCGTTCTGGAAAAACAGTTCGCAAAATATTATGTTATGGCCACAAAGATGAACGGTGTTACAGGTGAATGTCTGCTTCAAATTTTGGAGTCAAGACTTGATAATGTAATATACCGTATGGGATTGGCTAACACAAGACGTGAAGCAAGACAAATTGTTAATCACGGACATGTTACCGTTAACGGTAAGAGAGTAGACATCCCTTCTTATCTTGTAAAGCCGGGCGAAGTTATCAGTCTTAGAGAGAGCAGCAGAAATGCTGACAGAATGAAAGACATCGTTGAAAGAAACTCAAACAGACTGGTACCTAAGTGGATAGATATGAATAAGGACACATTGGAAGGCAAAATCATTGCACTTGCTGACAGAGAGGATATCGACTTCCCTGTTGAGGAGCATTTGATAGTCGAGTATTACAGCAAATAGTAGGGTTTCGCTACTATCCTAATTTATAGGAGGTTTAACAATGATTGAAATTGAAAAGCCACGTATAGAATGTGTTGAAATATCCGAAGACGACAGATACGCAAAGTTTGTTATAGAGCCTTTAGAAAGAGGATACGGAACTACTTTGGGTAATTCACTGAGAAGAATGCTTTTGTCATCTCTTCCCGGAGTCGCTTCAACGTCTGTTAAAATTGACGGTGTGCTTCATGAGTTTTCTACCGTTCCGGGCGTTAAAGAGGATGTTACAGAAATTATTTTGAACATAAAAAATCTTGTTATAAAGCTTCACTCTGATGGTCCTAAGACTGTTTACATCAATCAGGAAGGCGCGGGTGAAATTTGTGCCCGTGACATAAAAAGCATGACGCTGATGTGGAAATCCTAAATGGGGGATATGCATATTTCAACTCTCGATGAAGATGGAAAACTGTTTATGGAAATCACAATTGATAAAGGCCGCGGTTACGTCTCATCAGATCAGAACAACAAGGAGCTTATTCAAGGTCAAATCGGTGTTATTGCAACGGATTCGATTTTCACACCTGTTGAGAAAGTGAATTATTATACCGACAGTACCCGTGTGGGTAATGTTACCGATTATGACAAGCTGACGCTTGAGGGGTGGACAAACGGCACTATTACGCCGGCTGAAGCTGTGAGCCTTGCAGCTAAGATAATCAGTGAGCATCTCAGTCTGTTTATCGATTTATCTGACGACGCTAAAAACGTTGAGATTATGATAGAAAAAAGAAGAAGGACAGAAAGAAAAAGTACTTGAGACAACAATTGAAGAACTTGATTTGTCAGTACGTTCTTATAACTGTCTGAAACGCGCAGGTATCAATACCGTTCAGGATTTGACAACCCGCAGCGAGAGCGACATGATGAAGGTTAGAAACTTAGGCCGCAAGTCGCTGGAGGAAGTTATTGCGAAACTGGAGGCTATGGAACTTGGTCTCGCAAATGACGACTAATTTGTATTAAGAAATTATAGGAAGAGGTGATTTAAGTGGCACAACAAAGAAAGCTGGGTAGACCCACAGACCAGAGACGTGCTATGCTCAGAAACCTCACTACTTCGTTTTTAGAGAATGGTAGAATTGAGACTACCACAACAAGAGCGAAAGAGGTTAAAAGAATGGCTGAGAAAATGATTACGCTCGGCAAAAAAAGAAACACACTTCACACAAAGACAAGACAGGCACTTTCTTATATAACAAAAAAGAGAGGTCGTTTCGAAGTTGTTTGACGAAATCGCTCCTAAGTACGCTGAAAGAAACGGCGGTTATACAAGAATTATAAAGGTTGGACCGAGACGCGGCGACGCTGCTGAGGTTTCTGTACTTGAGCTGGTTTAATTTAAGTTTATTTTCCCTTGCCTGTGCGGCAGGGGGATTTTTTATTTATCTAAACTGTCAGTTAATTTTTTATACATCCAGACATGAGGATATGATTCGTCATAGTGAGGTTCGCCTTCATCTATATATCCGTTTTTGCGGTAAAATTCCACCGCTTGCAGCTGTGCTGATAAACGTATTAGTTTACCGCCTTTTTTGGCAATGAGATTTTTCAGCTTTTGCAGCAGCTGTGAACCAAGACCAAGACCTCTGTAGTTTTTTAATACTGCTATCCTGCCGATTAAGTATGTATCCTTTACCTTATCAATAAAAAGCGGCATGTTGCGGCGGCTTTATCATCAGTATATAATACCAAATGAGTTGCAATGTCATCTATATCATCAAATTCATAATTAAATCCTTGTTCGTTTACAAAAACTGTTTCTCTGATATTTTTAGCTTCCAAAGGAAGATAATTAAAAGATTCTATTATCATTTATTGCCTCCGGTTTTTTATTTTATTTATTAAGTAAAATTATATTAAAAAAAATATAGTTAAATTGTCAAATCGCTAGGGATAATACAATTTTAATTATAATTTTATAATTGTGACTGTAATTGTATATAGTTTTTAATTTCTTGAATGTAGTTTAAAATGTTAGTTTAATTTTTGTAATGCTCTTTATAGAGATACTATCTGAACAGAGAGCTTTTTAAGACTTATTTTTTGTATTATTATATATTTATAGTAAGTATATATTTTCTTTTTATATGACCCCATATAAAAAAATTTATTATTACATAATAATGGTGTTTGAACCATTTCTTTTATTTGAGTATACATAATAATGACATTGTAGGTTATGGCAAAATAAAATCATATGTATAACACACACTTTCAAGAAAAAGTGTGGTCGCACTCAGAAAAAGAAACGCTTCACCTGTGACCACAACTGAAAGGTGTGTGTGATACAAAGTAACTTGTTTTGTAATAACCTACAATGTCATTATTATGTATACTCAAAAAAGAAAAAGTGCTGCTCGTTTAGGTCGCCTGCGGCTCCAAGGGGCGCTCGCCCCGCTAATTTCTTTTGCGCTCCACGCACAAAAAAGAAAAAGCTTTGTAACTTTCCCGTTGACTTTTGTGAACTACCGTGAAAAAAATATACCGATTTCCTATAGATTTAACTTATCAAAAAAGCAGGTTTTTAGGTGAACAACGGTAGGGCGCATTTATGCGCCGCGTGAGGTGAGAGCTATCATCTGAACACGTAGTGTTCAATATCTAATATTAATTAAAAATAATATTGTATATAACCGTATAGAATATATCATTTTGCTGATTCAAAATGAGAAATTTCTATCTTGTTAATTTTATTAAATCGTTTAAATTGCAATTGGGCAATACTGTACAAATTCTTTCTAAAACGCTTAAATCAATTCTTGTAACTTTGTTATCACAATACCGCTGGACTTGACTATATCCCATTCCAGTCATTCTACACAACTCGTTTCTTGAAATATAAAACATAAATATTTTGCATAAAACTCAGAAGTTAACTGGGAGTAAAGTTAGTAATAAAAATAAGTTGATTAACTTTTTAAAAAAACTGTGATTATTTTGTGTTGTCAATCGGTTTTTATATTGTGTTAGGCGAGAAATGAATTCTATTATGATATTGGAAAAAACATCTTATTGATATAAATATAATTGATAATGTTTATGGTGAATTAATTTTTTGTTTTCATAAAGACTTGCTTGTTGTATATACTTATCTAATATATAAAATTTATAAAATGGTAGGGATATATTTTTTATTTACAATTATTTTGAGGTGTTTTTTATGACTGTAATTGTATATAGTTTTAATTCTTTGAATGTAGTTTAAAATGTTAATTTAATTTTGTAATACTCTTTATATAGATACTATCTGAATAGAGAGTTTTCAAAACTTATTTTTTGTATTATTATATATTTATGGTAAGTATATATTTTCTTTGTATATGACCCCATATAAAAAATTTTATTATTACATAATAAGGTGTTTGAACCATTTCTTTTTCTCGTAAGAAAAAGAAACGCTTCACCAAAGAAAAAGTACTACTCGCTTAGGTCGCCTGACGGCTCCAAGGGGCGCTCGCACCCCGCTCATTTCACCATGAAGCATGGCTTCATGATGAAAAAAGCCCTGTAACTTCCCGTTGACTTTGTGTGCTACCGGAATAAAGATACTTCCGAGTTCATATTAATTTACTAATTAAAAAAACTGAAGTTTCCTAGTCTAAATTAATTACAAAAAAGCAGGGTTTTTCAGTGAACATCGGTAGGGCGAATTTATGCGCCTCGTTAGGTGAGCTATCATCTGAACACGCAGTGTTCAATATACAAACTATATTTAATTATTATTTTATGAGGATATAAAAATGCGTAAAGAAGCAGGTTTTGAAAACAGAGACCGATTCGTTGAATTGGGGTTGATGATTTCAGCTTTAAGAAAGGCTAAAGGGATATACCCAATATGAACTTGCAGAGAAAGCCCATATTAGCCGGTCGCATCTAAGTTCTATTGAAGCCCCTAATATAACCGCTTCCTTTTCTCTTGAGGGTTTTCTTTAATATAGCCGACATTTTGGGAGTAAAAACCCGGTGATTTGCTAAATCTTAATTTGCCGTCTTCCTATTTTTAATAAGGATGAAAAAGATAAAAATTCAAAGGACAAATAGAGCAACAGCAAGCTGCTTAAAATACAATATTATATAAACTTAAACGGTTTGGCAGAGCTGTCCCATTTTCTGTAAATGATAGATTACTCTCACAATTTTTCCATCATGAAATTTTACAACATTGTGATGTTTTCCTATTTTACGATACGGGTATGTTTTTTATATATTGCTGAGTATACAAAGCAATAAAATATTTTATAAATATAAATATAAACATAAATATAATAATAGGCAAGAACACCGGACAAATATTTGTCCGGTGCTCTTTTGTTACTGTTTAGAAATATTTGATTTTTTATTTTACGATAACCATTTCCTGAACAGCGTCCTGATAAAGTTTTACAACAGTCTTGCTTCGTTGTCTTTCTCGTAAAGCTCTATATCAGCCGGCGATACAACAGATATACTATTCTTCTTCTTTGATGAATCATAGATATACTATTGCGTCCCCTGTAGAGTAGTTGTAAGTTGCGTCACCAACAGCTACGTTTACGCTTCCGCTGAACTTCTTAATAGCTCTTCCGTAAACGGTTGTCAGGTCGGTCGTTACATTTCTCAGGGAATTCTTCTGTCTTGTTGTCGCTGTCGAACAGAACTGTTATACCGTCAATCTCACCCTTAGCGTTTGTCTTATACTGGATGATATCACCTGACTTAAGGGGCTGTTCCGTCACTCTTTCTAAGAACGCTCTTGTCTGCTGCCATTATTTCAACTGTCTCTCCTGACTGGTATCCATAAAAAGCTTATCGGTATACTCATAGTCAGCATTCTGTGTCTCTGCGAGATAATTTACAACTGTTATCGGCGACTCAGCGCTTGTGATGCTTGTTGAGCTTGTGATTATTACTACGTTAGCCATATAGTTTTCCTGAAGGTCATAGATTATTGCGTCGTATGAAGAATCATTTGACAATGTGGAACTGTTACGCATTGAATACTTGTCTGTGTCTGTTCCAGCGCTTGCAGGAATATCAAATATGATTGTGTCCTCGTTGATACCTACATTTCCTAATTTACCGGAAGCTTACGTTTTGTAAACCATATCTTCCTTCTGAATGTTTTTTAGTAAATGTGCTTGTGTTCGGAGCGCCTGTTGCTGTCTCATCTTTTGCTGTTTCGATTGCTGTTATCTTGCCGTCGCTGTTAGCTTCATAGATTATGAGCTGCGGTGTTGCTTTTCCTCCGGCTGTCAAGGCATTTACTACGGTTGTAGGAGTCTGAGCGTATTCTTCGTTAAATCTGAGTTTTGTTGCACTCTCCATAACAACAGTTTCACCGGTCTTTGTGAACAGTTTAAACTGACCTACTTTGTCAAAGCTGTCTTTGAGAGCAGCGTCAACCAAGTATGCGTAGTTGGTTGTTATAGCGGATTCGTTTGTTGCTTTTGTGTTTACAGCAGCAATCTTATCCTCAATATCTAAATAGAATGTTCCCCTGTCACGGAGTTTAATTTCGTTTGGATAACTTGTAGCTTTTTCATAAAGTGTTTCACTGTCACCTATTCTGTATCCGTCTTCAGAAATTTCATTTACTGTACCGGTTATTGACGCGTCTGAAACATATGCTTTTATCAAGTTCTTATCATCACTTATGGTGTAAGAAATTACATTCCATTCTTTGAGGTCTGAAAATGTCAATCTTGGCTCCGTCCTTGATGATACTGTATTTAACGTCGGCATTATCTTTGTCAAATACCAGTGAACCGTTGAGATATTTGTCTGTAACTCTTCCGGTTATTTCTGATACTGTGTCAACTACCAGATTAGTAAAGTGGTTTTTACGAATACAACATTGTACATACTGTTGAGGTTAGTGTCTAGAAGAACGAGGTTACCGCTTGCCGGTTTAAGGTCTTCATTTGTGAGTCCTGTTTTATACTTACCGTTATAAATATAGACGGCGGCGTTCGGATCTATAGATACTGTTTTTGTTCTTCTGTCTGTATTTCTGTCTGCCCAGTATTCAACTGTTCTCTTGTCTGTTGTGTCGCCTGTTACGTCTACGATGTCTGTTGAGTTAAGTGTTAATGTGTTGTTTTTGTTCGGCTGTTCTGTTACTAATATAAGTGTCTTTTCGTCTGTGGTTTTATCTATTCTTGCGTAATACAATACATTGTAACCAAGCATTTGTGTTGCGTTTGTATCACCCATCAGATAAAGTTTGTCGTTGATTTGGATTCTGTCTTCAGCTGTTGTTGAACCGCCAGACAGTGAAGTTTCACCGGTTGCTGTTATCTGACCGTATGCTTTTTTCAACATTTAATTTGTCATAAAAGCAAAGTCTTGTCTACAACTTCATAAGATATAAAGCTTTGAACCATATCCAACCTGCTCCATAAGGTTAACGGTCATTGCATTAAATACCAGCTGTGCTATGTCGCCTCTCATTGCAGGCTCGGCAGCTGTAGCGTCAATGCCTCTCAGCAGCTGGTTAGATGACGCGATATACATATATCCGGTTGGAAATCCGCCCATCCTCAGCGGCCGGCTCATACCCTAGAGCACGAACTATAATTGCTACCGCTTCTTCAAATGTTACGTTGTCGTCAGGTCTAAAAGTTCCTTCTGTGTCACCGACTACTAAACCTTGCTGGTCGGCAGTGTTTATTGCGCCTGTTGCCCAGTGATCTGCAGGTACGTCAGGAAATTTTGTAATTCCGTTGGAACTTTTACTACGTCTTCAAGTCCAATAGAGTATACAGCTACTTTTGCCATCTTCACTTCTGAGGATTGGGTCGTTAGGTCTGAATGCGCCTGACTCGGCGTCTCCGACCATTATTCCCAATGCTCCGAGGAGTTCTGCTGCCTCTGCATATTTTGTATCTGATATATCCGGAGACAGCGCAACGCGTGCCGTGCTGTATCTTGACTGTGCCATATTCGAGTTTATCGGCATGGTTGCCATACCGTTATACTTCGAACCGTTTTCGATTAATGTTGTGGAAACGCCGTTAGTTATGTCAATTGTTCCATCTGTGTTTGTGCCGTCAAATGTGCGCAGATTGACATCCTGCTGACCTTCTCCTGTTGTTGTTTCGTTATTTCCATTATTATTAGTAACGGAACCTTGAGGATAGTTTTCAATGGTTCCGCCTTCATTGGGCACTACATCAGCAAATACGGCAAATCCGCACATTGAATAGATTGCGATGCTCATAGCCACAATAAAAGGAAATGAAAGTTTTTTTTTCATTTTCAGTCCTCCTATTACAAAAATCATCTTTTTATTTTTGATTTTTTACAATGTTAGTATTAGCGCAGGAATTGAAAATACACCGAAAACTTTATGGTATTAAAGACATTTTATTTGAAATTTGGTTTTTGTTACACAATTGTTAAAAAAAAACTTTCACATTTGGATAATTGGCGGTTGAAATATTTTGGCACGTATGGTATATTTAAAGTAGATAATTAACACAATATAATGTGTATCATATACATAGGAGGTTTAAAATGAAAATTAAAAGATTTATTTCGGCGCTGCTTTGCGGCACAATGCTGGCAGCGGTACTTTCGACCTCGGTTTTTGCGGCGACTTTTTCCGACGTGGAAAACGACGCGACAGTTGCATGGGCAAAAGCAGGCAATAAACGAGATGACGGACAAGGGATACATAAAGGTTATGAGGACGGCACCTTTAAACCTCAGCGTGCAGTCTCAAAGGTGGAAACCCTGGTTCTGATGTCCAGAATTCTGGGAGTTGAAGACTCTGAGTATTCGCAGACGGTGAAGTGGGCAGACGCCGGTTACTCGGCTACGGTTAACGCTATTAATACGACATATGTTGATGAGCTTAGCTTTTAATGTATTTTGACGTTTTGAATATTACTGACTTGCGCGACTATGCGTCAGCGGCAAATGCAAACACATCTCTTCTCAGATGGCAGGCAGCGTATTTGATGGTTAAACTGGCTGGAAAAAGATGACCAAGCACAGTCAGCTGTTTTGGATGAAAACGAATATTCAGATTATGCTTCTATCCCTGAAGCTGCGCGTCCTTATGTTGCTTATGCTACAAATTTAGGGGCTCATGAACGGTATGGGAAACGACGAGAACGGCAAAGCATTTTTCTCACCGGAAACAACGCTTACCAGAGCTCAGATGGCAACTCTTCTTAACCGTATGATGGAGAAGATGGACAGAAATTATATTCAGGGAAAAGTCAGCTCAATAGATACTGGCAATAAAAAAATGGTAGTAAACGCTGACGGAAAGAATACAACCTGCACTATCGGAGATATGACAGGTATAAAGATTAATGGCGAAAATTCAAAGTTCAGCAGAATAGAATCACAGAGCGAAGTTATGGTCACTTATACATTCGGCGATGTCAGAATGATTGAGACGGTTCCGCCTGAGGAAAATCTTTCTGTATACGGAATAGTTGTTCAGACAAGTGATAATTCCGGCGGACAAGCAGATAACTATAAAAAGATTACGAGGACGAGAACAATAAGGCGACATATACTTTCGCTTCAAACTGTAAGTATACTATTAAAGGAAGCCAGGGTTCTTACGGAGACGTTAAGGCAGGCAACTTTGTAAGATTGGTACTGTCAGGTTCAAAGGTAACTGAATGCTCAGTAGAGAGCAAAACCTCAGATGTGTCCGGAACTTGCGTAAAGGTTAATTCCGGAGACGATAATCGTACAACAATAACAATTAAGAACAGTGATAATGAGCAAGAGACATTTGACGTTTCTATAAACGGTGTTGAGGTTACCAGAAACGGCAATATTGCGGGAGTTAGAGATTTGGCTAAGAACGACAGCGTTGTTTTATCACTGACATACGGCAAGGTTGTTTCAATAAAAGGCTACAAGTGAGACTGAAAACGTATCAGGTACAATAAAGGAAATAATCCTGAGCGAAACTCCGCAGATTACTCTTGATGTAAAGGGAAAGAGTGAGACATATAACCTTACTGCTTCAACGTCTGTTAAGGTTAACGGAGTGGACGCAACTATATACGACCTGCGTCCGGGAAATGCCGCAACGGTTGTTACAGACGGTTCAAAATATTTCCAAGATAGAGTCCAGCGCGACTTCATCAACGGGAAAGACGACAGTGACAGGTAAAGTTGTAAGCATAAACACAACGCTTAAGGTTATAACAGTAACCAATTCATCCGGCGGAACAGAGACGGTATATTATGAGTCAGGAACTACATTCCTGAAATCAACCACCGGAAAAGAGTATTACAGCAAAGGATATTGTTGCAGGGTCTAATATAACAGCAACAGGCTCAGATTCAACAGGATACTTTGTAGCAACTATAGTTATTTCTGATTAATATAATTCTCTAAAAAAGTCCGGCGCTGTATGGCGTCGGACTTTTTTAAATATAATTTAATAAAAATTTTTAAAACAGAAATATTACATTAATTTAAAAATTTTTATAATTTTTAAGAAATATATATGGATATAAATAAGAATTTTAAATAGTTATTTAAATAATCTGAGCTGTATAATAATACATCCGATTCTCTTTTTTCTGATTGTTTCATAATCATATGTATATAATATTTGTATAATATACGGAGCGTGAAAAGCTTAATTTGATGACTTTCTGTGTTTAGTAATTATAATTTATAAAATTTTTATATAAAAATATATGTTTTTTTTGGTGAAAGCCGGCCTGGGAAATATTGTTTATCTCGTTAGATGAGCAGCATATGAACACTTATTGTTTAATGTACAGTTTGTAACCAAAATTATTCTTATATATTAATCTTAATATTATATATTGTGATTAATGAAAATAAAATATAGCATAAACACTATATAAAAGGTATAATTTTATATGACATTTTTAGTTGAGTAAAAATTTATAGAAGACTGAGCCTGAATACAGTGAAGTCTAAAAAGTATTTTAAATCTAATATTATTATTAAGCCAAATTTTTGCTAAGCAGTTTGTAACAAATAGCAAATAGTTTGTGAAATATAATCTATAGACCCTCGGTGAAAGATAAATTTATTTTTTTTGCAAATCATTACAACTCATATATATATACAAATGCGTTACTATCTTGCATAAAATATGTTTTTGTGCTATAATAAATTAGAATATGTAAAAATATCGGTAAGGAGCTTTTGAATGCGAGATACAATTGATATATTAGGAGTTAAAATTGATAGGATTACATCGGCATGCTTTGAAGAAGGCTGAGCAAATGGTAAGAAGCGATGGGGGTTTCAACTATTTTTACTCCCAATCCTGAGATAGTTATGGCGGCTTATGAAGACGCCGGATTTAGAAGTCCTGAACTCGGCTGATATGTGTACCCCTGACGGTATAGGCGTTGTTTATGCGGCAAAATGCTTGGGAACTCCTGTGCCTGAACGGGTTGCCGGTTTTGATTTGGTCTGCGGTCTTTTGTCCAATATCAGAAAGACAGGTGAAGGCGTTTTTTTATTCGGAGCTAAGCCGGGCGTTGCTGAGGCTGCAGCTGTTAAACTTCTGGATGAATATGTTGGTTTGAATATAGTTGGTGTTCATCATGGATATTTTTCGGATAATGAAACCGATGATATTGTTAAACAGATAAACGAGTCAGGCGCTAAGCTGCTTCTAGTCTGTCTGGGGCTCTAAGCAGGAAAAGTGGATATTTGAAAAACAAGTCAAAGCTTACTAATGTCTCTCTTTTGTATGGGAGTCGGCGGAGCTTTAGACGTATTTGCGGGCGTTGCAAAAGAGCGCCTGAGTTATTTATAAAGTTTAATCTTGAATGGCTGTATAGATTTTGCAAGAATCCCAGCAGATTGGGTAGATTTGCTACACTTCCCAAGTTTGATTATGACTGTCAGGAAGGATAAAAGAAAAATAAATAGAGGGAACAGGGAGAAATATATAAAAAAGAGGTTGATAAGATGCTGTATATTTTTCTTAGCTGATGGGTTTGAAGAGA
>VOFK01003037.1_pt1 | contig 29308 bp, 41 predicted proteins | sample 5384121 | NCBI WGS metagenome assembly VOFK01 (sample SAMN12384730, study PRJNA508395) | human gut metagenome | isolation source: healthy gut J | host: Homo sapiens | reverse complement strand
GCATGTATTGCTGTGCCATCTGATCGTAGTCACCGGATAAGTGGCGGATGTCCTGCCACCAGACATTGGGACGCGTGACCCTGCAAAAGCGCAGGATGAAAGCGCGAAATGTTGTTCGGCCTGCCGTAAAAAGGTGATTTTGGCGGATTCCATTGCAGATCGAACGGGCGGGCATTGGGCCGGCGAACGCTTCCCCTGCCGCTGGCATGGTTGGCATTATTGCGTACTCTTTGCAGCCGTATTTGACTTTGCGGGTTACCGGAGATGAGCAGCAAACGCCTGAGCTCGATGATAGCTTTTGAATGCCGGGCGAACTTTAACCTGCCGTACATTTCAGGCAGTATTACCGAATACCCCTGGCGGCGGTGGCACATCAGCCTTTCCGGCTGGTTCCGGATTACATTTATATCCCGCTGGGCGGCAAACTGCTTTAAAGTGCCGCGCCAGATGCTGAACATGCTGGCCGTTCGCGCTGACCGGCATCTGGCATGGTGCGAACTGGAACTTTATCTGCTGGGGCCTTTACTATTTCGTGCTGCTTGTCATCGAAAAGAACTTTTTGATGAAGTACCTGAAAAAAGGCAAGGTTCGCCGCACATTTACACATTGTTCCTGGGTGGTACGCCTGGGTTGGGGGCTGTTCAATTCCTGCAACGCCCCCTGGTGCACCGCTGCAGTCGCTTGCCTCAGCCGGTTGTTCCGGTTCCGCAGGCGGCGTTTCGGCGCTGTATTTCCTGCGCGATTATGCTGGTGCCGCTGGTTGCGTGTGCTGCTTTGCTCCACCCAATGCCGGGACGGTTCTGGCATTACAAAGGCAAAGCCCCGCCGACGGCGGCGCTTTATGGCATCTGCTTTGTTCTGCACGGCGTATGTGGTAGCAGAAACGGGTTCCACCGCACTGTGCGCAAACTTTAAGGGGGAGGATGGCTTTATGGAAAAAAAATATGTTCACCGCAGATCCGACCGTCATCTGCCGCCAGCTTCCTGATTGTTTTTGCCGCCTTGCTGTGCGGGTTTGCACTGGTCAACCCAGTTCTGGCCCAAGCGCGAGAACTCGGAGCTGAAAACCGCAACTGGCGCAAATGCCAGTGTTCAGCGTAAAAACTTTGCTGAACGGCAAATGGCAGGATGATTTTTTCTACCTATCTGCAGGACCAGGGTTGCCCTGCGCGATGGGTGTGGATCAACCCGGAAAGCGCCGTCAATGCCCCCGCGTTTGGCAAAAAAAGGAAAGCGGCATCCTAAACGGCAAAGATGGCTGGATGTTCACCAAGCTGTTTACTGTCAGTACGGATACTGAGAAGCAGCTGGGGAAAAATATCAGTGCCGTCACAAACTTTGCCCAGCGCTACCCCCGGCCGGGTCACTTTTTGCTGGCACCTTCGGCCAGCGATATTACCCGGAAATGCTGCCGGCCACGCCCCCATGGTGGACGAAGATGCCATGCTGATGACATTTTTGCCCGCGCCGTGCAGCGGGCAGATGTGATCGATATGCGCGACGATTACCGCGCCAATAAGTGACCAGTATCTGTACTTTAAGACCGACCACCACTGGACACCGGATGGTGCTTACCGTGCTTATCAGCAGTTCTGCACGCTGAAAATCTGACGCCGTTTGACTGCAATGCCTATACCAAAATTACCGTCCCCGATTTTTACGGCACGCATTATTCTGCTACGCGGCGCTGGAATGCACAGGCGGACAGTTTCAGCTATTATGATCTGCCCAACCAGACGACGGTTTATAAAGTAAACGGCGAAGCAGATTATGAACCGGTGAAAACCGAGGGCCTGATGAACCTTGCCAAGCTGGATACCGTGACAAGTATGGAGCTTTTTGGATGGCAACAACGGTTATTCGGTGATTGAGGGCAAACGGGACGGGCAGCATCCTGGTGGTAAAGGACAGTTATGCCAACAGCTTTATCCCCTACTTGACGGCGAATTATGCGAAAATTGGCGTGGTGGATTTCCGCGGGCTGGCCTATGGGTTAGATTCCACGATTAAAAAAAGAGGGCTATGACCAAATCTTGATCCTGTATAACTTCCAGACTTTTATTTCTGACAACAAAGTGATTTATCTGGACCGCCCCACAACGCTGAAGTAAAAAACACCGCAGCCCGCCTGCATTTTGCAGGGCATCCAGCTTGTGCCGGGGGAAATGTGATTTTGCGGGAACCTGCAGGAATCCATTTTGAACAGGCGGCCAATAGAAATGCCGATGCTTTAGCCTACGAATCTCACTGTGAGGTATACCGCATGGAACACCAACCTTTTACCATTGCGCAAATGTGCCCCATCCGTGATTGTATGACAGTCTCCCGCCCGGCAAACCTTGGCAAAGAGGTGCCGGTCACCTGGTTTTCCCTTGGGGCGGGTACTACCATTACGCCGGAAAGCTATGACTGTACGACCCTGTATGGGGTGCTATGGGGCAACGGCCGCTTTATCTTAGGCGAAGATGGCCGGGCAGTTCCCTTTGCGGGGATGATTTTCTGGCTGTTCCGCCCAAAACACTGTGTGGAACCAGCACGGATATCGGTATGATCTATACTGAAATTATTTTTGAAAAAGGAGAATACTATCCTGAACAACATCATCAAAGCTGGCCAGCCCACAGCCCTGAAAGACCTGATTTCTTACGAAGAGGGCAGCATCACCAATGTTGACCTTGTCCACGCAGACAACATGAAGTTTGTGCTGATGGCATTCGATGCGGGCACCAGCCTGCCCCCCACACCGCGCCCCGGCAACGCCATCCTGACCGCACTGGAAGGCAAAGCAATCATTGACTATGAGGGTCAGGATTACGAGCTGAACGCAGGCGAAAGTTTCCGCTTTGACAAAAACGGCCTGCACAGCGTTACCGCCCCGCAAGGCAAGTTCAAAATGAGCCTGCTGCTTGTGATTGAGTAAAATCAAACCATAAATCGCATTCCCCCGATGCAGAAGATAAGCCTTTTGCATCGGGGGGAATTTTTTTATTGGGAAAGCAGCGTGGAATAGTACAGTTCAGCCCTTTTAGCCTAAAGGTGTTGTTTCGTGCCTTAAAGTGCCTGAATAAGATAAAGGCAACACCGCACAATTCCCGCCTTGCGGCAAAAGCGAACCGCTCCGGCAGCTGCGGCACGGCATCTGCGTTGCCAAAATGCTCGATAAGACATCCAGTATTATCTGCGCTTTTAGCTTGGCATCTGCAACACCTCGATCGCCGTATCGGCACTTAGAATTATGCGGTATTGCCTAAAAGCAATAACAGGTGTACCGTGTGGTTTTTGACAATTCCGGCTTTATTTCTTATAGCAAAGCCGCTGCTGTCAGTTCGTTCTAACTCTTGTGCGTGGTAACATTGTGCGGATTGAAATGGTATAGGAGAGTGCTCCCCCTGCCGGATGCCATTGATAGCGGCTGCCAGCGGACGGAGGGTGCGCCAAATGAGGAAACGCAGCATGTTTTTTGAAAATACCCTATTTATGCGACCTTGACACCGCTCGCTATAAAGGAAGGCTGCAGAGCCGCAACCCCGGAATGACCGGCATCAGCTTACACATTGATCAACATACAAAACAATAAAACCCCTGCCGCCGTAGAACAATTACATTCTACAGCGGCAGGGGCTGCTGCTTTGATTGGGCTATTTACTGCTTGATGATTGCCTTATTTTTATAGCGCTTGCGCACGGCACCATATTCCAGGTGCGGCTGGCCGCCATTCACTGTGTCCGCATCAATGGTAACACGGGTAATAGTGGGGGTCAGACGGAATTTCGTACATGATGGGGATCAGGATATCCTCCACCACGCTCCGCAGGCCGCGGGCACCGCTCTTGCGTGCAATGGTCTTTTGGGCGATAGCACGCAGGGCAGCATCCGTAAAAGGACAGTTCAGCGCTGTCCATAGCCAGCAACTCTTTGTACTGGCGCACAATGCTGTTTTTCGGCTCGGTCAGAACACGGATCAAAAAGATTCCTCGTCCAGCGGGTCCAGCACCGTCACAACCGGCAGACGACCGATCAGCTCGGAATCAGGCCAAACTTGACCAGATCGTCCGGTTCCACTTTGCGCAGCAGCTTTTGACGGGTTTCCTCGCTGTCCAGGTTGGTGCGCAGCTGGCTGCCAAAGCCGAGGGTGTCGGTACGGGTCTGGATCAGCTTTTTCAGGCCGTCAAAGGCACCGCCGCAGATGAACAGGATGTTCTTGGTGTTGATCTGGATGAATTCCTGCTGCGGATGTTTGCGGCCGCCGTTGGGCGGGCGGCACATTGCTGACAGTGCCTTCCAGAATTTTCAGTAATGCCTGCTTGCACCTCCCGCCAACATCGCGGTGATGGATGGGTTCTCCGCTCTTGCGGGTGATCTTATCAATCTCGTCCACATAGATAATACCAACTTCGGCTTTGGGAATATCAAAAGTCCGCAGCCTGAATCAGCTTGAGCAGAATGTTCTCAACGCCCGCCAACGTAACCGGCTTCGGGAGGTCAGGGTGGTGGCATCCGCAATCAAACGGAACGTTCAAGCATTTTGGCAAGCGTCTGGGCCAGCAGGGTTTTGCCGGTACCGGACGGGCCAAAAGCATCAGTACGTTGGACTTTGCAGCTCTACATGGCTTTCCCTGCCCGGAAGAATGCGCTTATAATGATTGTAGACAAGAAACTGCCAGCCAGCGCGCTTGGCATCGTCCTGACCAATGACATACTGGTCAAAGGCCAGCGATCTCAGCAGGCGTCATGATGTTGACATCCGCCAAAGGGTCAACGCCGGAATGGCGAGCAGCCGCAGCGCGGCGTTCCCGCGTTGCGCGGCGGTTCGGGTACGCTGCCATCCCGCCAGGGCACTGTAGCGTCATATCGTAATGCAATTTTTGTAGATGTTTAACGCCGGGGGCCGATGATAAGCTGATCCACCTGGCTTTGGGAACGACCGCAAAAGCTGCAAATCATTTCACGTTTTCCGTCCTTGCCGGAAATCGAATTTGCCATTTCCTAATTCCCCGGTTTTAGTGTTTTACAATGATTCATCGATCAGGCCATAGGCCTTGGCTTCCTCTGCGGTCAGGTAGTTATCGCGGTCAGTATCTTTCTCCACAACCTCAAGAGGCTGGCCGGTATACTCGCTGAGCATGCTGTTCATCTTTTTTCTTGATCTGCACAAGGGTGGTTGGCATGGATCTGGATGTCGCTTGCCTGGCCGGAAAGGCCACCGCCCTGGCCGCCGGAAATCAGCGGCCGATGGATCAGGATCTCAGAATTCGGCAGGGCGAAAACGCTTACCCCTGGTGCCGCTGGCCAGCAAAAATGCACCCATGGAAGCGTACGCATGCCCACGCAGATGGTGGAAACATCGCACTTGATATACTTCATGGTATCGTGGATGGCCATATCGTCGGTAATGGAACCGCCAGGGCTGCCGATGTAGAAGCGATATCTTTTTTCGGGTCCTGCCCTTCCAGATACAACAACAAGTGCAATGATCACGTCGCGGAATTGTTGACATCCGCTCGTAGAACGAGATAATACGGTCGTTCAACAGGCGGGAGAAAATACCAGTTGCGCTCACGCGCGCAGTCTGCTCAACAACATAAGGTACCAGGCCTTCATTCGGTTCCCCTTTAAAACAATGGTTCCGCCAGCGGAGAACAAATCTCCATGATCTGATAAGAGCCGATAACAAAAGCACGCTCGTATCGGCTTTTATACACCTCCAGTTATCGGGCAAAGCCAGGGCTATGATTAGTCCGTTTTTCCTCTTCTTTGGGCTCAGCGGTCACAACGTTAGCCTTTTCCTTAACAAAGTCGAGATTGCCTTATTGGACACGTCAGGTCAGCCTTAACAGCAGCGGCAACTGGCTAATGCTCTTAACCTGTCGGCTTCCATCTTGTAAGCCGTCAGCACAGCTTAACTTTTCCTCGAACTCCCCGTCGTAGCGGTAATGCCTTCCTTGGGCAAACGAGGCTTCCATTGCCAGGCGCATCTTGACCTGCTTGTCAGCCTGTTCTCTGAACCCTGCACGGAACTGTTTCGATGTTCATGTTTTTCAGGTAGTCAGCCGCTTCGTGACCCCTGCTGAGAAATGGTACTGAAGTCCTGAACCAGCTCGTCGATGCGGCTGTCAACCATGGCGTCCGAATATCCAGCGGCCTTCATGTGTTGGCGCTTGATCCTGGTCGTTCTCGACCTTCTGCTCAGCCTGCTTGTCGGGTGGTCTTGATGTTGCGGATGGAATCGCTTCAGCGCTCGTCAGGAGTGTCGTACTTTCATGACGTCGCAAGAATCATCATCAGAGCGGCAACTCCTTGTACTTGACCATAAAGCAGTCTTGAAGGTTGCATCCTGCCAGCCAGCCTTTGGCGCCCGTATTCGGGAACTTCGACGTTGACGTCGAACTCTTCGCCAGCGGAATGGCCAACAACCTGATCCCTCGAAACCGGGGGATGAAAGGAGCCGGAGCCTCAAACCAGGAAGCTCTGCCTTGCCGCCCTCAAAAGCCTTTGCCATCATCAACAGCCCTCAAAGTCGATATCACCCAGATCAGCCGTCAGCAGCGCCCTCACGGTCGGCAGACGGCGTTGCGGTCACTGCATGCGCTTCACTTCGGCGTCAACATCTCGCCTCCTTGACATTCTGCTTTCTGTCGTCACAGTTAAACCGGCATACTCGCCTGCTCAATCCTCCCCGCTTTGACAGCAAACCTCTGACCTTCAGCACAACGCCGATCAGCCTCAGACAGTGGAAACGACCTCGGGATCGGGGCGGCCGACACACGATCTTTCTTCCCTTCACAGCGGCCTCATAAGCCTCCGGGAACAGATCATTGACAGCGTCATACTGGAAAATGTCAGAACCGTACATCTTTCTCGATCATATGACGGGGGAGCCTTGCCCTGCGGAAGCCGGGAATGGCATAAAGTTTTGCCTCGCGCTTGAACGCATTGTTCACAGCGGCCTTTGAAGGTCTCAGCGTCGATGAGAGAACTGCAATTCTACCATGCTCTTTTCGAGCTTTTTCACAGGAAATCAGATTCATTTGAAAATCCTCCAAAACATAGAAATACAATGGTATTATACCATGTACCGGCAAAGAATACCAGCCATTTTTGAAATAAAAATTCCCCTTACAGGCAAAGTGAAAAAGCTGCAAACAAATGCTGCATCATAGATTTGTTTATACGGGCAAAAATGCAAGACACGTCCGCCGAAAACTTCAGCTTGTAGCGGATGCCAATCCACTTCGCGCTGGATAGCCGCGGATGTGGACTCTTCTCCTGCAGGTGCGTAATGGCATTGCTGCACGCGACCCATGCCGGGATATCCACAACGGCTTGTGCGCACCGCCGGGAGGATATAAACTGGCGGGTAATGCAGAAAGCCACAATTTTCAGTGCACCCCCCCCCTGCCTGCAGCGACATGCGCAGGCGGCCGGCTTCGCGCGCCATGATCTTGGCATCTTGGGCGTTGGTATCGTCAAACGGCAGCGCGGGTGCCACCTGACATAATCCCCACCAGGCGTTGTTATGCAGGATGTGCATGGATCAAAAGCCCGTTTCTGTCAGGTAGCGCTCCATCTTGCCAGTGGGCGGTCGTCCACCACAATCATGGTTGCCTTTCAGCCATTTTTGACCTCGGCGGGTTTGGATAAACGCAAAAAGTCGGTTTTGGTGTCCTCCAGCTTCATGGCCCAGCTGGTATCCCCAGAATGACTTTGTATCCTGCGGGGAGATCAACGGGCGAATAGCAGCTTGCCTTCCAACTTCCAGATAGGCTCTCCCAGCCGAAAAAAACATTCATCAGAAGATCACCAACCACAAAATTGCCGCACCCCCGGCAGTATATTTGGTGTATTCTGCCCATTATTAATAGAAAAAGCAAACGCTTTTTGTGCCTTACCAAGCGAGAAGCACCATGATGGAAGAAAACGTAATCAACGGAATTTGCTGTGATGTAGAAAACTGTGTGGTACAACAACGGCTCTGAGCTGCTGCACAGCGCATGAGATTCACGTGAACCACGTTCGCGCCAGCAACGGCACAGCAAAGCAATGTGCGAAACCTGCAGCGAAGTATACCACCGACTTTACCGGCGGCTGCCGGGCGCTGCGTTTTGCGGGCCTGGCGGTGCTTGGCTATGATCGCGTGTAATGCTAATGCCGCGCGCTTTGGTTTCAGCGCGCGGCATCGGATGGCGGCAGGCTCAATGACGGCTGGAACCGTGCACCGGCAGGCGGGTGTTCCGCACGTGCTGAAGCCACCGGGCAGCTTCGCTTTGGACATTCAGTATGCAGCCATGGCGGCAAAGTCGCTTTCCGGGGGCAGTTTTCACCAGCGCCCGGCCAGCACATCGCGCGGGAACATGGGCTGGCGAGTGGAAAGCACCACCATACGCGCCGCGCTGCGCACCTCGCTACGCAGAACGCAGCTAGCGGTGTGGGTATCGCAGAGATAATTGTCCTGCTCAAAAGCGGGCAGTGATCTCTGCGGCGCCAGCATCATCAGCAGCACGCAGGCAAGATGCGAATGCGGGCCCAGGATCTCGGCATCGACGGTGTACACTACCGGTCTTTTGCCAGGTCAGCCATGCGGCCTGCCACTTTGGCGCTGCTGCCGCCTGACATGGTACAGAAGACGCTCAGGTTGCTGGAAAATCAGGATATCCATGGACGGCGAAGTCGTCTTGTAGAAAAGTGCGAGCGACGCATCGCAGGTACCGGTCTTGATGAAGTCGGTCAGGACGTTATTGCTTGTTGGAAGCGCAAAACCAGCTTGCTACAGGCAGGCCCATCTGCTTCGGCATAATAACCCGGAGGATATCGCCAAAGTTTTCCGGTCGGCATCGCAGAAGTCCACCGGCTGTCCCCAGGCAACATTGCCCTGCTCCACCAGGCGGAAGTAGGCATAGTAGTACACGATCGGTGGCACCAGGCGACCCATCTTGATGGAGTTTGCTGGGACGAGCGAATTGCGCTTTTCCAGTTCTTCAGCAAATCGAAGCATCGCCAAACACGCGTTTCACGCCGGTCTGCATCGTCAAAGTTGCCGTTCACGGCATGAGCAATGCCTGGCCATCTGCAGGCAGATTGCCGCTGGTATCGGGATAGAACACCTCGGATCTCAATGCCCGGCAGGCCTGCATAAACCAGCCAGTGCAGCCTTGCCGGTATCGCCGGGAGGTTGCCACCAGAATGCGGTCGCGCCTTCGGTACGACCCAGGTTTTTGGCCTGAACCAGCAGTTTGGGCATCAGCTGGAGCACATGAGTCCTTGAAAGGCTGGAGGTCAGGCCGTGCCGACCCAGCGAGTACAGGCCATCGTGAACCTTCTGGACATAACCCGGCTCTACCGGCAAAGGCATCTCCTTAAGTTGCAACGCTTGGCAGGAAAGCCGGGTCATAATGTCTGTCAAAAAGCCAGCCAGAACTTTCCTCGGGTAACTGAGGGATTTCCAATCTTCCAGCTCACCTTGGGGAGCGGTGGGAACGAACGGGCCTCCGTCGGTGCCAAGCCGCGGAGAATGGCCTCCCGACGAAGAAACGATGGTGTTGGGATCGCGTGTGTTTGGAACTGCATAATCAAACCCCCTATATATTTTCATCTCTATCAAACCTTTCCGCACAGAAAGGCCTGTTTTCCGGCACAACAAAAATGGGTTTGCACATCCTGTTTTTGCTGTATCCCAAGCTATTTCAAAATAGATACGTCATTCGCTGGCAAAAAGCATCCCGGATGATGCAGTGGATGGACCAGCCGGAACCGGCAGGCAGAACTTCCACCATCAAAACGGATGTTGCGCATCAGCATACGAGGCTTTGCTGAAAATACTGGCCTGCCGCGGCAATCAGACGTTGCTGGTTTGTGCATTAGTCCACCGCGCTGCGGCCGGGGGCGCGTTTCGGCGCTGGTGCGGGTCGACCTCGGCAAACACGATGGTATCTGCTTATATAAATCAAGTCAACTCCCCATGCTGGTGCGAGGATTATGTTCAGCAGCGAGGAAGTAGCCCCTGCCGGATGTAATACTAGCGGCAACGGCTTCGCCCGTATGGCCAAATTGGCGCGGTTCATGGCCAGTAGCCTGCTTTTTCAGAAGCTGCGGCGGTAAAAAGTCCTGAATGCCTTTGTTCCAATCAGCTCATAATGGAGCTTGGTGGGATAACCTTTTATGTTTTGGCCAGCTGGTATTGGGTACCGTTTATCAACTCAGCATCTTTTCCGGTCACCGGCTGACTTTGGCCAGAATGCAAAGCCGCCGCAATACTATGCTGTTGTCACCCTTGACGACAACAGCCTCGGCAGGTGGGCCGGGGGCTGGGTGGGCAGCGGTTGCCATCCACCAGAACATGTCCGGCGTAACGGCCAAACCGGCCACCGCCTGCCCATGCCGCGTCCATGGTAGCCCACAGGATGTTGCGCTCGTCAATTTCCTGCGAGGAGATAAAAACGGATCTGGCAGCACAGAGCGCGGGCAATGATCTCGTCCAAGCAAAGGCTTCGCGGCGCTTCTCGCTGACTTTTTGAGTCGTTGACTCCCTTCAATAATGGGGTCATCGGGTTCAGAGCCAGGCGGCGGCTACACCAGGCCAGCCCGCACAGGGAGACGCGTCCAGCGTCCCACGCCGCAGATGTTGCTCCGGCTTTGCTGCAAAATCAAGCGTATACAACGCGGAATTTTGCTCGCGTCCTCCTCGGCATGCGCCCTCCAGTCTATACTTCTCGCGCGGCGAAACGTGAATACGGCCCCACGCTGGCGCGGAATTCCCCCTCCAACATTTTGGCGGCACGCTCGGTGTCCAGCTCGCCGCCAAAATCAGCATACCGCGCGGCACCGATGGCCCACAAGGTCATATGGCGGCAGAAACCAACTCATCCAGCTGTGGCTCAATCAGGCGCTGCCGAGTGGAAATGCCCGGACAACAAACAGAGCAACTCCCTCGATATCAGGATATCATCTTTGATGGAACCGATGAACGCCAGATTGGTGGCGGTTTCCAGACTGAAAAACTTTCAAAGCACGCGGGCATGTCCATCAGGTCGTAATCATCCACGGTGATCACTGTTTGCGCGGAAACCGCCGGGTTTGTTAGCCCGCTTTGGCGCGGCAGCTTTCGGCTGAAAAATTGATGAGTGGTTGCCCACACGAGATACCACCATCACACGGATGCGGGCACCGATCGCTTGCCTTTTTGCGACGGCGGCATCAGGGCGGAAAGTTCTTTTTCAATGGGGCTGATATATGAAAAGTAAGAGAAAATTCTTAGCATGCCAGGATATCAGAACAAAAAATACAAAACAATTGTAGAAACAATAGATGGCCTTGCCCAAAATGTGCTGAAGAGTTGAAAAAGGAAAAAAGCTTTGCAGTAATCCAATCTTGTGATTACATTTCGTAAAGGTTTGACACCAGAGAGAAAAAATGGAATCAGAAGATGCTGAAAAGTAAAGATGAAACAACTGTAAAGAAACAGCACAAAGAGAAAGCGAAAAAAAAAGCGGCAAAAACAAAAATAAAAAATAAAAAGAAGGCAAAATTAAAGTAATAATTGCCTTTTTACCTATGGAATCAAATAAAAGTTAAAAAGCTTATTGACAAAATTACATAATTTTTAGTATTATATTAGTACTTTTTTGAATATAATGATAAAAGCTCATCTGAGGGTAACTCAGTTGATGACGCTGCCAAAGGTCGCAGGTATTGTTCCTGGTGACTGGCGCCAATAAGCAGTAAACTGCTGATCTACAAACTCCTGTTGATGATCGGTCCGATAGGCGCCTCAAAATAAACCGAAAAAGGTTGAAATATCAATCTTTTTCTCGTTTTTATTTGATTTTATTCTAAAAATATATATTAATTATTTGTCAATAAAATTATTTTTTCAAAAAAAGTATAACCTCATAAAAATGGAAAAAATAAAAAATACATATGGGAGGTACAAATGGAAGCAAGTAACTTAAAAATATGAAGGTACTAAAAAATCTACCATCAAACATATAGTAGATGAAGCAATAATAATACTAAAAACAGCAAAAGATAAAAAAATTAGAAAAAGTAGAAAATAACGAAACAACAAATAAAAAAGAAAAACAAACCACACAAAAGACTATATACTAAAAAGCAAAAATGTTAGTAAATAGCTATGTATCTAAAATAGAAACAAAAGAAATAAAAAAATTTGCAGATAATAAAATGCAACAGAAATATAAAAAATAAAAAATATTCAATAATTACAACAATAATAAGATAATAAATTTATATTATTAACCTTAACTTGTAAAAAAATCTAAAGTTTTAATACTTAGATAGTTTTTTAGTTATCGCCAACAAGAATAAAACACAAAATGAATACATATAGATTAAAAAGAAAATACGAAAGAGGTGTAAATAAATGGAAAGAACAATGACTGTCGAAGAAAAAAAATAAGAAAACAGAAAAATAAGCAAGAAGACAAGCTGGTAGCTCAACAAAACAGCTACAGTTAATATAAATACAAACAAAAAAAAAGACTTGAAATACTCAAAAAATGATGATAATACAAAATAATAATAAGTCTTTTAATATACTTTACAATATATATAATTCAAAACAACAATTACATATTTTCTCAAGACTTTATAAATAAAGCAAAAGAAATATTATCATATGATATAAATTTTCAAGCTACATATGAAAATCTAAAACAATACATAACAAACTTTAATAATAAAAACCAAAATAACTCAGCAATTGGTGGAGCAAATGAAACAATAGAAACAAATGATAAATTAATACAAAACCAAGAACAAACGGAAGAAAATCAACAAGTAGATAATCCAACAGAATCAACAAATGAACATCAAACTTCAAATAATGAACAAGAACTTTCAGAAGAAGAACAACAAATTAATAAAATAAAATCAACAACAACATTTATAAAGCCAATAGAGGGAACAATAAGTTCAAAATATGGTCAAAGAGAACCAACAACAGCAACAGTGCCAAAAAATCATACAGGGAGTAGATATTGCAGCAAATATGGGAACAAAAATAAAATCAGCAACAAGCGGAGAAGTAGTATTAGCATCAGAAGAAGGAGATTACGGAAAACATTTAAAAATACAAATAGGAGAAGTTAGTATTATATATGCACACTGCAATAATTTGTATGTAAAACAAGGGGGACAAGATAGAACAAGGACAAAAATAGCTGAAGTCGGTTCAACAGGAAATTCTACCGGACCACACTTATTTTGAAATAAGATTATCAGAGAAAACTATAGATCCACAAAAAAATATTAGACTTATAAAAGGGAGGTTAAGAATGAGATTTAGAATAGACCCTCAAAATATTCTTATTTTTAATATTATTTTATTTAACAAAACAAATTGAAAATATATGCTATGATTATGGTATTCGCATTAATACATGAATTAGGACATTTATTGGCAGGAATAATATTAAAAAATGAAACCAGAGAAAACTAGAAATAATGCCATTTGGAGTATCAATAGCATTTAAAATAGAACCAAAAGACTATAATAAAAAAATAAAAAAAGGTAACAAATTAGATATAAAAAGATTATAGTAGCAAAGTGCCGGTCCAATTTACAAATTTAATAATAATTATAATAACATATAATCTAAAAATAGATATGATAAAAGCAATAATGGTTATATATGCCAATTTCCTAATTATGTTATTTAATTTACTTCAATATATCCATTAGATGGTGGAAGAATATTAAGTGGAATATTACATATAATTGTTGGAAAACAAAAAGCAGATGATGCAATTAACAACATATCTATGATATCAACAATACTAATAACAGCTATAGCAAGTGTATTAATATTGTATTTAAAAAATATTGCAATTTTTTTTTAATTGTAATGTATCTTTGGTATTTGGTATTAAAAAGAAAAATAATAGATATTTAAGAAGAAAAAAAATATATAATGAAAATACTTGAAAATAAAACAAATAAATAGTAAACTAATAGTAACAAATAGAGAGGAGCACGCAAAAGATGAAAGATAAATTAAAACAAGAAAAAGGTATTACAATGATGGCTTTAGTAGTCACAATTATAATATTATTAATATTAACAAGTGTTTTAGTATTCAATACCCAAGACAGTGTATATATAAAAAGATTAAATAATTTATATAGTGATGATCATCCTTGATATACTGCCCGGCATAATCTCTCTACCTTGGAGCGTCCGAGGTGCTGCTTTGCAAATCTTGACATAACAGTTTCTAAAAGCAACGATTACTGAAATATTGTGCAATTCTTTTTGATCCTAAATCCTTTTTCGTTTCATATCATTTTCTCCTGTAGACTATACCGATTGATAAATGTCACCAGATCGGATATGCCTCTGCCAGAATATCTTTTCCGATATAAATATGATATAGAAAGGAATACAGCTGAACAAGAGCAAATGCAAATGCTTTTCCTGCACTTCCCCAGTCACATCCGGCAGATATACCGATAATGGCAACAGATATTTTGTCCTTTACAAAAAGCACCACCAGCTGCTCCACGATATTTCCGAGTACTCAAGAAAGTCAGTATCTGCTGCGCAAGAATCCCTCTTTTTGCTATCGGAACCGCCATATGAAGTATTAAAGAGACCTTGAAACACCGCTTTCAGCTCCATCGGTCACAGCGGCACTCTTATCACGCGAGATCAGGAACCTGTTCAAAGGTACATAGCCAAGTATAGGGAATGCTGTAAGAGAACTTACAAATGGCCACTATGATACTTAATGCGTATTTATCATATTCAGCATCAATTTCAGCACCGAGATACTGGGACAGCATCATTAACACCTGAAATGGCAGGGATCACTTCATGCAGAACACATACCAACATGTATATAATGTCTTCGACACAGCCTGTTCGGCTTCTGGCGGCACGCCGCAGAGACAGCAAACTTTCTAGCTGTCCGATAGAGTATAACGCCCACGATCTTCACAGAATTCAGAAAAGCACATGGTATTTCCGGTGTATCAAACAACAGCTCGATTATATTCTTAAATGTCGGATAAAAAGAATGAAATGCCAGGAAGCATAACCTTGAAACCGCTATAACAATAACAGAGCTGCGACTAAGTCTGGGCCCGATTCTCCCATAAATGCTCCGCCGATCAGAAACACCAATGGCAGAACGGACAATGCGGCCCATAAGCACGAAAAACTTTGACAAATGTACGCCCTTTGAAACCCATCTCATCTGCACCCTTCCCTCTTTCTTGTTGCTTTGGTTTTCTTAATAAGAATCCCCTACGGATTTTTTAACTTCACACCATACCAGTCTGTAAGACATATACACTTTATGATCAATATCACACCAAAGAACAACCAGCGCAGTCAGAACTGCTCCTGCTGTCAGCTTACTGATCTCCAGCTTCTCAAACCAGTTATTAAATATATGCTGAATCTGATATATCATCATATCTGGATATCCTCCTGCCATAAGATACTGTTCACGAAAAATCTTCAGCGAATTTACAACCGACAGCATAGCCACGATAAAAAACGGTCTCCTGATATTTGGAAGCGTGATCTTCCAGATCTGTGTAAATCTGCCAGCTCCATCAACTTTGCCGCGTCATATATCTCCACCGGAATTACAGACAAACCCGACAGCCAGATCAACATGTTATATCCAATATTTTTAAATATAAATGTGCATACAAACAGCCAGAAAAACTGCCCTGCCGGAAAGAAGCTTACCGGTTCGCCAAGTCCCCACCTTATGATCATATTATTCACCACGCCCCCTGATCATCAAATAATATACGCCATACTACAGTGAGGGAATTTGACGGAATCGCCATCGGGATAAGAAATGCAAATTTCATAATATTACTTTTTCATTCCATGAACCTCTATAGCCACTACCAGCGAGATAACGATCAGCAAAGGTACACTCACAAGTTCAAAACGTATAGAGTTGCCTGCCGCCAGCCGGAATGCATCATTCTCCATAACCAGAGCATAATTTTTTGCAGACCGGCAAAGCTTCCCGTTCCTGATTTCTGAAACGATGATATAAATACATCCACAAGCGGTATGATCACGAAGATCATAATACCCACAAATCCCGGTATGATAAATTCAGACGTTCCATTCATTTCTTTTCTATCTATCTTCATGATTATAAAACGCCTCCCTGACCATCCATTTCTATTCTTTCAGATATACATTTAACAATTTATCAATTATATTCAAAGTATCCTCAAGGCTCGCATTTCCTTCCAGATAATCAGTCGCATTTTCCCTTATCATGCTGCGAATTCTTACATCCGGATTTGAAGGCACACAGAGTCTGCTCAACTTATCTATATAATCTTCCAGATACTCGTCCGTCCGCCAATATGTCCAGTTCAGATAATTATTCCCGCCGACTTCAATAGCACCTCCCGGCGTTCCCATACTGAGAGCATCCTCATTCCATGCCCGCACGCCATCCATATTTACCGGATTTCCACATTCTGTTCCATAATACTTTTTCTGTACCTCTGCGCTGAATAACGCTTTTACGAACTCAACCGCACTATCCCTGTTCTCCTTTTTGCTATTGACCGCAAGGATTGTATTTGGCACATATATCATTCCCTCATCCGTACCCCACGGTTCATAGTCATAATCACGGTTTGCCGTGTTATCCTCCATTCCAACCATGGAATCTTCCTTTATGCTGTAAAACAACCATGCCTCGCTCATCGTCTTCATATCCACAAATGCCAGCTTCCTGCCAGACCATTCCCGGTTAAATAACGGGCTCATATATCCTGAATAATTGTCTTTTATATTTTCCTCATAAGCTCCGAACCTTGCAGTCCAGTCATTGATCTGATCCTGCGTCGTTCTCACCATCTCTAAGTCGTATAAAAGTCTGAGATCCTCCAGAAATTTCTTTAGCATTTCTCTGTCATAATGCTCCTCCATATCAACGATCTCCGATGCATATACAGGATACAGGGTATCAAAATAAGACTCCAAATAGTAAAATGACAGATCATTCCCATCGGCTGGTTTGTCCTGACTGTTTATATAAGCCACAAGGGATTGAACATCGGTCACATTCCTTATCTCAGCCTCCGGCCCGATAACTGCTGTAAATGTCTCCATGGCGGGTATGGCATATACTGAACCATCCTCATTCTTATATGTATAAAGTACATTCTTAAGGCAGGATGGATTCTCCTTCTGTATATCATCAAGAACCTGCGACAGATCCATAAGCACCCCTGTATTCTCATAGCTTTTTTACATTCAATCCATCCATGATAATGACGTCAGGTCCTTCTCCTGCAAGAAGCTGTGTATTTAAAGAACTTATGGCATCCTTTTCTGATATTCCATTCTGGTCATCCACGCCCCATATGTACTGCACCGTGATATCCGAATGATCACTTTCATACCACGTGATCAGATTTTTCGTAACTCTCTGTGTAATAAAGAGAATATACGGTAACGGTTCTGCTGTCTGAAGCTTCTTTTGTACTGTTATAAGCTGCATATGCATCGGATGATGAATATACAACGATCCTCTTATTTCCACTCTTATCACCAGTGACAGCTACAAATGTATCCGAATCCTCCACAACAAAGTCATATCTTATATCAGCACTTTTTAAATGTCGTAAGCCTTGTCCCCAGCTTGTCAGAGAGCTTATATGCAAATAAACCCGTTCCAAGCATAATGTATATCTGATCAGACTTTTCATCATACTTCATGATATTGCTGCAGCTAAGTGCATCTTTTTCCTTTCTCCGAAGCTGCATCTTCAAGTCCTTCCGTCAAGGTATCATCAAAAGACGTAATCGTTTCCAGCATATGACCATCCGATATATCATAGGTCTCTATATCCCGTGCTGTGAGAACAACCAGTTTATCACCAGCTACACAGATATCCGTATAGTCAGAATTTTCTATTTCGTATTTCTTCTGCCCTTCCATGGAAAAGCATTGTATCACCCCATCCGCGCAACCAATGATATATCCATCAGCCGTCAGTCTGATATTTTTTACATTTTCTTCTATATGATCTGCCAGTATCTGAACTGTATCATCAGGCATCACCTTCACGATTCTGCCCGTTATATCTCTTTTATCATCCATCCTGCTGACTGCCAAATACATGCTCCCGGCTTCATCCATATCTGCTGCCGTGATCATATCCGTTTCGTCCATAACAGAATCAAGCTTAAGTTCTTCCTGCCGGAAATCTCCATCCGGCTTTTCTCCTGTCAGCCTGATATAGCCCCCATTTTCAGCTTCTCCGATGCATACATATTCATCTTGAACCTTGCCAAATCCACAGATCTGGGTCATATCAAGCTGTGCCATGTGCCATCCGGTATTCCGACAAACCCGCCTCTGTCTCTGTAGATTCTGTTATCTTATGGTCCCCACAACCCCAGCATAACATCATGCCAATAAGCATTATTAAATAAAACCCGATACGTTTCATGTCTACCTCCCTTATTACAAATACTTTTACAATCATTTCCACTTTCGATATATCGATTGTAACACCACCGATCTGCACGATTGTCTAAAAAACATCTAAATTATATATATTACTTTTAAACATCTGGAAAATGAATTACTATACTTATTGTATTAATGATATTTTATACCGTAATAGGGAAATGGAGATTTACATGAAACTGCTGCTCGTAGAAGATGATACAGATCTGGGAAAAGTACTAAAAAGACAAATGGAAGCACATGGTATCACCGTATACCTGTGTACAACTGGAAAACAATGCACTGAACTGATATATTCAGGTGTTGATATCGATATAATTGTGCTTGACTGGATGCTGCCTGATAAGTCAGGTCTTGATATTTTAAACCAACTATATTTTGACAAAATCTCAATTCCCATCATAATGCTTACCGCCCTCGGCACACTTGAAAACAAAACAGCAGCTTTTTCACTGGGTGCTGACGACTATATCGTTAAGCCATTTGAATTTGATGAATTACTGGCACGAATAAATGCTCTTTACCGCAGATCCCACCAGATCCATTCATTTGACTATTCTTATGGTGATATCAATTATCTCATAGACAGCCGCACGATCCAATGTGACGGCCGGTCTGTCCAGCTCACAAATCGGGAATCCCAGCTATTTGAGCTGCTGCTCAGATCAGCCGGTAAACTTGTCAGCCATGACGAGATTATCGAAGCTATATGGGGGCTTAATTCCAATGTTGGAAATGGAAATATCCTGAATTATGTTTATTTTCTGAGGAACAGACTGAAAACGGTTCACAGCCGAATTACGATAAAGGGAGTATACGGAAGCGGTTATACCCTTGTATATGAAAAGGAGGGATCACCAAAATGATAGAACAGCTCAGGAAAAAACTCACTGTATTTCTATCCTCTGTCATAACTATGATCCTCGCAACCATGTCCATATTGCTGTTTTATGCTGTCGTGCAGGAATATTCAAACAGCACATATGCTTCCTACTCTAAAGATACAAATCTGTTATATTCCTATCTGAACCAGACAAATATTATCGATATGAACATTCTTAATGAATACAACACCAAAAACCTTAATATCGATATACTGCGAAATGATAAAAAGGTCTTATCGACAGAGGCTTTCAAAGAAAGTAAAGCCATCCTTCAGTCCGCATCGCCTTATATGCAGTCTGAATATTGGGATGACTATTACAGTACCATAAACAAAGGAGACAGCCACCGCCGATTTTATACTGTCCGATATGACCATACGGATTACTGGAACAGCTACAGCATTATAAATATAGGGGGCACCTACTATACCATACATACGGTATACAACAATGCTCTCATCTCTGCATACAAAATAAAGATGAGTATTCTGTTTTTGATCGTAACGGTGATCGCAATTATCCTGTTGTCTATCGTGTCATATTTTTTCATGAAGAAGATTCTTATACCGGTAAATGAAGCCTATCAGAAACAGGATCTTTTTTTTTATTGCTGTGGCTTCGCATGAATTAAAAACTCCCCTTGCCATTATAAAATCCTGTCTCAACGGACTCTCCGGCAATCATCTAAGTCCGGCTGACAAAGACTATTTATCCACAGCAGACAGAGAATGTAACCGGATAACAGATATGATAAATAATCTTCTCACATTTGCAGACATAAAAAAATCCGGCCGGGAAAACTTTAAAGATACCCAGCCGGAAGATATTATTATTGAATGTTATGATCGTTTCGAGCCTGTCGCGATTCAGAAGAATCTCGACCTTATTGTTTCTCTGCCGGATGATCCGCTTCCTCTTTGCTGTATGGATAAGGACAGAATACTTCAATGCATCTCCATTCTGGTTGATAATGCGATATCCTGCACAACAAACGGTCATGTCTCCCTGTCTGTATCCACGCAGAATAAACGACTGTGCTATACCGTGGCAGATACGGGTCCGGGCATAAGCGATGAAGATAAACCGCACATATTTGAAACCTTCTATTCAAAGCGCAACAATCACAAAACACACTTTGGTCTGGGTCTCAGTATCGCAAAAAAGCATAGCAGATCTTCATAGCGCTGAACTTACAGTATCAGACAACTCCCCTCAGGGAAGTGTATTTTCCCTAACATGGAATTACAGCTTACCTCCGTATACCGGGAAACCACCGCTCTTACCATAGCTTTCGATATGCTTGAAATGCTTCAGAAGTTCCATATCTTCTGCGCTGATCTCAAAATCAACCTGTGCATTGCTCTCCATATGTGCAGGATTTGCTGTCTTTGGTAATGAGCTCGTTCCAAGCTGTAAGGTATAACGGATACAGAGCTGTGGAACAGATACATTGTATTTTGCAGCCATAACTTCAATCTCTGGTTCATGAAGGATCTCACCATGAGCGATCGGTGAATATGCCTCAACTGCGATTCCGTTCTTCTGGCAGTATTCTAACAGTTCCAGTGGAGGCTTCTTCGTAGGTCTTATGTTCAGCAGCGACCTTTGATACTACAAACAGCTTATCACGCTGAATACCGCAGGTTCTGATTCCTTCCCCTGCGCCTTGCTCGTTGCCATATGCCTGTGCTGTATCAAAATGACGATAACCAAGCTTCACAGCCGCCTTAACTGCATCTGCCATGTCTCCATCGTCTATAAACCAGGTTCCAAGATCTAACTGTGGAATTTCTACACCATTTGCCAATGTTAAAGTATTTGTATACATATTGTCTCCTTGTTAAACTTTATGCTAGACATATTCTACAACTTAAAAAGTGAACTTAAGGTCAAGCGTTTTTTTATATATCTTTTTAGTAAAATGTAAAACTTAATTTCCGATTATAAGACTTAATTCCTGATTATAAAAACTTAATTCCCGATTGAAAGATTTAATTCTTTATAAAAACAGATATTTCTCTACTTCCGTCAGTGAATCCAGAATGACATCCGACAGCTCCTGCATTTCTTCCGTGACCGGTGCAAGATCCGGCACCATGATCGGATGCAGTCTCGCCGCATGTGCAGAACGGATACCATTATAAGAATCCTCTATGGCATATGCCTGCTCCGGCATCACATGGATCTGTCTGCATGCTTCCAGATAGATATCCGGTTCCGGTTTGCTCCGCTTTACCATATCTCCGCAGATTACCCGATCGAAATACGGAAGGATACCTGCATCCCGAAGCTCCTGTTCGACAACTGCTTTCCTGGTAGAAGATGCCAGCGCAACCTTTCTTCCATTCTTTTTTAATGTCTGCAACAGACCGGTAACTCCCGGTTTCATCGGAAGCTTTCCTCCTGCCGCCTGTTCATGGAACAGTGCCGACATCTCCGCCTTATACTCATCATAAGGGAAATCTGCTCCATACACCCCAAGCATCAGTTCTTTTGTCGCATCCTTATTCAGTCCCAAACATTTGTGACAGGTGTCTTCTATATTTTTGATTTCATATTTATCTGCAACGACCTGCCAGCACTTTATAACCAGCAGCTCCGAGTCGAATATAACCCCATCCATATCAAATATAACCGCTTCAAATCGTTTCATTGTTTCAATCATGCACCTCCTTTGCTTCAACATATCACAGCTTTTATCACCCGTCAATGCATTGTCATTATGTATTAATTTTAATAACACACAGCATAAACATTCCTGTAACACAACGAAAAAACAGACAAATATGTAAATCCTACATACTTGTCTGTTTTTCATTCTATCGACGACAGCTAATTACTGCGCCTTTGCTGTTTTCTTCTTCTCTACCGCTTTCTTGCTGTTCTTGCCATTTGCAGCATCCTTCTTCTTACCAAATCCGGTCTTGAAGTAGTACCACAATGGACCAGTTACACAGATAGAAGAATAAGCACCGATTACGACACCGGCCATCAGAGTAAATGCGAACTCTTTGATCGCTGCTACACCCATTACATATAATACGAAGATCGTAACAAATGTTGTTAAGGATGTATAAATATTTCTGGTGATCGTCTGGTTAATACTTAAATTAACGATATGCTTGTAATCTTTCTTTGTTCCTGCATTTGCGATATTCTCACGGATACGATCGAATACGATGATCGTTGCATTGATCGAGTAACCGAAGATTGTCAGCATACATGCGATACAGGTATTACCAACGGATAACCGAAGTAAGATATACAGAACAAATACCATAGCTACATCGTGGCAAAGGGCTAATACCGCACTTACACCAAACTTCACATCCTTGAAACGGATTACAATGTAGATGAGCATCAGAACGGCTGCAAGTGCTACAGAAAGGAATGCATCCCTTGTCATATCGCTGCTGGCTGAACCACTGATATTATCGGAATTTGTTACTGTCGCACCGAGCTTCTCGCTGAGTGCAGCTGTTACCTTTGTCAACTGAGAATCATCACCCTGAGTCGTAAGCTCTGTGGTCTTGAATACGATCTCATTTGTACCGGAAACAGTCTGAACAGAGATATCTGCCTCACTGATGCCTGCTGCCTCAGCGATAACAGGAACAATGTCTTTCTCTGCCTCAGATAATGAATATGCTTTGTCAAATTCTGCTGTGATTGATGTACCACCTGCAAAATCAATACTTAAATTCAATGCACTTCCCTTTGTCTTTGCAAAGATCGGCATGAAACAGAAGCCGATCACGATGACAAGAACAGAAGCGATAATACAATATTTACCACCCTTTACAAAATTAACCTTACCAGGCTCTTTTTGCTTTTCCAAAATATTTTACATCTGTTACGCCAAGTGTTACAAGTGCATTCAGTACCATCTGAGAGATAACAAGTGCTGTGAATACAGATAATACGATACCGATTGCCAGTGTGATTGCAAATCCCTTGATCGTACCGGTTCCGAAGATACCAAGCACAAGTGCTGCGATCAGGGTTGTCACGTTACCATCGATGATCGCTGATAACGCATTATGGAATCCGGCTTTTTACAGACTGCTTAACAGAAGCACCTGTTGCCAGTTCTTCTTTAATACGTGTAAAGATAACGACGTTCGCATCGACCGCCATACCTACAGAAAGGATGATACCTGCAAGACCCGGAAGTGTCAATGTAACATTGAACAGGTTCATAACAAGTAAGATCATAAATGTATAAAGTGTCAATGATAATGATGCGATCAGACCCGGAATTCTGAATACGCATCATGATAATGAAGATACAGATAATACCAATGATACCTGCTTTGATCGTTGTTGATACTGCTTCTGAACCAAGAGTTGCTCCGACAATATTAGAACGTACCTGCTTCAGTGTCAGTGGCAATGCACCGATACGGATCGTAGTAGCAAGGCTGTCTGCCTCTTCATATGTTGAAATGCTGTTGATAACAGCATTTCCGTCTGTAATTGCCTGCTGTACAGTTGGTGCACTTACAACTTCACCATCATATACGATATAGACGATCTTTCCTACATTTGCTGTTGTTACATCTGCAAACTTCTGAGCACCTGCTGTTGTGAATGACAACTGTACTACATTGTCATCACCGGTCTCTGTAGAATCAATCTTGGCATCTGCACCCTTAATATCATCACCGGTAAGAGCTGGAGTATATTCCTTGCCCTGTGACCATAATTCATAATTCTCAGGATCTAAGAACTCTAACTTACCTTCGATACTCAGGTCTTCCAGAATTGCATCTGCATCTGTTACACCCGGAATTTCGGCAGTGATCTTACCATTTCCCTCTGAATATACGTTATGCTCTGTTGTATGGGAATCAATACGTTTCTGCAGCTTATAGATCGTATCCTGAACATCTGCATCACTGTAATCCTCATCCTGAATCTCATAGGTTACACTTAAGCCACCCTTCAGATCAAGTCCAAGGCTGATATACTTTGCTTTTCCTCTGTCGCCTACACCAAACAATGCAACGTAGATGGAACCCGCAAGCACAAGCAGGAACAGGATCAATACCCATATGGCTTTTTTTCTTGCTTTCTTCATCTTATTTACCTTTGTCCTCCTTATTGATTTTCTTCTTCATCTGCTAATGCGGCTTTGATCATGATCGCACATTCGATACGCTTCTTCTGAAGTTCACATCCGATATCATACGCATCTAATATATTTCCATGGAATTTATATGAGTTCGCCGCACAGCCACCGCTACAATAGAATCTTGCAAAACAGTCCTTACACTTGTCCTTTGCATAGACATTGCAGAGCTTAAACTCATCAACAAGTTCCGGCTTCGTAATACCTTCATTTACATTTCCAATGCAGAACCCATCCTCACCGACAAACTGATGGCACGGATAAAGGTCGCCCCATGGTGTAACTGACAGATATTCTGTACCTGAACCACACCCCCGACAGACGTTTGGCCACGCATGGTCCCCCCTGTCAAATCTATCATAAAGTGGAAGAAATTGAAGCCCCTTCCTTCTTTTATGTCTTTTGATCATCTCTTTTTGCAAGGATATCATACTGATCTAACAGATATGGGATATCCTCTTCCTTTATCGCATAAGGCTCGTCCGGCAGAGATACAACCGGCTCAATGGAGATCTGGTCAAATCCAAGATCTGCCATGTGTAATACATCCTTTGAAAAATCCAGATTGTTATGCGTATAAGTGCCTCTTACATAATAACTCTTTCCGGCACGCTTCTTTGCAAATTCCTGAAACTTTGGAAGTAACAGATCATAGCTTCCCTTTCCATTTCTGGTCGGACGCATGTAATCATGAATCTCTTTTTTCCGTCGATGGATAATACGACATTTGCCATCTCTTTATTGGCAAATTCCATGATATCATCGTTTAGTAACACACCGTTTGTTGTCAGTGTGAAACGGAATTTCTTATTATGCTTCTCCTCCAGGCTTCTTCCATATCGAACGGTCTCTTTTACGACATCCCAGTTCATAAGTGGCTCACCGCCGAAGAAATCGACCTCAAGATTTACACGGTTACCGGAATTGGCAACGAGGAAATCCAGAGATTTCTTTGCTATGTCAAGTGGGCATCAGACCTCTGTCACCCTTGTACTCTCCTTCTTCTGCAAAACAATATCGGCAGGCAAGGTTACAATCATGTGCAATATTGATACACAGAGCCTTTACCACTGTTTTTCTCTTTTTTTTAAAATCAATGATATAATCTTTGAATATGTCTTCTGTAAATAGTGTTCCGTCTTCTACCAGGCCGGTTACCTCGTCATAGGCTTCCGATACTTCATCCTTATCATAGGATGGCAGCAATTCTATTACCTGTTCTTTTTGTATGATTTTCGTAATTTGCAATAATATCATACACAAGGTCATCCACTACGTGAACAGACCCACTACATACATCGAGTACGATATTATATCCATTACTTTTGTACTGATGTACCATACAAATTCTCCCATCTTGTGAATTAATTTTTCTGACACGCAACGAAAGAGGACTGTCATTTGTTTGACGGTCCCCTTTGTGGTTGTCTGTCTACAATGATCTCTTACTTGTTCTCAGCATTCTCACAGCTCTGATTTCCGACTGTGCATGATGTCTTACAAGCTGACTGACATGATGTCTGGCATTCGCCGCATCCGCCCTTAACCATTGTGTTCTTCATTGTTCTGTTTGTGAGTGTCTTTATTCTCTTCATAGGTACACTTCTCCTTTTTATGTCATATAGCGAAATTATAACACAACATGCTTTAAAGTCAAAGTATTTTTTACGAAAAACTTGTCTCTAACCTAGCATTCCGCCAAGCATTCCGGCCGCCAGACACAGGATCACATTCGTCAATGTCCCTCCGGCAGAGATATGGATCGTACCATTCATAATGAAAGATACAATACCGATCACCAAAACATAACACACTCCAAGCATTAATCCCCAAATATATTTTTGCTTCCTTTACCATCTTGCCGGTAAGAAAACCACCAAGGAATACAGAGATGCCATGAATGATGATAATACTCAGATGAATCACCGTATCACCCAGTCCCAGCTTGTACATGAGGAATGCCGTTATAAGCAGCAGGATTGCCGTTATTATGTAAGATACCGCAAGTGCCTTTAAAAGGCTGAAAATTTTTCTGTCCTGTAATCATAGAAAAACCTCCTGACACTACTATATGCCGGAAGGTTTTCTTTCATTCCAGAGATCATTCTCTATTCTGCTATATCAATCATTTTCAGATGTCATTTTCGAAGTCAAACTGCTTCATCAGTCTTCAAATAATTCCGTCAGCTCAAATATATCGTTGCTGATACGGTCTGCTTTCTTCTTCGTTTCTTCATCCGGTTGGATCAGATCGATCACCATAAGGGTATACAGCCCTGCATCGTGGGAGGCTGTCACACCATTAATGGAATCCTCTACTCCAACTGTCTCCTCCGGCTTCGTACCAAGCTTCTCACAGGCTTTCAGATAGATGTCCGGGTATGGTTTTTCTCCGCGCTCGATCTCATCCCCACAGATCACATCATCAAAAATACGGAAGCAGTCCGCTTCGAACCAGTTTATCCTCTGCCCGTTCCCGATCCGTCGAGGTTGCAACCGCCATCTTGATCCCTCTTGCCTTTAAAGTCTTTGAGTGTCTCGATCACGCCATGCTTTAATTCAACACCATGCTCATTCATATATGCTTCGACCATATCCACTGTACGTTGTCTGAATGCAAAGATAATCAAAATCCTCGCCCATCTTTTCTTTCATCACATGTGCATTTGTCTTCTTGGTTCCACCTGCCATCCGGTCACAGATCTTCGACATCTCATTCTCCGGGATACCGATGGACAATCCATTCTTCAACCAGCATTCTGTATACCTTCTCGGAATCGATCAGGACTCCATCCATATCAAATGCTACCGCTCTTAATGCCATTTATGTCACCTCATTGAAAGACCACGCCTGTTCGGGCGTGGTCCCTTTCTTTCTATAGTCATGTTTTATTTACTACTGTGGCTGTTTCTTCTTTTTTTCATGATCAGAATAAGGATCACTGCCACAACTGCAAGAAGGGCAAGAATAATGATAACGATCAGGATCGGTGATGTCTTTTCCTTTAACTGGAAGGAGAATACCTCATCTGTTGCACTGTCATAGGTCGATGTAACATTTCCCGCTGTATCTCTTGCAGATACCCGAACCTTATAATTACCATAGTTCTCAACCTGGAACTCATACGAATTCGTATCCTCATACAGTGCCGGATCAATAGTATCTCCGTTGATCACGATCTCTGTCAGCATATCATCTGCATCTTCCAGACCGATCTTCATGGTAAACGGATTTCTTACAACGCTCTTATCATCAACGCCTGTGATAATGATGCGAGGTGCTGTTCCATCATAGGTAAAGTCAAATGTTTCAGTTGTCACATGACCAACCTCATCGGTAACGGAAATCGTCATTGTATGATATCCATCTGTCAGATCTGAGAAATCTACAAAATCAATACCATCCAGCTTTACACTTGCCTTAAATACAGATGTATCATTAACTGACCAGAGTGCATCATATCCCTTTTTCCTTGATATCCGCAAAATCCTGACTGTTCAGAAGAAGTTCTCCATCTTCTGATCTTCTCTCAGTAAATTCAGCCATCTTTGCAGTCTTGTCAATTGTTGGCGGTGTATTATCTACCGTAAATACCATGTTGTAATCATCTGCCTTGTTGCCAAGTGCATCTTCTGCTGTAACTGCTATGGTATATACACCATCCTCATCAAATCTCTGGCTTCCACGGCTGACTGCCGCATTACTGCCAAAGTTTGTAAAGTAAGAGGAAGATACGTCCTCGCCATCCTTCTGTACAGATATATTTACCTTATTCGAAGCAAAAAGAAGGATTCTGTTACTTCTATGTTCATATCTACATCTGTGTTGTTTACAGAGCTTCCACCAACTGTCTCATACTCATTTACGACACTGTTCTTGCTGTTCACTGCTGATACCTTAAGCTCTGGTGCTGTCTTATCTACCTTGAATGTCTTAGTAACAGCCGTTGCAGCATTACCTGTCATGTCCTTTGCATTAAAAGTGATTGTATATTCACCATCTTCATCAAAGGTATAGGTCGCAGTATGCGGATTACCGGACGAGAAATTACCGGTATTTAAGGTTGCAACTGTTGATGCTCCGGTTCCATCCGTCTTTTTTGGTGATCGTTGCCGTAATGTCAGCACTGTTCATTGCTTCTCCATCATAAGAGAATGCAAATGCCTCATTTACTGTCAGTGTCGCCGTACAGGATGTATTCTGTGAATCTGCAACGCCTGTTATCGATAATACAGGTGCTGTCTTATCAATCCGGAAGGATACATTCTCTGCGATCTGTTCATTACCAGCCTTATCATCCGCAGAAACAGTGATCTCATAATCGCCTCATCTGAGAATACGATCTCCGGATTTACAGAAGTGTTATTCCATTCTACTGTTCTGTAATCTCCGTCATATGCACTGCACCGGAAGCATCCTTCCGTTTACATGTACGGTATAGGACTTTTCCTTTATAATTATTCTGCAAGGTTCACATTAGTGCTACATTTCCATTATTCAGCTTATTCACAGTTGCAATTCGTCGATCGTAGGCTGTTGTCAATTACAAATGCAAACTCATCCTCTGTTACATTTCCAAATGCATCCGTAACTGTAACCTTCAGATTATAAATTCCCTTGCATTCCGTTTCACTGTATAAGTTCCACTTTCGTTCCCTTCATTGTGAAAGTGTCATCCGCATCACCATTTGTATCTTTTATTCTTATCGGAAACCACGATCTTGTGTTTTCGGCAAACTATCTTCTACTGCTATGTCAAATGCGATATCTTTATTGTAATAACCGTCATTTTGTCTGCTCCAGCCCAAATTTG
>VOFK01002463.1_pt1 | contig 29356 bp, 38 predicted proteins | sample 5384121 | NCBI WGS metagenome assembly VOFK01 (sample SAMN12384730, study PRJNA508395) | human gut metagenome | isolation source: healthy gut J | host: Homo sapiens | reverse complement strand
TTGCCCGCCTTCGGCTTCGTCTACAACAACATGGACGAATGGCCCGCGCCTACTACAAAGGCGCCCAACTCCGTCTGCATCGAGCAGGGCGTTGCCTGGCGTGAGGGCATCTGCCGCGACACAAGGTCGACGGCGCTTCGTCCACTACAACCGCTCCCTGCAAAGCCGCATCCGGTTATGGCCGAGACAGCGCCGCTTCTCACCGCTGAATCTCGGCGGCCGTGCTGGCTTCTCGACGGCGACCAGGCTTCGGACCCGCGCAATCTCAACGAAGCGCAGTACGCCACCTGCGTGCAGCAGCCTTGCTCGAAGCCATGGAAGCCAACAAGAAAGCATGAGGGCGTGAAAAATGAGCATCGAAGCACGTGAAGCGAATTTTCTCCGCCGTCGCCGCGAACCCCAAGGGTCGCGCCTCAAGGCCCATAAGGACGCCGGCAAGGCGCATCGGTGTGATGCCCTACTACGCCCCTGAGGATGGGTCTTCGCTGCCGGCATGTCGTTCGGCATGTGGGCAGCAACAGCAAGACCATCCAGCGCGCCAAGGAATACTGCGCATCTCTTTCTACTGCACCAATATCGCCCGGAAGTTCGATCTCGAGATGCTGCGGCGCCTTCGACGGCACGATAATCTGCCCGGACGGCGTTTCATCACCCCCTGACCATCTGTGATGGAGGTTAAAAACAAGTGTTTTGTTAAGAAAAATATTAGATGTGGGATTGTGAATATTTTTTCTCAATCATTGAGTTCATTAAAAAATATTAAAACATATCATCATAGTGAGCAGTAATTGTTTCCGGCTATAAGGGTATATTTCTTTATAATTAGAAAGAAAGTATGAAAAAATTCGCCAATTGAAAAGATTGAAGCAACATGCGACTACTATTTAAAACAGATGAAAATCTGACCGATAATTTAGAATATTTTGATATTCAGGTTACGCATGAAAAATGGAGCGGTAACGACACATCTTTCTGATGCTGACATTTCTTTAAGCCAGAAATATGTAACCATATGGCGAAGAATCCATTATTAAACTTACATATACAGATGATGATGGATTCGAATATTCATGTAATGTATATTCAAAAAATGAAAGAGAAAAATAGTTGGTTTTCGCGGATATCCGGATGTAAAAAAGTTATTGCGGTACTATATAGCAATGGAGAGTTAGCGTTCGAAGGAGAGAGATACGTTAGGGTATATTAGAAGGTGAAGTCACGGTTAAAAAGCATGGGAAGATGCGGATATAGGTAAAGAAAATGCCGTTGATATTAAATTCGTCACATCAGAATACCGTAAACCTTACCAATTTGAATTATGCATTCGAAGGATCGTAGCATCACTCGTCTTTATCGATAAGATACCTTCATTACGTATTGCCTTCTCGGATAACCGCCCGCACAAAATGCAGCAAAAAGCTGCGGCGACGAACCGCCCGACAAAAACGCGGGTTTGGCCGGACGGCAAGGCCGCCGGATGCAGCGTGTTATAAGCGCTGACCCCATTTCATCGAATTCGAAGAAAGCGATGCTTTCCCTACCCGAAAAGCTATGGTTTAAAACAAACTATGAAAATCGCATACGCCTTCTGCGGCTCCTTCTGCACCCTATGCCCAATCGCTGCAGGCGCTCGAACGGCTTGTGTCCGCCGGCGCGGAGGTGCTGCCGATCTTTTCCGAATGCGTGGCGAACACGTCCACCCGCTTCGGACGGAATACGGATCTGGCCCCTGCGCGTGGAGGCGCTCTGCGGCTGCGAGATCCTGCGCACCATCAGCGAGGCCGAGGACAAAATCACGCGGCAGACTCCGACGCGCTTGTCGTCGCCCCCTGCACCGGCAATACGCTCGGCAAAATCGCACACGCCATCACCGACGGGCCGGTCACGATGGCCGTCAAAGCCAATCTGCGCAACTCGCCGGCCGACGCTCATCGCGCTGGCCACCAACGACGCGCTCGGCGCTACGCTGGAAAACATTGCGCTGACCATCGAAAAAAAAGAACATATACTTCGTCCCTTCGCGCAGGACGACCCGATCGGCAAGCCGACCTCGCTCGTCTGCGACTTCCGTCTGCTGCCCGACGCGCTCGACTGCGCGGCGGCGTACAGCTCCAGCCCGTGCTGGGCGCGCCCCGCAGCAAGGATGCCTAAGCGCCTCACACGGCGTCCAAAGCGACTTTTTAAATCAAAGGCCGGGCGGGCCGCACTTTTTTCTGCCCGTCCGCCGGCCTAAAGGCCGGCGGCCGGCGACGGGCCTCTTGTTTGCCGATTGTATTTTTCGTACATAATCCAAACGACCGTGCGCAGGAACGCCGCAGTCGAAAACGCCCCCGACGACCACAGCGAAAAAAATGCGCGGCGGAATTCGTTCCGCCGCGCGTCTGCTTTTATGGAATTCAATCCAGCCCGAGGACCTGCCGTTTAAGCAGCAGATACGTCGAAGCCGTAAGGCTGCCGCCGTTCAGCTTGGCCGCCTCGTAATACGCGCCGGTCAGCGCGCCCTCCCCCCACAAGAATCTCGCGCTTGACGAGGATATAGTCGGACGCGGTAATTCTTCCGTCTCCGTTCACGTCGCCTGCGACGACGACAACACAAGAGTCAACCTTTGCTCCATTAACAAGCAGCTCGACCACACAGCCGGTGCCCACGACGGCGCCCGCTTCCAGCACGGCGCCGGAAGCGTCGAGTACGCGCAGCCCGGTGTTGGTAAAGAGTGCAAGCACCTGCTCGACAGACGACCCGTCCGCCACGCCCAGCAGATAGCCGTCTGCGCTGATTTCACAGCCGGAGCCGGAAGCCAGCGTCAACTCGCCGCTCCCCGTCGGAGGCGCGGGCTTGATCACCGTGCCGAGCTTCAGGCATTCCTCCAGCACATAGCCGCTCGCCTTGCCGCCCGCACGCGTATCCTCGCAGATGGTGAAATAAAAAGCGGTCTCCGTCCCCCATCACAACGCTGCCGATGACCGTAACCTCGGTACCGGCGTCGGCAATGCCGTTGCTTTCGGCGCTCGTGCTCAGCCAGCGGCGCAGATTGACGTTCTGCGTAATGATCGCATTGTAATGCGCGGCGGTGTCGGCCACCGTCACCACGCAGGACACGCTACTTTCCCCCACTGGAGGCGGTAATGACCGCGCTGCCGACGCCGAAAGCAAACACCTGTCCGCCGCGCACGGTGGCGACCGACGTGTTGCTCGACGTCCAAGTCACCGACGAATTCGCGCCGTCCGACGCGTCGCCGGTGATCTTCACTTTTGTCGTATAGACGTAGCCGCGAACCAGCTTCCCGGAATCATTGAGACACTCAATGTAATAGAAGTTGCCGTAGGCCTCGCCGAAAATCTTGACTTCAACTCCGGCTTTGGCGATTCCGGAATGCCCCGGCTGTCGAATCGTCGGCGGCCGCGCGGATATACACATCGCCCGTCATTACGCCCGTGGATGTCCTCCGGCATACTGCCCGTGACCGTAGGCTGCCGACGCCGCCGAGCGCGAGCGTCAGCGCGGTTTTGGCGAGCGTCAGACTGCCGCTGTCGTCCGCGACAAGGACAGCAGGTGGCCGTTTTGCCGTTCTTGCTCGTCGCGGTGATGTTGGCCGCGCCCAGTTTTTTGGCCGAAACCAGCCCGCCGCTCACCGTCGCCACCGACGTATCGGAACTGGACCAGGTTACAGATTTATCCGCTGCGGTCGCGGGATACACCGATGCCTCCAGCGAAAAGCTCTGACCGACGCGCAGCGTGATGTTTCGATTCGCTCAGCGCCACCCGCGTGACCTCGCCGGGATCGACGTCGCCGACGTCGTATCTGTAAAGCTCATAATCCTCGATGAGCCCGATGAGGTTTTCCGCATAGTCGGGGTCGCTGCAATAGCCCGTCCTCCATGACATACTGGCAGGCGAGCTTGTAATCGGTCAGTCCGCGCAGATTTTCATAGCGGTCGGCGGTATTGAACAGATTGCTGTGGTCGTTCACGCTCTCCTGCCAGCTCGAATACGCGCGCCAGAATTTTTCCTTGTATGTATTCATGAACGACTCGCCAAGTATGCTTTTGGCCTCTTGATAGCTGGTATACAGCGTTCCGTTCGCCGAGCAGTAGACCATACCGTCCCACGAGCTGTACGCCTTGATGCCGAAAAGGTTATTCGCATTCACCGCCAACAGGCTTTGACCGTATGTACTTTCCCATCGCCTGCAATCGTCAGCGAGGCGAGGATGCCGTTCTGCTGCATATCCGCGCTGGCCATCGGCCCGATGACGTCTAAAAACTCGGTCACATGCTCATTCGCAGCGTCCGCGGATACGGGAGCGGCCCCGACGATCAGCCCGAACGCCAGCAGCAGCGCCAATGCCAGCGGCGCAAGCCTTTTTCTTACAGATTGTCATTTATGTACCGTCCTTTCAATATGCCGGAAGTTTAACGACTGCTTTTTTCAGACTTTCCCAAACGTTTCTTTTATTATAACAGAAATCGGGGCGGAGTGTCAAGGACGCGGCGCGGATTTTTCCCCGAAAAGCGCAAAAAAAGACGGCCAAACGGCCGTGTTGTTTCCTGATTTTTCCATTCATTGGCGGCGCACGGCAATTCAACCGTTGATTGATTTTGAAACAAAGAATTGAGGATTGCTTTTTTCCGTCCGCGTATGTTATGCTGAAAGCACACCCGGTGAACAACAGTAAAGGAGATCGACACAATGAAACTATCGGTCGGAGAAACCATACGCGCGCTTCGCCGCCGCGACGGCCGGACGCAGGAGGCGCTTGCAGAGGCGCTCGGCGTCACCGGGCAGGCGGTCTCCCGCTGGGAGGCGGGCGGCAGCTACCCGGATTTAGAGCTGATCCCCGCCATCGCCCATTTTTTCGGCGTTTCCATCGACGAGCTGTTCGGCTATACGTCCGAGCGCGACAAAAAAATCGACGCCGTCATCGCCCGAATCGACGCGTTCGGCATCCGGGCGCGCGGCGACGACGGCTGGGTGGACGAATGCCTGTCCCTGCTGCGCGAGGCGCTTGCGGAGTTCCCGCAGAACGAGCGGCTGCTCATTACGCTGGCCGACACGCTGTCGGAGGCCGGCTGGCGGCGGCATCACGAATGGGTGTATTACGACGAAGAAGGCTATATTCAGCACGGCTATGACAAGCACAAAAGCAACGCGTACTGGACGGAAGCGGTCAAAATCTGCGAGCGGCTGCTCGAAACGACGCACGACAACGCGATTTGCACACGCGCCGTCCATATACTCGTGCTGCTGTACCGCAATTTCGGGGAAACCGAAAAGGCGCTCGCCTGCGCCGCGCGGATGCCGGCGCTGCGGGACTGCCGCGAGCTGCTGCGCGCCTCGGCGGCCGACGGGAAAGCGGAGGCGGAATACGTCGGAGAGGCGCTGCTGGAAATGGCCTCGGCGTTCTCGTCGCAGCTTGTTTACGGCCTGATCTGCAACCGGCAGCATTACGAGACCGATATGCCGATTGAGAAGGTCAAGGGCGCCATCGCGCTGTTTTCGCTCCTATGCGACGACGGTAATCTCGGCCCGTACCACGGCAAGGTAATTCAGCTTTATCTGTATCTTTCGCGGCTGCAATGGGAGCGCGGCTATCAGGCGGGAGGCTTTCGCCTCGCTCGACGAAGCGCTTGCGCACGCGAGAGCGCTCGAAGCGCTGTCCGACGGGCAGGAGCACCGTCTGACGGCGCCGCTGGTCCGCTTCGTGCGCTACCAAAGCGCTCCCCGCGCAGCGCGTCGCCGCGCAGCTTCCGGAGGACTGGCCCTTCTGGTGCAATCCCGACCCGACGCAGACGGCGCAGGAAATGCAGCGCGACCCGCGGTGGGCAGACTGGGTCGAACGCGCACGCAGAACGACATGTCAAAAAATCCCGCAGACAAATGTCTGCGGGATTTTTTGCGGGCGGACGCCGGAGGCGGTCAGCCCTCGATGACGGTGATGCGGCGCACGCCCTGAATGGCGCGGATGTCCGCCGCGGCCTTCTCGCTGACCTTCGCGTCGGTATCGAACAGCGAGCAGGCGTTATTGCCCTTCGAGCAGGAGACCATATTCTCGATGTTGATGTTGTCGTTCGAGAGGACGGTAAAGCACCTGCGCGAGCATCGTCGGCACGTTTTCGTGCAGGACGACGATGCGGTTGGCCGCCGAGCGCGCCATATAGGTGGCCGGATAGTTGACGCTGTTTTTGATGTTGCCGTTTTCCAGATAATCGATGAGCTGCGCCGCCGCCATTGACGCGCAGTTCTCCTCGCTTTCGGGCGTGGAAGCGCCGAGGTGCGGGATGGCGATGACGCCTTCGACGTCCAGCAGCTCGTCGGACGGAAGTCCGTCACATAGCGGCGACCTTGCCGGACGCGAGCGCGGCCTTGACCGCGGCGTTGTCCACCAAGTCCCCGCGGGCAAGGTTGATGATGCGCACGCCGTCCTTCATCTTGGCGATGGTTTCGGCGTTGATCATCCCCTTCGTGTCGGGGGTGGAGGGACGTGAATCGTGATATAGTCGGCGTCGGCATAGATTTCGTCGTAGTTATCCGCCTTGCGGACGGCGCGCGACAGGCTCCATGCGGCGTTGACGGTGATGAACGGGTCGCAGCCGACCACCTGCATTCCCAGCCCGACGGCGGCGTTGGCGACGAGACCGCCGATGGCGCCCAAGCCGATGACGCCGAGCGTTTTGCCGCGCAGCTCCGGGCCGACAAACGCCTTTTTGCCCTTTTCGACGAGCTTTCGACGCCCTCCTGCCCCTTGAGCGTTTTTGCCCAAGCGATGCCGGCGTCGATTTTCCGGAGGAAAGCAGCAGCGCGGCCAGCGCCAGTTCCCTTTGACGCCGTTGGCGTTGGCGCCCGGCGTGTTGAACACGACGATGCCCTGCTCGCTGCAGCGGTCAAGCGGGATGTTGTTGACGCCCGCGCCCGCGCGCGATGGCCAGCAGCTCGGGACCGAACGCCATCTCGTGCATCGCGGCCGAGCGGACGAGATGCCGGCGGGCGCCGCCGCGTCCTCGGAGAGGGTGTATTTCGCGCCGTCGAAGCGGTCTACGCCGGCCTTGCCGATTTTATTCAGCAGCTTGATTTCCGTCATGATTACCGATTCTCGCTTTCAAATTTTTTTCATAAAGTCGACCAGCTTCTCCACGCCCTCCAACGGCATCGCGTTGTAAATCGAGGCGCGCATACCGCCGACCGAGCGGTGGCCCTTGATGTTGACAAAGCCGGCCTTGCCCGCCTCGGCGCAGAACTTCTTATCCAGCGCCGCGTCGCCGGTGACGAAGGTGACGTTCATCATCGAGCGGAAAGCCTTCTCCGCAGTGGGCTTGAAGAGCGCCGAGCTGTCCAGATAATCGTAGAGGACGGCGGCCTTTTTGCGGTTGCGCTTCTCCATCTCCTCCAGTCCGCCGAGGGACAGCGCCCACTCGTAGACCAGACCGGCGATGTAGATGGCGTAGCAGGGCGGCGTGTTGTACATCGACTCGTTGTCCGCCTGCGTCTTATAGTTGAGCATCACCGGCGTTTCGGGACGGGCGTTGCCGATGAGGTCCTCGCGGACGATAACGACGGTCAGGCCGGAGGGGCCCATATTCTTCTGCGCGCCGGCATAGATGAGCGCGTAGTCGCGCACGTTGACCGGGCAGGAGATGATGCTCGAGGACATATCCGCGACCAGCGGGATGTCGCCGGTGGCGGGGACGTAGTTATAGGTCGTGCCGAAAATGGTGTTGTTGTGGCAGATGTGGACATAATCCGCGTCCGGCGAAAAGCTGTCGACATAAGGCACATATGTAAAGTTGCGGTCCTTGCTGGAGGCCAGCACCGTCACCTCGCCGTAGCGCGCGGCCTCGTCGGCGGCCTTCTTCGAGAACTGGCCGGAGACGATGTAGTCGGCCTTGCGGTTTTTGTTCATCAGGTTCAGCGGCACCGCCGAGAACTGCGTGGTCGCGCCGCCCTGCAAAAACAGCACCTTATAGTTATCCGGAATGCTCATCAGCTTGCGCAGGTTCGCCTCCGCCGTATGGATGATCTCCTCATACACGGGCGTGCGGTGCGACATCTCCATCACGGACATCCGCTGCCCCGGTAATCGGTCATCTCCGAAGCGGCTTTCTCAAGCACAGGCAACGGCAGCATCGACGGACCGGCCGAAAAAATTATTATACACTCTGCTCATTCAATACTCAAACCTTTCTCGCTGATTCGATTTGTCACAAAGCCGCGGGGCAGACGCCTGAAGCGCGGCTTGATTTCTTTATTACTATAATACTACAAATCCGCATTCCGTCAAGAGCATTTTCGAAGAGCGATTGCTTTTTTTGCGCCGATGTGGTATAATAGCCGCATAGGCATAGCTGGATGCTGCGTATCGTGCGGCGGCTATTCGCGTTTCCGCGCCGTAGGCGCGGAAACGCCGAGCATCGTGCGTTATAATAGCCGCATAGAGTAAGATAAAGTCCGAGTTTGTGCGGCGGCTATTCAAGTTTTCGCGCCATTGGCGCGAAAAACTATGGGGACTTCACAGCGCATATAATAGCCGCGTAAATAAGATAAAGTTTGAGTTTGTGCGGCGGCTATTCAAGTTTTCCGCGCCGTGGGCGCGAAAAAACTCCGGGGCTTCAGCGGTGATAATAGCCGCGTAAGAGCAAAGATAAAGTTTGAGTCTGTGCGGCGGCTATTCAGTTTTTTCCGCGCCGCAGGCGCGAAATAAAGAAGTTTGGCTCGCTTACGAATTATAAAATAGCACGGATATAAGAATTGATTTTTGGGATGTTTTTGTGGCAGACAACGGGAGCAAACTCGGCTTCGGCATCATCGGCTGCGGCGTGATCGCCGATTTCCACGCCAACGCGCTGTTTGAGCTGGCCGCCGACGCGGAGATCATCGGCGTGGCGGACGTGAACTACGACGCGGCGGAGAAGTTCGCCAACCGGCACCGCATCCGCGCCTATCCCGACGGCGGCGCTGCTGGCGGACAAAGCGGTCGACGTCGTCTGCATCTGCACGCCGAGCGGCTATCATGCGGACGTGGTCAAGCAGGCGGCGGAGGCGGGCAAGCACATCGTGGTCGAAAAGCCGATGGCCATCACGACCGAGCAGCTCGACGCCATCGTGCGCTGCTGCGAGGCCAACGGCGTGATGCTGACCTCGATTGCGCAGTCGCGCTTCTCGCGCAGCGTGATCCGCACGAAGAACGCCGTCGAGGAGGGGCTGCTCGGCCGCATCGTCACGGCGGACATCTATATGAAATATTTCCGCTCGCAGGAGTATTACGACAGCGGAAGCTGGCGCGGCACGAAGCGGCTGGACGGCGGCGGTGCGCTGATGAATCAGGGCATCCACGGCGTCGACCTGCTGCTCTATCTGGCCGGACCGGTCAAGCGCGTATACGCGCGCGCCAAGACGCTCGCCCGCAAAATCGAGGTGGAGGACACGCTCAGCGCGGTCGTCGATTTTGCAAGCGGCGCCATCGGCGTGATTCAGGCGACGACCTCGGTCTACCCCGGCTATCCGCGCCGGCTGGAAATCAACGGCGAGCGCGGCTCGATTGCGCTGGAGGAGAATTCGATTGCGAAGTGGGACATCTATTCCGGCAGCCACGAGGACATCGTCCTCCAGCCCGCCGCCTTCAGCTCGGCCTCCACGCCGACGGCCATCTCGCTCGACGGCCACACGCGGCAGCTTGCGGATATGATCGGCGCGGTCAAAACCGGCGCCCGTCCGGCCATCGACGTCTACGAGGGGGCCGGAAGCCCGTCGATCTCATCTCGCCATCTACCGCTCCGCCGAGGGGGCCGTCCGATCGACCTGTAACCGATCGGACGACCGCACATGTGAACAATTTGAAATTTGCATTGACATCCTATATATTCCGTGCTAAAAATGAAAAGAAAAAGGAAGAAGGAGTCGAGCGATGCCCTATTGTGCATACGGCAAAATCTATTACGACCCGCGGGAAACGTCTTACGGCTATATGAGGAATTGGCCTTCGCTATGCAGCGGGCGGCCAACGACGCGCGCATCGGCATCAACATCCAGCAAAAACATATCGGAGGAAGCCAAGAAGCGCTGTGAGCTGCAGCGCATCGGCGGCGGCTCTGCTTTGAGCTGACTGACTCGCCGCTGGACGAAAACGCGGCCTCATCTGTTCCGTCCCAGCGGCGACGGCGAGGAGCTGCCCGCCTAGCAAGGTGGCGCGCAACGAGGACTTTGCTTAGCATGGCGCGGCGCGCGTGCAGACGCTGCTTGTCCAAATTCCTGCTCTTTCCCAGCGTCGATCGCATTGTGCTGTACGTCAATCCCGCTTACGGCGTGCGGGAGCAGCCCCTGCGCGATCAAAGCAGAGGAGCGTTTTCCAAAACCGTCGTGGATTTCTACAACCTCGGCGGCGTCGGCGCGCCGTCGCTGGCGATGACAATCACCGCGTAGCGCCGGCTTTATCGGGCTCAAAACGCGGAAGGGTTGATGGGGCGGGACGGACAGGAGAGCCGTTATAAAGCCCCCCGACCACGCCAACGTCCGTATCGTCTGCCTGCTCGTGTTGCTCGTAAACGAAAACGGCGGCATATCCGACGAACGGTATCCCAACGCTGCAAGCAAAGTAAATGCATCCGAACGCTGTTGGCTGCGCCTGACGAAAGCGGACGGCGGCCGCCTGTCTGTCGACCGACGACGTTTGCCGGACACGGCGACCGGCCGCATACGGCGCTTGAGCGCTTTCACGGCTCGCCGCCCTCGCTCGGCGCTCAGCCTGCCCGACGCCGGCTGACCGAATACAGACGACGAATACGAAGAGGAGGTACCGCAAGTGAAAGCAAAAGCCATTGCCGCCCTGCTCCTGCTCCCTGCCTGCTCGCCGCCGGATGCGCCGGCTGCGCCTCGCAGATACAGGCCGTCAATCTGATGGAGGGGGATCACTGCCGCGCCGGGGACCGGCAAACCCGCCGACGATAGGTTCCTCGGCGCGCAGGCCGACCTGTCGGCCAAAGCTGTTCCGCGCCGCAGCGGCAGAAAGCCGCGGCGAAAACGTGCTTCATCTCCCCTGCTCTCGATCCAGCTTTTGCGCTGACGATGACCGCCAACGGCGCCGCGGGCGAAACCCGCCGCGAGATGGAAGCGCTGCTCGGCGGCGGCATTCCGCTCGGCACGCTCAACGAGTACCTTTCGGCCTACGCGGACGCGCTCCCGTCCGGAGAGGATACAAGCTCGCGCTCGCCAACTCGATCTGGCTTCGCGATACGCCCACGCTGCGCGTGGGAGAAGGACTTTGCAGACCAACGCCGACTACTACGGCGCGCAGATCTACAAGGCCGCCTTCGACGGGCGAGACGCTGCGGGACATCAACGAATGGGTCCGGCAGAACACCGACGGGAGCATCGACCGCGTTCTGGAGGAGCTTCCCCTGACGAAGCGAGGCTCTATCTCATCAACACGCTCTCCTTCGACGCCGAATGGGGAGGCCGGATACAAGGCGGCGGACGTCCGCAGCGGCACCGCCGCCCTCTCGGGCGAACGGCGGCGCGCAGAGCTGATGCACTCGACCGAAAGCCGGTACCTGAACGACGGCTCCGCCACGGGCTTTGTCAAGCGACTACAAGGGCGGCAAATACAGCTTCGCGGCGCTGCTGCCCAACGAGGGCGTGGAGCTGTACGATTACATCGACGCGCTCACCGGCGAGAAGCTGCTGCAAACGCTTGCCGACGCGAAGCCCATCTCGGTGGAGGCGGTGTTCCCCCAATCGACTGCGCTTACGAACTGGAACTGAACGCCATGCTCGAAACGTTCGGCATACGGCGCGCGTTCGACGAAATGCAGGCGGACTTCACGGCTATGGCCGTTTCTCCGACGAGGGAAATCTGTATATCGGAACGGCGAAGCATCAAACCTTTATCCGCATCGATCGGACGGGTACGAAAGCCGGCGCCGCCACCACTGTGGAGATGATGAACTATTTCGGCTTCGGCGATCCGCCGGCCGTCACGCTCGACCGCCCGTTCGTTTATATGATTCTCGACAACGCCACGGGACTGCCGATTCTCATCGGCGCCGTCACGGACATACAGGGCTTACCTTTCCGGCCGGACGCGCTTCCCGCGAACGCGTCCGGCCCTTGTTTTTTCGGGCGGAAATTTTTTTTGAAAGCGTACCAACAAATTCGCCGTTTCCGCGATTTGTATATCGAGACCAATCCCAAAGGAGGCGAGCGCTTATGGAACGGGACGCGCTTCATCGAACGCTACGCAAAGATTTTCGGCTTCGCCTGTCAAAAATCGCAGAACCGGCAGGAGGCCGAGGACCTGTCGCAGTCCATTCTGGCCAAACTTTGCGAAGTGCCATGGGAGAAGAAGGCGATTGCGGATATGGACGGCTATATCTACCGCATCTGCCTAAACACCTATTACACCCGGCAGCGCAAAGAAGCGCGGTACTGGACGTGCGTAGACTACGATGCGCTCCCCCGAGCGGCCCGACGACGGCAGGACGCCGGAGAAAGCGTTTCTGCTTGGCGAGGATTTGCGGAAGCTGAGACGCGAGGTGATGCGGCTCTGCCGGCTGCGCCGCGAAGCGATTGTGCTGTTTTATTACGAGCACAAAAGCTCTCGCGAGATCGCCGCGCGGCTCGGCGTCCCCCGGAAAGCACGCTGCGCTGGCATTTGGGCGAGGCCAGACATCGATTGAAGGAGCGAATGGACATGAAAGACACGGTTTTTGAACCGATCCGCCTTTGCAGGTGTACATCTGCGGCAACGGAACGACCCGGAGATGAGCGGACTCAGGCACGACCTGCTCACACAGAACATCTGCATCGCCTGCGCCGACAGTCCGGAAGCGCGTCGAGGAGATTGCCGCGCGGCTGGGCACGGCGGCCGCGTTCATCGAGTCCAGACTGCCGGCGCTGGTACAGGCGGGCTATTCTGCAAAGCGCGGGCGGCAAATACCGCACGACCTTTTTCATCGCCGACGCGCCGCTTTATCACCAGGTGAAACGTTTGAGCGCAAGCTGCTTGCGCCCCGCCGCGGAAGCGCTCGGCAAGGCAGCGCGCAGGTGCGCCGCAGGTGCGCGAAATCGGGTTCGAGGGCAGCGGTCTGGACGAAGCGCTGCTGCTCTGGGACGTCGCCGCCATCGCCGCGCACACGTTTATGAACGGAATCGCCAATTCAGCGAGCGTCGAGCCGCCGGTCCGCGGAGACGGCAGCCGCCACTGGGTGCTGGCAAGCTGGACCGACGAGGAGGTGCTTCGCCGCTGCACGCTCACGCCGGAGGAACGCGCGTATCTCCGCTGCGCGGGCGGGATGGCAGGCAAGCACAGCGGCGACGGCAAGACGACCGTCCAGCAGTTCGACCCGCCCGCGGCGACGGCCGACCGTGCGCTCTGCCCCGCCGGACGCGTCCGCGCGCTGCGGCGGCTGTACGAAATTTGCCGCGAGAAGTTGACCCCGAACGAATACGAGCGGGAGATGATCGCCGAGCTTGCCGCCGACGGCTACGCGGTCGTCGAGGACGGACGGCCGAGGCTGGCCGTGCCCTTATTTCCAACGGCTGCCGAGCAAAACGCTGCTGACGCTGCTGAAAAACGAACTTTTGCCCGCCGTCGAGGCGGCCGCAGGCGACGACCGGCCGGCGCGCACCGCGCCGTCAACGGTCTGCTGCCCGCGTCGGTCGCCGGCGGCGAACGCGAATTCCCTGCTTTCGCGTTTCTACGAGCCGAACGCGATGCTTTTTACCTCGCCGGACTGCCGTCCCCTCACGGACGAACAGAAGCGGCTGCTGCACCGTGGCCTACGAGCGCACCTGACAAAGCCCGACTGCGCTGCTGTTCGGCAAAAAGTACGCGCTGAAGACAATACCTGCCCGCCAATCCGCCCATCATGGGCAAATCGACGCACCGACCAAACGCAGCGCGCCGCCGATATGTCTTTCATTGCCGGCGCGCAAGGCAGGCAAAGCCGTATTTTGCGCCTGCGCCAGATTGCCGCACAGTCCCCGTCAAGCTTCTCTCAGACGCCGTACTAGGGGAACCGCTTTAGCTGCGATGCCCGCAGCATGAGTGGCAGAAGCCCGACCGCGCGCTGGCCGACACGCTTCTGTCTGTACCTCCGCACACAGCTTCGATACATTTGACAGGCGGCATAAAATCCAAAACCGGCCGTCCGCAGAGGCAAAAACCGGCTCCGTCCACAGACGGAGCCGGTTTTTTTTCTGACCCGATCGGCTATGCAGGGCGGCGCGGCGCTTGTGAAGCGCCGCGCCGCTTCGGAAAGCCGCAGAAGTTTTTTGTAGGAGCCGTGCATTTGGCGGCTTACGGATCGTATTCCTCCTCGGTGCGTTTTTGCGCGCGCCGTCTGCGGCAGCAGAAGGAGGACGGCCACGCCGACAACAATCACGACGGCCGCCGTCACCACCGGCCAAAGGACGAAGCCGCCGGCCCTCCGTCCGGCTTTCCGCCGCTGCGGACGAGTCGGCGGGCGGGGCGGATTCCGCGCCGCTCTCCTCTTCCTCCGGCAGCGTGCGGACCACGATCAGGGTATACACGGTGATGCTGCCGTCATAGGCCGTGACGGTGATGCGGGAGAACGTTCTCACCGTAAGCCAGCGTTCTTGGGCGCGTCGATGACCACCGTCGTCCTCGTCGGACGACGGCTCGGCGGTCAGGCCGAGCGATTCGATCTCCGCGCCGACAGTGAGCGCATATGGCGGTCGTCCGTTTGTCGAACCCCTTCAGCGGCAGGCCGTGCAGCCAGATGCCCGCAAGCGACGAGTCGGTCTGCGGCCGTCCGCGCCCACGCGGAAGGTATACACGGTCATATTGCCGTTTTATCGGTATAGATGACCGAGATTGTGCGGCGAGCCCCGCTCGACCGTCGTTTCCCCGATATACGCTTTTTTCGCCTGCGCGTAATCGGCCCTCGATCTCCAGCCGCGGCTGGTCCTCGGCAGCAGCACGTCGTACAGCACCGCCGGTCGAAATCCAGCGCGTTGGGGAAGCGCAGCGCGAACGACTCGTCGCCCGTGGGCCTGCGCACCTCGCGCGAGTATCCGCGCGCTCGGGCGAACGGCGGCAGACGCCGTCGTAGGCCGCCAGGCGCCGGTCAGCACCAGTCCGACCTGCTCGCCCTCCAAATCGTCTGCGAGCTTGAAGGTAAGCACCGCGAACACGGTGCCGCCGCCCGTCTTGCTGTGCGACAGCAGCCGGACCTCGCCCTCTGCGGCGAGAGAGAGGTCGGACTCGAGCGTACAGTTGAGCGGGCTGACGCTTTGCAGCGTAAGCTGCCGCGCGTCGAACCGCACGTCGGCCAGAATGCCGTCGACGGCCGAATCGTCGCCCAGATACGCGGCGAGCATAACCGTCACCGTATCGCCGACATAGAAGATTTCCGGCACGTTCAGCAGCGCCAGAAAATCGCGGCTCTCGGCGACGCGCCGCCCGTCGGTACCGTTGCGGAACAGCTCGTCCCGCAGGGCGCGCAGGTCGTTGTCCGAAACAGCTGCCCCCGTTTTCGTTGTAATCCGCGGCAAGAAGCTGCGCGGCGGTGAAGTCGTCCGGCAGCTCGAGCAGGCGGATGGTCTGCACATAATCGCCGACGGTATGCAGTCCGTCGTCCGTCAAGGTCGCCGGGGACGACGATGGTCGAGGCGGTCGGTTTCCCGCCGAAGCCGTTGACCAGCAGAAGCGCATGCCGGTGCCGACCGTACCGACGCGACGGCGGCGCCCCGAGGCATCCTCCAGACGCACGGTGCCGTTGAGTTCCGGAACGCCGGCAGCAACGCCTCCGCCGTCGTGCCGTAGGGCACGAGCACGGTCTCCGTATCGCGATCCACCGTATAGTCGCCGCTGTGGACGAGCATTTCTCGCCTCGCTGACCTCGATGTAACAGGTCGCCGTGTGCCGCCCGTCGGCGGTGCGCGCGGTGATCACGGCGCGTCCCGGCGAGACGCCGGTCACGCGGCCGGCGGTGGTGACGGTTACGCAATCGCTGTCGCTGGTGAAGGTGACGGGCACGGGCGAAGCGCCGTCGGGATGGTAGACGGCGGACAAGCGTGACGCTGCCGCCTGCTCGATGGCCTTATCGCCGCCGCGGATGGTGATATGCGTCAGCGCAGGCGTGACGGTGAAGTCCGCCCGCGCGCTAAGACCCCACGCGCCGACGACGAGCAGGGTATGCGCGCCGCCCGCCGAAAACGAGCGCGCCGCTGTGCGTGGCTTTACTGTCCAGATAGCCCGTGCCGCCGTGGTAGCGCAGGGCGACCCGGTCGGCGTAGACGCCGCCCGTCGCGGGGCTTTCGATGACCGGCGCTTCGGACACCTCGCCGCCGTGCAGGTTTCTGATGCTGTAAAGGGTGGCGCCGGACAGCTCATAAAAGTCCTGCCCCTCGGTGAAGAGCACGAACGACGAATCGATAGAATACGAAGCGGCGAGCTTTTTCTCCCGCACGGAATAGAGTCCGGCCGCGCAGATGATTGAATCCCCCTGCCACGCAAGCACGCTGCTGCCGCAGTCGAACTGCAGCGCGAGGTCGGACGCGCGGTAGACCTTATGTCCGGCCGCCACGAACGCGCCGGACGCGACCAGCGGCGTTTCCAACTGCATCGGTAGGCGTGCGGTACACGCAAAGTCGGCCGTCGAATACGCAAGCAGCTCGCCCGAGCCGTAGACGCAGAGCGTCCCTCGGCCAGCGCAAGCCGAACCGCGCCCCTCCCCGCCGACCCAGCGGACGGCGCCAAAGTCGCCCAAAGTCTGAAGGTGCAGGCACGGCCTCCGCTGATGCCATAGAGACCTGTCCGCCGTCGACGAGGAAAATCGTCCAGCGGCACCGGCGAGGCTCCAATGGCGGCCGGCGGATACGTCATACAGCAGGTCCGCGCCGTCGAAGGCGACATAGAGCGACTTTCCGTCGCTGCGCAGCGACGGTATGAAATGCAAAGCGCGGTCACGTCAACAAGCTCAAAAATCCGAGCCGGAAGAAGCGGTAGAGGCGGTTGTCGTTTTCCAGCAGGAGGTAAAACGAATCGTTCACCGCAGCAAACGCGGCGGGACGGACATCGTTGACGAAGCTGCCCGCGTAGGTATAAACGCGTTGTTCTCATTCAGGCCGCCGAACACCGCCTCGGTCGGCGGCGCGCTGCCGAAATGCGACGCCCCGCTCCGCAGCGGTGACGCGGCGACGCGGCCGTCCTCGTACACGAGGTAGACCGTTTCGCTGCCGACAAGCGCCTGCGCGAGTCCGCGGCCGTAAACGCCGGCCATCGTATTATCCGCCGCAAAGAACGCCGGTATACAGGCGATACTCCTCGCTGACCGCCAGCAAAAGCTTACCCGCGCGCAGCATGCAGGCATTCGCCGTCCGCCGTTGAAAACGCCGTTGTCAAAAAAAGCTTTCCGTCGAGCGCGGTCACGCGGCCGGCGGCGGCTGCGCGTCCGGCGTTCGCCCGCGTGCCGGCGGCGGTATCGTAGGTATAAATATGCGTTTTTGGAGCGCAGGGAATCGCACAGATAGAAAGCATACCCGTACTCGCGTCGGCGCTTAGGCAATCGACGCGGCTGCCGGTTTCGAGCAGCAGCGCAGACGCCCCCTCCTGCAAAAGCTCGGCGCAGAACAGGCGGTTGAGCGAAAGGTAGTAGATTTTCCCGCCGTACACGACGGCGTCGTCCACCCCTTGCGGTAAGGTGCCGACCTTGGCCTCCCCTGCTTGGACAGCAGCTTGGCGCGGTCGAGGACGGTATACGAATCCTCATGGAACAGCAGCAGCCACGAGCCCTCCAGCGCCCACGTCTTGACCGGCGCGGGGAGGAGGATGGAGCGCTTGACCGCAGAAAGGTCGCCGGTAGAATGGATGCGGATGCTGGACACGCCCTCCAGATACGTCAGAAACGTCCCGTGCGTCTCATCGAGGATGGCGCGCAGACCGGTGTATTTCAAATCGGTTTCGGCGACGCTCGTCTTCAGCGTGAACGAAATCGTCTCCGAGCGCTTGCCGTCGGCCGAGCGGAGGACGAGCGTGTGCGTGCCGGCGGCGGTGACGACGGTCTCCCCGCAAGCGCCGCCCCGTCGAGTACGGCGCTGCCGGTCCCGGCAAGGCGAAGCTGCACGGGGTGGCCGTACACGCCGCCGTCGGCCACGCCGAGGACGGTGGGCAGCGAGAAGCCGGTCTCGAACCGGTACTCGGTGCTGTTGCCGCTCGGACCCGTCAAAAGAAAGATATGGCTGCCGTCGGCGGTGATGGGCTCGCCCGAAAGGTAGGGGAAGCCGTCCAGCGTGGCGGTGCCGCGGCTGAACGTGATGGCGGCGTAGCCGTCGTATTCTTATAGGTATAACCGAGGCCGCGGTGTCCATCGTAAAAGTGATCGTGCGCGTCTTACCGCCCGCCGTCAGCGTCGACTGTGCGCCGCTCTTATACACCGTGTGGCCGCTCGCGATCGGCTCGCCGTCCAGCACCTTCCGTTCGGCGGAAGGTGATGGTCACGCTCGGAGAAATAGGTCGCGCGCCATCCGAAACGCCGAGCGCCACCGGCCCGTCGGCAACGGCGAGCAGCGCAGGGAGAGCTCGCGGCCGTAATAGTCGTCGCGCGCTGCCGAGCGCGTATTCGAGCAGGCTTGGCCAGCTCGTCGCCGTCTAAGGGACTGCCCGTTGGGCTGCACGGCGCGGCAGAGAGCGGCGGCGGCCGAGACATAGGCGCAGGCGAAGCTTGTCCCCGCGTCGGTCACATAGCCGTCCGAAACCGGCGGCGACGAGCGTGAGCGCTTCGCCGGGCGCAACGACGTCCAGCGCGTCGTTGTGCTGCGAAAAGCCGCAGATCAGCCCGTCCTGCCCGTAGCCGACCGAGATCACTGGTCATGCCCACGACGCCGGATAGAGATGTAACGGCCCGCATAGTTCTCGTCGCCGCCCTTGTTACCGGCCGCGGCGACGAGGATACAGCCGCGGCTGTGCGCGTACTCGACCGCGTCCGCCTCGGCCTCCGAGCGGGAATAGCCGCCCAGCTGACATATTGATCACGTCCACGCCCGCGTCCGCCGCGATGGAGCGCATAAATCAAGCTGGAGGTATAGAGCGTCTGCCGTCCTCCGAGACCTTGATCCGGATACAATGTCACGCCGGGCGCGGCGCCGAGCGTCTCCTCCGCGCCGGAAAAGCGCGCGGCGAGGATGCCGGCAACCTTGCCGTGCCCGCTGGCGTCGCCGTCGACGCCGGGGCGGTGGGCGACCGCGTCATAGCCGGCGGCGATGTCCGCGTCCGCAAAAGCGCTGTGCGCGCGGTCGATGCCGCTGTCCAGCACGGCGACGGTCACGCCGCTGCCGTCGGTGACGCTAAGCGCGTCGTAAACGCCCAGCTCGGCCAGCTCCCAGCGGGTAAACGCTTCGGCGTCCGGCATAGACGGCTCCTCCGACGGGGGGAGCGAATCCGCGTCCGAGACGTCGCCGGTTGTGCGGACGGTGCGGGGAACGTCCTTTTCCATATACAGCAGCTTGTCCGCATACCGCTGCGAAAACGCCTCCGCGTCGTTCAGATATAGCAGGAACAGGCGGTTCTCGCTCCCAGACAGCAGGGAATACGCAAACGGCTCGACCGCCGCATACACCTCCGACAAGGGCATCGCGGACGCGAAGCGGACGATATACCCCTCTCCCCGCCGCGCATTCCCCGTCCGGCAGGCCGTCGGCCGACAGGGACGCGGAGCCGAGCGACTCCTCAGCGCTTCCTCGCGCGCGCGGTCGGCCGCCGCAAACGGGTTGGACGCCTCACGGGGCGCAAGAAGCAAGACCCCCGACACAAGCGCCGGAAGCAGCAGCGTGAGGATTAAAAAGAACGACAACAGTCTTCTTTTCAAGAAGCAGCCCTAACCCTTTCTTAAACATCAAAGCAGACTCACCGGCCCGCCAGCGCCTCAACGAGCGCCTTGACGGCCAGCGCAAGCAGCAGCACGGCGCCGATCACCTCGCCGCGCTCGCCGATTTTGGTCGAAAGCGCGACCGACCGAAGCACCGCGACGCTACACCGCCACCGTGACGGCCGAAATCACAAGCACCGGCACCGCGATGCCGCTTCCCTCCGCCGCCAGCACGAAGCCGACGGCGAACGCGTCCACGCTCGTGCCGAACGCCTGAATCAGCAGCCAGCCGACGCCCATCCGCACCGGCGCCTCCCGCGCCGTCCTTCCGCGCGCGCGGAGGTAGTCCCAAAGCATCCTGCCTCCCAGAAAGGCAAAGATGACAAACATCAAAAAGATCGGCATACTCCGAAAAAATCAAAACGAAAACAGGCGCACCGTACAGTAGCCGAGCAGCGGCATAATTCCCTGAAACAGTCCGAAGGTCAGCGGCATCGCCATCCGCTTACCCAGCCGGTCGCCCGAAAAGGCCAGTCCGTTGGCGAGCGTGACCGCGAACGCATCCGTCCCCAGCGCCAGCGCAATGAGCAGAAGCTCAAGAAAAAAATATGATAAATCCTCTCCAGTTCCTCCGTATACTGCGTATGCGCCGGGTCGCGGTAAAAAGCACGAGGTTCTTTTCGTACACCATCCCCTCGGCCGCGCCCCGGACAGACTCGACCAGCACCAGAGGGGCGCGGCCGGCGTCGGCAGCGACGGGCCGGAGGCGCTTCGGCTCCAGCCCCGCAGCGGACAGCGCCGTCAGCAGCCGGGCGAGCCGGTCGGGACGGTAAACGGTGTAAAACACACCGCCCGTACCCAATAGATATGCAGCCGCGCGGGCAAAATCGTCTATATCGCCGAAATGCTCGTGAAACGCGGCGTATTTGACAAAATCGGCGTTGCGTCCGCCGCAGTCCGCGCGCGCAGATAGGGCGGGTTGGCGGTGACGTAGTCCGCCCAGCCGGCCGGACAGAGCCGACCGATGCCGCGGATGTCCCCCTGCACGACCGCAAAGCGGCCGTCCAGCCCATTGTCGCGCGCGTTTTCGGCGGCCAGCGCGGCGTATTCCGCCTGCACCTCAAAGCCGCGCGCCTCGCCGCAGCGGCCGGACGCCAGCAGCAGCAGCGGGATCACCCCGCAGCCCGTGCCGAGGTCCGCGCACCTTGCGCGGCGGCCGCCGCGGACGAACGAGGCCAGCAGCAGCGCGTCGGTCCCGTAGCGAATGCCGCCGCGGTACTCGCGCAGCGTCAGATGCGCGTTGATGCGTGTCGGTTCCATACCTGCGACCATAGCTCCCGCACCCGCGGAAGCTCCCTTTCCTGTATAGCGAACAAAGCCCGGCGTGCGCCGCCCCTGCCCCCTCTCCGCCGGTCGGCGGAGGCGGCGCGCGGCCGCATGCGGTCGGAACAGAGAATCTGCTACGAATACCCGGCAGGCGTACAAAAAGGTTACATCAAAAAAGCACAAAACGCCGCCGGCCGTCCCGCGAGAAGCCGGTCCCCGTCCCGCGAGTCCGCGCCAACCGATATATGTTCTTACAAATTTAATTGTTCCCACAGATAATGCAAAGCGCCCATAAACGGCAGCCGTCCATGAGCGCTTTTCATCGACCGAGTTTTTCCGACCCGTTACGCCTTGGGCGCGTCAACAGGGGCAGACACCGGCGCAAGCGCCGCAATCGATGCAGGTGTCGGGATCGATCACATACTTGCCGTCGTCGCTGACGCTGATGGCGCCGACGGGACATTCGCCCTCACAGGTGCCGCAGCCGATGCAGGTGTCTTTGTCGATTGTGTATGCCATAACGTAAAACCTCCGTTTTTTTAGTTGAGACCATCATACCATAAAGCGCGCAGCTTTTTCAACAGGTAATTGTAATTTTTTTTGCAATTTTCAAAACGCCGCGGCAAGGTCGGCGATGATGTCGTCGACATTCTCCAGACCGACCGACAGACGGATGAGCGCCTCGTCGATGCCGGCCGCCGCAAGCTGCTCGGACGTGAGCTGCCGGTGCGTGGCGCTGGCCGGATGCAGCACACAGGTGCGCACGTCGGCCACATGCACGACGTTGTTGGCAAGCTGCAAGCGGTCCATAAACCGCACGGCGCCCTCGCGGCCGCCTTTGATGGAGAAGCTCATCACGCCGCTCTGGCCCTTGGGCAGATATTTCATAGCCAGCTGGTGGTATTTGTCGTTCTTCAGCCCGGGATAATTGACGTAGTTGACGCCGGGGTGCGCGTTCAGGAATTCAGCGACCTGCATCGCGTTCTCGGCATGGCGCTGCATCCGCACGGGGGAGCGTCTGCAATCCGAGGTCGGTGTAGAACGCCGCCTGCGCGGGCGGATAGACGCCGAGGTCGCGCGTAAGCTGGACGCGCGCCTTGGTGATATACGCCGCGCGGCCGAACGACTCGGTGTAGCGCAGACCGTGGTAGGACTCGTCCGGCTCGGTGAGCGAAGGATATTTTCCGTTGCCCCAGTCGAAGTTGCCGCTGTCGATGATGGCGCCGCCGACCTGAATGGCGTGGCCGTCGATGTACTTCGTCGTCGAATGGATGACGATGTCGGCGCCCCATTCAATCGGGCGGCAGAAGATCGGCGTGGGGAACGTGTTGTCGATGATCAGCGGCACGCCGTTGGCATGCGCGACGCGCGCGAGCTTTTCAATGTCGCAGACCGAGAGCGCGGGGTTGGCCAGCGTTTCGGCGAAAACGGCTCTCGTGTTGGGCTTGAAGGCTTTTTGCAGCGTCTCCTCGTCGGCGTCCTCGTCGATGAAGATGCACTCGATGCCCATGCGCTTCATCGTCACCGCGAACAGGTTGACCGTGCCGCCGTAGATTTTGGAGGCGGCGATGAAGCTGTCGCCCGCAGAAAGGATGTTGAACAGGGACATAAAGCTCGCCGCCTGTCCCGAGGTCGTCAGCAGACAGCCGACGCCCCCCCTCGAGCGCGGCCAGCTTTTCTTCGACATACGCGCCGGTGGGGTTGGAAATGCGTGAGAATACATATGTCCCGGCGCGGTAAGATCGAACAGCTTGCCGATATGCTCGGTGGAATCGTATGTATACGTCGTGCTCTGGTAAATCGGCAGCGCCAGCGGCTCTCCGTTTCCGGGCTTGTAGCCTTCATGCAGGCATTTGGTTTCAATTTCCATAATATTTCGGCATCCTTTCAAAAATAGAATCGCATTTATTCGCCCGTATAGGCGGTCCGTATTGCCTCGATGGCGGCGAACACATCCGGCACGCGGACCACGCTGCCCTCAAACGAACGCGTCACGGTCGTGTAAGTGACGTTCGCATACGAATAGCTTCCCTTGGAGAACATCGCGGGCGCGCATTCGATGACGGCGTTGATTTCGGCGTTCGTTTCCACGCACTCGGCCAGCTCGATGAGCAGGCTCGTGTTGTCGCCGATGTCGCGGCGGGAAAAAGAGCTGTTCAAAAATCGAAAAGCAGATGGTCCCCCCTGCAGCGAATAATCGTATGTATATTCGTTTTTCGCCGTTCGGCACGGCGCTGAGGATATACGGCGTGTTTTCCGCGTTCAGACGCACGCTGCCGGCCGGGATGGTCACATAATGCTCCTCCGAGCGGTCCTCCTCGGGGATGACGGCGAATTCGGGGCTGAGGTAGCGCACCGCATACGGCAGCGTGACGCTCATATTCCCGTGCAGCGCGGCGACCTGCCCGAGCGACGATGCGTCCGCCACAAAGCAGTAGTCGATGTCGCAGCCGACGAGCGACGAGATCGTCGACGTGACGGCCGCGATGTCCTTGCCGTTGAGAATGCTGTAAAGCGGCGCATAGCCCGAGCCGACGCTCAGGTGCGTGCTCGCGGGGATGTCCACGACGACGTACCGCTCCCTGCTCTCGCTCACGCGCGTGAAAATCAAGCGAGCAGATGCGGCCGCTGCCGTTCTTGCCGACGAACAGGCACGCGAACCCGTCGTCCTTCTCCGGGTCCACCGGCTGCACGTTCGGGTCCTCCGAAAGCTCGCCGCCGGACGCCGTGTCCGAGGTGTCTGAGGATTCCTCCGCCGGGTCCGTACCCAGCAGGGCGGCCTCCGCCGCAGGGAGCACACGCCACGCGACCAGATCGAACACGATCAGCGCCAGCAGGAAGGTGAGAACGAAATTTCGGAAAGCGCTCGACATGACAGAATTTCCTCCTTTATATAAACCGCTATATAAACCGCTGCGCGGCATATGCGCCGCCTAATTTCCCACAATGCAGTTTATTATACATCAAACCGCGCTCAAAGTCAATGAAACATTCTATGAAAAAATTCGGCCCGTTTCGTGCGAGGGGGTCTCAAGGCGGAATTGCGGTTGACAATTCGGCCTGAATCGGTTATAATATAGAATCGGATGTGTTCGCATATCGAATGATGGGCGACGAAAAGCAGCTATGTTTTTGGGAAAAGGGGTTACTGCGTTTTATGCTGAAAAAATGGATCTGCCTGATGCTCTGCATCACAACGCTTGCGCTGCCGCTGCTTCGCGTGCGGCGCCGACCCGGCCGAGAACGTCTCCGCGCCGGACACGCCGGACACGAGCCTGACCGCGTCGGGCGGGGGAACGTCCGCATACGTCGCGGATGTCCCTGTGGGTCGATCTGACGGCCGCGTGTTCCGCGTACTCTGCCGCGACTACGGCTACGGCTCGACCTCCATCACCGGCTTCAACGGCGAGGTCATCCAGCGCCCCGACTATGACGAGGCGACCGCGGGGATCGTCGATCAGGCCAAGGCCGAGGTGCGCCGCCGCGTCGAGGAGCGCTACAACTGCACCATCGAGGGGTGATTTCGGCACCGGCGACGTCACGCAGTTCAACGACATCGTCCGCAACGACGTGCTTTCGGGCAGCGGCATATACGATATGGTGTTCGATACCTACGGCTACTCGTCCCTGTTGGTCACGAGCAACATTTACGTCGACCTGAACACCATTGAGTCGCTCAACTTCGACCAGCCGTGGTGGGACCAGAACGCCAAGGAGGACCTGTCCATCGACGGCAAGCTGTTCTTTATGGTCGGCGACATCAACACCTACGACAATGACGGCACTATGGGTGATTCTGTTCAACAAGGACCTCAAATCCGACCTCGGCATCGAGGACGACCTGTATGCGCTGGCGCGGGACGGCGAATGGACGTTTGATAAGTTTACCGAATTGTGCAAGGGCGTGACCTACGACTCCAACCGCGACGGCGTGCTCGACGAGTTCGACACTTGGGGGTTTGCCACCGAAAAATACAACGTGTTCATCCACACTCTGGCCGCAGGTGAAAACATCGTGCGCAAGGACGAAAACGACATCCCTTATTTCTCCTTCCAAACCGAGACGACCTACGACGCGCTGTCGAAGATTCTGGACTTTTACATGGATACGAATACGGTCATGATTGCCGACAACGGCCGTTTCGACAACAAAGGCTACACGAACATATGGGAGGAAACGATCGTCAAGGCTTTCCGCGAGGGCCGCGCGCTGTTTTACTGCTGCGGGCTGATGAACGTCCCGGGCTTCCGCGCGATGGAGGACGAATTCGGCATCCTGCCGGTCCCCAAGACCAACCCCGAGCAGGGACAGCTACTACCATTCAGTCTCGATGACCAATATGTCGGCGCTCTGCATTCCCAATAACGCGACCGACTACACCGAGCTGGGCTACATCATCGAATCGCTTGCGGCGGAGAGCAAGAACACCGTCACGCCCGCGTATTACGAAAAGAACCTCAAATACCAGTCGCTTACGGACGACGAGAGCGGCGAGATGCTCGACATCATCTTCGCGACCCGCTCGTTCGACCTGGGTACCGTGTTCGACTGGGGCGGCATTCTGGGACATTATATGAAGATTGACACCGATTTTGTCTCGCGCTTTGAAGCTGTGTACCCCGTCGCGCAGGCGGCGCTGGAGGACACGCTCGAGGCGCTGGAGAATTTGAACTGAGGCAAGGTCTTTTTCAGCCATCGCTCCTTCTTAAACTATGATTAAACAATACATAAAAAGGTGAAAAGGAGAAACGACAATGCATTTCACGAAAAAGCTCATCTGCCTGCTGCTCTGCATCGCGGCGCTTGCGCTGCCTCTGCTGTCCTGCGATAAGGATCCGGCAGAGAGCTCCTCCGGCGCTGTGGCCGCAAGCGGGGCGGACTCGAAACGAGCGAGGGGGCCGACCGTCTACGTCGCGGATGTTCCCGTAGTCGATCTGGACGGCCGTGTGTTCCGCGTACTCTGCCGGGATTACAGCTACGGCTCGACGTCCGTGACCGGCTTCAACGGCGAGGGTCATCCAGCGCCCCGACTATGACGAGGCGGCGGCAGGAATCGTCGATCAGGCCAAGGCCGAGGTGCGCCGCCGCGTCGAGGAGCGCTACAACTGCACCATCGAGGGTGATTTCGACCACGGCACCTCGACGCAGTTCAACGACATCATCCGCAACGGCGTACTCTCGGGCAGCGGCACATACGACATGGTCTTTGACGCTTACGGGTACTCGTCGCTGCTGGTGACGGACAATATGTACGTCGATTTGAACACCATCGAGTCGCTCAACTTCGACCAGCCGTGGTGGGACCAGAACGCCAAGGAGGACCTGTCCATCGACGGCAAGCTGTACTTCATGGTCGGCGACATCAACACCTTTGACAACGACGGAACGTGGGTCATGCTGTTCAACAGGACCTTAAGGCCGACCTCGGCATCGAGGACGACCTGTATGCGCTGGCGCGGGACGGCGAATGGACGTTTGACAAATTTGCCGAGCTGTGCAAGGGCGTAACGCGCGATTCCAACGCGGACGGCGTGCTTGATGAGTTCGACACTATGGGGCTTCGGCACCGAGACCTACACTGTGTTCATCCACACGGTCGCCGCCGGCGAAAGCATCGTGAAGAAGGACGCCGACGACATCCCCTAGCCTTCACCTTCCGCTCCGAATCGACTTACAGCGCGCTGAACAAGATTATGGATTTCTACCTTTGACAAATCCACGGTCATGATCGCCAACGACGGCCGCTTCGACAGCAAGGGCTATTCCAACGTCTGGGAAGCGACGATCATCAAAGCCTTCCAGGAGGGCCGCGAGCTGTTCTTCTGCTGCGGGCTGATGAACGTCCCGGGCTTCCGCTCGATGGACGACCAGTTCGGCATCCTGCCGGTACCCAAGACCAATCCCGAGCAGGACAGCTACTACCATTCGGTTTCGATGCACAACATGTCCGCGCTCTGCGTCCCGAATATTGCGACCGACTACACCGAGCTGGGCTATATCATCGAATCTCTTGCCGCAGAGAGCAAGAATACCGTCACACCCGCATATTATGAAAAAGAACTTAAAGTATCAGCAACTTTCGGACGACGAGAGCGGCGAGATGCTCGACATCATCTTCGCGACCCGTTCGTTCGATCTGGGCACCGTTTTTTCAACTGGGGGGGGCATCCTCGGCCAGTTCATGACGGTCGATACGAACTTCGTCTCGCGCTTTGAATCCGTGTACTCGCAGGCCGAAAAGGCGCTGGAGGACACGCTCACGGCGCTGGAGAATATGAGCTGACGGCGCGGAGCTGCCGCGCGTGCGCGGGCAACGCGGCGCCGGGGCGCAGCCCGGCCCGAAGGAGACCGATCCCGGTGCGAATCCTATGTGAAAAGCGGCAGGGCCGCCGTTTACAAGGCCCGCCGTCCGGAAAAGACGACGGGAACATTTCCATACAGAGAGTAAGGAGGGCGCAGCTTGAGCGTTTGGAAAGCCATCTTCCTCGGTCTGCTTCAGGGGTTCACCGAGTTTCTGCCCGTATCCAGTTCAGGGACATCTTGCCGTGGCGCAGAATTTTTTCGGGTTCGACAGCGGACAGTCGGTAACGTTCACCGTGCTGCTGCATCTGGGTACGCTGGCGGCGGTCTGCATCATGTACCGGCGCGACGTGTGGATGATTATCAAAGGGCTTCTTCACCCTCGTCGGCAAGCTGTTTACCGGACGGCTGCGCCGGGAGGGGCTGGAGAGCGGCGAGCGGCTGTTTTCTGCTGCTGGCGCTGGCCACGCCGCCGCTGCTGCCCGCCGTGCTGCTGGAAAACTATGGGAAAGCCTTTCGGCCGTAAGTGGGCGTGCTGCTGCTGGTCAACGGCGCGATTCTGTTCCTGTCGGATAAGCTGTCCTCGGGTCGGGAATCGCTGGACACCGCCGGCCCCGGAAAGGCGCTGCTGGTCGGCGTCGTGCAGATGGTCGCCATCTTCCCGGGCATCTCGCGCTCGGGCTCCACGATCACCGGCGGGCTGTTCGCCGGCTTCCGTCAGGAGGACGCGGTGCGCTTCTCGTTCCTGTTGTCCATCCCCGCCATTCTCGGCGCCAACCTGCTCAAGCTCCCCGACCTGTTTGAAACCGGGCTGGGCGGCGAAAGCGCCCTGCCGATGCTGCTGGGCGTGGCGGCGGCGCTGCTTTCGGGCATCGCGGCCATCCGGCTGCTGCGCTACATCACCAAAAACAAGAGCTTTACGCCGTTTTCCATCTACTGCGCGCTGGCCGGCGCAGCCGTCATCGCCGCAGACCTGCTGCGCTGACCTTCGGCCGGCAAGGACTATAAAAGCCAACGGAGAATCAAAAACAATTATGGCAACAAATCAAAAGAAAAGCACAACGAATAAAAAGACCGCACCGGCAAAGAAAAAGACGGCAGCCGCCAAGCCGGCGGCAAAGGCGCTGCCCGAAGCCGCCGAAGAAGCCGAGCGTCGTCGCCCCATGGGTGCTCCGGGTTGCTCGCGGCGCTGATCATCCTGACCTTCTTCATTGAGGATACGGGCTTTTTTTCGGCGCGAAGGTGCGTCCGATGCTGCGCGCGGCCTGTTCGGCGGCGGCGTGTTCGTCCTCCCCCCTTCTACCTGCTCATCATCGCCGTGTTCTGGAAGCGCGACCATACCAACAAATACAGCGCGTCGAAGTATGCGCTCTGCATTGCGAACTGGATATTCGTCTCCATCCTCATTCCAAATGCTGACCGCAGACGCCGACCAGCGCGCCTTTTGGCAGGGGGAGGGCAACCCCTGGTGGTACTTTCTGAACGTGTTCTACGAAAACGGCAAGTCGCTCATCGGCGCAGGCGCGATCGGCGGCACGGTAGGCACGGCGTTTGAGTCCTTCATCGGCCGCTGGGCGTCCATCATCCCCTTTCAATCCCGCTGGCCGCGATTTCGCTTCTGTTCATCTGCGGCACGACGCCGGGACGTATGATCAAGCGCATCGTGAACCTGTTCCACGACCTGCGGCTGCCGTCGGACGTCGACGACCCGGCGGACCCCGCCGCCGCGCCGCAGAAGGCCGAGCGTCCCGCGGGAGAAGCGCCCCGCGAGACGGAAAAGCAGAAGAAGCCGGTGGACATCCCCATCGACGCCCCGGCGCCGGAGCAAGCGCCGCCCTCGCGCGTGGACGTTCCCATCCCGGAGGAGGACAGGCCGTTCGAGCAATACGTAACTGAACGAAGTACACTGA
>VOFK01001807.1_pt1 | contig 29378 bp, 29 predicted proteins | sample 5384121 | NCBI WGS metagenome assembly VOFK01 (sample SAMN12384730, study PRJNA508395) | human gut metagenome | isolation source: healthy gut J | host: Homo sapiens | reverse complement strand
CATGCATGCTTTTGTTCCGGTGCAAAAAGAACCAATCAACCCAGTGGGGGAAACTTATAGAGATGTTTTGAGTATTATGTGACGGTACACCCTTTGGGTCAATCATTGAATTGCAAAAACAAAATTATTACTGAAGTCACGAGCATATTACATCAAAAGGTTTTGCTATGGTTCGCCAAAAAATCGCACCCCCAATACAACTCTTATCGCAATGTACGGTCAAGGAAAAACAAGAGGGAACAATTGTTATTCGGAATCAACGCATCCATGGCAATCAATAAGCTCTGTGCTTGTATTTTGCCATCACAAAAAAAATCAATTCCATATAACATTTGAACTATCCATGACAAATTAAGAAAGAGGGTTGTATATGTGTAATCAGCCAAATTTAAATGAAGATTAAAAATTTTAGTTCAAAACTGACAAAACAACAAGAAGAGTATGTGTACAATTCGTCAAGCAAAGTCGATAAATCAAAAAGTTGCGTTGCAGTAAACTTTGATGCCAAACTTTTGCTTGAGCCAGCTGATGGGTGCTAACATTTCAAGCCAAACAACGAGGGCTATGTTGGCAGGTATCGATGGTATTACTTCGCGGAGTAAAAACACCCGCGAAGAAAACTTAACGAAATAAGGAATATTTAAGATTGCCGCCCAGATGAAAAGCCGCAAAAGAAGTGCTGTTGGAAAACTGTTTGGAGAATGAGCCAAGAGCCGACATATCCAACGCAGAATATTTGCAAAATGTTCCTTGGATGCCAAGAAAATCGAGGGTTGTTCCCGAAGACACTGCAATATTACCGTGTTGGTGGGGCGCCTGCTGCGAAGCATCACGCCTATCCGAAATCTGCACAGAAGAAATCATTATCAACAAATCAACGGCAACATTTGAGCTTCTCGTGGTTGGAAGAAGGGATTATTCTCAAAGCCCCATGCGGCGTATCCACAAATCAAGACAAAGCAGCAAGTCAAAGAGGTCATCTCAGACGAAGCTATTGAACAACTGCGCGACCATTGCACTTGCGCGCGATTTGGCAATGATCGACCCGCGGTATTCCACAGGCATCCGCGTTGGTGAACTGGTAAATCTGAACATTGAAGATGTGAATTTGAAGCCCGCGAGTGCGTGGTACGGCAAGCGGGCGATAAAGAACGCCGCGTATATTTCGATGCCAAGGCAAAATTGCACCTGCAAAATTATCTAAACACCGCACCGACTGCACCCGGCTCTTTGTTTGTCACGCTGGACGCCCCCGCACGACTGCCTGAAAATCAGCGGCGTGGAGGTACGCCTGGGAAACTTGGTCGCAGTGTCAATTTAGTAAAAAATACACCCACACAACCTGTCGCACGATGGCTACCTGTGCTATTGACAAGTATGCCAATCGAATGAAAGGTGCAAAAAATCCGGTCATTCGCAATTGACAATCATGCAGTACTGTGCTATGGTAAACCAAACCAACGTCAAAGTTTCCCACCAGAAGTTTATCGCCTGATACAACTTCGGATTTGTGGGAGAGAATCGATGGCCAAACTAATTGAGATAACAAGGAAAAGTTCTTTCTGGAGAATGGGGTACGGATGATGAATCAGGCAATGGTATCCCAGTGCTTCGGACAACGAATTTTACTAATGAAGGCGTTGTTGATTATAGTAATGTCGTTACCAGAACAATTAAAAAGAAAAATATTGATGCCAAGTATTTACGGAAAGGCGATATTATAATCGAGAAGTCTGGTGGAAGTGATAAACAGCCTGTTGGTCGTGTTATATATTTTGATGGTCCAGAAAGCACATACTTGTTCAATAATTTCACAGGTCTGCTGCGGGTCAAGAATCAGGCTGTTTGGCTTCCGAGATATGTATTTTATTCTCTTTTTCCATAATTATCGAAAAGGCGGCACAAGACCTTTGAAAGTAAGACAACGGGGCTTCATAATCTGAAAACAGATGATTATATTTCGCGTTATGAAGTGCTTGAAGTGCCTATCAGTGAACAGAAATCAATATGTAAGCAGCTTGATTACGTATATGACATTATAAAGACACGCCAGCAACAACTCCAAAAGTTGGACGACCTCGTCAAAGCCCGATTTGTCGAATTGTTTGGCGACCCTAAAATCAACCCTAATAATTATCTTGTTTGCCCGCTTTCAGAATATATTAGTTTCCTTACTTCTGGCTCCCGTGGCTGGGCTCAGTACTGTACCGATAATGGCAGCGAATGGTTTATTACAATCAAAAATGTCAAGAACTGTCATATTTCAACAGACAATATGCAGCCCATTGATGCACCAGACAACGCCGAAGCAAAACGCACCAAGGTACAAGAGGGAGATTTGTTGATTAGCATTACAGCAGATTTGGGGCGTACTGGTGTAGTAACGAAGGAAATTGCCGAACATGGTGCATATATTAATCAGCATCTAACTTGCATTCGTCTAAACAAAACGGTTCTCAACCCACTGTATGTTGCTTATTTCATGGAAAGTCCAGCTGGAAAAGAACAATTCGAATTAAAAAATCAAAGCGCGGTAAAAGCTGGACTAAATTTCAATTCGATAAAATCGTTGCGCATTATGATACCATCTATAAACGAACAAAATATGTTTGTTGAATTTCTCAACCAAACCGACAAATCAAAAAGTTGTTGCATAAAACTTTGAGAATCTTAACAATTAAATATATTCTAGGAAAAACAATTTTTTAGGAGAAAAAATGAAAATAATAGATAGCATTACCATTCGATACTTCCTATCAGTCTATACATTAAACATCGGACAATGCGAAGATATAACAATTGTTTCTGGAAGAAATGATGTTGGAAAATCAAACATATTAAAAGCACTGAACTTATTTTTTTGTCAACAATCCGACTATCTTCATAATTTTGATTTTGTTGAGGACTATTCCAATATTCGCAGAGATGAAGTGAAGAAGGATACAATCCGAGGTCAACAGTTTATCTCTATATCGATTCGATTTTTGCGCGGGAATAGAATGGAAAACTCGCTGCCGCCCAGCTTTTCTGTTACCAAACGATGGGACATGCATTCCTCGGAATGTAAAATGACTTCGGATGTTCTAGCACGAATGGAACAGTTTTCAAAAAAAGCAAGGGAAAAAGTTCTCAGAAAAAGACTACAAATACCTCTCTTAGCACTTTTCTGAATAGAATCCGCTATATTTATGTTCCGGCGATAAAAGACGAACAGGTTTTTTAAAGAAACTCTAAATCTATTACAGGAAAGCTTATTTTCGTCAAAGAACAAGAAAAATATTAGATACACCTATTAATGAAGCCAATCACGCGGTTCAAAATGTTATTGGTGAATTGCAAAAAAGATTTTGAAGATGCTACCGGAATAAAAGAATTTTTGTGGAATTGCCCAATACATTAAACTACACACATGGGCTTCTTTAAGTAAATACGCAAACGAACAATGGTTTAATCAGCATTGATAAGCGTGGTGATGGTATTAAGGCGCACTATATCCCCAAAATTTTGAATTATGTTGCGAAACATTCAAAAAATATCTTTATTTGGGGATTTGAAGAGCCTGAAAACTCCTATGAATATTGTAGATGTATGCAGGTTGCGAAAGAGTTTGACGAGGTCTACTGTCAAAATTGTCAGGTATTTATAACCACCCATTCTCCGGCTTTCTTTGAGGAACGAGATAACAAGAAAATTGTTCTGGTTGGAAATAAAGATGGAAAGACGATTTTGATGGACGAAAAAACGCCTATCGATGAGGAACTGGGTTATATAGCGTTGTATAGAGGCTTTCTTGAAAAATTAAAAGCAATGCAGGACATTAGCGAATCCAAGGAAAAAGAGATTTCCGATCTACGGAGCACAATTCAAACCCTATCAAAGCCAATGATACTTACCGAAGGGAAAACGGATGCTCAATTACTAAAACAAGCCGCTTTCAAACTGGGTCTGACGGAGTTCCAAGCATATGACATTCAGCCTATAATTTCTGACGGAACAAGTAATAATACAGTACTTCTGAAATTCTTACATAGCCTTCGAGATAATGTACAATCCAATCAAGTGATTATTGGTATGTTTGATAGAGACACGCCTTTACTTACAGAAATAAATGGTTCAAGAGTAGACATACGTAATGAGAAATTTGTGAAAATAGGAAAAAACATTTTTGCTTTTTCTATTCCTGTGCCACACGCTCGCGCGGAAAAGTGACCAAATATCTATTGAACACTATTTTTTACAGATGAAGAAATAAAAACCGAACTTGAAGGTAAAAGACTCTTTATTGGAAACGAATTCTATAAAACAGGTGTATGCAAGAGCAATCGATCCTTATATTATAAAAGTGGAGCGAAAGTTGCAGACACAATTAAAATCATTGAGCATGAAAGCAATAACTATGTGATGAATGCTGATGGGACAGGAGATTACAGCATTTCGAAATCAGCATTTGTCAATGCAATCTGTGAAGAAAAAAAGATTCCTTTAAGGGATTCTCGTTTGACGAATTTCAAAAAAATATTTGATGTGATAAACTCGATCGTTTCATCCTCCAAAGGAGTGATATTATGACAAACTTTGATTTTTGAAATCGAAACGGACATTTGATTCTTTTTGCCGATGCAGCAATTGCAGCGGAAAGGATATTTTCTATTGACCCATCCGCCTGCGTCCTCAACTGCCGCAGGGCGATGGAATTTGCCGTAAAATGGATGTACTCGGTGGATAAGGCGTTGGTCATGCCGTATCAGGACACGCTGGTCAGCCTGATGAACGCCGAGGATTTCCGGGATATTGTCGGCACAGACATCTGGCGGCGCATGGATTTTATCCGCCGCATGGGGAACAATGCCGCCCACAGCGGCAAAAAAGTCACCGAAGAACAGGCCGGACTATGCCTTGAAAACCTGTACATTTTCCTTGATTTTGTGGCGTATTGCTATGGGGAAAACTATACTGCCGGACATTTTGACCGCGCCCTGCTGGAGCAGCCCGCCGAAGCCCCCACAGTGCAGCCTGACGAAGAAAAAGGACATTGACCTTGCTGCCCTCATCGCAGAAAACGCCGCACTGAAAGAGGAACTCACCGCCCGCCGTGCCGAGCAGCAGCAGACCTATGTGCCCAAACCCGCTTGATCTGTCCGAGTATAAGACACGCAAGCTGTACATTGATACCATGCTCACCGATGCAGGCTGGACTGAGGGCAAGGACTGGCAGAATGAGGTGGAACTGCCCGGTATGCCCAACAAATCCGAGGTAGGCTATGCCGACTATGTTCTTTACGGCGATGATGGTCGTCCTTTGGCTGTGGTAGAAGCCAAGCGCACCTGCGTGGATGTGGCAAAAGGTCGCCAGCAAGCAAAACTGTATGCCGATCTGCTGGAAAAGAAGTATCACCGCCGCCCGGTCATCTTTTTTGACAAACGGCTTTGAAACGCGCATTACCGACACGATTTACCCCGAACGCAAGTGCGCTTCCATTTATTCCAAACGTGATTTGGAAAAGCTGTTCAACCTGCAATCCATGCGCACCAGCCTGCGGAATGTGATGGTAGACCGCAGTATTGCCGGACGCTATTACCAAGAGGGTGCTATCAAAGCTACCTGCGATGCCTTTACCCGCAACCGCCGCAAGGCTCTGCTGGTCATGGCTACCGGCTCCGGCAAAACACGCACGGTGATTGCCCTGTGCGATGTTGCTGCAACATGGCTGGGTAAAAAACATCCTTTTTCTGGCGGACCGCAACAGTCTTGTCACTCAGGCAAAGCGCAGCTTTGTGAACCTGCTGCCGGACTTATCCGTTACGAACCTCTGCGAAGAAAAGGACAACTACACGGCGCATTGTGTGTTTTCCACCTACCAAACCATGTACAATGTCATTGACAGCGTACAGGATGAGAACGGCAAGCTGTTTACCTGCGGACATTTTGACTTGGTCATCTGCGATGAGGCGCATCGCTCGGTTTACAACAAGTACAAGGACATCTTCAACTACTTTGACGCGCCGTTGGTCGGCTTGACCGCAACGCCCAAGGATGAAATCGACAAGAACACCTATGAAATTTTTGAATTGGAAAACGGTGTTCCCACCTATGGCTACGAGCTGGCGCAAGCCGTTAAGGACGGATATCTCGTAGATTTTTTTGTCCGTTGAAACAAAGTTGAAGTTTATTGAGGAAGGCATTGTTTACGATGCACTTTCGGATGAAGAAAAACAGATTTACGAGAGCACATTTGAGGACGAAAACGGAGAGCTGCCTGAAAGAATCGATTCGTCGAAACTGAACGAATGGGTCTTTAACGAGGATACAATTTCCAAGGTTCTGAATACCCTGATGACAAAAGGTATCAAAATCGATTACGGCAACAAGCTGGGCAAGACAATCATCTTTGCAAAGAACCATGACCACGCGGAAAAAATATTGGAGGTATTCAATAAAGAATACCCCCATTTGCCCGGCTTTGCCAAGGTCATCGACAACTATATGACCTATGCCCAAAGCGCGATTGATGAATTCTCTGACCCGAAAAAGTTGCCCCAGATTGCAATTTCCGTAGATATGCTGGACACAGGTATCGATGTGCCAGAAGTGCTGAACCTTGTGTTTTTCAAAAAAGTTATGAGCAAGGCAAAGTTCTGGCAGATGATTGGTCGCGGTACGCGCCTTTGCCCTGCTCTGTTGGACGGCAAGGATAAAGACAAATTTTATATCTTTGACTTCTGCGGGAACTTTGAGTTTTTCCGCATGAGCAAGGGAAAACCCACTGCTAACATGATTGCGCTGCAAGGGGCAATTTTCCACTTGAAAGCGCAGATTGCTTTTAAGTTGCAAGATTTGGCATATCAGACCACTGATTTGATTGCGTTCCGCAAGGCACTTGTGGATGATATGGTGCGCAAAGTACAGGAGTTGAATAAAGACAACTTTGCTGTGCGCCAACACTTGAAATATGTGGAATTGTATGCCAACGCGGACAACTACACCGCTCTGACCTATGAGGACACCTTGCTGATGGGGCAGGAGTTAGCGCCGCTGATTACCCCCGAAGAAGATGACCCCAAGGCAATGCGCTTTGATGCCCCTGATGTACGGTATAGAGCTTGCCTACCTTGTAGGAAAAAAGAATATGGCAAGGCACGCAGCGATTTGATGAAAAAGGTTGCTGCCGTTGCGTCTGTTGCAAACATCCCAGAAATCATGGCACAATCCGATCTTCTCAATAAGATTTTGCACACGGATTATTTGGAAACAGCCGGGATCAACGAATTTGAGCATATTCGCGAAAACCTACGCGACCTTATCAAGTATATTCCCATCGTAAAAGTTCGCTATGATACCAATATCGATGATGCAATTCTGTCCGAAGATTGGAACGAGTCCGAGTTGGAAAACGATGACTTGAAAAATTACAAGGCCAAGGCAGAATTTTATGTGCGGCAGCATACGGATAACGCCGTTATTGCCAAACTGAAAGGCAACATTCCGCTGAATAGCGATGATGTAAAGGCACTGGAAGAAATTCTGTGGAACGAAGTCGGCACAAAGCAGGACTACGAAGCCGAGTACGGTCAAAAGCCTTTGGGCGAGTTTGTGAGGGAGATTGTCGGTCTTGATATGAACGCTGCAAAGGAGGCGTTTGCACAGTATCTGAACGATGCCAGCCTTGACAGCAGACAAATCTACTTTGTGAACCAGATTGTGGAGTACATTGTTCATAACGGCATGATGAAAGATTTGTCCGTCTTGCAAGAGGCTCCGTTTACCGATCACGGCAGCATTGTGGAAGTGTTTACCGATTTGTCCGTGTGGGCAGGGATTCGGCAGACAATAGAGCGCGTGAATGCGAATGCGGTGGCAGCATGATTACGCTGCTTTACGCTAAAAAGTGAGGATTAGAATGGAACACATTGGATATAAAGTATTTTATAAGGCGGCGTTTGATTTACAAGCCAGTAAAAATTCTCGCGGCGATATTCTATGGGATATGATTGAAGAAATTCGCTATTGGATCACCGTTAAATACCGCAAAAGAGGAGACCCCCTCCCAGAAAAAACACAGGTGTGGTCTGATTGGAAAAAGAGGAAAAACCATCAGATCTAAAAAGCGGTCAGGTTGTTTTGTATTCTTGCTTTTGTTTAGATGAGCAAAAAATGCTATTGGGCATGTCAAATTAAGGAACCTCCCGCAGGTGAAGTCGGTTTTGCCCCTAGAGAATGGATGACTGAAATTGGTTTTTGTCAAACAGAACCGGGTGTAGCCACAATCACGCTCATTACAGCTTACTTAGACCGTCCTGGATTCATTGGTCCTTGTCAAGATGATCCCGAATTTAATACACCGGGTATCATTCACCGGCTTCGTTACAGCAAACGATTGAGTTGTTCCATAAATGGATATGTACCTACTGATAAACCTCTCCATTTTGTACCGGGTCAGTACTATGATTTTTTGGAAACTTGTTTCCAATCCACTGCGTGAAATTCCAGTAGTATATATAAGTCCTCGTACAATGGATGATAAAACAGAAAGTACACTTCTTGACCCAGAGTATGTGGCTAGAATCCTTGACATGAATGCGATTGTTTGCTACGCAGATAGCGTGGATTTTAGCCGGGAAATGACTCAGCTTTTGCCCTCAAGAATATGCTTGTTATTCTGGCAGCATCAGAATTTATGCTGGGCATCCCAGAGAAACAGATGATGGCCGACGACATCGCTTGATTACTGCAAATCAACTGCTCAAAATGCAGGATCAAAGCGACTCCATGATTTACGAAATTCTACGTCGGGCGTTAGTTCAAGATGTACATTTTTATGATGATCTTTTTACGGTTGAAAACTGTCGTAGGAAAAAGGATGCACTTACCGCACAAAAGCGTATCCGCGAGTTAAAAGAACGAGAACAAAACTCTACTAGTACGGCAGAAGAAATACTGAATGCCGCCGCTGACAGTGAACAGGAAAAGAGACACATAGAGGAAACCCTGTTGGAGACCCAAATTCGCAATGAAACATTACAGCAAGAACTCGACGATGCAAGAAAAGAGATCAAAAACGCAAATGTTACTGCTGGAATTTATCGTGAACAAGCAGCAAATTATAATGAAGTCCTATCTTCGTTAGAAAAAATGCGTGAGTTCCACAGTTATCCTTCTGATGCGAAAAAGTGTTGTGGAATACATTTCTTTGCATTATTCGGATCGGATTTTTTTCACGGAGCGAGCGCTGAAAAGCCTGAATGATTGCAACACAAAAGCAGAGGTTCTTTGGAATGCACTTTGTGAGATAGGAGATACTCTATATAGCCTGTGGATAGATGGTTCTTACACTGATTTGGAAGCGGCATTCAATTCCAGAAGCAGTAATTTCAAGTATAAACGCGGACAAGGCAGTATGACGCGCGCAGACAAGAATTTGATGCGACAATATGAAGACACTTACTGTAACAGGAAAATAAATGTAGAAGCTCATATTGCCTGCGGAAATGATGACATGGATCAACGCTCTGTTCGGATTTACCTTTGTCTTGATCCTGAAACATCCAAAATTGTTATATCCCATATAGGAAAGCATCTCGATAACTATTCAACCAGAAAACTGTAAGTGTTTCTGTGTGTATGCATCTAAAACCACAATTAGACGATCTATTTATAGCAATAACTATTGAGCGCAAACCTTTCCCCTGATCGCTTTGGTAAACGGATAATGTTCTGTTTTCAGATGTTTTTACTTTCTGGCACTTATCCTGTACCGTTTCACAATCCATTTCAATGTTTGCACAAGTAGCAATGTCTCGCCGTAGTTTTCTGATACGGGCTGTGAGCACCTGTATTTTCTCTGAGCGGTCAGTGCTGGTAACTTTGCCTTTACTACGGTAGAGCGTCTTACGCTGCGCTGTAAGGGCGTCATATTCAACTTGCATACTCTCTTTACAAATTAGCAGTTCGTCAAGTGTTGTGATCCGCTGTTCCCATAGAAAGTCACATTGCCGCCGATAACGATTGTACCGTAGGAAATCATCACGCAGTAGATAATAGCACCGCTTGTTAACATTGCCTTTATATGCTTTCCTCAGTAATGCGCAGTAGCGATAATAGCAAAGCCATAAATCCGGTGATTTTGTGGCAGTTATGATTCGGCTTACTGCGATACCGTGCGCGGCTGTGTATAGGCATCGCTGGCTCTTTCGGCTGCCAGCGTGGTGGCTCAGGTGCTGTTTGCCGCTTGTATTCTTGCTGCATTGCAGGTGGAAGTTTACGCAACTCTTGGAAGTGACTCCGCAGGGCGTCCTCGCTGAAGCACGGGCTGATCTTATCCAATCGAATATTTCTCTGTGCATCTTTGTGACGCACAGCCATATGTGTAACTTTCGGTCCGTATTTTATCTCATAGCCCATTTGCTGCAACTCGGCAATAAATCCGGTAAAGCTGTCCGCAGTGGCTATCGCCATTTCCACATCGGCTTTCACCATACCACGCAGCGTAGGTGAGCCCTCTTTTTCGTGCTTCCATTCACCATAGGATTTTCCGTGTCCGTCCGCTTCCACAACTGACAAGCGGTTTTCGCGGCACAGTTCATCGGAAATAGCTCGAATCCCCCTGTAGTAAGTGGTAAAATCATTACGAAACATTCGACCATCCATGAACGAAACCGAGTTTACGACAATGTGGTTGTGCAAATGACCTTTGTCTAAATGAGTGCTGACGGTACACTCAAACCGATCTGCTAAGAATCGCCGTGCGAACTCACAGCCAATTTCATGTACTTGATTTGGCGTTGCTTCTCCGGGCTTAAAACTTTGAATGATATGATAGCCCACATTGCCACTGTCCAACGGTTTGCCCCAACGCCGCTTTGTTGCCTGCATAAGATAATAGGCGTTTTGCGGGTCGCAATTAAAGCCGGAAACATAGAGCTGATGCTCGGTTTTATCGCCGTTCTGCGTGTAGTTCATCAGCCGCTGCATATCTGCGGTGTTCAGATACTCCGTCTTTTGCGGATTGGCGGCGTAATCCAAGCAGCCCTTCAACTGCCCGCGCACCGGCAAAATCTTTGTGATCGCCATTACTGCTCCTCCCGCATAAGCTGCCAGATGCGCTGCATCATCCGGTTTGCCTCGGCAATCTGGGCGTTCTCGATCTTGCCGGTGCTGTTGGCCAACCGCGTCAGCTGGTTCAAATTGTTTCCGATTGCCGCCACCTGCGACGCCAAGGCTTTATAACTGTCCGGCGGGCGTTCGCGCAGCGTACAGCCGCTTACCAGCGCACGGAGAAACGGTTCCATTTTCATGCCGGCGGCATCGCATTTGCTTTTCAGTTGGATGTATTCCTTTTCGGTAAATCGCACCGTTACCTGCTTTTGTCTTTTTAACATTTACTTTCTCCTATCGGGGTCTTAGGGGCTTGCCCCTAACAAGTGGTCGTTATGCTGGCATGACAGCATAATGACGTGCTTGCCGCACTGTCCGGGAACGCTATCACTTTCCCGGTGAAGCAGGTGCATCGGCAGTGTTTTCCTCTGTGTAAATCAGTTCAGCGCATACAATTTCTTCTGCTTGTGCCTGTAAGCCTTGCATGGAAGCCGCCCATTCCAGCGGGTTGCAGCGTTTCATTTCTTCATCGATTTTGGCCTGCAATGCCAACGCTTTGGTAAGGCTTTCAACTTGGCTATGGGCCTCGCAGTCAATGTCCGTGAGGTGCTGTGCCAGTGTTCCCTCCAGCAACATCTGGTCGCGTTCCATTGGTCGATGTTCATCAAGGTATCGTGCTCGCATCATGCCGTATTTTCCAATGGTGTTGCCTGCGATTGGACCATTTTCCAACTTTGGAATCAAATAGCCGTTTACATTCACATATTCCGTTTTCATTGTGCAACCCTTTCATTCTGCAAGCTATCTGAAAAAGAGAGGGTATAGCGCGGTAAATTTACTGCACCGCTTTTTTCTTTTTCAGATGGCTTATTTATAGTATTTGATATAGTAATTACTAAGAGTATTTAATTATAGTAATTATAATACTGCCTACATTACCGCCACTGCGCTTACCACAGGTGTAGTTACCACTGGTGCGGTTTTGTGGGTAGTGGTCATACCAGTGGGTACATTTTGTAGGGTATGGTTGACCTTCGTCAGATTGGTGTTGCTGATGTTTCCTTGTGCATCGTAATAAATCAGATACACACCGTTCCAACCGTTATTAGAATCGCGCAGTTCGTACTCATAGCAGAATCGTCCGTGCTTGGCCGGACGAATGTGTGCAACCAAGTAGCCATTGTTTTTCAGCATATCCCATGCACGGTTAAAAGCGCGTTCGCCTTCGGTGCAGTGATTCATTAGCCATTGCTTTGTCAACGGCACTGCGGTATAATCAATACGGGCAGCAATCAACGCATACAGCCCCTTAGCACTCATGGATAAGTTATCGTTGAACAGCGCCTCATTTTGCACAACAGAGTATCCGCGCGTTTTGTGGACAAAAGAGCCGCTTTCAGCAGCAGAGTTTGTATTTTTCACAGTAGAAACCTCCATAAAAGAAAAAAGATTTGGACTGAAATATAGCCAAATCTTCAAACTCTGTACAAATTTTCAATTTCCCCTGCGTTATGCCAAAAAGTGTTGCCCGAAAAACGATTGTTGCCTAAATGTTGCCCAAACAACCACAGGCAACATATAAAACAAAATAAGTCAAAATATCAAAAACAAGCGTAAGAATAGAAAACAGACGATTCAACGCAAAGCAGAATAAAGAGATATAAGACGAATACTTTGATGTACTTGACTCGAAATCAAGCAGGCATTTTGGAAGTTGCTATTGATTTTCTAGCGAACCATCGTCAAAAACACGCCATTTTCTACAATTAAATATTTGCTGTTCTCTCCTACTTTTCTCTCCTTTTTCCGGAGAAGATTTTGGGGGATTACTATAGGGAGCATTACCCAAGAGGTCGAAGGGGTCGCACTCGAAATCAATTCGACAGCAAGCCACGTGGGTTCGAATCCCACCATCTGCGCCAGAATGGGGCTGTTGCACATGTGACAGTCCCTCTTTTATTCATAAATGCCGTCCACCGCGTTGCGGGCGGCAAACACGGCCTCGCCGCGGGTTTCCACGTTGGCAGAGGCGTGCGGGTAAAAGCCGTGATTGCCGTGGCAGTCATACGGATTGAACGCCAGGTTGCGCCGCTCTGCAATCTCCTCCGGTGTGGCAAGGCGTGCGCGCAGCAGGTGGCAGCTGCCGGTAAGGCTGCGCGGGTTGTAATTGACACGGTTATCGGCGGGCGGAATTGGGAAATCCATGCCGCGCTCCTTGATGTAAACCAGCACCGGGGGCATCGTGTCCTCCAGTTGCACCACGCAGTAGAGGCCCGGCTCGTCACATTCCAGCGCAATCCAATCGCCGTCCGCGTATGGGGCGGTGTGTACAAGAGATACCACTCTCCCCGGCGCGGCTGACCGCCAGCGTGTCACCCGATGCGCTGATTACCTTCAGCTTGATTTCTGCCATACAGTCCTCCTTTACGGCCGTGGCGGGCCGTTTTACCGTTCTTCCCCATAGTTGAAATACGCAAAGTCCGCATGGCTGCGATGGGCGTCCATATCCTGCGCGCAGATACCCACCATCGCGCCGGTAAAGGCACAGCGGCCGCGGCGGATCTCAACATAATCATCGCTCAGATGGTCGGCGGGCTGGGGGCCGCCCAACGGCTGCCAGCCGCCGTCTGCCTTATAGAAAAACTGCGCCTGTGCGCGGTTCACCCGCACCTTCAGCACAACCTCCCCCTGCGGCAGGGAAACCGCCTCGCTGCCGTAGGAAAAATCCTTGCAATCGCACCGCAGAATACGCAGAATCCGGGTGTTCTGCACCTCGTCCCACGTCACATAGGCGTAAATCCAGTTGCAGGTATCGTAAAAGAGCACAAGGCCCGCCACCTGCTGGAAGTTCTGCGGTGCAAAGTCGATTTTTGTCTTTGCCGTAAAGGTAAAGTACTGCCAGCGGCGGGCAAACAGGGTCTGCTTGTGATGGCTGGAGAGCGTCTGCCCACCATACAGCCGCAGCCAGCCAGGGCGGGCGGACAGACTATAGTCTGTTTCGGGCACCAGCGGGGGTGCGCAGTGTCTTGAAGGTGTGGGGCAGGGGCTTATCCGGCGCAAAGCGCACGTGCTCGCTGTGGTCCGGGTTTTGTCTGGTGCTGCCCGCCGCCTTCGGTGCCGGAATGACCAACTCCGGGTGGTGTGTGCCGTTGGCAAGGTGCGGCCAGCCGTCTGTCCACTCAATTTTTTGCAGGGCCGTTTCGCGCCCCAGCGTGCAGCAGCCGCGCTCGGTCAGCGGGCGTGCGCAGATGTGGGTGATGTACCACTCGCCGCCGATTTCCACAAAGCAGGCGTGGCCGCTTTTTTGCAGCGGGTTTGCGGCATCATCCCGCGCCGTCAGCAGCGGGAAATAGGGCGAGTCCTCCCACGGGCCGTCCAGCGATTTGGCGCGGGCCACGGTGGCGGCGTGCATATAGCCGGTGCCGCCCGCGGCGCAGAGCAGATAATAATAGCCATCCTTTTTCAGAATCTGCGGTCCCTCGCAGACGCTCAGCGAGGTGCCGCGGTAAAAGTGTTTACGCTCGCCGACCAGTGTGCGGGTTCTGGCGTCAAATTCCTGAATCACGGTTCCCGCAAAGCCGGGGTTTTCGAGCCGCCAGTCAAACAGCATATTCAAAAAATAGTGGCGGCCGTCCTCATCGTGGAAGAGCGCCGGGTCAAAGCCGCTGGCCGTGACCAGCGTGGGTTCGCTCCACGGGCCGGTGACGGCAGGGGCGGTAATGACATAGTTCAGCGTATCCTTGAAGGCGGTCGAGCTTTTCACATCGGTGTAAACCAGCCAGAACAGCCCGTCCGCATAGGAGAGGTGCGGGGCCCACAGGCTGCCGGAATTGTAGTTGCCCAGCATCTCGCTGGGGACCAGCTCGCGGCGGTTGATGGGCGCGGTGACCCACTCCCAGTTGACCAAATCCGTGGAGTGGTAAATCTCAATGCCGGGCCACCACTCAAAAGTTGAGGTGGCAATAATATCCTACCGGTAGAGCTCCATCTGCCAGCTGCTGCCCTGTGTTGTGGCGGCGGCCCACGTCACACCGTGGGTGGTGTCCTCAACCGCGCAGAACGGCGCAAAACCGTGCACCGGGTAGTTGCCGACCGCCCCGAAGCGCAGGCAGTTGGCGGAGTAGCATTTCCAGCTTGGCTCCAGCTGCAAATCCTCGGCGCGGTCGGTCACAAGGCGGCCTTCGGCGCTCCACGTGGCGCGCAGGCGGTGGATGTGCAGCGTCTCGGGTGCCAGCCCTTCGGAAAACGGCGAGAGCCTGCCCGGCGTAAAGCTCGAAAGCATTTCGAGCGTCACCGGCGTGCTGCCGGTATTTTTTACGGCGGTGACAATTTCGGCGGCGTTGTTGTTGGCGTAAAGTGTCAGGGTGTGGGTGTAGGCAAGGCCGCGGGCATCGGTCAGCGTGGTCAGAATGACCGTTTTATCGTCAGATTTTTGTACAATCTGCCCATCGAACACAATAGCGCGGACGGTGGGGCCGTTGCGCATGGTGCGCCCACCGCTGAAAAAAGTGGGCGCGTCATCGGTTTCCAGCTTTGCCTGCACCAGCGGCTCGGCGGCGCAGTCGGTGCGGACAATATCCCCCTCACAGCCGGTGGGAACCAGCACCAGCTCGACCACGTCGGTTTCCCCCTCACGGCGGTATACGGCGGTCAGCCCGCCCATAGAAATACGGTTGATGATTTCGCGCATCGTTCTGCCTCCTTACCGGGAAATCCTTTTCCGTCGTTTTACGGAATGTCTCAATCCAGTAGTTCCGTTTCATTGTGTTCATTCATAATTTCCACAAACACAACCGCTTTCTGAAAGCGCCCGGAAATCACGGCAAAGATTCGCTGCACGTCCGCTTCGGACAGATACATGGTCAAGCCTTCGATGATGACCAGCACCGGCACAGCTTGCTCCTTGATTTCACCGCCCCAGTTGTCCATGGCGGACATAGCAATCTGCGAAATCAAGCCGTTTTCCGGCAGCAGCTTTGCACGCACGGCCATCGTTTCCGGCACACCGGTGAGGTTCATGATTCGGACCGCCGCCGGAATTCCAATGGCGAAGCGCCGGACGCTTTTACAGCAAAAACCGCAACCTCTTTTTTACAGGAGGTTGCGGTTTGTTGATTTTTACTCTATGTTCCCGGTTTCCCTATAGCTGCGCCAGACGTTCTCGAAGAAGTCGTCGTCCTCCGGGATGGGACGCGGGGCGCGCCAGGCGGTTTTGCAGGCGCCGTTTTCAAACCAGAGCTCTTGAATCAGCGGGTGCTCCGTCTCATCCAGTGCAAAGGTAAAGGTATCCGGCAGCTGGGCAAAGGGCTTGGTTCCGTTGGCCTTGTCGGTGTACAGCGCGCTGCCGCGGCTTTGGCCGCCGTGGGCGGTGTAGTCGGCCATGGCGGCCAGATAGGCGCGCTGGCTCAGCAGCATATCGCGCAGGCGGTACGCCATGGCAAGCTCAGCGGCGTTTGCCGCCTTGACAGTGCTGCCGAACGCGGCCAGCTGGCTTTCCACCGCCGTGCCGTAGGCCTGTATCTGCGCCGTGTCGCGGATGGCTGCACCGCAGCGGCTCATGCTCTCGGCGGCGGTCTGCCACAGCGTGCGCACGTTGCCGGTTTCTGCCTTACAGTGCTCGGCCAGTGCGGCCATTTCGGTCAGTGCAGCGGCAGCGGTCTTTTCCAAAAGCAGGCCGGGGCCTCGCCCTGGCAGCGCGCAGCGATGTACTGCGCGGCACGGGTGCTGCCCACCTGCCCGGCGTTCAGTGCCGTGCCGCCCGGGCGGTAAACACCGTGGCTGGCAGCGACCTCGCCGACCGCAAACAGTCCCTTTGACGTTGGTCTGCCACCAACAGTCGATGCCCAATCCGCCGTTGTTGTGCTGGGCGCAAAGGGCAATTTCCAGCGGCTGGGTGTACAAATCCACGCCCTTGTCACGGTAGAAATCAATCGCGGGCTTGTTCATATGGGCAAGGCGCTCGATGGGCGTGCCGAAGCAGGCCCCCGCCTTTTCCAGATATTCGCATGCCTCCGTCAGCAGCGCCGCCTTTGTAGTCAAACGCGCCGCCCACCGGGTTGGTGCGGTAGTCCAGATAGACCTTGCGGCCCTTGCAGCTTTCCAGATAGACCAGAATGTCAATAATCGAGCTGCCGCCCGCCACCTTGCGCACGTCAAACGGCCACTGGTAGCCCTTTAAGAACAACTTGCTCAGCATATCGTGGGCATCGGTGAAGAAATCCATCAGGAATTCTTTTTCATCACTGCCGTCCGCCGCCGTGGAGTAGACGCGCGGCAGCACCTGCATATAGGTGCCGGACACGTTCCAGCGCGGTGCCACCGATGCAAGGCCGTACTGCCACTCGGTCAGGTTTTTGCCCTTGGCACCGGCCTCCAGCGCAAGGCCCGTTGCGCCGTACTGGCTGAACGGGTAGACGCTGTCGGCGTACATACCGGCCGGGCCGCCGGTGGCGTACACAACGTTTTTGCAGCGAATCAGCACAAAGCGCTCGTCCTCGCTCTGCGCCGTGACATTCAGGCAGAGCAGACCGCAGACCGTGCCGTTCTCGCTCAGCACTTTAATGACCTGCGTTTTGTCCAGCACCGGCACACCCTTGGCCTGCACGGCTGCTTCCAGACATTCGGTCATCTGCTTGCTGGTGTAGGGGCCGACGCTGGTTGCGCGGCGGCGGGGGTCATGGTCGGTCTTGTAGCCGATGTACTCGCCATAGCGGTTGCGCGGGAACGGCACACCCAGCTCGACCAGCTTTAGGAAGCACTGGGTCGAGAGTGCGGCCTCGCACAGCGCAATATCGCCGTCCACACATTTTCCCTCATACAGCGTCTGCGCCATCTCGCGCACGCTGTCGGGGTCGCCGCCGGAAAGAGTCAGCTTATAATAGGTCTGCTTGTCACTGCCGGTGTTGCGGCTGGTGCCGCCCACACGGTTCTCGGTCACAAGCAGGATATCGTGCTGGCCCAGCTGCCACAGGCGGTCTGCGGCGTTGAAGCCTGCCGCACCGCTGCCCACAATAGCGGTGTTGCAGCGGTAAACCCTTGCGGTGTATGCGTCGGCGCGGAAAATCTCGTTTTCCATATGCTATCCTCTTACAGGCGCTGGATGTGGAAGCCGCCGTCCACATCAAGGTAGTTGCCGGTGGTGTACTTCAAGCGGTCGCTGCACAGCAGGCTGACCGCACCGGCCACGTCCTCCGGCGTGCCCCAGCGGGCAATGGGGAAGGTACCCTTTGCAATCAGGTCATCGTACTTGCCCTGCACCTTGCTGGTCATATCGGTGGCGATAACGCCGGGACGAACCTCATTGACGAGGATGCCCTCGGAGGCAAGGCGGTCAGCGTAGAGAGTGGTCAGCATGGACACCCCCGCCTTGGAGACGCAGTACTCGCCGCGGCTGGTGCTGGACACCACCGAGCTGCAGCTGGACACGTTGACAATGACGCCCTTGCGGCCGTCCAGCGGCTCCTGCTTAATCATCTGGTTGGCCACCAGCTGGGTCAGGAACATATTACCCTTGGTGTTGATGCCGATTACGCGGTCGAAGCTCTCCTCGGTCATTTCCAGCAGGTCGGCGCGCACCTTGGGGGCCACGCCCGCGTTGTTGACAAGGATATCCACACGGCCGAACGCAGCCAGTGCACCGTCCACAATCTTCTTGCGGTCTGCGCTCTCGCCGATGTTGGCCTGCACGTAGGCACAGTCAATGCCCAGCGCCTTCAGCTCGTCCAGCGCGGCCTGATTTTTCTCTCCTGTGCGCCGGTGGCAACCATCACAATGTTGCAGCCGTCCCAGACCCAGCTTGCTTGGCAATGGCAAAGCCGATGCCGCGGCTGGAGCCGGTAACAATAGCAGTTTTTTTCATACCAGTTTACTCCTCATCAGCCGCGGAAGTTTGCGGGCTGTGTCTTTTTGATTTCCAAAAATTCCTTATAGAACGGCATAAAGGTCTTGCTGTCGCGGATTACGCAGCCCGTGGGCTTGTGAGCGCGAATCAGGTCGCCGCACTTGCCGCAGGTCAGGCAGACGCGCTTAGGGTCAATGCGGCCCTGCTTGATGATTTCGTTGGCAAAATCCGGGTCGGCAAAGGCCATCCGGCCAAACAGCATACCATCGCACAGGCCCTGCTCCACCGCACCGGCGGTGAACAGGTCTGCGTAGGCGCGCAGATAGCTCGGGGCGGAGGCCCAGACGGTCATCTCCGGCACAGCCTTTTTTACATCGCCGATGCCATGAATCATACGGGCCAGACCCACAAAGGGGTGCTCGTCCGGCTCATACTTGCCAAAATCAAATGGGCGGGTCACATGGGTGGTGGCGTAGGGGTTGCCCATCGTCAGATCCACCATGGAAAGGCCCAGTTCATTGTGTAAATCGCGCACAAGGCGGATAGGCTCGGTCAGGTCGGGGTTCGTGCCGCTTTCCGGGCTGACGCCAAAGCCCCACGGGTAGGCATAGCCGTCATAGATGCCGATGCGGGCCGTGACCATGAAGCTGTCGTCCTCATAGACCTTGGCGGCGCGGATGCCGTTTTTCAAAAGGCGGAAGCGGTTTTCAAAGCTGCCGCCGTACTCGCCGGGGCGGTTGTAAGCGGAGGCAAGCTCTGCCAGCAGATAGCCGTGGCAGCTCTTGATGTCGATAGCGTCAAAGCCAGCCTCCTTGGCCAGCTGTGCAGCCTCGCCGAATTTTTCCTCCAGCCCCTTGAGGTAATCGTCGGTGACGATGCAGGAATCGTCCGCGGCGCGGTACTGCTCCAGAATCGGGTGGCGGTAGGCAATCATCGGGGCGGGCTTGTTGCCGGGGTTTGAGTAGCGGCCGCTGTGGTTGGCCTGCATAATCAGATAGGGCGCAAAGCCGTTGGCCTTGATACCGGCCTCCTTGACAGCGGCGGTCATCTTCTTGAACTCGTCCAGCGTGTCGCGGGTCAGCAGCAGCTGCGTCTTGGAGGAGCGCCCTTCCTCGACAATCGAGATGGCCTCAAACCAGATGACCGAGCTGCCGCCGATGGCCTCGTTGACGTAGCGGCGGACGGTGTAGTCAGACGGTGCGCCCTCCGGCGTGGAGTCCGCGCCTTCCATCGGGGCAATGCCCAGACGGTTGGGGAAGGTCACCTTGCCGGCGGTCAGCGGCGTGGCCAGAATGTGGGTGTCCGCCGCAAACGGCAGGGACACGCCCAGCTCCGCTGCCTTGGCCTGAACCTCTTCCAGAGATTTGTAGTGGAATTTTTCGTGTGGCATTTTGTGTTTACCTCGCTTACTGGTTCTTGTCATCTTCACCGGCATATGCCTTGCGATAGGCCGAAGGGGTCAGACCGGTCGTTTTCTTGAACTGTCTTGAAAAATACGTAAAATCATCGTACCCACATTCGGTTGCAATCTGGGTGATGCTTTTATCTGTCTTTGCCAGCATCAGCTTAGCACGGTTGATGCGCAGAAGGATCGCGTAAGCGATAAGACTGTAGCCCGTCTCTTCCTTGAAAATATGCGCGATGTAATTCTTGTTCAGGTACAGCTCCGCCGCAATCTTATCCACGGAGATATCCTCCGTAAAATGGTGGTTGATGTAGTTCATGATGTTGTAGGCCACGGTTACGCTGTGGCCTACCTTCATCGTCATAACATCGGCACATTCACGGTAAATCATAATGAACATCCGCCGCAAATCTGCGCCGACATAAAGCTCCCAATATTTCTTTTTACCATTATACTCTCTTTCCATCTCCAACACAATATCGTATAAATAGTTCCATACAGGTTCCGATACCGTCAGCAGATGAGAAAAAGTCGGGCGGGCGCTTGATGAAGGCTGCAATCACTTCCGGATATTTTACCTCATGATGGATTGGATTATTCTGTCAAAATGCCCTGCTCTCCGGATAGCCGGGCCCTTTGTTCTTTGCGATGTAATTCTACCATGCGGAATTGTCCATTTTCTTAGATTATTATGCCAGGAATTGGCACAAAATTGTTGTCATTTTCTTCACAGCCTGTTTCTTTGTCGAATATGTGCAATTTTTTTGTTTTGGTTTATGCACCCTGCACAAGAACTGCCCCGGTATTTTTTGACTGTCCCGCTTCTTTTGTGCAGTTAGTAAAATTTAATCTGCCAAATTTGTGCAGTTCTTCCTGCGGTTTTTTACGCCGCCTCCACGTTTGGACTATTCTGTTTTTCACTTTTCTGCCCGGTTTTTGGATTATCTTGTACCGGCCAGCCTCAAACATACAGGCTCCGCCTGCCGCCGTCCCACAAAACAGCCCCCTGCGTTTCGCTCACAAAACGCAGGGGGCTGGTATTTTTTTGATAGCAGGTGTATAATGCAGCTCAGATTGTCGAAAAAGAGTGCGCTGCTCAAATATATTGTTCGTGGGGGAATTTATATGAAGCGGAAAACGGTTGCCATGCGCTGGTTTTATTATCTGTTCGGTATGCTGGTCCTTGCGCTGGGCCTGATTCTGAACATTGAGGCTGGGCTCGGTTCCTCTGCCATTATGTCGGTTGCGTACACCGTCAGCCTTGTCAGCAGCCTGAATCTAGGCGATATGACGTTTATTGTCTACTGCCTGTTCCTTGCAGCGCAGATGGTCATCAATGGGAAAAATCGCAGCTGGCTGGATTTGCTGCAGCTGCCGCTGAGCCTGGTGTTCACCCGGTTCATGAACCTTTTCAAGGCCATGATTCCGTATGAAAGCGGCTTTCTTCCCACCGATTTGTTGATGCTTGCGGGCGGCATCCTCCTGACCGGCATCGGGGCCGCTATGACCGTCAATATGCAGCTGATTCCGAACCCCGGCGACGGCATTGTCAACAGCATTGCCCGCCGCTGCGGCCGTGAGCTCGGCTTCTGCAAGAACTGCTTTGACCTTGGCTGCGTTGCGCTCTCCTGCCTGATCGGGCTTTTCTACGGCAACCCCTTTTTGGGCATCGGCCTCGGCACTGTGCTCTCCATGATTGGCGTAGGGCGTGTCATCGCCGTTTTTAACCATTTCTGTAAGGACTCTCTCGTCCACAGTGCCGGACTGGATAGCTAAAGCAACGCAACCACAACAGTTTCTGCAAAGCCGCCATTTTGTTCTAATTCTCTCTAAACAAGAAAAGCGGCTGCCACACAATGCGACAGCCGTTTGCAAAGGTTGTTTCTGCCGTGCATTTCTGTAAGCAGAAAATTGTTATGTAAATTTAGACTATACGATTCTCCCCATACAACCCCAGCACCATGTTATCCGGCAGCCCGGATTCGGGGTGGCCAATCAGCCATTTATTCTTGGCCACCAGCAATGGGTCGGCGTGCTTTTCCGCCAACGCCGTGTTCGTTCCGCGCGGTACTGATTTTCACACGCTGCGGCGGTCGTTTGTTTATTCGGGCAGTCTGCCGTACAGTTCCATCAGGCCGTGCAGGCGGCGGGCCAGGCGGGAGTTGAACACCCCCGGCTCGGCGCGCCAGCACCAGTTGCCGCCCAAAGTCGACGGCGTGTTCATGCGGGACTCATGCCCAAGGCCCAGCACATCCTGCGCCTGCACAACGGCCAGGTCGGCCACGCTCGACCAGACACCGCGCATCATGCCCCAATGGAAGCCCTCTTTCTTCGTCAGGTTCAGGTAGCGCACGGCGCGCTCCACATCCTCGGGCGCGGCGGTCTCCATCCAGCCGTTGACCGGCTCGTTGTCGTGGGTGCCCACGTAGGCGATGCAGTTGTTCGGGTAGCTGTGGGGGCGGTAGTCGCCGCCGTCGCGGCTGTCAAAGGCGAACTCCAACACCTTCATACCGGGGTAGCCGCACTCTTTCAGCAGGGCGTTGACATCCTCGGTCAAAAAGCCCAGATCCTCCGCGATAATGCGGGGGCTGCCCAACTTTTTCTTGATGGCGGCAAACAGCGCATAGCCGGGGCCTTCGCGCCAGCGGCCATGTTCGGCGGTCTTGTCGCCGTAGGGGATGGCGTAATATCCCGCGAACCCGCGGAAGTGGTCGATGCGCACCACATCATAGATGCTGCACATATGGCGGATGCGGCGCACCCACCAGGCATAGCCGGTCTTGGCCATGGCGTCCCAGTCAAACAGCGGGTTGCCCCACAGCTGGCCAGTGGCCGAGAAGCCGTCCGGCGGGCAGCCTGCCACCTCGGTGGGCAGTAGGTTTTCGTCCAGCTGGAACTCCTGCGGGCAGCTCCACACATCGACACTGTCCAGCGCGACGTAAATCGGCAAATCGCCGATAATGTCGACCTTCATGCGGTTGGCGTAGCCTTTCAGCGCGTTCCACTGGGCGTAGAACAAGTACTGCACCACCTGCCAGAAAGCCACATCGTCGGCGTACTGCTCGCGGGCCGCTTTCAGGGCCTCCGGCTCGCAGCGGCGCAGCGGCTCTTCCCACTCAAGCCAGCAGGCCCCGCCGTGGGCGTCCTTCAGTGCCATGAACAGCGCGTAGTCCGGCAGCCAGAAGGCGTTTTCCTTCACGAACTTGCGGTAGGCGGCGTTGGGCTTTGCCAGCAAACGGTTTGCCGCGCAGCGCAGCACCTTGTAACGTTTTTCGTACAGAACACCGTAGTTGATGGTATCGGGGGCGGATTCCCAATCGATGTTCTCATATTCCTCGGGCAGAAGCAGGCCGCGCTTGGCAAGCTCGTCGAGGTCGATAAAATATGGGTTGCCCGCAAACGTCGAGAAGGACTGATAGGGGCTGTCGCCGTAGCTGGTGGGGCAGATGGGTAAAATCTGCCAATATGCCTGCCCGGCCTTGGAGAGGAACTCCACAAATCGGCGTGCCTCCGCACCCATAGCGCCAATACCATGGGCCGAGGGCAGGCTGGAAATAGGCATCAAAATGCCGCTTGCTCTCATCAGAGAAAACCTCTTTCTTTTGAATGTAAACGCGGGGTGGGTGCCGGGGACGCCGCCCCCTACAACAAGCTCCGCAGGGGCCGGGTATGCCGGCCCTCAGCCTTCCGGCAAACGTGCACCTACGGCAAGGCCGCGGGCCGCACACGTGCAGCCCCTACATGGCGGCGCTGTTTTTGCAAAGTCGTCAAACCTTCCTCACACTCTCCCCTTCGATCAAATCAAAGGGGACGACTTCGTGTACGGCGCGGCCGGGTTCTTCAATGCAGTGCAGCAAAATTTTTGCACTGCGCTGGGCCAGCTGCTCCATATCCTGCCGGATGGTCGTCAGGCGCGGGATGCTGTACTGCCCCAGGGCAATGCCGTCGTACCCGGCTACCGAGATATCCTGCGGCACCCGCAGCCCGTGATCCTGCAAAGCGCGGATGGCCCCCAGCGCCATCAGGTCCGACATGGCGAACACTGTCGTGATATCGGGGCTGTGGTCCAGCAGATACTCCATCGCCTCGTACCCGCTGCGCAGCGAGAACCGTGCGTAGGCGTACTGCTTTTCCATCTCAAAGGGCAGGCCCAGCCGCAGCATGGCGCTCTGGCAGCCTGCCAGACGCGCAAGGCTCGGGCGGGACTGGCTCGGCTTGCCGCCGATGATGCCGATGCGCCGATGGCCCTGTTTGTACAGGTACTCAATCATCTGGTCGGACGCCGTCACATCATCGACCGACACGCTGGAAAGGTTGGCGATGCGCAGCGTGGCCGCGCTGTTGGTCAGCAGCAGGCAGGGGATGCCCAAATCTTCCAAATCAGGGGTGAAATACTCCAGGTTCGACCCCAGAAACAGAATGCCGTAGGGCTTGCGCTCCGCACAGATGCGCCGGGCCTGGGCGACCTCGTTGGCTTCCTCGTCGATGTAATAGACGGTCGCCACGTAGCCGCTCTCTTCAATCACGCTCTGCAACTGCTCTAAAATATCGGCGAACAGCATATTCTGCGTGCCTTTGACAATCAGGGCAATGCCGTCATTGGCCTGCTGCTTTAAATGCTTTGCGTTTGCGTTGGGTTCATAGTTGTGGCGGTTCACGACTTCCAGGATTTTCTGCCGCGTCTCGGCGCTGACGCCGGGGGCGTTGTTCAGCGCCCGCGACACCGTACCGATGGCAAAGCCGGATTCCCGCGCAATATCTTTGATGGTCATAAAACCGGACCTCTTTTCTGGTTCGACTGAGTTTACCCCTTGACCGCACCGGCCACAACGCCGTCAATGATATATTTCTGGCAGATCAGGTACAGCACGATGACCGGCAGCACCGTAATCATGATGCAGGCCATCATGGGGGCCATTTCCACCTTACCGTAGCTGCCGCGGAAATACTGGATTGCCATGGGGATGGTGCGGTAGGTCTTGATATCCAGCACCAATGTGGGCAGCAGATAGTCGTTCCAGACCCACATCGTTTCCAAGATGGCGGTGGAGATCATCGTTGGCTTCAGAATCGGGCAGACGACCTTGAAGAAGATCTGGATGGGATTGCAGCCGTCGATCATGGCGGCCTCCTCAATGGCGATGGGCATACTCTTGACAAAGCCGGTGAACATAAACACGGCCAGTCCGGCGCCGAAGCCCAGATAGATGATGCAGATGTTGTAGGGGTTATTCAGTTTTAAGGTATCCGCGGTCTTGGCCAGCGTGAACATGACCATCTGGAAGGGAACAATCATGCTGAACACGCACAGGTAGTACATACCCTTGCCGAGCACGCCCTGCACGCGGGTGATATACCATGCGCACATCGAGCAGCACAGCAGAATCAGTGCGACGGACGAGACCGTGATGACCAAACTATACCAGAAAGAGGACAAAAAGTCCATTTCCTGAATGCCGTAAATGTAGTTTTTCAGCCCGACGAAGGTTTCGGCGCTCGGCAGTTCAAAGGCGTGGGTCGTGGTGATGGCACGCTCTGTCTTTAAGGAGTTCATCAGGATCATGAACACCGGGTACATCCAGGCAATGCACAGGATGGTCAGCAGGACGGACAGCACCGCATTGATGCGGCGGTCTTTTTTTGGTAGCACCCATTATGCCTGCACCTCCTTAGAGCGGGTAAAATGCAGCTGCAGCAGCGAGATGACAACCACAAACAGGAAGAATACGACGGCCTTTGCCTGGCCGATGCCCTTCCACTGGGGTCCAGAACGGGCGTAGAAGGTATCGTAGATGTTGTAGGCCAGCATCATGGACTGTTTGGCGGGCTCGCCTGCCGTCAGGGACAGGTTCTGGTCAAACAGCTTGAAAGAGTTGGTCAGTGTCAGGAACGTGCAAATCGTCACGCTGGGCATAACCATGGGGACCTTGATTTTAAAGAGAATCTGACTGGAGGTCGCACCGTCGATGCGTGCAGCCTCGATGAGGTCGGTGGGCACGTTCTGTAAGCCGGCGATGTAAATGATCATCATGTAGCCGATCTGCTGCCAGCACATCAGGACGATAAGGCCCCAGAAACCGTAGGTGGCGTTCAGCGCCAGCAGCGACTTGCCCCAGGCAGACAGCAGGCCGTTGAGCAGGATCTGCCAGATGTAGCCCAGCACGATGCCGCCGATGAGGTTCGGCAGGAAGAAGATGGTACGGAACGTGTTGGTACCGCGCATACCGCGGGTGAGCAGCAACGCAATGGCGAATGCCAGCACATTGATGAGCACGGTGGATACGACGGTGAACGCCGCCGTGAACCAGAATGCATGGGTGAAGGTGTCATCCATAAAAATCATCTTGTAGTTGCTCAGCCCCACGAACTGGACGTTTTTGACCGTCGTGAATTTGCAGAACGACAGCCCGGTGCCCCAGATAAAGGGCCACACAAAGCCGATGATAAAGGCTATGAGGGTGGGCAGTACAAAGACTGGCCAGTAGCGTTTAATGGCTTTTTCCATGGAAAAGCCCCCCTTTGTTTAGATTTCCTGTTGCAAAAATGGAGCGGGGCGGGCGAATCCGCCCGCCCCGCTGACCGGTGATAAAAGAGGACAAGGAGAAAAACTGGAGAAAACAGTTTAGGAGAAATGCTTAGGAGGTTTTAGGAGAAAAACGTTTGGAAAGAATTGTAATGCGTTACAGTTGCGTACCCACTACTTACGCAGCTGCGTTCAGGGCAGCCTCAGAAGCCCAGCCATCGACAAAAGCGGTGACAACGTCATCCCAGCTGCCGGTACCGGCGGCGTAGGCGGTCAGAGCAGAGCCGACACCGTTCTTCCAGTTCTCGGAAGGCATGGTGGAGAAGTTCCAAGCCACAGGGGTCTTGCCGGCGGCGGTCATTTCCTTATCGACCTTAACGAAGAGGTTGGGGCTCTCAGCAGCATTCTTGAAGGGGATAACGAAGCCCATGTCATCGGCCATGGCCTTGGTGCCCTCGTCAGAGGAAACGCACCAGTACATGAAGTCGAGGGTCGCGTTGATGTCATCCTCGCTGGCTTCTTTGTTGACGCACCAGTAGTTCTCGGTGCCGGTGCACAGGCCCTGGTTGGCTTCGTCGCCGACGCCAATGTAGATGGGGAGCATGGTCAGGTCGTCATCGGTGAAGGGCTTGTCGGTGCCGACGAGGTTGTTGTACTCCCAGGAACCATTCTGGAAGAAGACAGCCTCCCCAGCCAGGAACTCGTTGCGGCTGTCGTCGCCGGTCTTGCCAGCCAGCTCAGCGGGATCGCAGGTGGAGTTGTTGATGTACAGGTCAAAGATGTCCTTGTAGTTGTCAAGGTAGGTGCCCTTGATGGCGTCGGTGTTGTCGATGCCGTCAGCCTGATACTCGAAGTAGATGGGCAGGTTGGCCAGATGGGTCTTGAAGCGCCAGTCAGAGGAGCCATCCATACCGGCGGAGGTGAAGGCGGAGAAGCCCAGTTCGTCCTTGCGGGCGGTGATATCCTCGGCAACCTTCTTCAGGTCGGCGAAGCTCTTGATGTCGTCCACGGAGTAACCGGCCTTTTCCAGCAGGGTCTTGTTGGTGATGAGGCCGTAGCTCTCGATAACGTAGCCGATGCCCAGGGTGGCGTCGCCGTCCTTCAGCGAGTAGGAGTCACTGGTCAGATCACCGGCGATCTTGGTGCCGGACAGGTCGTAGCAGTAGTCCTTCCAGTTGGCAAGGCCGACAGGGCCGTTGACCTGGAACAGGGTGGGCGCGTCGCTCTTGGCCATCTCACTCATCAGGGTGGTCTCGTACTGGCCGGAAGCGGCGGTCACGACGGTGACGGGAACACCGGTCTCCTCGGTATACTTCTTGGCCAGATTCTGCCAGGCTTCATCCTGCTCGGGCTTGAAGTTCAGGTAGTAGACCTTGCCGGCTGCTGCGGGGGTCTCAGCCTCGGTAGAAGCAGCAGTGGAGGTGGAGTCCGCGGTAGAGGTAGAGGATGCCGTGGAGGCGCTGCCGCCGCAGCCTGCCAGCAGACCGGCTGCCATCGCGGCGGCCAGGGTCACAGAGAGAGTCTTTTTTGCTTTCATGTTTTTTCCTCCTTCTAAAGAAAAACAAGAGTTGCAGTATTGATTGCGTTTTCTTTTTCGGAAACGTTTCCGTTTCGGATTGATATTATAATACATCATAAAGAGCGAAAAATCAATCGTTTTTTGGTGATTTTATCCAAGATTGGAGTCTTGCACAAATTAGAATACCTGTTTTTGTGGAAATATTTCAAAAAATAGGTCGCCTTTTGCCGGAAACGGTTCCTTTATTGCGCAACCGTTTCCATATGTTGCGCAGTTTTCAAGGCAAATCGCGGCACCATCCACCTCTATTTTTCTCGACTCTATCCCCATGTGGGGAGAATGGATTCATCCCTCCCGGTGCGTTTGCCGTCATTACGCGATTCATTTTTTTGTGGAGTTGTAGGGGCGGCATCTATGCGGCCCGCGCGTGTACGGTGATTGGTCGCTCGCGGGAAAGCCGAGGGCCGGGTATGCCCGACGCAAAAGCAGCGCACCGTTCCCACAGTGCGCTGCTTCCTCATTATACTATTCCATAGCCCAGTCTCAGGTTTTCGTCGATTCCCGCATACTGACCTGGTAGCCCAACTCCACGCGGGTCTCCACTTCGTGGCCTTTGAGCACCTGCAAAAGCTGCTGGGTCGCTTTGCGGCCCAGGGCGTCGGCGTCAAACTGCACCGCCGTGATGGCGGGCGACGACTCAGCCAGCGCGCTGCTGTCATACAGCGACGCCACGCGGATATCCTGCGGCACCCGCACACCCTGCTGCTTGAGCATATTCATCACCAGCAGGGTCAGCCGGTCGTCCATGCACAGGATGCAGTCCGGCTTGCGCTCCAACGCCTGGCTCACGGCCTGTATCCGCAAATCGTCGGTTTCCAGCCCAAAAACAGCAGGCTCTCGTCGATTTTCTGATTCATCATGTCATAGGCCTGCTTGGAAGCTCCTCTCCAGCGACATAAGGCTACTCAGAGCAATACGTAACCGAAACCAGCAAATGAG
>VOFK01002949.1_pt1 | contig 29380 bp, 36 predicted proteins | sample 5384121 | NCBI WGS metagenome assembly VOFK01 (sample SAMN12384730, study PRJNA508395) | human gut metagenome | isolation source: healthy gut J | host: Homo sapiens | reverse complement strand
ATCATGTCGGCGACTTTTCGATTACGGATGTTCCTGTGTAGATGGAACCGAGAGTGTCTTCCGTGACCATAATGTCATTCGGATTTGGGCCGTTCCAGCTGCTCCATGTATGCATCTTTGCCTCCGGTGAGCAGTGGTCCATTGGTCATGGTCCATGCTATCAACGCCGAAGCCAGAAGACCGATGGTCAACGCCAGAATAATGAAGGCTTTCGTGTTTTTGGGATTGCCGTAGACGATCACCGAATACAGCATGAACAATGCCAGAATATCGGCGCCCAACAGGCAGGGGCCGAATATGAGATGCGCCAAGGTCAATGCCACGCAGAGCAACGCCCGGTCTGCGGCCACCATCGACGGATCAGCAGCGGAATAAGCATTGCCGCTTCCCATGCCATCTGTGCGTGGAAGGCTTAAGGTCAAACAGCAATCCCGGATTATAGGTGATGCCGCCGGTCACGCCGAACAGCAGAATACCTATGGCAAGCGTGATGATGAGATCGCCTGCGAAGACATGACCATGCATCCACGACAAGAGACGCTGCTTGAGATTCGACATACGTTCTACCCTAGCGCCAGATATGCTGTGACGCCATCATGCGCGGAATGAAATAGCGGCAGGATAAAGCCGCTTTTGTGAGGTAAGGTTGTCTCCGCATGTGGGTGGGATGGAAGCCATCAAGAAGTCACTACCCGCATTGAACATGCCGATGACGCCAAAGGGAAGGTGAATGCATGACGTTGCTGAGCGAATACTACGTGCCCGGATTGCATATTGAGGATCGTTCCATCAAGGTGCCGTTGGATTGACGGGCCACGAGCCCGGTCATGGGTTCGATGGCGAATCAATCAGCCTGTTCTACCGTGTGGTCACCGCTCCCGAACATGTGCATGATGATCTTCCGCTGCTCGTGTTCCTGCAGGGGTGGTCCCGGTGGTTCCGGCCCCCGTCCGCTCGGTCCAAGTTCCGATGGTTGGATTGAGGAGGCCATCAAGCATTTCCGTGTGGTGTTGCCGGATCAATGGTACTGGGCGTTCGTCTCGTGTCGATACGCATGTGATTGAGGACATGGATGGCGGCGGCAAGGCCGGTGCCGCGTTTTTGAAGCGCTTCCTCGCCGATTCGATCGTTCGTGATTTCGAGCATCTGCGTCGTACCGAATTCGGGGGCGCACGTTGGGCCACGCTTGGTCAAAGCTATGGCGGATTCCTGACGCTGACGTATCTTTCGCTGTTCCCGCAAGGGGTTATCGCCAGTTTCACCACGGGCGGCATTCCTCATGTTCCCGCCGATGCGACCGACGTGTACCGTCATACGTTCCCGCGCATGGCGGCAAAAGACGAAGCAGTTCTACGAGCGTTACCCGATCGATGTCGAACGTGCCGCGGCCGTCGCCGACATTCTGCAGTCGCGCAAGGTCGCATTGCCGAACGGCGATCCGCTCACGGTGGAACGCTTCCAATGCTTGGGATCCGATTTCGGCATGAAGCCAAGTTTCGAACGCGTGCATTGGATTCTGACCAGGCATTCCTCGACGGCGACGGTTCGGCCTCGACCTCGGCGGAACTGTCTGACGAATTCCTGTCTTCCGTGATGGATGCGACCTCGGCTCGCCCGCTGTACTGGCCGTTGCAGGAGTTCATCTACGCCAACGGCGAGCTGGAAACGCCGATTTGTTGGGCCGCCCAGCGCGTGCGCGGCGAGCATCCGGAATTCGCGGGTGACATCCGTCCGCTTAATTTCACCGGCGAGGCCATGTTCCCGTGGATGTTCGAGCAGGAACGTGCGTTGCGTCCGTTCAAACCAGCCATGGACGTGCTTATGGAAGACACGCATTTCGGCACGATCTACGATGCCGACCAGTTGGCGCGCAATGAGGTTCCACTGCAGGCTGCCGTCTATTTCGACGACATGTACGTAGATTCTGGATTGCAGCTCGACACGCTGTCCCGCGTCGGTCGTTCACATTATTGGACTACCAATGAGTTCGAGCATGACGGCGTGCATGGTGCAACAGTGTTCAGGCACCTGTTCAATGAAGCATTGAACCGCGGAGATTTGGCGGAGTTGTTCTGACGATCGTTCAGCAACGACGAGCATCGATAGCAAAGGAAAAAGAAACATGGCCAATCCAACCATCGGATTCATCGGATACGGCAATATGGCACAGGCGATCGCCGAAGGCCTGGTCAATGCCGGCACGATCAACGGCAGCGACATTGTGGCTTGCGCGGCACACTATGACAAGCTGGAACGCAGCGCCGCCAAACTTGTGCGAAAGCGGTGCATACCGCCGCACGCCTAGAAGCCGCCGACGTGGTCGTCATCGCCATCAAACCATATCAGATTGAAGCGGTGATTCACCGATCGTTGACAAGCTGGCGCAGCCAAACACCATCGTCGTGTCCATTGCGGCAGGCTGGGATCTGAACAAATTCCGTGACCTGTTCGGAACGTCTTTCGAACAGGCGCACATTCAATGCACCATTCCGAACACGCCGATGGCTGTCGGCAAAGGCGTGCTGGTCACGGAAGTCGACAACACGCTCACGCAGGAACAGACGGAAACCTTCGAAAACCTGTTTTCGTCAAATCAGCCTGATCGAACGCGTGGACACCGCACACATGGGCATCGCCATGTGTATTGCCGGCTGTGCTCCGGCCTTCACCGACATGTACATCGAAGCGTTGGGCGATGCCGGTGTGAAAATATGGTTTGCAGCGTGCCACCGCGTATCGTCTCTGGCCGCCAAAATGGTGGAAGGCGTGGGTGCGCTCTATTTGGCCGACGAAATGCATCCGGGTGCCATGAAAGACGCTGTCTGCTCTCCAGGAGGCACCACCATCAAGGGCGTCGCATCGTTGGAGGAAAGCGCGTTCCGCGGTGCGGTCATCAAAGCGGCGGTCGACGCCATCGAAGCCTAATACTAAGCTAAGGAACCATGTCTCTTACTATCGGAATCGTCGGACTGCCGAACGTCGGCAAGTCCACCATGTTCAACGCATTGACCCGTAACAACGTGCTGGCGGAAAACTATCCGTTCGCCACCATCGAACCGAACACCGGCATCGTGCCGCTGCCGGACAACCGTCTGCCGGTGCTTGCCAAGCTCGTGCACACGGAGAAGATCGTGCCGGCCACCGTCACCTTCGTCGACATCGCAGGCATCGTCAAGGGCGCTTCGGAAGGCGAAGGCCTGGGCAACAAGTTCCTCGCCAACATTCGCGAAGCCGACGCGATCTGCGAGGTCGTGCGCGCCTTCGAAGACGATGATATCGTGCGTCAACGGCAAGGTCGATCCGTCCGACGACATTGACACCATCAACACCGAGCTGATCCTCGCCGATCTGCAGACCATCGAGAACGCGCTGCCGAAGCTGGAGAAGGATCTGCGCGGCAAGAAGATCGAGCCGGCCTACATGGAGGCCGTCAAACAGAAGCGAAAGACCATTCTCGAAGCCGGCGAAACCATTGATAAGGCGGCTCGCGAAGGCCGTTTCGACAAGGATTCCGTCTACGATCTGCACTTGATGAGCGCCAAGCCGTTCATCTACGTGTTCAATCGTGGACGACAACGAGCTGGCCAACAAGGACCTGCAGGCTAAGCTCGCCGCATCCGTGGCTCCGGCTCCGGCCGTGTTCCTCAACGCTCAGTTCGAGGCAGACCTGACCGAACTCGACGAGGCTGACGCCCGCGAGATGCTTGCGGACGCCGGTCTTGAGGAGTCCGATTGGATCAGTTGGCGCGTGTCGGCTACGACACGCTCGGTCTGTCCACCTTCCTCACAGCAGGTGAGAAGGAAGTGCGCGCATGGCAGATCCACAAAGGGTTACACCGCCCCGCAGGCCGCCGGCGTGATTCATACGGACTTCGAAAAGGCTTCATCAAGGCCGACATCGTCTCCTACGACGATTTCGTGGCCGCCGACGGCTCCATGGCCAAGATCAAGGAGGAAGGCAAGCTCCGTCAGGAGGGCTCGCGACTACGTCATGGCCGACGGAGATATTGTGGAGTTCAAGTTCAACATCTCGAAGTAAGAATTGTTTCTCTGGCTCCCCCTCTTTGAGGGGAGCTGTCACAAGCGACTGATGAGCGGCACAGGATAAGGCCTGAGAAGTCGTCTTCTCAGGCCTTTGTCATGACATTGTTCTGCAAGGACTGGCTGCTGCAGCAGCATAATGTGTGTTTTATTATTCGGCCTTGGCGGCTTGCTGGTCAATCAATTGTTGACGTCGGTGACCGCCTCGTCAAGGGTTGCTTTGGCGGCTTTGTAGTATTTGGAATCTACAGGTTGACGATTTCCGCTCCGAATGGCCAGAGCGCAAGCTTGGCCATCTTGAACGATTGCAATCCGAACGGAATACCGATGATGGAGATGCAGTTGAGTACGCCGGCTCCCAGATAACCGAACGCCATCCACCAGCCGACCAGCACCACATTCCACAGGATGTTGGCCAAGGCAGAGCCGACTCCGCCGCCGTATTGCACGGTTTTGCCAAACGGCGTCAGGGGTGAGCCCCGCCATCTTGAACGCTTGAAGGCCGAACGGGATGCCGATGATGGAGATGCACAGAATCAGTCCCACCAATGCCCATCCGATTGCGATGGCCAATCCACCAAGAATGATCCACAGGATATTGCCGAGAACTCGCATGATTAGTCCCTTTCCGATTCCGGTCGATGCCGCGCATGTCCGGCTTCACTATTTTGCCAGACATCATGACGGAAACACGAGACGCAACCCTTGGCTCGCCCCTGATTCATCCTCGGACCGCTACCCAGGCGGATCGTATGCGGTAAGCCCAATCCTTTTGTAAAGATTTTGTGTATTGTCAAGGGCATGCGTGGGTTTCACCGTCGATTTGAATGATGATAGGCTTCTCGATGTCCGCCGTACGAAGACCCCATCATGGGAGATGCCATGAACCTGTATCGCTACGCGATGTTCATCGCACGCACCTGGGGTCGTTCGTCGGCAATGTTCTGTTTGCCAATCCACAAATGCCCCTTTTTTCGATGCTGGTGTAGCGGGGACACGCCTTATGCCGGGATGCACCGATGGCCCATCCGCGGTCGACGTCGCATGAATCGCTCACCATAGCCATCAACTTACGCAAAGCCGCGAATCGTTTGCCGTATATGAATGCGGAACGGATGGCGGCTTTTCCTTTACCCCGGACTCATCGGTGTCCCCGCGTCTTGACACAAGCATGGGGCCGGATCGCCCATACATGACGTTACCAACAGAAGGAAATGCTGTGACCTCACAGAAAAACCGCGGAATTCGGGTCCGCCGCCAGTTCCGTAAAAGCCTATTGATCCGCACACCCGATTCATCGTCGTGGGCGTGATCGTCGTCGGCTCGTTCATCGCGCTGCTCAACCAGACCGTCATGTCACCGGCCTTGCCGGCACTGATGCGTGATTTCAATATCACCACCGGCACCGTGCAGTGGGTGACCAGCGTCTACATGCTGGTCTCGGGCATCATGGTGCCGATTTCAGGCTATCTGATTGATAAATTCTCCACCCGAAAGCTTCGCCGGAGCTCTTGCGGTTACACTTTCATGGTCGGCACACTGCTGTGTGCCGTCGCGCCGAATTTCGTGCTGTTGCTCGTCGGACGCATACTGCAATCCGCCGGCTCCGGCGTGCTGTTGCCATTGGTCGCCGTAGTGCCGATGCTCGTCTATCCGCCGGATAAGCGCGGCACCGCCATGGGCATGGCCGGTATCGTCATGGCCGCCGGCCCGGCTATCGGCCCGGTTGTCGGTGGTCTGGTGATTGACGGTTTCGATGGCGCCCGATGTTCATTGGCATCGCAGTCGGGCGCTGGTCATCCTTGTCGGAGGCACGATGATGCTCAAGAACGTCAGCGAGTTGAAGAACCCAAAGCTCAACATCCCCTGTCCGTGATCCTTTCGACCATCGCGTTCGGTGGCCTGCTCTATGGCTTCTCGTCCGCTTCCACGATGGGATGGAGCAGTCCGGTCGTCATTATCTCAATCGTCGTTGGTCTTGTGGCCTTCGTCGCATTCGTATACAAGCAAGTCAAGCTCGATGAGCCATTGTTGCGCGTTGACACCCTTGCCACCCGCAACTTCCGCAACTCCGCGATTCTGGTCACTCTGATCAACGCCGCAGTCGCCGCAACCAACGTGACGTTGCCTATCTTCATCCAGAATGTGCTCGGCCAATCCGCCACCGTCACCGGCATGGTCATGCTGCCCGCCGCGGCGGTCGGCATCATCTGAGAGTCCGGTCGCCGGTGCCGCATTCGACAAATTCGGCCCGCGCGGCGTGGGTATCGGCGGCCTTGCGCTCATGACCATCTCTCTTGGTCTTCTCGGCACCATCAACACCGGGACATCAGTGCTGTTTGTCGCCGTGTTCTGCGCATTGCAGGCATCCGGTCAGGCTATCGCCAACATGCCGATCAACACTTGGGGCGTCAACGCTTTGCCGAACGACATGATCGCCCATGGCAACGCCATCGCCAACACCGGCCGCCAGATCGCGGCAGCCATTGCGACCTCGCTTCTGGTCACCGCAGAAACATCCATGACCGCCTCGCACATGTCCCAGGGTGTGAAGTCCGCCACGGCCAGCGGCATCGCGTTCTCCTACCTGCTGTGCGCCGCCATCTCGCTGGTCGCCCTGATCATCTGCATCTTCACCGTCACCAGCCGTGCCAAGGAGAAGGCCGCACGCAACGCCAAGGCCTCCGAGGCGCAAGCCTCCGCCGAAGTCGCGGCCGAAACCACTGAAGGCCAGCCCGCCGAGCATCACTACGCCGGCGCATACGTGGCCCCCGCCGCCTCCCTGTTCAAGCAGGCCCAGGAACAGTCCATCGGCGGAATCATGGACGATCAGCCCTACAGCTGCCTGGACAGCGATGACATCACGCATGTGGTGCGCGAGTTCATCCGCCTCAACGTCTCCAGCCTTCCCGTGGTGAACGGCGATGGCAGGCTCGTCGGCTTCGTCAGCGACGGCGATGTCATGAAATCGATTGCCACCTATGAATCCCGTACGGTTTCCACCGGCACTGGTTCGACGATGGTGGTGTTCGACGACGAAACCGTGGCCTCCAAGGTGCAGGCGCTCTCCGGCAAGAAGGTGATGGACATCGCCACGCGTAAGGTCGTTGCCGCCACGCCCGACCAGCATGTCGGAGAGGTGGCCCGAATCCTCGCCAAGAAGCAGTTCAAGAAACTGCCGGTGGTGGATGGTGATGGCAGACTCGTCGGTGTGATCCGCCGTAAGTCCGTGATGGAACATGCCTTCGATGCGCTGTTCCCAAAGGATGATCGGTGATTAGGCGCCATCATCGTCCGCAACAACATGCGCGTGGTCGCCTTCGGCATCACTCTGGTGGGCGTCTCCGTCGTTGGTCTTGGCGTGGTCCACAAGCTGCTGGCGTATTTGCTGATTGATGTGGTGAACGGTTTGGCTTCGGCCATCTGCATGGGCCCGATGCGCACCATCATCCCAGACCGAGACCGATGAGAAGATGGCTGGCCGTGTATTCGGCCAGGCACGGCGCAACACTAGTGTCGATGCGGCGCGTAACGCGGCCTGATGGCGATTAAGCCGAACTACCAAATTTGTGCGTACGACTCGTAGGACGTGTAGTCCGGCAAATCGTACACCAGTATCGAGAAAGCATGGATTGGCCATTGTCCGGCCAATCCACAAATGCCATTTCTCCATAGATGATGGCACCTTGCTTATCCCGCAACACTAGGGAAACCTTGATCTGCTGTCCATCTGAAGGCTTGAAACCATCGGTCACGGCGCGGACTTCGCCATTGAAGGTCGTGCCGCCGTCGTTGTTGCGCACTTTGGAGATTCCGCTGATGGGGAAAGTGGCAGTGCCTTGTGCTTCCGTGACGTTGTACTCATTCGGACTGAGCGCAACGAAGTCCACGGTGGCCGGTGCGGTACCTTGACCCGCTTGCCCGGCGTTATATATAGTCTGATTCGGGAACGCCATATTCAGCGTTTGCGTCTGCGAGAACACGATGGAGCCGTCTTTGGTTCCGCCGGTGATGGCGACTTCTGGATACTGTACCGCAGGGTTGTGCTGGTGTTGCGCAGGGCGAATGCGTAGCTAACGTACCCCCTGTTGGCTTACAGACCAACCGGATTCCACCAGCTCCAGCGGATTGTCGGCAACCGCGTCGGTGCCGCTTGTGCCGGTACTGTTATTGCTGCCAATGTGGCGGCACTGGGCTTGCGTTTTTCGGCAGTGGCATTGTCGGCAGCGTTGCCACAGCCTGTATTGACCGGGGCATTGTCGGCAACGGCCTCGCCGTCCTGCTCTTGGACGCGCCGTTCGCGAATGCGTTGCTCAATGGGATCGTCGACCAAAGTCTGGATGATGCGTGCCAGATCGCGGTCTCAGACTGCATCCCACTTACCGACGTCCAACAATTGGGGTGCGGTTCAGTTCCGTGAAAACACTCTTGTGCTTTGCTTCGTTTCCTGCTATGTGTGAAAACATGGATAATACGCATGCTCGCCGCTTCGATGACACGGTGCGGCGTCGGGCGGGGGAGCGCGGCGCCATCATGACGCTGCTGCGCGACTGTCCGCGCGCCATGCGCGTTGTCGTGGACGGCACGACCTGATGACCGGCACCGGTTCCGCCTTATGTGAGATAGGATTGGCTCCGGGCGCGGGTTTACGGGTCATGCAGCGGAGCGCTGGCGGAAGGGTCGTCGCATTCGAAACGAACGTGTCGCGGTGGACGGCGGCACCGCGCGCGCCGTCCGGGTACGGTTCGCGCGGGATGAACATGCGCAAGACGACGTTGCGTAACGCGAAGAGAACGGGAATATGCGCGAATGTTGAATCTACGGAACCTGAGGGCGGCGACTGCTGCCGTTCGCAGAATGGCTGTTGCCGGCATCGCGCTTGTCGTGTCAACAGACCCGCGAATGACGGCATGGGCGGCGACTCCGGCAATATGGGAAACGTCGAAAATGTAAAACGCGTCGTGTTTGTAGGCAATCCGAACGTTGGCAAATCTTCCATGTTCAACGCGCTGCTTGGCGCGAGGACCCGTACGATGAACGCGCCAGGCACCACGGTGTCCATCACTTGCGGGCAATACCGGTACAAAAGCTCGAAAACGACGAAAAATCCGCAGAATTGGCAGTTTGTGGACACTCCCGGAACCTATTCGCTATCTCCGATGAGTCCCGACGAGCAGGTTGCCGTCGACGCGTTGACCGGCGCGTCGGGCATGCCCGTTCCCGACCTTGCCGTCGTGGTGCTGGACGCCACCGCGCTGTCCCGATCGCTGTACCTGCTGTCGATGGTGGTGGAGCTCGGGCTGCCCACCGTCGTGGCACTCACCATGAACGACCTCGCCGTCCGCAACGGCTGCGGCGTCGATGCGGAACGACTGTCCCATTTGCTGGACGGCATGCCGGTCGTCGCGATTGACGGACGTACCGGAAACGGCGGCAAGGCTTTGGCCGACGCGATCGCCGCAAGTTTCGAGGGAACGCCCGTTCCGCACGGGCTGACCGCACTGCCAACCGCGACAGCCGACGCCGACATGAAAAACCGCCGACGGCCTGAGCGTCTGGGCCGAATCGCGGGCCGACGCACGACTCGACTGGACCGCCGGCATATTGCGCGGCCTCGACATGCATGCGGTCGACCACGTCACCTTGTCCGACCGCATCGACCGCGTGCTGCTGCACCCCCGTGATTGGCGTCCTCGTCTTCCCTTGCGGTGCTGTTCGTCGTGTTCCCAGGCCACCACCACGCTCGCCAGCCCCATGCAGGATTGGATCGACGTGACCTTCCGCGGATGGTGCACAGATGGATTCCTCGACCTGCTGCTCGGCCTGTTCGGACCATCCGTGAGCGGCGGCTGGCTGCGTTCGCTGCTGGTGGACGGTCTGCTTGACGGCGTGGTCACCGTGCTGACGTTCATTCCGGTGATGGGCATCATGTTCCTGCTGCTGTCAATCTTGGAGGATTCCGGCTACATGGCGCCGCGTTCGTGATGGACCGTGCCATGCGCGCCTTGGGATTGACGGTCGCGCGTTCCTGCCGATCATCGTCGGCTTCGGCTGCAATCTGCCGGCTTTGGCTGCCACACGAACCCTATCCGATTCCCGGCAACGGGTGCTTACCGGCATGCTGGTGCCGTTCGCGGCATGTTCCGCGCGACTATCGGTGTTTTTTGGTGCTCGCCCACGCGTTCTTCTTCCCGAAATACGCCGGTCTCGTGGTCTTCCCATGTACGTGGCTTCGGTCATGGTCATCCTGCTGGTCGGCGTGCTGCTGCCACACCATGTTCCGCGGCCTCGAACCCGAACCGTTGATGCTGGCGCTTCCCGCATACCAATGCCCGCGCGCGTTGCAGCTGGCACGTTCGGTGCTGCTGCGTCTATGGGGCTTCATCCGTGGAGCCAGCGTGATCATCATTTCAATGATCACGGCGCTGTGGCTGCTGCAGGGCATTCCGGTAACCGCCAACGCAGGCGGTTTCGCTCATGTCGACGACGTGCATGATTCCGCGTATGGCGTGCTCGCCGACGCGGTCGCTCCCGTGTTCGCGCCGGCCGGTTTCGACGACTGGCATGCCTCGGCCGCGCTGATCACGGGATTCGTGGCCAAAGAGGTCGTGGTCGGTTCGATGTCGCAGTCCTACCATGCGGACGAACCGGATGATGCGGCTTCCCAACAAGCCGGGGAGGGAACGCTGGGACAGAAGCTGCGCGCCTCGTTCGACCAGTCATCGCACGGCCACGGCAAGGCGGCGGCCATCGCCTTCCTGCTGTTCACGCTCGCCTACACGCCATGTCTTGCAACGGTCGCCGAAATGCGACGGCAGTTTGGCACGAAAGTCGCGGCGCGATCCGTCCTGCTGAGCTTGGCCGTGGCATACGTCATCGCCATCATCGCCTTCCAAACATTGCGGTTGATATGGTGAGCGGTATGGAACGGTCCGGCGCTTCCGCGCACGGATGGCGGCGCACGCCACGTACGGCTGATACATACGGCGACGGCCGGAACGATATCGTCGCACGTATCGCCGGCGACATCGCCGCAAGATTGACGGTGCGGCAAATCGCCGACAAACGGCATCTGCCGGTCGATTTCGTGGACATGGCTGTCGAACGAGCGGACAAACGGGGGCTGCTGGCCGTGATGGACATGCGGCACGCCTGCGGAGAGACGATATGCCAGCCCGATCCTGCGTCATTGGTGTGCGCAGGATGCCCATTCAGGATATTCCCATCTTCAAGCCCGTACAATAGGCAAGGTTAACAAGACGAAGAACGATGACAGCTATCGGTTCGCAAGGGGTGACACGTATGGATTATCAGTACCAGACCACTGAACAGCCTTCCAGCCCCCGCAAGGCATGGCCGATCGTCCTTGCCGTGGTCGTGGCCCTCATCGTGGCATGCGGTGCCGGCGTGTGCGTTTACCGCAACAAGCAGCAGGAAGCATTGGCCACATGCCGGCAATCGCTCGCGGAATTCAGCTCGGCCCGCAAAGCCGTGCTCGACACTTCCGAAAACGGCAGCGAATTGCAGAAGCTGATTCGAGGCGCGCTCGGCGTGAACGACATCATCGACGCGTTCGCGGACGCGGCCACCAGCGCCGAGAACACAGTCGATACGGAAGGCTGCAAGGCGGAAGCCACCATCACGCAGCTCAATCTCGTAGCCAAAACGTTGGACAGCGCCACCGATTCCCTGAACGCCAGTCTGAAAAAGCATCAAGAGAAAAACGCCGAAACCGCGTTGCAGGATCCGAAGGCCGATTCGGATGGCGCGGCAGCCGGACAATCGTCCAATAACCCATCCGGGCAATCGAACGGAGCCTCTTCGAACAGCACTTCTTCGAACGGCACCTCCGACACGAAATCGTTGGATGAATCCAAAAAGGAACTGCAACAGTCGATCGACAAGGCAGACAAACTGGTCGACAAACTCAGCAAGGACGATTCCCTGACCCTGACCGGGCGCAAACTGCTGTCCGCGCTGTCCAAGGCCGCGGACTCCGGACAGAAGCTCGTCGAAAGCAGCAACATCAAGGATTCCAAGTATTACAAGGCGGCCAAGGTCACGCTTGACGAAGCCATTGACATGGCTGACAACTGGGTGAACAGCCAGGCGGCCAAAGCGCAGTAGCATGCTCCCGCGTGTTGCTTCCGCAGCCACGTTCTAAAGTTTCCTTCGGAAAGCATGACGTGAATACGACGTCTCGGATGTGGAAGCGTGTAGGGGGCGGATGGCAGACGCGGGGCAGGAATCATCGGAAGGCATTAGCGTATCGAAGTCGGTCGCCCGCGTGATGTTGCTGGTCAACGCGGCGGTATGGGGGTCCGGCTTTACACCATGCTTTCAGCATGTGCAGGAGAACATGCCGACACAGTGGATGATGTTCTTCCGCATGGCTTCGGCGGTACTGCTTATGGCCATCGTGTTTTTCCCACGTCTTCGCAGGATTCGCCTGCGCCGCTATATCGTTCCCGGTCTGATACTCGCGTTGACTTACTGGCTGGGATTCATCTTCCAGCTCAAAGGACTTGAAACCACGTCTCCCGGACGCAACAGCTTCTTCACCGACACCTATTGCGTGATGGTGCCGTTCGTGGGCGTTCACGCGCAAACGCCCCAGCTGGCAGCATCTGGTGGCCGCGTTCGTCTGCGCGTTCGGCATTGGTCTGGTGTCGCTGAGCGGCGGCGGTGGCGCGGAACTCATGCATATGAGCTTCGGTGACGCCATGACTATCATCGGCGCGTTTTTTCTTCGCGTTGAATCTGGTTTTGGTGGTTTCATTGGCAAGGATTTCGACGCGATCGCGCTGATGCTTGCCGAATTCGTGTGGTGCGCCCCTGCTGTTCGGTGCTGGCGCGGTGCTTACCGAAGGCGGACCGTCCATGGCTTGGGCGCGGTGGGACATCGTGCTGTGCATCGCCTACCTGGTGCTCGGCTCCACGGTGATCGCCCACAGTTTTCAAACCATCGCCATACAGAATCTGCCCACTTCCGAGGCGTCCGTGATCTTAAGCACGGAATGCATCTTCGCCATGCTGGTATCCGTGATTTTCACCGGCGAAACGCTGACCGTGCCGTCGTTATGCGGTTTCGCGCTGATTTTCGGTGCGATTCTGCTGTCCGAAATCCAACTGCCCTCCGCAAAACGACAGCGTGGCACAACGGAAGGCGATTAGAAGAACAGCGCCGCGATTCCCGCCGCGAAGCACATGAGCAGCACGGACGTGAGGAAGCTCGCCAGGAACGCTTTCTGTCCCTTCTTCGCGATGGCGCTGAAATTCACATTGATGCCGAGCGCCGCCATGGCCATGCCGAGCACGATGTAGGCGAAGTCCACCAGATTCGGTGCGATGGCACCGATGAACGGCACGAACGTGCCGATGATGGAAGCGCCGATGAAACCGAGCATGAACCACGGGAACGACACTTTGCGTTTGCCGTCGGCCGGCATTTCGGAATGGTTTTATCCCACCAAACGGCGATGATGATGGCCGCGAACACCAGCATCAGCACGCGGGAAAAGCTTCATGATGGTGGCGATGCCCACCGCGCCGAACGCGTCGCCGGCGGCCACGGCATGGGCGATTTCGTGCAGGGACGCGCCAGCGGTGATGCCCAACTGCGTCTTGCTCAGGCCGTCAACGGCCCAAGGGCGATTTCCAGCAATGCGAAGATGGTGCCCATGATGGCGATGATGGCCACGGCCATCACCTCATTGTTGGCCTTCTCATCCTCTTTTTCCGGCGGCACCTTGATGGAGCCGGACAATCCCATGACGGCTGCCGCGCCACAGATGCCGGTACCGCCCGCCACGAGAATGGCGAGCTGCGGATCGACGCCAAGCTTGCGTGCGATGTTGTAGCACACCACGATGGTGAGCGTCACCACCACTGCCGCGATCGGCAGACACTTGATACCCTGCGTGAACAGCACCGTCAGATTGAGCTTGAAACCAAGCAGGATGATGCCCAGGCGAAGCAGCTTGTTCGAAATGAGCCCGGCCGCATCCTTCACCCGGCCTTATGTTCGGCGGAACGGCTCGAATACCATTTGCGGATCGGGGAACTGCGCGACCATGCCGATGAGCAGAGCGATGATCAACGCGCCGAACAGGCTGAATCCCGGAAACTGCTTGAGCCACGAAGCCACCAGAGAGGCCGCCAACGTGACGATGCCAATGAACGCCATTTCCTTGGTGGCTATGCGAGTCCACCATTTCTTGCAAAAATCAATCACGAGCGTCAAGTGTTCCGGTTCATGCGGACAAGCCGGCCGGATGGGGGAGACACGCGCGGGGAATCCATATTTTGCAACATATCTCGAACGGGTTTGAGGTCTGTTTGCTTCAAGTCGGGTTTAAGTTGGTACGCTGGAGATGCAAGCCAAAAACACAGGCAGAATCAAGGAGGGTCAAGATGCAATTCGAAGCCTCGCGACTGGAAGGACTGGAACACCGCACCGACGCGCAGTCCGCACCGGAAGTGTTCTTCACGCCGATCATCACACCGGAAAGCCTCGTCGCCGCCTACCATGCGCTCGGACGCAAGCCGGAAGGCAAAACGGCCATCAAAGTCCATTCCGGCGAATCGGAAAAATCCAATAATCTCAATCCTTCGCTCGTCAAGGACCTCGTGCAGAGATCGGCGGCACGCTCGTGGAATGCGCTACCGCATACGACGGCAATCGTGAAACCCCCGAAAAAAGCCTTTGCCACGTTCAAAAAGCACGGATACGCCGATCTTGCGCCAATCCAGATCATGGACATGAGCGGCGAAATCGAGATCCCGGTGGCCCGAAGCACCGCCACATCGCCTACGACATCGTCGGCAAGCATATCGACGACTACGATTCCATTTTCGTGCTGTCACATTTCAAAGGCCATCCGATGGGAGGCTTCGGCGGCGCGCTTCAAGAACGTGTCCATCGGCATAGCCTCGTCGAACGGCAAACGCTGGATCCATTCCGCCGGCGTCACCAAGGACAAGTGGGTGGAAACTCCTCAGGATGCATTCCTCGAATCGATGGCCGAAGCCGATGAGGCCGTGATCAGCCACATGCATGGCAAGATGATGTATCTGAACGTCATGAACCGCCTGTCGGTGGATTGCGACTGCCTGGCCTCCCCGACGGAACCGGACATGCATGACATCGGCGTGCTGTCCTCGCTCGACCCGGTGGCACTCGACCAGGCATGCGTCGACCTCATCCACACCGCCCCCGACGGAGCGTCCGTCACCGAACGCATCGCCTCGCTCCACGGCGAACACATCCTCGAATACGCCGAGGAACTTGGCATCGGTTCGCGCGCGTACCGTCTGACCGTACTCGACTGACGGCGAACGCAATGGTCACGAAACCCGCGAAGCCTACGGAAGCCAGCATCGCAATCGCACGTATCGAAACGTTGCTTGCCGAACGCGATTGTGTGTTCGTCGCAATCGACGGGCCATGCACGTCTGGCAAAACCACGTTTGCCGCGATGCTCAACAGGCGTTTTCGGCGGCAACGTGCTGCACATGGACGATTTTCTTCCTCCGTCCCGAATAGCGCACGCCGGAACGTTTCGCCGAACCGGCGGCAACGTGGACCGTGAACGGTTCGAAACGGAAGTGCTGGAACCGCTCGCCGCCGGACAAGCCGCGCAATACCGGCCATGGGATTGCCATACAGGCGATTTCGCCGTCGCGTACGCCGTCGAACCGGCCCAGCTGACCATTGTGGAAGGCAGCTACAGCATGCACCCCGCCTTGCGGAGGTATTACGATTGCATGATCTGTCTTGCGGTCGATCCTGCCGAACAGTTGCGTCGGCTCGAACGACGCAATCCACGCATGTTGCAACGATTCGTCGACGAGTGATTCCGCTGGAAAACCGCTATTTCGAAGCGACCAATATCCAAGCCGTCGCCGATTTGCTGGTCGACACCGCGCTGCCGGACGGTGGGTCGGTCGTCGAGCCGGTATGACGTATACGCATATCCGAAGAGAAGGAAACATTAAGGAGAAAACAAATGTCTGATTCCGCAACCATGCCCGCGGCCGCCCTGCGCCGCACCGACCTGCCGAAACTGAGTCTCGGCACCAAGACAGCAGCCACCCTGCTCGCCATCGTCGCAGCGGTCGTGCTGCCGCAACTGTTCCACGTCATCGGCGCCGTCTCCGGACAGGGGCACCATGCTGGGCGTCGCGTTCCTGCCGATGCATCTGCCGATCATCTTCGTCGGCCTGATCGCGGGCCCCGCCGTCGGCGCGCGATCGCCGGCGCCGCCGCTCCGCTCGTGAGCTTCCTGCTGTCCGGCATGCCGATGCTGGCGATGCTGCCGCTCATGATGGTCGAACTGTGCGCATACGGCCTGGTAGCCGGTCTGCTGCTGCGCGGCATCAAGCTGCCGAGCCTGGCGAAGGTGGTCATCGCACAGCTCGCCGGACGTGTGGTGCTGACCGCAGCCACCGCGATCGCCGTGTTCGCGTTCGGTTCCAGCAAGGCCATCGCCGCCACATGGACGAGCGACCTGGCCGCCGGCCTGCCCGGTCTCGCGCTGCAGTGGGCGCTGATTCCGCTCGCCGCCTACTGGACCGAGTCGCTGATCGCCAAGCGCAACCACTGATATGACGTTTGCCCGGCCACGTTCTGGGCAAACGCGTGATATGCGGGAGCCGAGCCGTTAAGCTTGGCTCCCGTTACTTATAGGAGGACTACGTAGGAGTTTTACGAAGGGGAAGCGGTCATGATCGCAGGAGTGTCCATCACCACATTGCTGCTGGTGCTTGTCGCCGGAATCGGCGCGGATTCGTCGGATACGCGGTAGGCGCGTCCTCGCTGATCTCCTATCCTGCGCTGCTGGCGTTCGGCATTCCGCCCGTGCTGTCCAACACCACGAACACGGTGGGCGTATGCGGCACCGGCATCGGCGGCCTGCTCTCCGCCCGCAAGGAGCTCAAAGGCCAGGGACGCCGTGTGGCTGTCTACGCTTGCATCGGCTTGGTCGGAGGCATCATCGGCGGCTTGCTGCTGTTGGAATTGCCCGCGAAGGTCTTCGAATTCGCTGTGCCGCCGCTCATTCTGTTCAGCGCGTTGATCATCGCGCTGAACCCGCGGAAGAAAGCGGCCGCACGCGACGCTGTCGCGCAGGCGTTGCCCCAATCGCAGCAAGGCGAGCGCGCGGCGCTGATCGCCAGTAGGACGGCCAATGGCAGTCTGCGCAACGACCCGTGGTGGCTGTGGATCGGCGTGAGCTTCGTCGGCATCTATTCGGGATATTTCGGTGCCGCCGCCGGTACCCTCGCCCTGGCGATCCTCGACCTCGGCAAGATCGGCCCGTTCCACCAGATCAACGCGCTGAAGACCGTGGTCGGCTTCGGCGCGAACATCTCCGCCGCGATCATGTTCATCATCCGCGGTTCCGTCGATTGGCCGTTCGCCATCGCCATGTGCCTGGGCTGCATCATCGGCAGTTCCATCGCCCCTCCGGTCACACGCCATATCCCCGAGAACATCATGCGCGCCGCCGCCGTGCTCACCGGCATCGTCCTCGCCGTCAAAGCTTGGCTGTAGCACCTATTTCTAAAAGCCTTTGGTTCCGGAGTGTGGCGTGTGACCGTGGGCTGCGCTCCGGAACGACAATTTCCGGTTCCTCGTGTGCCGAGATTCGTCTTGGCCTGGTGACTTGCGGCGGGTTTGTTCCCAAGCGGGTGTTCCGTAGGTGGTTTTTCGCTTCCGTAGGTGGTTGCCGGAGGAAAGGCGTTTGAGAAACGGCTTAAATTAAGCCATTCTCAGACACCAATACCAGAACCAACCACCTACGGAACCACAAAACCACCTACGGAATTGAGTCTGGCAACGGTGTTTGGCGCTTTTACTGAAGATGGTGAAAAACGGTATATGCCGCTTCGAGTGGCTCGATTATTTCGAATATCTGAAAAGAGTAGGAACCCCCCATTAGATAAGTGTCGATAGTGCCCGCATGACGATATCTACATCCTTGTTTTCCAGCTCGCGAATGACGTGCAGATAGGTTTCCTGAGTTGTAGTCATGCTGGCATGGCCTAGACGGCGTGACACGCTGGCGATCGATACGCCGGCGAACAGCAGCAGCGATGCGTGTGTATGGCGTAGACCATGGACGGAAATAACTGGCACGTCCACGTTTCTGCAATGTTTTGCAAGCACGTCGTTGGCTGTTGAGTTGTAGACCTTGCCGTGCACGAAAATAGGTTTATCATGCGGAAGATCCTTGAGTAATCCAGACATTTGCATGATGAGTTGCCAGTCGAGTTGCACTTTACGCACGGACGATTCGTTTTTCGTGGGTACGAAACCGCCGCCGTTTTTATAATCCCAAGTTTTGTTGACGGAAAGCGTCTGGTGTGCGAAATCAAAGTCATCGGGTGTGAGCCCAAGCGCCTCAGAGAATCGGAGTCCGGTTTTCGCGATAAGGAGGATAAGCCAATCCCAGCTTGCCTCGGCCCCAAGATCAAGGTCCGCGAGCATGGCATGCAGCTCGAATTGGTTGAGATACTTCATTTTCTTAATGCGTGGCTGCTTGCCTTTGATGATGACTTTGCGCGTTGGATCACGGGGTATGAGTCCTTCGTCAACGGCATCGAGAATGGCGCCTTTGATCTGATGGTGAAAAATCCATGGTGGTTTGGCGCTCATGATGCTGTGCATATCCGTTGATGAGCTGCTGGTATGCGGTTCGATCCATATCGGTGAGTCTGAGTTCAGGGATGAGCTTGCCGAGCCAGGATTGCGTAAGTCGATATTTGCCCATGGTCACGTCTCTGATGGCGCCTTCCTTGTACGTTTTCACCCACTGGGCGTAGTAGTCGCAGAACAGCGATTCTGATGTGATGGTTTCCTGCATGAGATGCGCCTTTCTAAAAATAGGGGATTGGCGCAGCCATCATACTTACGCTGATGAAGGGTGATGAGCGAGTCCAGACGGTCGAAGAACACGCCGATTGAAGCCTGCTCAGCAACGGAAGGAACAGACATTGTCATATCCTCTATGGCCGAACGCGAAACAGAAATCACTTTGATTCCCTGCATTAGCGGAAGCAACTGATCATGAAATGCAGGACTGTTCAGGTAGTGCCCAAGATACCCACTAGCGTACTTTCTCATTGGCCGCAAAGGCATCGTATGCAATCCGGAAAATACCTTCTTTCCCGCAGAATTACATAGTTCTGTACATTTTCCAACGGCTGAGTCTTCGGCTGTATCGGCGATGATAACATCACCGTCCTGTAAGCAATCGCAGGTCTGCCTATTTGCAACGGCATCGTTCGCAATTCTCGGAACATCTGCCTTTTCGGCATCGAGGTGACAGAGCCGTATTTTTTATTAGGACATCACCATAATGAATGTCAAACACCGTACCCTCACTGTCGCTCAATTCAGCTCGCGGACAAATATTGTTTCAGAAATCCAAGCTCTTCCCCCAGCTTACGCTGTTCCCAAGCGGGGGTGCGGTATTCTTGTGAAAGATGTGCAGTCGCTCGTGGAGCCGCGCATTTTGCCGGCACCGCAATGAGGAGGGATAGATGAACAAGCAGCAGCTCGCTTCGAAAATCTGGGAGTCCGCCAATAAGATGCGTTCCAAGATTGAGGCGAACGAATACAAAGGATTACATTCTTGGCTTCATCTTCTACAAATTCCTTTCAGAAAACGAGCTGATGCGCTTGAAGGACACCGATTTCACCGAGGATGACCTGCTGCTGCTTACGGAGGATAATCCGGACATTGTGGAAGGCGTACAGGATGGCGGCTACTTCATCTCCTATGACAACCTGTTCTCCACATGGGTCAAAAAGGGCAACGATTTCGAGATTTCCAACGTGCGTGATGCGCTTTCGGCGTTCTCCCGCAACATCAATCCGGCACGTAAGAGAGTGTTCGACGGTATTTTCGACACCCTGCAGACCGGACTTTCCAAGCTTGGCACCGATGCGAGGAGCCAGTCCAAGGCCGCGCGAGACCTGATTTATCTCATTAAGGACATTCCGATGGATAGCCGTCAGGATTATGACGTGCTCGGATTCATTTACGAATATCTCATCAGCAATTTTGCCGCCAATGCGGGCAAGAGGCCGGTGAATTCTACACACCGTCCGAGGTCTCCCAGCTGATGAGCGAAATCGTCGCATGGCATTTGCAGGGGCGCGAGCAGATCAAGATCTACGATCCAACATCCGGTTCCGGCTCTTTGCTGATTCATATTGGCCAGTCTGTGGCTCGGCGCAATGGCAATCCGAATTCCATCATGTATTATGCGCAGGAACTCAAAGAGAACACCTACAACCTGACGCGTATGAATCTGGTGATGCGCGGTATTCTTCCCGACAACATCGTCGCCCGCAACGGCGACACGCTTGGAAGACGACTGGCCGTGGTTCGACACGTTGGAGAACAAGGAGGAAACATACAATCCGTTGTTCGTGGATGCGGTGGTCTCCAACCCTCCTACTCGCAGATGGGATCCCACTGACAAGGAGATCGATCCACGCTTCAGCTATGGCATAGCACCGAAGTCCAAGGCGGATTATGCGTTCCTGCTCCATGACTTGTACCATCTGCGTGCCGATGGCATCATGACCATCGTTCTGCCGCACGGTGTGCTGTTCCGCGGCGGCGAGGAAGGCCAGATTCGTAGTAAGAACCTGATTGAAAACCACCATATTCAGGCGATTATCGGCCTTCCGGCGAATATTTTCTTCGGTACGGGCATCCCCACCATCGTGATGGTGCTGCGCAAAAACGCGATGACGACAGGGTGCTCATTGTTGACTCGTCGAAACATTTCATCAAGGACGGCAAGAACAACAAGCTACAGGCTTCTGACATCAAACGCATTGTCGACGTGGTGTCGAACAACCGCACGGTGCCCAAATTCAGCCGTTTGGTGTCCATTGACGAGATTCGCGCCAATGATTACAACCTCAACATTCCCCGGTATGTTGATTCGTCTGAAATGCGGAGACGTGGGATGTGTACGCTTCGATGTTCGGTGGCGTTCCGAAGAGTGAGGTCGAGCAGCTTGAGGAATATTGGAACGCCTGGCCGAGTCTGAAGGCCGAGCTGTTCCGTGATAACGGTGTCTGCTACGCCTGCGACCATGACGACATCGCTACCGTGGTGCGCAACAATGCCGACGTACAGGCGTTCATCGCCTCGTATGGTCAGGCCATTTCCGGATTGCCTGTCGATTTGCGCTCCCGCTTGGTGGAGCATCCCGAACAGGTGGATGCGCTCGGGCAGGAAACAGCCATTGGCAAGGAACTGGATGCGATGGTTGCCGATACCGTGCTGATCGACCCGTATGACGCCTATCAGAAGCTCGATGATGCGTGGGGAGGCATCTCCATTGATTTGGAAGTGCTGGGTTCCGAAGGTTTCGATGCGGTAAGAGCCGTGGACCCGAACATGGTCATCAAGAAAAAAGGCGGCAAGGATGTGGAAGTGCAGGATGGCTGGATTGGCCGCGTTCTGCCCTTCGACTTGGTTCAGCGTGAGCTGCTGCACGATGATTTGGCCGCGATCGAGGCGGACGAACGCCGTGTACAGGACATTGATTCCGAGATTGAAACCATTTTGGAAGGTTTTGATGAGGATGACAAGCAGAATAGCGATGCGATCAATCAGGACGGTGATGCCTTCGTTGCCGCCGAGCTGAAGAAAGCGGTCAAGGCGATCGGCAAGAATCCGGCTTCTGATTTTGAGCGCGGCTTGGTGCAGGCCCAAAAGCTGTTCGATGAGTCAAAGAAACTGAAGTCCGGTATCAAAACCAAGCGAAATGCGTTGGAGGAGAAGACCTGCGATGCGATCAAGGCGTTGGGCGATGACGAAGCCAGAAGGTTGCTGGAAGCCAAGTGGATTACACCATTGCAGAAGCAGCTGGAGGCATTGCCGAATGCTGTGATCGACGAGCTCATTGGCAAAAGTGAACGCGTTGAAGAACAAGTACGCCACCACGTATGCCGATGTATGCGGCCAAATCGATGAAGCGGAGAAGGAATTGGCCGGAATGCTGCATTTGACCGGTAATGCCCGCGATCTGGCGGGCTTGGAAGTGCTCAAAGCACTGCTCGGGGGTGAATGATATGGCCGAACAGCATGGAAAAGCGTTGGTTCCGCAGATTCGTTTCGCTGGTTTCACTGACCCTTGGGAACAGCGTAAGCTGGGCGATTTCTCGAAACAATACTTTGTCCCAGAAAGAATGAGCGACAGTGAGGGGTCCGGTCTTCCCATACCATTTCTGCCTAATAAAAATACGGTTTGGTGGATCAGAGAACCGAAAAACCAATGTTGCAAGCAAATTGCGAACGATACTTCCTTCTGCATAAAGGGAGCGATTTGCCTACAACAAAAGCACCTCGACTGACAGCCCGTGGGGAGCGATAAAAAAGGCTGGAAAAGTATGACATGGGCTGCGTTTCAACACTGTATATCTGTTTTGAGTTGCCTTTCACGACCCCTGATTTACGCTACTGGGTATCTTTGATGGTACTAAGCTGTTCAATTAATCGCGGCTGAGGGAGCCATGAAACCATGGATTCCGCTCAACATTGCTCCAGATGATTTCTTTGAAACGCAGGATCTGCATTCCCATCCGTTGACGAGTAGCGCTTCAAATCGGCGCGTTCTTCGACCGTCTGGACTCGCTCATCACCCTTCATCAGCGTAAGTATGACAAAGCTCTGCGTACTGAAAAAATCCATGCTCGACAAGATGTTCCCTAAAGGGGTTCCCTGTATCCGGAGATTCGTTTCGCTGGTTTCACTGACCCCTTGGGAACAGCGTAAGCTGGGGAGCTATATAAAGAGGTCTCAGAAAAAAAATTTGACCTACGGCAGGGATCGTATTATTTCTGTTGCGCATATGTATTTCAATCCGTTGTCTATGTTCACTGAAGATGACTATTTGAAAACATACAATGTCATGCGCTTGGGAGATATAACTTTCGCTGAGGAAATCGAAGCAAGAACTTTGCGCATGGGCGTTTGGTGGAAAAACAATAATTGGCGATGGTATTGTTTCGCATGTTTTCAGGTTTTTCGGCCGATCCGGCCTTTTGACTTGATGTACTGGAAATACAGTATCAACAATGAAAAAAAGCTATGAAGGATGTTTGACACGCTCGACTAAAGCATCAACAATGATGCATGAACTCGTTGCAAAAGACTTCCTTAATGAAGAAATTGCCGTTCCATCTTTAGAAAGAGCAGCGCCAAATCGGCGCGTTCTTCGACCGTCTGACTTTCCCTCATCACCCTTCATCAGCGTAAGCTCGAATTACTGCGGAATATTAAGAAATCCATGCTCGACAAGATGTTCGTATAGGGGTGTTCATGGCAACAATCACGTTATTTCACGGTTCCCCATACGAATCCGTGACCCCCGAGTACGGTTTGTGTAACGACAAGCATGACTACGGTCGTGGTTTTTATCTGACTAAAGTGTCGAGCTCGCCAAGGAATGGGGCCGTGTTGCAGGCCGAGATGAGTCCAATGGCTGGGTCCACCAGTACGAACTGAACACGAATGGGCTGCGCATCCTGGATTTTCAGGAACATAGCGTGCTGGCTGGCCGAGCTGATGAAACATCGTGATGCCGCCGATTCAAGCGTTATCGCGTGCTTGCCGCAAAATTCATCGCCAAATATGGCATCGATACCAGCGATTATGACATCATCAAAGGTTGGCGTGCGAACGCCTCCGTACTTCTACATCGCCAAAAGAATTCGTCGAGACAATGTGGACGTCGATATTTTGGAGGAACTGCAATGCTTGGCGGACTGGGGATCGAGTATTGCATCAAGAGCGAAAAGGCATATGGGCAACTGCGCGAAGTCAATGAGGGCTTGCTTTCCGTGCTTCCCCAGCGAATTCAACGACAAGCCACAATCAGAGGGATGTTGAGGCGCGCGGCCCAGAACATGCGGCATCTCATCGATTCCGATGCCAGCCACGGTGACCAACGTGTTCAGCACGTTGCTCTAGGGAGGTAGTGACAATGCGGGCATATCCAGAGGTCTACCAAGAGTTGATGATGTGGTGGAAAGCAGCAATGTGTATCCGGGTTGGCTGTGCAGAACCAGCAAGACGGACATGCTGCAGGAAAACGACGAGCCAGGGACGGCTTGAAATCCGGGAATGTTTGCTACTTTCGTAGGGGTAGTTTATCATGGCCCATTCTTCATTAAAACTACGGCTGATAACTAACTGATGCTCGCGGCTCAGTTTCACCCGAAAGTTCACGGCTTATGGCGGAAACTTGCGAGGCCAATGAGTTGCGGATACTTCTCCGGATGTTCCATGGCATCTTCAGCATTTCACGGTTCAACACGTTTACGTTCAGGTGGTGTGCACCTTTGGTGAAAAGTAACCGTCCATCATTGTTACCAGGTTTTTCAACACGATCTTCCGGTGTCGGACCGAATGATTTCAGGACGATAGAGAATGTATTGTTGATACCGTCCTTGTGAGTCGCGATAATACGCAACTTGGCTACGGAACTCAGTGATGCGATGGCACCGTTCTTATCGCGTCCGTGCATCGGGTTGGACCAGGGCAACGCCTTTGGCGCGTCCGTCGGGAGTAGCACCTGTTTTCTTACCGTACATTACGTTGTGATCGTCAGCAATGAAAAGTAGGACGGGCATTCTTGTAAACGGGCAACTTTTTCAGTTCTTCGCTGAAATAATATACCAAGTCTACCCAAGGTGGTCCACACGGTCGTCGTATTACCGAAACATGGGAATGTACCGTCGATATCGAAAACCTTCCGTCAAGCCGATGTCGTTGCGACGGGCTGTAACCTTTGCATTCTTGATGGCAGACAGTGAGTCGATGGCAATGGAAAGACCGGCTACACCATAAGCCAGGTTGATGCGTGGATTCGTATCGATAAATGCCATCTGAGCCTTTTTCGTAATAATACTTATCGTGCATGAAGTGGATGATGTTCATTGCCTCGTTGTAGACACGGGCAATTTCGGTCAGAACTTTCTTATAGTTCGACATTACTTCCTCGAACTTCAATGTTTCACCGGTCAATACGGGAATACCTTTTACCATGACAGTACCGGTATTTTCGCAACGTCCGCCGTTGATGGCAAGCAACAAGGCTTTTTGCCAGGTTGGCACGTGCCCCGAAGAACTGTATCTGCTTGCCGATAGCCTGATAGGATACACAACATGCGATACCATAGTCGTCGCAGTTACGTACTTCGCGCATCAGGTTATCATTTTCGTATTGGATGGAGCTGGTGTCTACGGATACTTGTGCGCAGAATTCCTTGAAACCTTCAGGGGAGTTCAGGTCCCCAAAAAATATGGTCGGGTTCGGTTCGGGAGAAAGGACCGAGGTTATACAATGTTTGCAGGAAGCGGAAGGAAGTCTTTGTTACCTTTACGCGTCCGTCGTTGAAACGTCCGCCAATGGCTTCCGTTACCCAGGTCGGGTCTCCGGCAAAGATATCGTTGTATGACTGCATACGCAGATGGCGTACCATGCGGAGTTTGATAACGAACTGGTCGATCAGCTCCTGGGCAAATGTTTCACTGATTTTACCGTGTGCCAGGTCATATTCAATAAAGATGTCGAGGAACGAAGAAACGTTACCCAGAACATAGCTGCACCGTCTTGTTCTTTACAGCAGCCAGATAAGCCATGTACACCCATTGTACAGCTTCCTGTGCGGAAGTAGCCGGGCGACTAAGATCGAGTCCGTAATATTCGCCCATTATCTTAATATCTTTCAAAGCCTTGATCTGCTCTGCCACTTCTTCGCGCAGGCGAATACGGTCATCAGTCATCGGACCGGTCGGGTGTGTAAATCTTCCATTTTGGCTTCGATGAGGCGGTCGATACCGTAAAGTGCCGAACGACGGTAATCACCGATGATACGTCCGCGGGCATAGTTATCGGGAAGTCCGGTGAGGAAACCCAATGAACGGAATGAGCGGATCTCTTCAGTATATACGTCGAATACGCCGTCATTGTTGTCTTGCGATAATGGGTAAAGATATCGCTTTTACTTTATCATCTACTTCTACCCGTTTTCGCGGCAAGCTTTAGCTACTACATTGATACCACCGAATGGTTTGATGGCACGTTTCAATAGCTCGTCTGTCTGCAAACCAACGATAAGTTCATTCTCCTTATCTATATAGCCAGCCTGATGTGAAGTAATAGTTGATACAGTGTGGGGGGTCGAGAACGTACTCCGTTGTTAGCTCTTTCTTCTTCGAGTGCTTTGAGGCAAAGCTCCCAAATATGTTTGGTACGTTCGGTAGGTCCTTGCAGGAAAGAAGCGTCTCCAGTATAAGGCGCGATATTTTTTTACTCACGAAAACTGACATTGATTTCTTTGCTCCAAAGCCCGTCGATAAAGGTTTTGTTCAATTCCATAATATTCATTTTGTTAGTGGGTAATGGTTGTTATCCTAATAAGGACTGCAAAATTACTATCTTTTTTCCACATAGCAGTGCATGAATACTCGGTTTTTATGTTGTACGACATAAAATAACTATTGTTAGGTATAGGAGTTACCGGTAAAGTCGGCTTTTTGTGTTCATTACCTGCACTTTTACTAATTTATTGGTAAATGGTAGGTTGATAGCGAAGTTGATACTTTTCTGTTATTTTACAAAAATATACACATATGGATTATTTCAGGCATAGGGCTGCGTCAACTGCGCTGCGATTATAAAATATCGTAGAAATAATATTTTTTGTGCTGAAAATATTTGTGATATCAAAAAATAGTACTTTTGCATCGCTTTAAGAGAAAAGCACTTCTTGAAAGAGGGGTTTTTTGAGAGGTGGCAGAGTGGTCGATGGTCCTTGAAAACCGTTGTACTGCAGTACTTGGGGTTCCAAGATCCCTCTCTCCCGCGATGAATTTAATAAAATCCCCTATAAACAATTTGTTTATAGGGGGATTTTTTATTTAGTGCGTAACTAAAAAAAAATGATGTACTATTCGGTGTTCTTTTTATCGACTTTTTTGCATTACTCTTTTTCATTCCTTCGTTGATCCACGCTAATATTACAATGATAACAGACGTTTGAACAGACTCGGCGTTAATCAAAAGTGTTTCTAACTGTTTGATCAGTTTTTAGCATGTTCTACAGATTTTACCTTTTTGTTGTTCTATCAATTCCGGGGTTGTACGTGCCGTAACTTACGCCACCAGTATAGATATATCCCGCAAATTCCATTTGGCAAAGTTACATGTGGCTTTTGTAGCAAGGTAAAATCAATCGTATACCCGTATTGCTTTGTGAATACATTTCTTTTTTGGGCACCGGTGGTAAATAGTATCATCTTTTTTGCCTTTCAGTTTGTTGCCAGTACTGCCATGAAAGCCGTGCCGGAATGTTTCTTCTGTCCAGCGTTCCAGTATGGAGGGTGCGTTTGTACCAGAAGAATTGGAAATTGGCAACACGATAATGTCGGCTTTCAGCAGTAGCGTTGCTGCTCTGCGGCTTAACATCAATTTTTAAAGTCGGATAAAGGGTATCCAAGCTTTACAATTTCAGTTTCAGGAAGGTATTGCCCGATTGTATCAAGAATCGTTTTGTTAGCTACCGTAGAAGGTCATGCCCGTGCACCGCCGCAAGTACTTTTTTCATAGCTTCAATAGATCATTTAAAAATATCTATACTTCAAACCTTTAATCTTTTTTCTGATGCAAAGATACGACAGTTGACTGTATATGTAATTAGATACATTACGGATTAAAATACCATTTTTACAATTTTTATTTAGACGTTCAAATGGCTGATGCTTACTAAAAAGAATGTTGATTCACAGAGAAAAAAGGGTGATTCATCTATTTTAGTTTCTATTATTTTTTTTCAAATTTATATATTTGCAATAAGCAAACAGGCAATATGCATCATCAAAACAGGGATATAAAAAATTATTTGGAATGACTTTTTATAGAAACTGATTGAAGAAAAATGAACATAACAGGATTATCCGTGTTTTTATTGCCTTCTTTCATGGGGCTCCGGGATATAGGTCGTTATCCGGAGAAAATAGCTTCGCTAAATAGTTGCAATTCTTTGGAAAAATTGTACGAGAAACAGGAGTCGATATCGAATGTGAGGTTGATCTCGTCTTTCGGAAAAGACCGTGTATTTGATGTAACATGATGTAGATACAAGTTTTAATCTGAGTTTGGGTTCCTATTTTCTTATATGAAAGATCATGAAGAGGAAAAATGTGGCTGGATAAAGAACCTGACCGCTGAAATAAACACTAGAGAAATGAATGAATGACGGAATATTTCCAGGTACAAAAGCCGTTTGATTATAGAGGCAGGTGGAAAGCTTTGAGCTTTCACTCAAGACAGTTATTATACTTCCGTATTATGTAACCGGATGATTTGAGTGAAAAATTGCATCCGAGAAGAATTACAGGAAATTGCGGATAAAGAGGTGGTTAACCATTTCCGGGATATTGGTATACTGAGATAAAGAAGGTTTGAACCGTTCCATGATTTACTGACCTGGAAACACAGGAGTGATCAGTTGCAGTTGTCTTCTGTCGGACATTGGTGATGGCCGATCACAACTGAAATGGTATTGATGAAAGGGCGGTTTCATAGATGATCATTCGGATACTGACTTGCTCAGAGAGAAGCAATCGTTTTTCGGCTTCGCGATGAAACAATCGACAAGAGGAAAACTGTTTATTTTGGTATGATTCTAGAGTAAAAATGAATATATTATGAGTAAAACAGTTGATTTGTTGGGACAACAGGCAGGAATATTACCTGAACCATACATTGTGCAACAATAGATAAGAAATTAATTCATGTTCCTGGACCTGATGTGATTGATAAAATCTGGGTGGACTCCCACATGAAATGTACGTACCATAATAGCTTACGAAGCTTTGTACGGACATGGACGCCTTACGGAAGCCAGGTATATCCATTCTGATGTTCGCTCCTAATCCGATCTATTTTGATCCTGAAAATATGGTAAACAATCGAAGGAGGTTGTAATACATTTCCACATTTGGTATAGAGGCTGTTGCCCGTAAATATGCCCATGGAATACCTTTCGTTGTAAAGAGCTGAACCTGTGAACTTGCTTACTTATCCAAACTCTTTACGATCCAGGTGATGTTTGGAACCGTAAAGCATGGAATATGAATTGCGGTAGCTGTTGGCTTCTATCTGTTCGGTTCGAACGAAAGTCGTCGTCAGATTATTGAAATATCACAAGCTTTTGAATATCATGAGTTAGGTATGGCAGCTTATTCTCTGGTGTTATCTCAGAAATGATTTTAAGAAAAGACAGCACAAGCAATACGTAATC
>VOFK01002946.1_pt1 | contig 29384 bp, 39 predicted proteins | sample 5384121 | NCBI WGS metagenome assembly VOFK01 (sample SAMN12384730, study PRJNA508395) | human gut metagenome | isolation source: healthy gut J | host: Homo sapiens | reverse complement strand
ATCAAGGTTTTCTTAAACTGGAGTTATCCAACGAACGCAACAAGTTCGTACAACTCCGGTGAGTGGGAAACTTATTATAAAGTTCATTTTGAATGCAAACAACATCTTGAAAGCGTTGAATGATAACTTTAGCGATGAGTCAAAACTCACAGATAGCGAAAAAGCGCTTGCGAACCATATCAAGGGCGAGTGTTTGGCAATTCGTGCATGGAGTCATTTCCAATCTAGTACAATATTATGCGAAACCATATCGTAACGGACAGGACAACTCTCAACCGGGAGTTCCTTTATCGTACGAGTCCGGAAATCGAGCCTATGGCACGTAATACGGTAGAAGAGGTGTACACGAAGATTCACGGGGACTTAGACGAGCGTTGAACTTATTGGCAGACTATGAGCCAAAATGATAAGAATCATTATAGCCTAGCATCGGTTTACGGATTGAAAGCACGTGCTCTTCTGACTCAACAGAAATACGCAGACGCAGCGCCGCAGTGAATTCTATCAATGAAGCAGAGAAAGATGGCTGTAAGATCATGTCTCAGTCTGAATTGATGAATGGTTTCGCTAATATCACTTCCGCTACGAAAGAGGCTATGTATGCCGCTATGACGCAGAATGACCAAACGGTTTACATTTCTACTCTTTCTATGCGTATATGTCTTGGAACTTCAACTCCAGCTCTATCCGCACAGGTATCAAATGTATCAGCCAAAAGTACTTACGACTTAATGTCGCCAACCGATCTTCGCCGTCAATGGTGGGATCCGACAGGAAAGGCAGAAGTACCCGCAACTTCTTACAACCAGCGTGTTTATCAGAACCGCAAGTTCACGTAAGCACGCTCTACAGCCGTGATGCTGTAGGTGATTTTGCCTTCATGCGTATCAGCGAAATGTACTTGACTGCAGCCGAGGCTTTCGCTCGTTCCAATCAAGACGCAAAAGCAAACGGAATATTTGCAAGCCTTGTTGAAAGAACGTGATCCAGAGTACAAGGATTTGGGTAACACTGGCGCAAAACTAGCGGATGAGATCATGACACATCGCCGTATCGAACTTTGGGGCGAAGGTTTCCGTTGGTTCGACTTGAAACGTCTAGGTTTGCCATTGGATAGAACCGGGTCTAATTTGACGCTACTTTCTGTGGTTTCTTGCACAAGGATCCGAATGCTGATGGTTGGATCTTCGAGATTCCAAAAAAGGAAACAGATTTCAACGACTTGATCGAAAAGAACTATTAACACTCTTTTACGTTAACTTACATTAATCACAATCCCCAAAGTATACTTTAACAGGTTATCTTTGGGGATTTCTTATATCACTATTTATGAAAACAAATCATTTATTTTCAGCTCTGCTCTCTTTAGCGCTTATATGCCCTGGAATAGCGCAAGAAACACATTATCAACGTCCTCCTGCAGTTATCGAGGAAGTGGCCTTGGCCAAGCTTTCTCCTATCATCCGAATTAGTGATAACAATCAGTGGGCACTCCAGTTAGAGCGCGTTCCCCGTACCGGTTCTATCGCCAAGCTTGCGCAACCGGAGCTTAAATTAGCGGGAATGCGTATCAGTCCCGAAACATTAATACGAGCCGGCAAGCCGAATATACGGGTGCCAGTTTAATGAACATCGCTACTCAAGAAGAAATCAAGATAGAAGGAATTCCTGACAATGCGGTAATCACAGAAGCCTCATTCTCTCCTTTCATCCAATAAGGTAGCTCTATTCGTGGAAGAAGCGGATGGCGTATACCTTTATATCTGTACCCCGGAACAGCCCGTAGCACAGAAAGTAAGTACCCGTAAAATCAACGCAACAAGTGGAGCGGAGATCTTATGGATTAGCGACAATGAGTTTATTACGCTTATGGTTCCGGAAAATAGGGAGAAGGCACCAGAGAAACCCACAGTCCCATCCGGCCTATCATTCAAGAAAGTACCGGAAAGGTGATGCCCGCTCGTACCTATCAAGACTTGCTGAAAAATCCGTACGACGAGCAATTATTCGACTATTATTTCACCTCCCAATTGGTACGCATAAAAGAGGGCATTGTGTACGAGATCGGGAAACCGGCAATCTACGGCAGTACGCTTTCATTATCCCCGGATAAATCTTTTTTGCTACTTATTGCGACAGTCCATCGCCCCTATTCCTATCAAGTACCGATCTATAACTTCCCACAAAAGTTCGAGGTCATAGACTTACAAGGTAATTCCATTTATACGTTAGCGGATAATCCAACCATTAATATACCGATGGGATATGACACGACCTCGCCTTATCCTCGCCAATTCCGGATGGAGATCGGATCAACCGGCTACCGTTTACTGGGCGGAAGCGCAAGATAAAAGGAGATCCTAAGCAAAAACAAGACCGATTTCATGGATATTATCTACCAAATAAGCTATCCGTTCAACAGCGAGAAACAGGAAGTCGCAAAGACAGAGAAACGTTTCCGCAACATCCTGTGGAATGACGATGCTTTCGCTTTATTGATCGAGACTTCCCGGGAGACTCGAAAAAAACAGGACATTTACTTTTAAGCCTTGCTCTTCTGAGTCTCCGGTTCTATTATTCGATGTATCCACCGACGATAATTACAACAATCCGGGAAATCCACTTACGGTTAAAAATGCGTATGGCAAATATATATCGTTTATACCAATAAAGCCCACAATGAGTTATTGATGCTTGCCCAAGGTGCCTCTCCTAAAGGGGATATGCCTTTACCTTAGCCGTTACAATTTGAAAACAAAAAGAACACGGAACTTTGGCGCTGCGAGGACGGATATTATGAGACCATCCTAAAGGTAGCGAATCCGGAAAAGCTGCAATTGATCACTTCACGTCAATCCATTACAGAACCGGCGAATCTCTGCTCTCGTGACTTGAAAAAGAAAAAATATCGCTCAATTGACTCATTTCGCCAATCCATATCCGGCCATGGCAAACGTTAGCAAACAAAAGATCAAGTATAAACGTGCGGATGGTTTGGATCTAACAGCGACCGTATACCTCCCTGCCGGATATGATAAAGCGAAGGACGGTCCCATTACCTGTCTTAATGTGGGCCTATCCGAGAGAATATAAAAGCAAGGCCGAGGCTTCTCAGGTACGAGGTTCTCAATACATGTTTACGAATATCAACTATGGTTCTCCCGTCTATTGGGTTTTACGTGGATTCTGTATAATGGAAAAATGTCGAGATGCCGATCGTTAGTACCAGTGAGGGAGCGGAGCCGAACGATGATTTCATTGAGCAATTGACAATGAACGCCGAGGCGGCCGTAAAAGTTATTTCCGAGATGGGTGTAGGTGATCCGAATCGTGTAGCCGTAGGAGGACATTCCTATGGAGCTTTCATGACAGCGAATCTATTAACACATACCAAACTGTTCAAAGCCGGCATCGCACGTAGCGGAGCTTACAACCGTACGCTTACCCCGTTCGGCTTCCAAACAGAGACCCGTACTTATTGGGAAGTACCGGAAATATATAATGCCATGTCGCCATTCATGTCTGCCGATAAACTACATGGAGCTTTTATTAATCATACATGGTGAGATGGATAACAACTCCGGAACCTTTCCGATCCAATCCGAGCGCCTGTTCAGTGCCCTAAAAGGCCACGGGGCGATCGCACGTTATGTGGTATTGCCCTATGAGAGTCATGGCTACGCCGCCAAAGAGAACATATTACATCTATTGTATGAATGTGACCTATGGCTGGATCGTTACGTCAAGAACGCAAAAAAGTAAGTAGTACTGACTTTGTCAATGAAGTATATATCCTCTGACAGGAAAAGTATATTTCCTCTAACCAGTGAAGTATATCTTCTATGAGGAAGCCAGCCGGCAGCCACCAATTGCCCTAAAACAACGATGCCCATCGTAGAGTTAAGAATGCCCATTGTAAGGAGTTTACGATGGGCATTCTTAACTCCTTACGATGGGCATTCAAAGAAAGCCCTATCTGAGATTCGTTTATTTCAGCAGTGAGCAAGGACAAAAAGATGATCCTTCTCGATATCCTTGAAATAGTTATAAGTACCTACCTTAAGATCCGCGCAAGCCGCCTCATCGCAAACGATGATTCCTTTCGGATGCAACTGCAAGGCGGTAATTGTCCACATTTGGTTCACGGCACCCTCAACAGCTTGTTGCAACGCACGAGCCTTTGTTATGACCATTTACCATGATCAATACCTCCTTAGCGTCAAGAACCGTACCTACACCAACCGTTACAGAAGTCTTTGGAACTTTATTCACGTCATTATCAAAGAAACGGGAGTTAGCGATAATCGTATCCGTAGTTAACGTCTTGATACGAGTACGAGAACTCAAAGATGAACCCGGCTCATTGAACGCAATATGGCCATCAGGACCGATACCACCCAAGAACAGGTCTACGCCACCGACCGCTTTCATGCGAGCCTCATAAGACGCACACTCAGCCTCCAAATCCTCGGCGTTACCATTCAAGATATTTACGTTCTCCGGTTTGATATCGATATGACTGAAGAAATTATTCCACATGAAAGAATGATAGCTTTCCGGATGATCTTTCGGAAGACCGACATATTCATCCATATTGAAAGTGATCACATTCTGGAGCGATACAACTCCCTGCTTGTTCAATTCAATCAAGTTCTTGTACATACCCAGCGGAGAAGATCCGGTAGGCAAGCCCAGTACGAATGGTTTTTCAGCGGTTGGATTCGCGGCTTTTGATCTTCGCTGCTACATAATTGGCAGCCCATTTTTGAGAGTTGCTCGTAATTAGGTTCGATAATTAATCTCATAACGTTATGTTTTTTTTAATTGAAAGTTGTATCAACTTTCTTGTTTATAAATTAGATTTGTCGTTAATTGTTTTCAATTTCCCAGCCATTTCCTTGCCCAAAGCTAAACACTCCTCGTATTTAGTAGCGCTTAAACCTTGCTTCTGCTCAACCGGCGTACCGACAGTCTCCCACTTCATCTTCTCGCCAAAAAGCCGCCAAACGTTTCACGGCGGCTCCAGCCCATGTGAAAGACCCGAAATAACCGAAAATACGATTTTTCACCTCACGCAACTCGATCTTACTCAACACAGCTTCCACCTCCGGGAACAATTGATTGCTATAAGTCGGGCTACCTACGATCACTCCTTTATATTTGAACACATCTTTCAAAATATAAGAAGAAGGGCTTTTGCTAACATTATGCATCACGATATTCTTAATGCCATTATCAGCCAAAGAAGCGGCGATCGCCTCAGCCATCTGCTCCGTGTTACCATACATGCTTCCATAAATAATAACCACGCCTTCCTCACCTTCGTAGCGGCTCATACGGTCATAGATATCGATCGCTTTCGACGCATATTCACGCCAAACAGTCCATGGGTAGAGCAAATCGTCTGGATATCCAAGCCCGAAAGCTTCTGTAATGCCCTTTGTACTGGACTTCCATATTTTCCGACAATGTTGGAGTAATAGCGAATCATCTCTTCCCAATAATGCTCCACGTTCATCTCCGTATCGATCACACCACCATCCAATGTGCCATACGTACCGAACGCATCCGCGGAGAATACGATTTATCCGTAACGTCATAAGTAACCGTCACTTCCGGCCAATGAACCATCGGAGCCATATAAAAAATACAAGCTCATGACGACCCGTATTCCAAGGTATCACCCTCTTTCACCTCAAACAAGCCTTCCTTGATGCCATGATATCCTTCCAGCATTCCGAAAGTCTTATTGTTTCCGACAATCTGTACGTCCGGATATTGCTGACGCAACAAACGGATACTACCCGCATGATCCGGCTCCATATGATTTACCACGAGATAATCCAAAGAACGTCCGTCCAAGGCATCCGCTACTTTTTTCAAGAAAATATCAGAGTAACAAACATCGACCGTATCGATCAATACGGTTTTCTCGTCTACGATCAAGTACGAGTTATAGGAAACGCCGTATGGCAACGGCCACATATTCTCGAAGAGGGCCTTTTGACGGTCATTAACTCCTACATAATAAACTTTATCCGCAATTTCTTTTAACTTGTACATCTTTTTTAATTGATAATTGATAATTAAAAAATGAAAATAACAAAGCGTGTGCTCTCTAATTTTCAATTCTCAATTTTTAATTTTCCATTTCTTAGCGCTCTCCAGACAAACCAGCACCCTGCCAAAACAAACGGGATACTTAGCCATTGCCCCATATTCAACATCATTCCAGCCTCGAAAGGCTCTTGGTCATTTTTCACGAATTCGATGAAGAAACGAGACCCGAATACGCATATCATAAATACGCCGAAGATAAGTCCTTGCTTTTTCCAAGCCTCCTTCTTAAAATATAGCCACATACAGATAGCGAACGTCACCAGATAACAAGCGGCCTCATACAATTGCGTCGGATGGCTCGGAGCTGTAAAAAATAGGCTCCGCCCCCATTCTCCATGCGTGTAAATTATCGATAAAAACGAAATCCCCAAGGCAAATCAGTGGAATGACCGAAATCTCATGATTCATCAGGTTTCCCAGACGAATCATAGCAGCAACCAATCCTGTCGGAACCACCAACTTATCGAAAGCCCATAACATACTTTTTATGGCTTACTCGCTTCAGTAGAAATAAATGGCGATAATTATACCTAACGTACCACCATGGCTAGCCAATCCTCCCTCCCAAATCTTGAAAATCTCAATCGGGTTGGCTAAATAATATTCCGGCGCATAAAACAAACAATGCCCCAAACGGGCACCAATCACCGTACCGAGCATCGTATAAATCAAAAGGGAATCGATCCATGCGGGCGGCAGTCCCTCTTTTTTCCACATCCGCTCTACAATCATATAGCCAATAGCGAAACCGATCGCAAAAGCCAATCCATACCAACGAATCTCCCGGGAACCGATGGTAAAGATAGCGGGATCGGCAGTCCATGTAATAAAGTCAAGCATAATTATTTCAGTTGGCAATTGACAATTGACAGTCGACAATTGCAAAGTCAGGGATTTCCCGAACTGTCAATTGCCAGCTGTCAACCATCAACTTATATTAAACGAGTCTTCTAATTAAGTTCTCTCTCTCGCCGTACAGCATATCGATTATCGGCAATTCGATCATCGTATACGCACCCGGTTGTTGCTTCAAGCTCGCACGGGCGACAGAAACTAAGATCTGAGCAGTCAAGGCAGGGTTATTGATCTTCATATCGAATTCGATCAACTGGTTCTGAGTCTTACCCGATACACCTTTACGAACCAAGTTCACGCCATGTCCCATATCCAACAGGTTATCAACACATTCAACCTGCATTACATGAGTCTCATCATGAGCGAAATAATCATCCGCCTTGATAGCGGCAGACACTTGCTTGAAATCGTATCCGTCTTCCACCTCGATATAAACCATACGACGGTGCACGCCAGTTCCCAAAGGAATCGTCATACTTTAAAGCCGCCTTCACGCCTTCAATAGCTTTCACCGCTACCGTATGCCCATGCTCATACCCGGACCGAAGTTAGTATAAGTAATACCTTTCGGCACCATCGCTTTCTAACAAAGCACGTACCACTGAGTCGCTTCCCGGATCCCAACCGGCAGAAATTACAGCTACCGTATTATGAGCCTTTCGCTACAGCGTCCAAAGAACGACGTAAATCCACGATACCTCCGTGGATATCGAAACTATCTACCGTATTGATACCCATTGCCAGAATCTCTTTCGCATATTCTTCCACGCTACGGGTCGGAGTAGCCAAAACCGCTACGTCAACCTTATCTAACTTGGTGATGCTATCAGTAACTCGTGTATGCCTTCAACTCGTCCGGAATATCATTCGGATTACGACGAATAATACCTGCTACCTCAAAATCCGGGGCAGCTTCAAGGGCCTCTAACACATATTTCCCGATGTTGCCATAACCTACGATGGCGGCTCTAATTTTCTTCATACTCTAGTTTTTACTTTTCAACCAACCGCAAAGTTAGATATAATTTAGAGCTTTAACAATAAGGAATACAGTTTTTATATCATTTTCAGAATGATATAGATCCTCACTCTTTCACGAACGAATCCGGATAGGTAAAGCTGCTGCTCTACACCGGCTTTCGTACGAATCCAAGTCTTGAAGGTGCGAGCTCCCTCGTTCAATTCGATTATACGAGCTCCGTTAGGCAAATGTATGTATTCCGTCGGACCTCCGGTAAAACGACCGTAAGCCAATAGAACATCATGCCAGCAAACCGCATAATCGTCATCATGATCATGGCCGACAAATATACCCATCACGTCCCCGTTCTCCTTAATCGCCGTAAATAAGCCGGAATTCAAGGCCGGAGAGCATGCCTTTTCTCTACGTATGCCATAGAGTTGGGCATTCTCATCGGAAGCCGCTTGATTAAATTCCGGCAACGCGATATGGAAGAAAAAGCTAAAGAAGGAACCGGCTCTCCCCCGTTATTCCGGGTAAACTCCGAGCTTTTCTTACAATACCAATCGATCTGGTCACGCTTAATATAATCGTATCCTTTACCCCCTTGATAGTTGAATAGGTATTCGAATCGATGCAATACAAGACGAAAGCATCCTTCTTTCCGTCGGTGGACCGTACGGTCAAGGCGTAATTACCCACGCCTGAGATTTCGGGAACCCTCATCCGCCGTTAAACTATACGGTAGGCTTTCGGCTACTTTCAGCAACTCTTCTTTTGTCGCCCCTGCTCATTATCATGATTTCCGAAAACAATAGAGAATGGTATTTTACGGTAACGGAGACTGTCTTCAATACATTCCGCATATTTTCCAACGCAGGTTTGCTATAGATAATATCTCCGTAAAAATCACCAAATCCGGTTTCGTCATCCAACACTTGGTTCATACGCTCAAAAGCGATGTCCGAACGAGGGTCTTGCCATTTTACATGCAAGTCCGTAAACTGTACGATCTTAAACTTCTTATCCGATTAAATCTTCAACCCCGGTTTTTGGGCAAATCCAAAGAACTCCGGCGGCCAATAACAAGGCCCCGGCAACATCCACTTTCACACTCATCAAATCTCGTGTTTTTGTAATTAATAATTATTTATTCCTTTCCGAAACAAGCGTCGAACGCATGTGCGGAAGGTTGGAAATCCACTCTTTCACCAATTGCAAGATTCCCGTGCCCCATGTTCCCGATCCATAGCGCTATCTTCCCATTCCACGGAAAGCGGAGCCTTGATAGCCAATTGAATTCAAAGCACGGATAATCTCCTCAAAATTAATCTTTCCTCGTCCTAAGCTACGGAAATTCCAATATCGACGGGGATCGCCGAAAGTAACATGACCGCCGAATATACCCACCTGCTTAGGGGTATCACTCCAATATACGTCCTTCATATGCACCTGGAAGATACGCTCCGGAAACTGATAGATGAAATCCACATAGTCCACCCCTTGATATCCTAGATGACTCGGATCATAGTTAAAACCGAAAGCAGGATGGTTATTTACCGCCTCCAATGCCCTGCGTGCTGAAAAAGTATCGAACGCGATCTCTGTAGGATGTACCTCCAACGCAAAACGTACACCCAGTTTCTGAAACTCATCCAAGATGGGCGTAAAGCGACGGGCGAAATCATCATATCCCTTTGTATCATAGCGTCCGTTACCGGAGGGAAAGAATACAAATAATGCCAAATAGAACTACCCGTAAAACCTACAACCGTATCGCCTCCCCAGCATCTTTTGCCGCATGGGCGGTCCGGATCATCTCCTCGGTAGCCCGTTGGTGAACCCCTTCCGGATCACCATCTCCCCAAATGTAATCCGGCAAGATTGCCTTTATGACGCTCATCGATATTATCGCAAACAGCTTGTCCAACCAGATGGGTAGAGATCGCATAAAGCCGTAAGTCATATTTCTTTAACAGATCCTTGATTCCTTGATAATAAGCTGTATCCGTACGTCGGACATCCACATGATCAGGAAGTCCCAATTCCACACCGTCGTATCCGAATTCTTTCGCTTTTTGACAAACTGTTTCTAGTGATAAATCTCCCCACTGAGGGTATATAATGTTACAGGACGCCATATATAGTATTATTTTTAGTCGATTATTTTTATCCATTTATTCTCTGTCGATCCGGTAGCTACAATCGTCTCGATAAACCGCATGCCACGGACACCGTCTTCGGCGGAAGGGAAATCCAAGGTCTCAGGAGCCGGTTCCTCACCAGCCAGAATCGATCGCAAAGCCAAGGCGAAATTCCGATACAAATTAGCGAATGCCTCTATATAGCCTTCCGGATGCCCGCCCGGCGTACGGGAATTATGAGCGGCGATACCCGACATATATCCATTGAAGTACGGATGATCTCCGCCGGACGATCCGGCCAACGCATAACCATCGTATTCGGTTCTTCTTGACGCCATTCCAACCCACCTTTCTCTCCATACACACGAATATTCAAGCCATTCTCTACACCTACGGCGATCTGACTAGCGGTCAGCACCCCTTTCGCGCCTCCCTCATAACGGATCAATGCCGCCCCATCATCATCCAAAAGACGATCCGGCACGAAGGTATTCAATTCACCGCATAATTCCACGGCCTTCAGCCCTGTTATATATTCCGCCAGATTAAACGCATGAGTCCCGATATCCCCCATGCAACCGGCCTTACCCGACCGATTGGGATCCACCCGCCAAGCCGCTTGCTTATTAACATCAGCGCAGTCATTATATAGCCAGCCTTGAGGATATTCCACATAAATACGGCGTATCTTACCTAAATCGCCCCTGCGTACCCTTTCCCTAGCCTCCTTCACCATCGGGTAAGCGGTATAGGTATGAGTCAGCATAAACAATTTTCCGGTTTCCTTCACTTTGTCTCGTAATTGCTTCGCCTCATCCAAGGTATATGTCATCGGTTTATCCAGTACGACATGGAAACCATGTTCCAACGCCATCATGGCCGGACCGAAATGCACATGATTCGGGGTAACAATAGACACAAAAATCCATCCGTTCGCCTTCAGGCAGGGCGGCCTCTTTCTCTATCATTTCCTGATAAGATGCGTAAATACGATTATCCGGTAAAAATAAAGATTGTCCGGTAGCCAATGAATTCTCCGGGCGAGAACTGAAGCATCCACAGACCAACTCGATCTGTCCGTCTAAATTAGCGGCGATACGATGAACGGCCCCCCGATAAACGAGGCCTTGTCCTCCACCGACCATTCCCATTCTGATTTTTCGTTTCATGGTATTATTCCGTTTTATTAAACTAAGGTAATTACATTGTTGATTCACAAAGCTATGAAAAATAACCCTGCGTACGCCAATTTAACAGCTTAATATTTTTTAATTCACAAAAATATATATCGTTCCTTTGCGTCAAACATTTACCAAAAATATCAACTATGAAGAAAAATGAATTAGTGGCTATCGCCTGTCTGCTTTGTTTTTGTTGTTGTAATGGAACGGAAAAGGAAGTACCTAACCCCGACCTACAAGAGGAATTATCCCCCATACAGTTTACGATCGATTTACAAAAAGGAAGTATTACCCTTCCCCGTAACCAAGAGTATTCCCGAGCTGAATATCCCTGAGCTGAGCCTATTCCCCAAAATCCCGATGCCGAGGAAGATCCTTCTACCACCGGATATCGATCCGGATAATTTATACAACCGGATCGATTATATCGTATACCAAAGCGGAAAACCGGACATTCTGGTAAAACATAAGCAATTCACGCCTCAAGATCCGGATTTCACGATCATTTATGATTCACTGCCCTCCGGCAACTATCATATTTGTTTCCTAGCCCACTCAGACAAGAATATCTCCGTGTCCGGACAAACCGCACTATTCAGTAAAGTATCAGATACGTTTCATCTTTTTTCTCACCCAAGAAGTACAAGCGGGAGAAAGAATCATTAAAGATATCACCTTACAAAGAATCGTCGGCAAAAATAGAGTTCATATCCGCCGATGCCGTACCTAAAGCCCTAAAAAGCTTCACGATAAATGTCTCCAATTATCAAAACAAGATTGACTTAACCACCGGGAATGGCATTTCTCAAAACACGCCTTATACACAAACCGACACTTTTAACGACTCTGATATCGGGAAAACAAATTTCTCCCATTCCTTCTTCACGTTTATCCCGGCTCCGGAATTCATGCTCAAAGCACACCTCTCGGCCAAAAATCAGATAAATGAAGTAACCCGGGAAAGAGAGGTTAATGACATCCTGCCTCTCAAAAATCACATTATTCGTTATACTGGGATTCTCTACACCCCGAAGGAATCAGACGATACCTTCACCCTTGATATATTAAACGGTGGCAAATGGGATAGCCCCATCGACAAAGATCTAAAAGATTAATACAAAGCCGGTGTACCAAATTTGACACACCGGCTACCTTTTTCCTAACCTTCACACTTATTTTACGTCTTCTATCTTGAAGAGAGCGTTAAATCCCGTCAAACTAAAGGTCTCACGAACCACATTCCGCATACCGATCAAACGTAAAGACCCTTTCTTGGCAGTCGTCATTTTTGTAATATTAAAAACAATCGGAGGCCCGCACTACTCACATATTCCAAATCAGAACAATCGACACATACTTTTACTCCCGGATTCTCCCATACCGGCAAAACCTTTTCCTCGCATTCGCGAGCCGTATTCGTATCCAATCTTCCTTTGATCTTAATTACAGTCTCTTCACCTTTTTGGTCAATAACTACTTCCATATCTTTATATTTTATTCGGTTATTTTTTTCTTCATGATAAAGACATTCCGCTCATCTACTCTCTGATAAGAGACCTCATCCATAATCTTCTTGATCAAGAAAATACCCAACCCTCCGATTGGACGGTCTTCGGCAGATAAAAGTAATATCAGGGTCTTTTTCTCAAAGTCGGATCGAAAGCAATCCCATGATCTATCAAAGTCACGATCAATTCCCCACCTTCCCTGACCAACGAAATGTCTACGGCATCCTCAACATCTCCCTTATACGCATAAAAAATTATATTTGAGACAGCTTCTTCCATCACCAGATTCAGGCTCATCATGAAAGCGGTGCTTAATCCCCAATTCTTTCTCCAGCTTCCTCCAAGAACTGATTCATCATGGAAAGCTCATGAATATCGTTCTTAATGCGTAATGTTTTTTGCATATATCTGAAAATTTTGCGCTAAAGATATAAAAAAAAGAAATATCCTTTCCTTAAATTTGTATCTTTACCTTCGAATAGTATTTAATAGTATTTAAAGGTATAGAGTTATGGCTAAAAAGATATTTAATAAACATATTCTTATTGATCGCCGTCTTATGCGGGTTCAGTAGTTGCGAGGAGGATCCGTATTATGATCCGTATGAGGAAATCACCTATGATTTTATGTAATTATGTATGGACTGATTGGTTTGTCGTAGACGGTTTAGATTGTGAGCAGACAACTTACATTTAATCCGGATGGGAAAAGGATGGGATACAAAATTTATCATTACCCAAGCGGACATAGATCGAGAGGAAATTCCATTCTACTGGGACTGGGACAATTACTATACCGATATACTTTATATGGACTATGAAGACGGCCAGACGGTCTTGAAGGACATATGGATAAGCGGCCGAACTTTTGAATGTCAATACAATGGCGAATGGGTGACGTTTAAAGCCTATTAAATGATACTCACCTCTGTTGCGATCATATTAAGGGGTATTATCCAATCGCTTGGTAATGTTTTCCAAAAAGCAATTAACAATCGGTATAACCACCCTTTATTAATCAACTTCTTGACATTCTACTATTGAGCGTATTCTGTATCATCCCGGCGATCCAAGTTCGCTGGCTTGAGTTGCCTTTCGAATTCTGGAAATATTGTATTCTAGCCGGAATCGTGGGAGCTACCGGGAATGGATTCTTAGTAAAAAAAGCTTTACAATGCGGGGATCTATCGGTACTGGGCCCCATCAATTCCTACAAATCCGTAGTAGGTATTATTGTCGGTATCTTCTTATTAGGGGAGATCCCGAACCTATGGGGTATCGCAGGAATGTCACTGATCGTATATGGGAGCTATTATGTTTTGGATACGATGGATGAGCATTTTTTTTCCTTGGCTCTTTTAAAACGGAAAGAGATTCAATACCGGATATGGTCTATGGTCCTACAGCTATCGAGGCGGTCTTTATCAAGAAAAATCATCTTATATTCATCCACCACCATCTCGTTCATTGTTTGGTGTTGGTTTGGCGCGATTTTCTCTTTCGCTCTTTTATTTGCTTTCAAGGTCCATCTTGTCAAAGAATTCAAGCGAATCAAAATACGGGATCTTTCCTCCTACTTTTTATTTGGTCCCTTTTGTATCGGCACCATGCAATACACCACCAATTACGTATTCGATCATATGGAGGTAGGTTATGCGTTAGCCTTGTTCCAACTTTCCACGATCGTAAGTATCTTCTTAGATACCGTATATTCAAAGAGGAAAATATAACGAAGAAATTGATTGGCTCCGTTATCATGGTAGCGGGATCGGTCATGATCATCTTATTAAAATAATACATTGAGCTTATTTACAGATCAACCGTTCTATCTTATCCTTAAGCGAAAATAGATTCTGTTTGAATGGTTCCCCACACTATCTCATCCCGAATCTGATAATACCCATGCACTAACACATGGCGCATGCCTATGACCTCATTCCATGCGATCTCTTGATGTTCCTCCCGAAATTCCTTTGTAATCAAATAAGCCGCCTCCCCTATAATCTCCAAATTCTTGATGACCGCAAAAACGCAATATCTTGTTCCTGGAATACTCCTCAAAAGTCACATCTGTCGTGAACTCAATGACATTTTTATCGCCTCCAGCATATGCCGTAGACGTGTATTGTCTTTAGGCTTCTCTCTCATATACCAATATTTTATCCCGATCTACAGAAGAAACGGCAAAATCCTTCAATTGTCCTTCCTCCACCAAATCAACCTTACGATGCAACAATTGGCTTGAGCTTCCACCATACCCGCATACTTGAATAATGTAATACGAGCGTGGGAGTCAAAACGAACCAGAATATCGAATATCGCTATCCTTCGTCTCCTCTCCACGTGAACAGGAACCAAACACCCATGCTTTCTCTATTGGTTGCAAAGAGAAAAAGCCTCTTAGCTTATTAATTATCTGTTGTTTCATCTTTTAGTGATTACCTTGCGCAAATATAAACAATATTCTCACCACAAGAAACAACCTGCAGTAAGAAAACGCTTATTTTATTTACTCTCTCTTTATACAAGAGACAAAAACGTTTAACAATAAGAGATCAACTTACTTGTTTTGACCAAGTTTGATAAAAAAGAGAGGAAATAAAAGTAGTCTCGCCGGGAATCGAACCCGGATCTAAAGTTTAGGAAACTTCTATTCTATCCGTTGAACTACAAGACCAACTCTTTTGAGATTGCAAAAGTATAATCTTTTCCTCAAATAGGCAACCGTTATCGGATGTTTTTCCCGCCTATCCGGAAGCTTCTCATTATTTCCGAAAAAACATGTACGTGTTTCCGGAAAAACATGTACGTCTTTTTCAAAAAACACGTACGTGTTTTCAAGAGCTAATATAACATCAAATAGATCAATCAAATAAGCTTTGCATCACCGATAACGATTTGATTTCCGGAAAATCCGGGAGATGTAGACGGTAATACTCAAGAATACGATGAATAATACGGACCCCGCTCTTGCCGGAAAAACCATAAAGCGACATATTCTCAAAACTGATACGCAGCAAACGGGAAAAGAAAGCGCTCTCCACCTTATTTAAATAATGCCGATGCATCGGGATATGATCCGTAAACACCCCATTCAACATATCGAAATAATATCCCACCTATGGATTCCATATTCGGGAAAATACCGAGATGGTGGAGAAGACCTAACAAGAAAAACCATATGAAAATTAGCGATACTTATCCGCATACTCCAATAGATGTATGGGACTCGTATAAATAATCAAATAAACGGGGATCCGACTCCCGTATCTTTCACGACCCTAAAAGAACCTCCGAGAGAAAAGCGCCAAATACATTTCTTAACCGGATCACAACAAACATCATTCAGCGGAAAACAAATGCGGGTCTCCTTAATCCGGTGCAAGTCCCGCTTATTCAAGCTGCTCCACCTCCATTTCCAGAACGGACAAAGGTATAAAAACAAAGCCTTCGATACCGTTGCTTTTTCTTCCCACGGCTACGACTAACCAGATACGAGGCCCGGCCAAACGCCTCCGTATACATATATATAATAGAATATTTATCATTGTAAGGGATCGTATGCAAGACAATCCCCTCGTTTTTATTATTAACATAAATTCGTATCTTTGCGACGATGATTAAGAACAAAGATACTCAAATTAACGTTATACATATAATTAAAGTATAGAATTATGTTGGACTTAACGACCCCTTCTTTATTATTTTCCGCCATATCATTGATATTGCTGGCTATACGAATCAAGCCCTTTCATACGCCAGCGTAGTGCGTGCCTTGAAAGAAAAGCATCAGCAAACCCATGACCCCAAGCGATATCGCCCAGATAGCGAACCTGCGGAAAAAGGCTCTATCTGACCCGTTCCATGCAAATATTAGGAATACCAGTTTGCTGCTCTGCGTGATCGCTATGTTCTTCATTTATGTATCGTGGCAGATTTTCGCCGCATGGATATTTGGCATAGCCTTATTGCTATTAGCGGCGTCGTTATGTGTATGTATCTGGGAAATAAATATTTCCGTTAAAGCCTTGGAAATTCATCTGGAAGATATAAGTTCTAAAGAGAAGTTAAAACAGTGAATAGTATTAAATTTTCCTTCGAAATGTTTTGCCAGTTCGGAGAGATCGTCTATCTTTGCACTCGCAATCGGGAAATCACTTTCTTAGAACGCTATAAGTGAGAGCTTTGACATTTTGGCCCATTCGTCTATCGGCTAGGACGCAAGATTTTCATTCTTGAAAGAGGGGTTCGATTCCCCTATGGGCTACAATAAACAGGATTAAAAAAACAATAAAGAGAAGATCTAGAAATGGCAAATCATAAGTCATCAATCAAGAGAATCAGACAGACAAACGCAAGACGTTTGCGTAACAGATATTACGCAAAGACAGCTAGAAACGCTATGAAAGTTTTGCGCGCTTACTGAAGACAAGAATGAGGCACAAGCTTTGTTCCCTAAGGTATGCTCTATGTTGGATAAGCTTGCAAAAAAAGAACGTTATCCACAAGAACAAGGCCGGTAATCTGAAATCTAAGTTGGCTAAGCACGTTAATGCGCTAGCATAAGCAGAAGGTAATTACTTTTACAAGTATAAAGCCGGACTCTCAATAAGCCCGGCTTTTTAAACCCCACGGCCCATTCGTCTATCGGCTAGGACGCAAGATTTTCATTCTTGAAAGAGGGGTTCGATTCCCCTATGGGCTACCAACCAAAAAGGAGAGAGATAAGTTCATGGCTTATCTCTCTCGCTTTATTATACCCGTCCTTTTTTCGCTATTTTCACATCCCCCACTTCGCTATCTCGATAAAAATCACTACATTTGTTAGATTTTTTTGAGGACATAGATAATTACAGATTTTAAAGAAAGATAAACTCATGAGTGAAGAAATTAAGAATACTTCACAGAGCACCTGCTACCTCTGAAGCTAAGTTCAGAGGCAGTATTTTATAGCAATGTTCCTCAAATCACTTAGTGGCGAGGCTCAGACAACCCATAGACGAAGCCAGTCAGATATTGCACATTTTTGTTACCGATGAGAAAGAAAGGTAACTGAGTAGTAATCGCCGAAGTTCGACAAGTATCCGGTGAGCATGGTGTGGGTGTATCTGCCTCACTTAAGTACATGGTGAGTTCTCTTTGGTGGAAAGCCGCTGCATAATGACGGCCAGGTTATCGATAAAACAGGTACCACGGATTCTTCAAGCCGGACTTAAGTATGATATCTTTACAAGCGTTCTTTTGAACGCTGGTACGCCGTCTGGACAGATAAGCTGAGTTCTGGAAAGAAGACGGTTCATTCAAGTCCAGGACATTATTCCATTCGGATGAGGTTGAAAGAGTTTGTCCGTATCGACCGTTCTAAAGAGAAACTGATTCAGACGTAATCCATATCGTTACCGAGAAGCAGGGTATCCCTTAAGTCGAGGTGGCCGTTAATATAATATCTTACAATGGCGTATTCTCTTACGTAAATGATATTAACTTTTTGATAAGAAGATTGGTACACATAGCCGGTTTCCATAGAGCCTGACCGTACGTTGAAAAAAAAAGTACGCCAGTATTGGAGAAAGCCAAGGTGGAGATTCAAGGGGATGACTTCCGTGAAGGTTTGACCGCCGTTATCTCTATCAAGGTAGCCGAACCTCAGTTCGAGGGACAGACAAAGACGAAGCTGGGTAATAGCGAGGTTACCGGTGCAGTGGATATGGCGATCGGTGAGGCGTTAGGCTATTATTTGAAGAACATCCGAAAAGAGGCGAAAATAATCGTCGACAAGGTGATCTTGGCCGCTCAAGCCCGTCATGCCGCTCGCTCGTAAGGCTCGCGGCCATGGTACAACGCAAATCTCCGCGACAGGAGGTGGGCTTCCCCTGGTAAATTGGCGGACTGTTCCTCTAAAGACGCAGCGATCTGCGAATTGTTCCTTGTCGAAGAGACTCCGCAGGTGGTACGGCTAACAAGGACGCGACTCGTAACTTCCGATCCTACCATTGCGCGGTAAGATCTTTGAACGTGGAGAAAGCGATGGATCATAAGATCTTCGAAAGCGAGGAAATCCAGAACATCTATCGTGCGATGGGCGTAACCGTCGGTACGGAGGATGACCCGAAGGCGTTGAACATGGAGAAGCTGCGTTACCACAAGGTGATTATCATGACCGATGCCGATGGGACGGTAGCCACATCGCCACATTGATCTTGACCTCTTCTTCTTCCGCCGTATGCGTTCCTTGATCGAGAACGGATATGTTTATCTGGCGACTCCTCCCCTCTATTTGTGTAAGAAAGGTAAGGTTGAGAATATTGCTGGACGAGCAACAACGTCAGCAGTTCATCTTAAAATATGGAGGAGGCAACGAGAACTCGATCCATACACAACGATACAAAGGTTTGGGAGAAATGAACGACCATCAATTGTGGGATACGACCATGAACCCGGAAAACCGTACGTTAAAGCAGATCACGATCGACAACGCAGCCGAGGCTGACCAAATCTTCGCCATGATGGTGAAGACGTAGGCCCCTCGCCGCGAAGTTTATCGAGGAAAAACGCTACATATGCCAACATAGATGCTTCATGAAAGTCCGTCCCCTCTAGAGGCCCCTATACAAAAGAAGTTGATAATATATACCGGCTAAAGAAAGCCTTCAACCTCCCCGAATAGAATATCCGCTAACCGGAGAGACGGACTTTCCTGTATAGCGGAGACCTACGTGCAAGCCGTGCTGGATGCGGGGGAGCCCCGGTACTTATCCCGGTGATCACGGATCTGAAAAAGCATTGACCGTACTGGTTTCCGAACTAGACGGATTGGTTATGAGCGGGGGTGGAGACATCAATCCGCTCTATTTGCATGAGGAGCCTATCCCGCAATTGCAAGACGTAGATACGTTACGCGACGAATACGATTTGATCTTGCTTCGCTTGGCCGCTAACCGACAAATTCCGATCATGGGTATTTGCCGGGGGCATCAGATCATGAATGTAGCGTTCGAGGAAGTGTGTCTATCAAGACATCCATTCACAAGCCAATCATACTCTATTGAAACACAGCCAGACATTGGCTCGGGAATATCCGTCGCATACGGTAACTCTCGAACCGGGAACGAACCGGCTACGCGCTATTTTCAATGGAGAAGAACAAATCCTTGTCAACTCTTTCCACCATCAAGCGGGTAAAAGAGGTCGCCCCCGGATTTACGGCGACAGCGACCGCCCCGGATGGAATCAATGAGGCGATGGAACATACGGAGAAAACGATATTCGGCGTACAATGGCATCCGGAGGCCATGGCTCCGCAAGGGGATGAGGCCATGAAAGCCCTATTCGCTTACCATATCGAGAATGCCCGCCGTTTCGCGAAAGCCAAAGCGATCCATCAACGGATCGTGACGATCGATTCCCCATACAGATACCCCGATGATCTTTCCCGGTGAATTTAATATCGGGGGAGAAAGAAGGAGGGAAAGTGAATCTTCCTTTTATGGAAGAAGGGGCGTATCGACGCAACCTTTATGGTCGCCTATATCCCGCAAGGTAAACGAGATGAGGCATCCTTACAGGCAGCGACAGCGTATGCGATAGAACGGCTGAATCAAGTAAACGCCAGCAGCAAACCTTACATCCGGACCGGATGGCTATAGCGACTACCCCCCAAGAGATCCGAACAATCAAAGCGCAAGGGAAAAAGCGATCTGCCTCGGTATCGAGAACGGGTACGCTTTTTAGGGAAGCAGATCGAGAACCTACGGATGTTCAAGGAGATGGGAGTTTCTTATATCACCTTATGCCATAATGGGGATAACGATATTTGTGATTCCGCTAGAGGAAAACAGGAATGGAAAGGACTAGACCAAGTCCTTTCGGTAAGGAAGTGGTAAAAGAGATGAACCGATTAGGAATCATGGTTGATATCTCGCATGCGGCGGAAAGTACCTTTTATCAGGTAATGGAAGTGAGCGAGACGCCAATCATAGCCTCCCACTCTTCCGCACGTGCGCTTTGCGATCATCCTCGTAACTTAACAGATGATCAGCTGAAAGCACTGGCTGCTCAAGGGGGTGTCGCCCAAATCTGCCTATACAAAGGATTCATCAATAAGGAAGAGGACAAAGCTTCTTTAAGCGACGCTATCCGCCATATCAATCATATCGTGGATTTAATCGGTATCGATCATATAGAATCGGCTCGGATTTTGACGGAGACGGGGAACTGATCGGTTGCTCGGCTACCAACGAGTTGATTAACATTACCGTCCGACTTTTTAGAAGAAGGATATACGGAAGAAGATATACGGAAAATATGGGGTAGAAACTTGCTAAGGGTTATGACCGCTATACAAGATTTCCCAAACAAATAGCAAACGAAAACAACTACATATTATGAAAAAAAGATCTTATACACAGCAATATGCGCCTGTAGTATCTTATGTGGGAGCACAGGCACAGACACCCGGATCGGAGGTACCCAACTTAAAAAAAGCTATATGAGTTGACAGACTCTTGCGATGTAAACGTGCGGGCACGATTCTCCCCATTGATCGGGATTTCCGCTAGTATCTCCAATGGTGCTTCCCCGGGTGGGGGCCACCTATATCCAATCCATCGTAAAGGCAGGGGGAACTCCGGTTATCATCCCGGCTGTTACTGACGGTAAGGTACTCAGGAATATCGTAATCGAATTTAGACGGGCTAGTTCTTTATAGGAGGAGCGGATGTAAACCCTCTATGGTATGAGGAGGAGCCTCGGGAAAAGCTGGAGGAAGTCGATCCGGTACGCGATTTGTATGAGTTGAAACTAATCAAGATGGCTACCGACCAAAATATTCCCGTCTTTAGGCATATGCCGGGGATTGCAACTGTTGAATGTAGCGTTTGGCGGTACGCTTTACCAAGACATCCCCTCACAACGTGGCGATCATTCTGTCAAGCATAGGCAAGATTTACCCAGTTCGTATGGCTCACACCGTGTCTTTGTTGACGCAAACTCACAGCTAGCCACTATTCTAGGGAAAGATACCTAGCCGTAAACTCTTCATCATCAAGCGATCAAGGAGTTGGCGCCTATTCAAGGCTACCGCTTATGCGCCCGGGACAGTATTATCGAGGCTATCGACGCTATCCGAACCGATCCATCATGGGGAGTTCAATGGCATCCAGAAGCATTGACTTACGGAGGCGACACTACGATGTTAAAGATATTCCACCATCTTCGATAGGAAAGGCCGAGACTTTCCACCAAGCCAAAGAGATGCACAAGCTTATTTTTTCCGTAGATACACATACCGATACTCCTTTCTGGTTTAAACGTGCCGGATTCAGCATCGCCGACCGGGAACGTAACCGGGTAAACATCCCTAAGATGCAAGAAGGGAAACTAGACGGGTGTTCCTTGCGGCCTTCATCGGACAAGGTAAACGTGATGAGGCCTCTTTACAAGAAGCCGTACAAAAAGTAACAGGCTTGATCGAAGGTATTCGCAAAGCAAGCTGAATTGAATAAGGATTTATGTGGCATCGCCGTTACTGAACCAAGACTTCATCCGCTTGAAGAATGAAGGGAAAAAAAGCGTTCTTTATCGGTATAGAGAATGGATACGGCATTGGTAAGGATCTGGCATGAATATCGCTAAGTTCAAGGCGATGGGTGTCAATTATATCACGCTCTGCCACTCCTACGATAACGATATTTGCAGTGACTCATCCACCCATACCAAGAAAGAATGGGACGGTTTAAGTCCGTTTGGCGAAGAGGTCGTGAAAGAGATGAATCGCCAAGGTATCATGGTGGATATGTCTCATGCCTCTGAGAAGGCATTTTGGGATGTTATCAAATTGTCAAAGGCCCCGATCATCTGCTCGCATTCCTCATCCATGGCGATGTGCAAGCACGACCGTAACCCGACCGACGAACAACTAAAGGCCCTTGCCCAAAATGGAGGCGTAGCGCAAGTTTGCTTGCTCGACCGCTATATCAATGAGATTATAAAAAACGCGAGCCTTACCGACGCGATCGAACATATCGATCATATGGTGAAAGTCGCCGGTATCGATCATGTAGGTATCGGCTCTGATTTTGATGGCGGTGGCGGAATTATCGGTTGCGAAAGTGACAACGATTTCATACAGATCACTGTTAAATTAATAGAGAAAGGATATACAGAGGAAGATATCGCCAAGATATGGGGTGGAAACTTGATGCGTGTATTAGACGAGGTTCAAGCGACTGCCTCCGTAAAAACATTATAAACAAAACAGATTTATGATCAGATTATTTTTTTGCGTTATTGAGTTTTGCTCTTTTTATCATGTGGAGCCAAAGGAACCAAAGAGACAGGTAATATGCCGGAGATCAAAAAACAACCGATCGCCTCAGCTGTTCCCGATTTCAACGCAGACAGCGCTTACGCCTATGTAGCGAACCAAGTCGCTTTTTGGGTCCCCGTGTACCTAACACGGCGGCTCATAAAGCATGCGGGGATTACTTAGCATCTGAATTGAAGCGCTTTTGGCGCCAAAGTCTACCAACAGGAAGCGATACTGACCGCCTACGACGGAACGAAGCTGGAAGCGAGAAACATCATAGGCTCGTTTGATCCGGAGAATAGTAAACGTATTTTACTATTCGCGCATTGGGACAGCCGTCCCTATTCGACCACGATCCCGATCCTTCCAAGCACCGAACTCCATTGGACGGGGCGGACGATGGCGGTAGTGGTGTAGGTGCCTTTATTGGAAATCGCCCGCCAAATCGGACAAAAAGTCCCGGGTATCGGTATCGATATTATTTTCTTCGATGCGGAGGATTATGGTACGCCGGAATTCGTAACCGATTATACACCGGATAGCTGGTGCCTAGGTACCCAGTTCTGGGCAAAAAAATCCGCATGTCCCCAATTATACGGCGGAATACGGAATCTTATTGGATATGGTGGGCGGCAAGAACGCCACGTTTTTCAAGGAGCAACAATCCTACGTGCGGCAGCCCCGATCGTCGAGATGGTATGGGCGCGGCCCGCGATCTGGGATATGGCAAATATTTCATTAACGCCGCAGGTGGAGCCATCACAGACGATCACCAATATGTGATTAGCGGACGTAATATCCCGAGTATCGACATCATTAACTACGACCCTGAGTCTAAAACAGGTTTCGCCAGTTATTGGCATACTCAAAAAATAATATGGAGAATATAGACCGTGAGACTCTAAAAGCTGCCGGTCAAACCGTACTGAAGTAATATACAATCGATAAAATACTGATAAAATGACAATCAATGAACTTCAAGACAATGTAATCGAAAGAATTCTCAGTTTCGACGATTGGATGGACAAATATGCGTTATTAATAGATCTGGGAAATTCACTTCCCCGCTTTGATGAGAAATATAAACGGAAAGTAACTTGATCGAGGGGTTGCCAAAGCCGGGTTTGGTTCCAAGCCCGGGATTATGTGGATGGAAAGATTATTTTCCAAGGAGAAAGCGACGCCGTGATCGTAAAATCGTATCCCTTTTGATCAAATATCCTATCCGGCCATACCCCGCAGGAGATACTGGATGCCGATCTTTACTTTATCGACAAGGTAGATTAAAAGAGCATTTATCCCCTACTCGTTCCAACGGGTTGGTAGCGATGGTGAAGCAAATGCGTCTATACGCGATGGCTTACCGAGCAAAGGAACAACAATAAAAACAGGTATTTTCACACGTATATAGGCACGAGCCGATACGTATATACGTGTAAGGCCCTACACCGATATAGGCATAGACCTCATACGTATATACGCATAAGGTTATGCCTATATGCACGTAAAAAACCGAGTGTAAGCTGCTCCGGTAAGAGCGTAAAAGTCTTGCGATGATAGGGCGTGATCCCACAGGTACGAATCGCTTCCCTGTGGACCTTGGTAGGATAACCTTTATTGTCCAGCCAATGATAAGCGGGGTATTCCAAGGCCAATTCATTCATATAATCATCCCGATAGGTTTTAGCCAATATAGAGGCGGCGGCGATACTTAGGTATTTGCCGTCGCCTTTCGTATGCGGTATCGGGATAAGGGGTAAAACGGTTTCCATCGATCAATAAATGTTCCGGCCGTACTTTCAATTGCTCGATCGCACGATGCATAGCCAAGAAAGAAGCCTTTAAGATATTAATCTTATCGATCTCTTCCGGACTGACGATGCCTACCGCCCAAGAAACGATCGCCTCACGTTCGATGACAGGACGAAGCTTATACCGTTTCTTCTCGCTTAATTGCTTTGCTATCGTTTAAATCCTCATTCTTAAAATCTTCCGGAAGAATCACGGCGGCGGCGAATACCGCACCCGCCAAGCAGCCTCTTCCGCCTCATCACAACCGGCCTTCTATACGCCCGGTTTCCATATAAGGGTAATAACATATCCCAGTTTATTATTTATCGTATAGCTTACATTATTTTTTGCTCCTTCACAATCAAGGGCGAAGCACGAACCAAGCGAATGCCGTAGCGGCGATCACCCCGCAAGTATTCGCCAAGAAATCAAACCAATCCCCACCCCGGTACGTCGTACAATATTCTTGCTAATATCTCAATAATCCCACTCATAACGATCGGGCATAAAACCGCCCCGATCCAAGCATGCCATAATACCGTCTCATACTTCCGGTGATTCCGCAAGAACTCCAGCCATAGCATACCCGACATCCCCCCATACATACAGAAATGAACCACCTTGTCCACACCCGGGAATAAAGGGATATCATCCATCTTCGGCGGCTTAAAGAACGACAAGTAAATAACGATCAATATAATCGCCAGTGAAAACGGATATTTCTTAATATAATACATCATACTCAAAACATCTTCCGAACTCGTTCCACACCTGCGATGAACGTATCGATCTCCTCTTTCGTATTATAAAAAGAAAAAGACGCCCGCACCGTACCTTCGATCCCTAAGGGATGCATCAAAGGCTGGGCACAATGATGCACTGTACGAACCGTATTCCCAAACGATCCAGCAACATCCCCCATATCGTAATGATGGATATTACCCACCAAAAAGCACCGCTCGCTATGATCCGCTTGTCCAAAATACGCATCCCTTCGATCGTATTTAATCCAGCGAGTCGCATACCGCACCAAAAAGCTCATCCTCATAAGCAGCTATATTCTCTATACCGATCCGGTCTACCATACCCGAAAAGGCTTCCGCCAACGCCGTGCTACCAATATAATCCGGTCCCGCCTCAAACTTAAAAGGAAGCTCATTAAAAGTTGTCTTCTCGAACGAGACCGTAGCGATCATCTCGCCTCCTCCCTGATACGGAGGAAGTTTATCCAACCACTCCTCTTTGCCATACAAGACCCCGATACCCGTCGGTTAAGTAAAATCTTATGACCAAGAAAACATAGAACTCCGCATCCGAAGTCCTGCACATCCACCTTCATATGCGGAACGGCGAGCCCCGTCTACCAACACCGGCACGCCTTGTTCATGAGCGTCTCGATCATCGCCTTTACCGGTTTACCGTACCCAAGACGTTAGACACATGAGTCACGGAAACCAGACGAGTCTTATCCAGAATAATTTTACGATACTCATCCAGATTCAACTCCCTTTCTCATTCATCGGGATCACCTTCAACGTAATACCTTTCCGGGCCGCTTGTATCTGCCAAGGAACGATTATTGGAATGATGCTCCATCACGGACACGATCACCTCATCCCCTGCCGACATACATTCATCCGTAAAGCTGGAAGCGATCCAGATTGATGGTTCCGTAGTTCCCCGGGTAAAAATAATCTCATTCGAGGAACGGGCATTCAAAAATGCTGTACCGTTTGCGAGCCTCCTCATGCGCCTCTGTCGCCGCTTGGCTCAAAAGAAATGTACGCCTCGGTGGATATTGGCGTTTACGTTATAATATCCATTCTCTATCTTTTCTACCACTTGACGAGGTTTCTGGGTAGTAGCGCCATTATCAAAATATATCAGCGGTTTATCGTATATCTTATGATCCAAGATCGGAAAGTCTTTTCGGATCGCTTGAACGTCTAACATAGTCTTACTTCTTTTTGTCTTAAAATTACGAGGCAAGATACAAAAAAAGAAGGCTTTCTCGCTGAAAGAAAGCCTTTTTTTATCATTACCTAACAGATATTACGCCTACACTTTATCCTCTACTCGCACGCCTACTTTTCTCTTCAAAGTCAAAGTACGGAGATCTGTGGGCGTTGTCCATTAAGGATACTAGTTCTTTTACTTATCGGGATACTTCTCCGCTAGATTCGTATCCTCATGTATATCATTACTTAAATCATACAGTTCCAATATAGTTTCACCCACGATCGGTTGCCGGATTAGTTTCCATTTACCGGAGCGCAATGCTTCCCGGCCATTCAACTCGTGAAATTCCCAATATAAATAATTATGGGCCTGTTGATTTTTCTTCTTTTTGATAACAAGGTTGGTAAGAAAGAGATTCCATCCGTCTGCTCGGGCAAAACCGTACCTGTAAGCTCTGCCAACGTAGGCATGACATCCCAGAATGCGCTTATATGATCCGATTGAGCTCCGGCCTTGATCGTACCCGGGCACCATGCCACCATAGGTATGCCACGGATACCTCCCTTCATATACATCCCGTTTGATCCCCTGAAAGGTCCGTAGCTCTTGAAAAAGTCCGGATCCAGCTCCACCCTCATGATGCGGGCCGTTATCGCTGGTAAAAATCACGATCGTATTCTTATCCAAACCCAACTCTTTCAATTCAGCCATTACATCCCCCCACGTATTTATCCAACCGGGAGACCATGGCGGCAAAAAGGAGGCCAAGGGGCTTCTCCGGTGTTATAACCGCCATACACTTTTATCAAACTTACCAATATAAGGAGTCTCCTCGAATGAGTTCTCGTACATCTTATAAAATAGAATCATGCGGAAGATTCAATTCCGCATGAGGCAGCGTATATAGGTAAGCATCGCAAAAGAACGGTTGCTCCTTATGATCCCGGATGAACTTCAATGCTTGCTCATGAATCAAAATCTTGTGAATATGTCTTGCAAGCATTGTTCTCTAGACCCTCAGGAAAAAGAACCTTCTCCTCATTATGCCATAAATGATCCGGATAGAAGGAATGCGACTGGCGTTGGCAATTATACCCATAAAACTCATCGAAGCCCATCTTATTAGGAATGGAGACAGGCCGGATTTAAACCCCCATTTTTTACCAAAGATACCGGTCGTATAACCGGCCGATTTCATTAATTTACCCAACGTATAGGTATCCTCCCGCATCGGCTGTTGGCCTTCGGGCGTGATCTCCCGATTTCCCCGGACTTGCGTATGTCCCGTATGCAATCCGGTCATCAAGGCAACGGGAAGGGCACTCACCGTACATCCGGCATAATGCTGCGTAAACAACATTCCCTCCTTCGCCATCCGGTCTATATTGGGGTCTTGATAATCTGTTGGCCATAACAGCCAACATCTCCATATCTAAATCATCCGCTAAGATATACACAACATTCATAGGACGCTCGGAGTTTTTCGCAACCGGACATTCCGATAAGCAGCAATGTCCCGGATATACATAAAAAGTCAATTGTGTTTTCATATACCTTTAAAAATAAATAGAAGTGTTAGAAACCAATTACAATCTTCTGATCCTGATTCGTAGACAAGCGGTTCGTCCGTACCTTAACCCTTCCATACGGTCGAGGCATCGAAGTACCAACCTTCTTGTCCGGCATTGAACGCTTCGGGGGAGATGGCAGAATAGCGGCTTCCCGGCTACGGTTACGTTTGACGGGCTGGACTCGAGCGGACATCAATAGGTAAATACGCTCTTGGTAACGTCCTTTTTATAATCTCCTTTCGCTTTCGCAATATCCACGGTGATCGTGCCTTTCTCACCTTTTGGGGAGGAAACAGAGATCAAGGTACAGGCAAACTCGCCTTTCTTATAATCACTGGTGAGACCGTCGTCTTCATATAAATTGAAAAAGAGGTGTTTCCATAGGGATATAAGTCCAAGGTCAAAGACATCCGCAGGTTTCTCGCCTACATAATTCATATCCGGGTACATCGGGATAATGGCGCCTTGACGGATAAATACCGAGGCAAATATCCAGTTTAGCCTCATATTTATCCAACCACTTGCCACCCTCGTATGTCTTTCTCGGTCCCAATAGTCGTACCATTCTCCAGCAGGAAGTAAATACCATGCTACATTCTGTGGGTATATTAGCAACCATTGGTGAACCACGTCATCCGGGACCCAGATCGCACTGTACACCTGGTCAAGGCCTCAGAAAATAGGTATAGCGCATTGCATCTTCAGCTTCAGAATTTTTACGGTTGATATCTGCGTACGGGGATGTCTATATACCCAAGGCCGATTGTCGGCAATCCGCCCGTAAAGCCAGTATCGCGCAAAGACTGGTGAAGACCTTCCACAAAGTCGAGAACTGCCGAAGAGGTCATCCACATCGTTAGTAAAGCGGCGGCGTTCATGGCGGTAGCGTCGGCACCGTCGGATATGTAACGGATATAATCCCTGTAGCTGCTCACTTTTGGCCTGCTCGCCCACAGCAATTGCCGTAACCGAAATCCTGAAGTACAACA
>VOFK01001899.1_pt1 | contig 29404 bp, 26 predicted proteins | sample 5384121 | NCBI WGS metagenome assembly VOFK01 (sample SAMN12384730, study PRJNA508395) | human gut metagenome | isolation source: healthy gut J | host: Homo sapiens | reverse complement strand
GGAAAGGCTGGTATATTGCGGCCAGGCCGGAACAAGGGGACGACGGTCCGGTACACCATTCTGGTATTTTATTTGCGAAATATACGGCCGTCCGGCTGGGGGAACAGTGGTGTTTGACGCGGCCGACCAGTCGTTGGATCTGTATTCAGAAAACTTGACCGTGCCCGGCACAGGTGGTTGTCAAATCGCCGAAAGGCCATAGCTGCTGCGCAAGCTGATGTATGATACCTCGCTTTTGGTGTTTTCAAAGCGAAGATCCAGGATCAGGCCATATAAGAGCCGGAATACGGCGCTTAATCTCTATCCGCTTGCCGAAAGCCTGGTATATACGCACGACAGTTTCCAGGTGGAGAAGATGCGCGCCACCTGCCTGGCAAATGACGGGACGCTGCCGATATATTAAGTACTGACGAACGAAACGGGCTTCGCTTCGATGCTGGAAGAACTGGCCGGGCGTCCGGAACAAGGGCTGGCGAAACTCGCGCCGACAGCATCGTTTTCTGATGCGTTCCAAAGTATGACGCCAGAGATCGAATCGCGATCCGGCATCGAACGCCCGCAAGCGTGTCGCCTGGAAAGATTGACGTGGAGTGTCTGCGCTCAGCCTGGTATGTCCAGGAGGACTGGCATCATTCTCTCTCGATCGAGGGAATATAGGGGGTTTCCCGGAACCTTTGATCGAGAAAGTGCATTAATCAGGAACTAGAAGCCGGAGGAGGAAAATGGAGCATAAAGACGCACTGGCTGGCGTGGGTATTACCAGGCGTTCAGGCTGTCAGAGGGACACGATCGCCGATATATACTGAAAGGAAGACGCAGAAGCGGTAAGGGCGGATCATCTCGGTCTGGTATAATGCAGAGTGGATGCCGTGCGGAATTTACGGTGGGGATCTTTGCAAGGGAGGATCTTGTGCCGGATTTATCGTACCGGGCAGGTCCCTTATGCAGAGGTCCGCAACATCGTTGAACCCGCAGCGGTCAAGAGGACGCGCTTATGCCGTCGCTATTTCGATCTCTTTGAAGAATAGCGACCGCACCCGGCGGTAAGGGCTGTCTTGGAGACTTCTGTTTTCGTGTATATTCCACACTATGGACGGGAACGGGAGCCAGGACGATTCGTCTTGAGCGCCATGCCTGCGTCATGGAGGCTATAACTGGACGAGTTTGTTCCGGTGGAGCGTAGAAAAGAATAACGCTGGAAAAGAATGACCAGCGTGGAGGGATATTTCGGGATTTGCAATCGCTCATCGTGGTCAAAGTAATGATAGTGCCCTAGTAGACAAATATGAGAAACTCCGGCAGGAATATATCCGAAGACGGGATAAACTGGAGCGAGATGCACGTTCTGCCTTGCCGGATCGCGGAGGATGACCAATAAGATGTTTGTATCTGGATAAACAGGGTTTTGCCCATGATTACGATCATGTGCATTATTTTCGTGCTGCGATAATCACATGTTTAGGATCAGAACATAATAACGGCCCGGTGGGTGACGAACCTCAGCACTGAGATGCTAAGACTGTGTCAGGGAGAATTTTAATCATGGCACAGAGGTGAGACAGTCTGGAAGTCTTCAGGGGAAACATTCGGCCGTGAGGATCCGCGCATGAGCCGCTAACCAGAAAGGGCAGGCTGTTCAAGTCAAGGTGATTCAGGAAAAAGATCCATACGCCACCGTATAGCGGGAGCCAGAAAACAAAACCACAGGTTTTGTGCTTGCGGCAGGACAACAACGAGACCCAACTATAGGAGTATATCTCGTTTATCGGGATTTTGCTTGGCTTTTCTGGATTGATTTTTAAAAAAGAATAGAGGCTTGTTCCCTGGAATGTAGTATTTTACTTTTAGTATTTTAGCATATTAGTACGCTTTTTCTTTTTGAGATTTGGGCGTTCCAGTAAGCGGTCGGGCTTTCCGCCTCAAGTCCTCGCTTTTCCGAAAGGCTGTGGGCTTTCCACTGCAATCCCTAACGCATGGAATACACCCACCCACCCGATTAAGGTAGGCTATTTTTCGGATAGAGCCGTTCGGTGAAGCCAGCCGGATAAAAAGCCGCCTGACTTTTTCACTGATCGGCACAATCCGGGTACTCCGGTAGCCTGATCGTCGAACCCAGTTTTAACCCCCTTTCAGGGGGAGGGTATTTTAGTCCGGCATTTGGCCTTTACGTACCTTAGGTTCCGAGGGGGTGTCTGCAGAGGTCGAAACGCTTTTTCCATCCATATCCCAAGCTGAGCCGCAAGCGGCTCATTTGAAAAGTCGCAGCCTGGCTAAAGCGCAGAATTTGTGCTGGACCCTGAGTCGAAAGCTATACGTAGCCGACTCAAAATGAGGTAGCCTGATACAAAACATCAAGGAATGGCAGGGCATCCATGCAAGGTTTTTGGGGAGAGGGTGCGAGGTGGGGGAGTTTACTATCGGAAAAATCAGGTAGTAAATACTCAAATTTAGTATACTAAAATACTACTTTTGCTTATAAATAATTATCTGGTATCTCAAATAAAAGTATTCCTTAGAGGTATAGAAAAAGCGAGATAACACCCTTTAGAACTGGTTTCACCCAATCAGGATAAAGAACGGGGGACGTAGTTATGAAAACTGATTATTTCGACAAGGCAGCGCAACAGTTTGCAAAATTTTACGTCAGACATAAATGCATTTGAAGATCCAAAGTAGAGAGACAATTGGCAAAGTTCGATCACCATTGTAGCGAATACACGGCAATTTCTTTCCGCAGAACCTCAGGACGCAGGCCACCGGAGGCAACGCCTTTTACTCCTTTCCTTTGCGAGAAATTCTCAAAAATCAGACACCCGTATTTATGACATTCAACTAGGCGAAAGAGGCCGATCTCCAAAAAGGAAAGGATCGAAAATCGTTTCCGGTCTATTACTTCTTTCTGGTACCACAAGGAAACACGCAAGAAAATAACCTTGAGGAATACAAGGCGCTGCCGGGAGCAGCAACAGAATACAACGTTATACCGACTCCATAAATATTACCGCCGGTCTTTAACTTGATCAGACCAATTTTTCGGACGTGAGGCCGGAAGAAACGGGAAGCGTTAAGGGAGAAGTTCAGTAGGGATTGTGCGGTGAGCAGCCCGAAATAGACGCCATGCTGGAGGCAGCCAGTTTTGATACGGGGCGCAACAAGGCGACAGGGCTATTCTCCTTTAGCCGATTATATCGTAGTGCCGCTTCGCTCGCAGTTCGTCGATATGCAGAGCTTTTTACGAAAACACAGCTGCCATGAAATGGGGGACATTCACGGACACCGGTGAACAAGGATCTTGCGCCGTTCGGATCAGAGGAGCCACGGCAGGAGAATTAACGGCCGAGTTCGCCGCAGCCCTGGCAGGAATGTTTTCGGGATAGCCGAACAGCAGCCATTCGAAAGCTGGATAAAGGCGATCCGGAAGAAACCCAAGTTCATTTTAAACGTACCGGCGACGCTGGCGAAAACTGTCAAGATGATAGCCGGGAAACTTGAATATCTCCAGAAAGCGAGGAAACGGCAGCAGATGAAGCGGAACAGGTGGCATGATGTTGGGAAGATCCCCCCGAAGTGGGGGGACAGGGGGAAGCCTTTGGCACTGCCTCAAAAGAACCAAAACGCTTTTGCCGCTACACCCGCTTCGCTTTCAGCCTGATAATGCGTTTTTTGATTGGATAGATATATTTGTAGATAAAATAATGTAATATGAACAAAACCGAAGATTATACAGATTATTGATGCTGTTTCCACGCGATGCAGTGAAACCGTATCGACGAGGATTTATAAAAAGAAGCTGTATTGAAAAAGTGGATGCGGAACTGTATGCGCATCTTTTAGGCAAATACAGGGGTATGACGAGATTTCTTTCAGTTTTATTTGGGGACCGGACGATCGGATAAACCGGGCTTTGCTGAACCGCAGGGATTGGGTCAGACCCGACAAATATCCGGACTGCGATAGCCAGTTGTTGCGCAGGTCGTCCAGGGAAAGAAAGGTTTGATATTTATCCTTTCGAGTTGGAAGCCTTTAACAGGTATGCCATTTGGCAATAATAATGCGCTTTCATGCCTGAAGATTTTGACAACCGGGCAGACCGTCAGGGAAAACGGTATTAACGGTATGGAAGCCTTGGGTGGTCAAACTGTTCTGGATAAGGCAAATCGGAGGACAAAGCCCTGTTAGTGGATCACGTTTTGAATATCCCCGAACGATGATAGCGGAATATTTCATTTACCGGAGAAAGGGGATAAAGAGCCGTTTGCTCCCTGGAAGCTCTGCAATACGAGGTTAAGGCCAGAAACAGGATTTACCGGGAAAAAACTTAAAATAGAGGTGATCCGCAGGCTTTTCGGTGTGGAAATCAGAGCAGACGGCCACCACTCGCAGATAAACGCCTATATCGAGGCGAATATCTATGATACCGAACGTTGGCGGAGTACCGGAAGTTATACCGACAGGTGGCCGGAGAGGTGGAAACCGTGGCCGACATCTTTACGCTCCAGTATATTTTAGTGGCCGAACTGGAGATCAGACCAGGACGGGAAAGGACTGCCAGCCGCAGCCGACAGATCCGGAAAGACGAGAGGTTGATACACCTAATCCGGTGCGAGCTTATGGGTTGAACCCCTGAAATGTACAAGACGATGATAAACCCGATCATCGCCTTAAAAGAAACGTTTCGTTTGATACTACATCTACTAAAAATAGTAGATACTACTTTTTAGTATTTTAGTTCATGCGCTCAATCCTGGGAGAAAAAACTAATCGGGATATTCATTGAGTTCCCGGTATGCCTTAGCTAACTCTTCTTGGGTGTGACGTTTTTAACTTTACGGCTTATGATGAAAAGGCAACCTCTGATTCATTTTAATTTCGTACTCGTCCAGGAGATGTTTACCTTCCGTAAGGACGACATGGGTACCGGTCGTCGGAAAAAGCGGATCTCTTTTAAATCTTCCATTGCATCTAATATACGGAGGATGATTTTCTCGTAAATGGGGGTACACGCAGTAACGGGTTGTGCGAGCATGGGGGTATTTTATATCGAAATTCTCGATGATCTCCGTCTGCACTTCCTCTATATGCTGGGAAGTGCTTTTCCCAGCGTGTAAACAGCTATCGAAAGTCTTTGTAATTTGGAAACATGGGCGTATATGGTTTACAACGTGGATATTTTTAATATTTCCGTTCCGGGATTCTTCGGCCGAAAGATGTAAAAAAATCTCTCAAATACCTTGGATAGATGGTAGTAAATACTAAAAATAGTATTTTTGTAATGCGCATTACAGTAGTGTATTTTTTGTAAACGTAACGTGTACTTATTCAAGTATTTTAGTAAAATGGGTATCTTTTATATCCGGTTATACTAATATTAGTATTTTAGTATTTTTTTGTAATGTACATTACAAAAATATCCGTATCTTTTGCATTCAGATTGAAAAACAAAAAGGCTTATGATAACGACGATCCAGTTTAAGACGTTGGACGACTTGTATCAGTTTACAACGACGCAATTTTAACGGTGAGCTTTCGGAATGTATCGTGAATATGTCCCGTCACGGTGGGGCGTTCGGCTTTTTCGCCGCCAACCGTTGGAGAGGGACGGGCAGGAAAAAAAAAGGTCGTTCACGAGATCGTTATCAACCCCGATTTTATGAACCGGGAAGATCGGGACTGGCATTCTACCCTGGTACATGAAATGTGCCATTTGTGGCAGGAGGATTTCGGCAGGCCGAGCCGGGGAGGGGTATCATAATTCGCAATGGGCTGACAAGATGATCCAGGTCGGACTGATGCCGTCCGACACCGGGAGGCCGGAGGCAAAAGGACAGGCCAGAGCATTACGCATTATATCATTCCGGGAGGGAAGTTCGAGCAGGTTTTCAATACGCTAAGCCGGGAGGATCTGCAAAACTTTGCGGCTTAGGTACAAGCCGACTTTTGGCGGCCGTACCCACCGGCCGATCCGCATCGCCGGAAGCGACGGGGACGAAACGGAAGAACCGGAAGATCCGGACGAGGGGGAGAGCAAAAGTGGAAAGCGGAAGAAATACACCTGTGGGTGCGGCTGTAACGTGTGGGGAAAATCCGGGCTGGTGTTAAGGTGCGGACTGTGCGACACTGATTTTACGGAACAATAGGAAACAGTGCAAAGGTCAGAAGCCCCCAGTAAAAACCCCGCCGGAGGCAGATTTCAAGCATACTCGTTTTACTAAAATACTAAGATTAGTCTATACTAATCTTAGTATTTTAGTATTATTGTAATGCATTACAATATAGGGGTATATGAAAAAGTGGGGATGTCGTAATACGTCAATTCGCCCCACTTTTAAGGCTTGACGTGCAATAGCCGTCAGCCCCCAGACGGACGGGAACCACCCCGGCCGCACACAAATATAGAAAATCTTCCGGATTTAACCAAACAGGTCGGGATCTTTCTTTTTCCCCCTGGCCTTGATACCGAAATCCTCACGCAGCATCTTTGCCAGTGAATTTTGTGCGTGGGCTGTACTCATTTCACCGCTGCAAACCTTATCGTCGTAATATGCACAACGGTCGTACACGTCTTTCAGCCGTCCGCTTTCCAGGATCTTGTCGAGTGCCCTTACCGGGGGTGTTGTCGCTCGGATAGCTTAAAGCACCGTAAACCCAACGGTAAACGAACGAGTATTGTTGTTGCTGGTCGCCTCGCAGTTCTTGGGGATTTCTCGCATGGATGAACAGGATAATCGTGTCGGCTTTCGGTTTTTGCCCCTTTTTAGGCGTTTTGCAGATGAATTTGTAATCGAACCATACATCGGCCTCGCTTTCCTTTGATTCGTGTCTGTGCAGGCCTTAAAACCTTTTGGTCGATCTGTGCATTCGAGTAGGGGAGGCCGGGATCTCCAGGTCTTTGCAGAATTGGTCGATCGAGTAATAATACTCCCGTCTGTCCCGTTGGCTGCAAATGATCTTGTAGAGCCGCTTGGTGTAATTGCCCCGGAGGGTTAAGGCGATGTTCTTCCCGTACCTTGTACCGCCGACACCCGTACCGTAGTAGAGCAGGAAAGGGATCGCCCAGGGGTTGAGCGTCAGGGCTACCCGGTTTGTGCCTTTGATGTTGTGTACCGTCGTTATCACCACCCCGAACGTTTCCACCGTCTGGTGGATATTGGGATGCACCCAGCGAAAAAGGAAAAGTTTTTCCGCATCATGGCGATAGCCTCTTCAGAACTTTTGCTTTTTGTTGTTCTTCCCCCGGCTTCGTCGCATTTGATCTCGACGACAGGCTGGTTAAAGAGGTCTTTAGGCAGTTGTTTTTCCCTGGTCATGTGTTGCTGGATCTGGTCGCTTATGAGCGTCAGGAGGTTTTCTTGCCACTCGGTCACAGAGTACTGGCCGAATGTTACGTTATTCGGCTGGATTAACATTACTTCTCTTCCTCCGTAGGAGGAATATAGAGGGTGATGTCGTTGGTCGCCATAGGCTTTTTTTTTGAGTTCGGGACAAAGTTAAAGAAATAAAAGATACCGCCAAAAATACCAAGTACTTTTTATTGTAACCTTTAGTAAAATGGGTATTTATTGAGAGGGTATTTAGTAAAAATAAGTATTTTCCCCTTCGGATTTTAGTAAAATGAGTATTTTAGGTTGTGTCTTTCACTTATAACGATTTGTATTTCAGTTAATTATAAATGAAAAACGCTTTCTTACAAAGAACCTCTACAAAGACTATTCTCACAAAGAAGGAAAATCTTAGGGAATCACAGGCTTCAAAAACGGCTGGAAAAATGTGCATTTTGAAAACGGAAATGAGAAACAGAGAAAAAAATGAGCGAAGCGTTTCTTTAGTGCGATTTTTCGCGCGTTAAATATTAATGAAATTTTGTTTTGTGTTGTAAAATATAAAGGTGATGAACGATTGCCGCCGTTTAAAATGCTTTTTTGAGGGGGCGGTGTACATTTGTAATGTGTGCATTTGGGGGGCTGGGTGTCCTGATGTAGTAGAGCGAAGCCGTGCGAGCGTTCCAAGGAGCGACGAGCGAAAAGGAGAGGAGAGAACGACAGTTTACCAAGTGACAAGCATCATTGGACTAAGGCCAATGCTGATTTTCTAAATCACTGATATATAACTGTTTTTGTTTATATGTTAATACGGATTACATACATATTGCATACATTATTTTGATAATTCATTGAATTATAGTATATTATCGATATTTTGTAATATGCAAACCTATACGTGAAATTATGGCAACAACAAGTAAAAGATACGTCTATCCATAAAGGAGATACAAGGTTTAGGCGATATGCTGAAAGGAAACAAATCGCACGATGCGTTTCATTGATGGCGAAATATTACTCTATTTTGAAACAACGGGGATCACCCGCAGTCCGAGGTAATGCCGCCAGACATTGCGGCCAAAGCAGTGCAAGCCAGGGTGAATCGAAGTTGTCAGGGGCGATGAAATCCACTAACAATATAAGGCTGAAAGCATCGAACAACTTTTTGTCGCTTGTCGGGGAAGTGAAAACGCCGAGGGGACAATCCGGACGAGCTTATATGCACATCTCACAGGAAGTACACAAGGAACTTTTGGGTACGTTCAAAGCAACTGGAACAGGAAGCCAGGGAAAACCGGGAAGGCCGAGGAAAACTGCAAAACGGATCTCGAAATAGCCCGGCAGGGAAAAGGAACTCCGGCCGGTCGGATGCAATACGCACAAGATCCTGGAGATCGTGGAGCGTATCGACGAGGTGAAGAAGATACCGACATTCAACGATACGGTTTATGAGAATGGTAATACGCTGAATATGTGGGTGAAAAAGGTTAAGGACGAACTAAAGATAAGCCTATGTTTGCCAAAGTACACCCGGCCGAGGACGTGAAAAGCGGAAATACGGGAAGCTGTCACGACCTGGTGCGTTATCTGGAAAGGAAACGGGGGAGGGACAGCGTTTTTCTCCCCATACGGAGCAGGATATTTCACCCGAACAGGTAATTATGGATATAGACGGGAACAAAAAGGCGTTAGGGGCTAACGACGCTAAATTCTTCATGCTTTCAAATCCGTCGCAGTCGGAACAAATGCACCTTATCGGCCGGAAAGTGGACGATTTTAAGGCGAACTTTACACACAGGAGAAAAAAAAGAGGTTTTCCAAAAGCTGGAGGCGTTCACCCGTTCGGCTATGGATGAATACGCCTTGAACTTCGGACGGGACAATATTAGGGGAGGCCAGGATCTCATGTATTACGCATGTGGAAACGGAACGATCCTATCATCCGGAAGATGAAGAGGTGAAACAGGGGATCGCCAGGATCGGAGAGCCTAAAAACCCGGTTCTGAAACTTACACGTTCACGTAATCGTTTCACGCAAGAGCCTGGACGGGAAAGTGAAACTTTCTCCGGGGCTAAATCGGCCGGGAACACCTGGGGAACTGGAGGGCAGGGGGACGGTGAAACGGGGTTTTTCACATGAGGGCTGGGAAAGTCAGGGTACAGGAATGTTTTTAACCGGAAATTCGATTACCAGGCCAAAGAGGGGAAACTTATGTACGTCCGCAGGTATCGGCCGAGATCAGGAAGATCACGAACCCGGAGCTTAAAAAGGATATTGCAGGACGAGCAGTTTACGGCGGCAAACCAGATCGTCGCAGCCATGAGGGAACAAGGTTACACGCACCAGGTAAGGAAGGGGGTGCATTCCTTTCACGGGAGGGGTGAAGTGTTCCCAGGTTGAACACAGGCTCTTGAAAGCGTTCGAACAACCTCTGTCTGACGAGCAGCTAAAAAGCATAACGGAACGTTTCGACTTGACAAAGTACGAGGCGAACCCGGCCGGGTACAGGGAGAACGGTTTGCAGGTAAAGGGATATAAGTTTCTCGACATATGTAAAAGATGAAGCACAGAAGGGGGAAAAGGCCTTGAAAGAGGTCGCTTATAAAGTGGTTTATGATGAACAAAACCATACGACGGTATCGTTTCGCCACCGTCCGGCAGTTCGCATACGAGCATCAAATAAACCTGGTGAAAAGAACCGACGGCCGAAGCCGTCTTGAAGAAGATCAAGAACCCGGAGCTTAAAAACCTGTTGGAGAACTACCGTTTTACGTCCGCTAACCAGATTGTCGTAGCCATGAAAGAACAAGGCTACACGCATAAGGTACGGAAAGGGGTACATTCCTTTTCACGGGAGGGTGAACGGGTGAGCATACGGCACAAGGATCTGAAAAAATTCGCCGATCCGAAACTGGAGAGCCGCCACATGGAGGGCATTATCGAACGGTTTAACCTGTACAAGTACAAGCAGGAGGGCGTGGCCTACCGGGAAAACGGCCTGGAAGCCAAGAATATTTCTTTCCTGACATAACAGAAAGTGCCGGATCGAGCCGGAAGAGGATAAAGCGTGACCGGAAAGCCGGAAACAAAGGGAGGAAGCGCAGCAGCCACAGCAGGAAACGCCGGGGGAGCGAGGCACATCCGGAAGAAACGGAAAACGAAGCGGGAAACGCCCATGCCTGAACCCGATCCGGTGAAATACAGGAACAGAGCTTAAAGAGGTGTCTTATGATGTACTGTTTGATAGGGAAACGAAAACCTATGTGCCGATTTCGGCGATCCGGAAATACGCATACGAGAATGAGATCAATCTGATAGACCGATACAAGCATGGGTACGCAGTCAGGAACGAGGATCTTAGGAGTGCCTGGCAAATCCCGAATACCGGACGGTAAGGCAGATAAACAAGGCCATGAGGGGAGAGGGGATATACGATCGAAAGGGACGAGGCCGGAAACTATACCTACATCAAGGGGGGAAAGTTCTTTCTTTTATGGAACGCCGGGATTTGCTTGCCTTTACCGGGTACGCCAAAGATACCGGAGGCCGGGAAAGGGAAAGGGAACGCACCGAAGCGCAGACGAGACGGTCGGGTTTATCGGTGGTAAGGCCAAACAAAAGCTGATAAACGGGATCCTGGGGGATAGCTTTCCGGACGGAAAGGATGCTTTTGTAGGCAACGTGAAAAAGGCCGTCAGCCTTATACAGAACCCGGCTAATATAAAATGATGCTGATAAAACAGATCGGCAGTTTTCTAAACCCGTTTAAAGAGTTATGATATGATGATGTATATTATTATAGGGATCGCCTGCCTGGTGGGGGATCATCGTTGTTGTGCTGTTGCTTCCAAATTCCGGGAAACAGCAGCAAAAAAAGACAGAAATTTTTGAACTGTCGGCCGGGGGAGGGAGGAAAATAACCTTTGCCGATCCGTTCGATAATTTCCTGGTCTATGGTGGGGCGAACTCCGGAAGAGACCAAAAGCATAGGAAAGCCCTTGTTAAGCCAGTATATACAGGCCGGGTTTGCCGGATTTGTCTATAATTACAAAGGATTTCGATCTGGCAAGGACAGCCGTACACCTGGTAAAAAACATAATTACCCTTATGGGTGCTTCCAGATCAGTTTCACGGATATGGAACGGACGCACCGGTAAGTATTCGATAAACTCCCTCGTATAATGGGTAACGTATGTTCATAATATCGTTTATTCATTTTATCGTTCTATGATTTATTGTTACATCAATTCAACCAAAAGATGTGCAGGGTTCTATAGAAGTTGATATTTTTCCTACTAATGGAGCGGATAAAAGGGAGTTTCCCCCCTTTTCCCTTATTTTCCTGTGATAAATGGGATAAAGCGGTATTTTTATCCCTGCTTTCCCGCCATAATTGGTATAAAAGGGTATTCTTTCCCTTATTTTCCCTATTTATCGGGGATAATGAAGATAAAAACGGCACTTTATTCCCTATTTTCCCGTCTTGATTGGTATAAAACGGTAGTTTTCGCGTGTTTAGGCGGGATTTATGAAGGTATCAGGAGTCTTTCTTGGGAGATTCCGGTGGCGTAACGGATAATATCTTGCCACCGGATAACAGATTGTCAGGTAATAATTCGGCCAGATCCATCGAGTAGTCATCGTCATAATCATGTACATGTTCAAGGAAGTAGATCAGCCACGTGCGGAAGTCAGCCCCGGCAGCCTTGCAGCAGCCGAAGAACGAGTAGAGCACCGCTGCATCTTCAGCGGCATCATTATTGCCACAGAACAGGTAATTACGTCTGCCGCACGCGACAGGCCGCACTTTATTTTCTATCTCGTTATTATCCGGTCTGTAGCGACCGTCAAGATGGTATCTGGAGAGTTTGTCGAACCTTCCGTATGTATATTTTATGGCTTTTCCGATAGGACTGCCTTTCATCACTTTGGGATATTCATTGACCAGCCATTTCTCGAAGCGCACAAGTATGGGATATGCAAGACGTGTCCTAAGTTCAGCCCTCTGTTCATAGGTCAGGCGTTCATCGTCAGCCTTGCGCTCCACGTCATAAAGCAGCTGTATCTGTTCGAGCGCATAGTCGGCACGCTGCGTGTCATTCTTTCTTGCCTCCCAAAAATATCTGCGCGCATGGGCCCAGCAGCCAAGAAGGATAATGCCTTTCTTGGCGTCCAGCATCTCGTACCTTTCGTACCCGTCCGTCTGTATGGCTCCCCGGAACTTGCCGAAGAGTTTCAGCACCACCTTTCCACTTCGGGAACCCTTGTCATAGTAAAAGAACTGACGTCCGGTCATGACGCTGCGCACAAGCCAGATATAACCTTTGACCGTCTTGTGTCTCTCGTCATTCATCACGGGGATTGTCGTCTCATCCGACTGTATGTAGTCAGTCTGCATCACCAGATCCCATAATCGGAAGTACAGGGGTCTTAGCAGATCCGCCACATCCTTGAACCAGTCGTTGACCGTTGACGCGGGGAGGTGTACCCCCACACGCTTGAACTGTTCCAGTTGTCTGTGGAACGGTATGTGATCCACATATTTCCCTATCATCATGTCTGCCAGCAATGAGGCGGAGGCATAGCTCTTTGCTATCGGCATGACGGGAAGCGGGCCGGTCCTGAACTCGTCCGTCCCCTTCCGTTTGGCTGTATGGCGCACTATCCTGCGGATATAGAACTTCTCGGGCTCGTGCATAAGGATCTCGGTCACTTCCTCTCCGGGAAGGAGCGTCCACTCCTCCGGATTATACCCTTCGGGATATATATGAACCTCCTCACGCGCAAGATTCTCCGGAAGGGATTTTCTCGTAGGATGTTGCCTCCTCGCTTTTTTACGGGCGATGATCGCTTCTCTGGTAGCCTTCAGCTCCTTTTCCGCTTCCTCTGCGGCTTCAGCCTCCCGGGGAAGCATGTCGAAGCCTTCAAAATCCAGCCAGCGGTCCTGGGCGTCAGGCTTTATGAACTTTTCCGCCTTCTTCCCGTACAACTGCCGTTCAAGATAGGATACACGTTGTTCCAGACTGTTGATTTTTGCCTCCTTTTGGGCGATTATGGCATCCTTGTCAGACAATAAAGCCTCATACGCCTCTTTGTCCGCAGCTTCAAGGGGCTGCGTGGACACCATCTCCTTCAACCGGCTGTTTTCTCTATACAGACAGTCGCATTTGTGCATGAGATCCTTTATCAGTAATTCCTTATCGGTTGGCATAATCGTTTAATTATGATGCCAAGATACTAAAAAACAGCCGGAATACGACATTGTATATGTTATAATTTGTTACAACTACAACCCATGGAAACCACTTCTTTTATAACGCCTGACCTTGCTGCCGTCCATTCCCTGGACCATCATCACAAGGTCATTCCAGAAGGTTTCAATCGCTTTAATCCGACCTTCCTCCGTATTTATGACCGGCAGATGGAAGTGCCCCTGTTCCAGTCATGTGGTATATCACCAGACCACCATATTCCATATGGAGGATTTTCATACAGGTACAGTTCGCATTGATAAAAATGAAAGCGTCACCGTCCCGTACATTCTTTCCCATCTGGTTGGTCACGATGCCGCTAAGCGTATAAAAGCTCTTACGCATGTCTGTCGGATACGGGTAAAGATAATATCTGTTGGATTCATTCAAAGAAAACATAGGCTAACGGTTTGAATTCAAAAATATCAGGGTTTGCAATACCTCCGGTGACAAAGGGCTGTTCAAGCGGACTGTGACGCCATTGGGATAGGAGATCTCACATAGCGGCTGGGGAATTGGCGACGGGCTGACCGGAGGGGCAGACTGAAGGGATTTCTCCTTATGGGGAAGACTGACCTGTCCCTTACTGTTTACCTTTACCGGGATAAAGCCGCCTTTGCGCAGCAGCTTGGAACGCCACGCGTAGAAACGTTTGGGACGAATACATTCATTCGAACAAAAATCTATAACTGAAAGTCCGCTCGACTTGAAACGGGCATAAATAGATTCAAAATCTTCCATGGTCCATTGATGTGACATAATGATTGAGCTTTTTTACTTTGGCTACAAAAGTAACATCACATTTTTAGAATGAAAGGGGGAGTTTATCGAATACTTACGTTGCATTGATAGTTTTCTATCGTTTCACGGGTTTGGCGTATTCGGACGTGAAGAACCTCACCGCTCGACCGCCTGCAAACATTCTTTGACGGCAACCTTTGGATAATCACCGAAGAAAGAAAACCAACACCGAATCAAACATCCGTCTTTTGGACGTTCCCAAACATATCATCGAGAAGTACAAGGGACTGGCAAGGGACGGTCATGTTTTCCCCGTTCCGAGTAACGGAAGTTGCAACAAGATACTCAAAGAGATAGGCAGACAGTGCGGCTTCAAGGTACGCTTGACCTATCATGTGGCACGCCACACGAACGCCACGACCGTACTTTTATCGCAACGGTGTACCCATTGAAACGGTCAGCAGGCTTCTCGGTCACACCAACATAAAGACCACCCAGATTTACGCAAAAATCACCGCCCAGAAGATAAGCCAGGACATGGAAATCTTGTCGCACAAGCTGGAGGAGATGGAGAAGAATATCTGCCGAGCTATTTAGTCAAAAACAGCATACCGATGAAAGAAGAAAGGAATATTATCACGATGGACGGGCAGGGCAATATCTTCCTGCCGAGCGATATAGGCGCAACCGCCATGACCGAGTGGGAAATCTGCGAACTGTTCCGGGGTTATCGCCCCGACGGTTCGGGCAGAGATAAAGGCTCTCTGCAAAAAGCGGAGTTTTGAGCGTATATGACATAAAGCGCATTATCCGCCTATCGGACAAATACAGCATAGAGGTTTACAACCTCGAAACGATAGCCGCCCTCTCTTTCCGTATCGAATCGTTCGGGGCGGCGAAAGTCCGCAAAGTGTTGTTGGAAAGGATTATGCACGGGCGAAAAGAAAACAGCATGATTTTTCTTTTCGCTGAATGTCGGCAGTCAAGCAGTCATGTTTCCGTCATGAAGTCGTGTCGTACTGTCGTATTGGAATCATTGAATCTGTAAGTCAGTCAATCCATTAACAACCGACTATGTGCAGATACGCAGATTCGATTTTCCGAACACAGTAAAGCGGAGCAATCATTCCCGTTTACAAAGGCAAAGCAAGCACGGGGCTTCATGTCGGCTAAAAGGTCGGGCGAAGCTGCGCCCCCGATAAATCTTCCTCTCGCTTCGCTGCGAGCGTATTTATCGGGAAAACCTTGTATCCGGCCGCCCCGTGCAAGAGAAGCCTTTTGAAAACGGAAACGACCGCCCCGCCACCCACCGACCGAAAGGGAAAAAATAAGGTGAGGTTACGGGCAAGCAGGCGGCAGTGTATTTACGGCAGAAAATACCATAGCTTATTAGGGAATTTTCCGAGCCGCAATACTACGTATCGCTGAAAATTCCCCAATAAGGCAAGGGGGCAAGCCCCTCTGCACCCCTTTATCGGGGACGGCATTTGCCGCCCCCGAAGATACAAAAAAATCATTGTTGCACAAGCCAAAAAAGAAAGGAAGAATATATGGGTTTCGTAGTTTTACACATGGAAAAGGCGCACGGTTCCGACAGCGGGACGACCGCCCACATAGAGCGTTTCATCATACCCAAGAACGCTGACCCCACACGCACGCATCTAAACCGAAAACTCATCGAATATCCCGAAGGAGTGAAAGACCGTTCGGCGGCTATCCAAAGGAGGCTGGAAGAAGCGGGACTGACACGCAAAATCGGAAGTAACCAAGTGCGGGCAATCCGCATCAACGTGTCGGCAACACCCGAAGACATGGAACGCATCGAACGGGAGGGACGGCTGGACGAGTGGTGCGCCGACAACCTCAAATATTTTGCCGACACGTTCGGGAAGGAGAACATCGTGGCGGCTCACCTGCACTTGGACGAGAAAACACCGCACATGCACGTCACACTTGTGCCGATAGTCAAGGGGGAACGCAAGCGGAAGAAAAGGGAGGAACAGGCGAAGAAACGCTACCGCAAGAAACCAGCCGATACGGTAAGGCTATGTGCCGATGACATCATGACACGCTTGAATCTGAAATCCTATCAAGACAGCTACGCTGTTGCGATGAAAAAATACGGTTTACAACGGGGCGTGGACGGTTCGGAAGCGAGGCACGTTTCCACGCAGCAATATTACCGTGACATAAAGCGACAAACAGAGGAACTGAAAACGGAAGTGGTGGAATTGCAGGAACGGAAAGAAACGGCACGGGAAGAGCTTGAACGGGCGAAAAAAGAGATACAGACCGAACGGCTGAAAGGGGCAGCCACGACCGCAGCCGCCAACATCGCCGAGAGTGTCGGTTCTCTTTTCGGGAGCAACAAGGTCAAGACACTGGAGAGGGAGAACACCGCCCTGCATAGGAAGGTAGCCACACACGAGGAGACCATCGAAGCCCTGCAAGCCGAGATACAGACCATACGGGCAGACCACAGCCGCCAAGTGCTGGAAATGCAGCAACGGCACTTGCTGGAAAAGAACGAGACGGTAACAAAACATCAAACGGAAGTATCAAGGCTTAACGCCTTGTTGATAAAAGCCACAGAATGGTTTCCTTGGTTTCGTGCTATGCTCCGTATTGAGAAATTGTGCCTTGCTGTCGGTTTTACCCATGAACAGACCGCCCATTTAATGACAGGCAAGCCATTGCCGTACAACGGCGAACTCTATTCCGATGAGCATAGGCGTAAGTTCAAGACGAATGATGTTACTGCCAAAGTTGGTACAAACAATGGAAAGCTGATACTTGCCATTGACGGACTGCATATCGGGGAATGGTTCAAGAAACAATTTGAACGATTACAACAGAATGTCGGTTGAAGCCTATTCAGAAAAGAATAAAAGGCTTCAAGCTATAGTCAATCATGCGCATCACATACATGGAGGACATTTTTTGTCCCCCCATGTATATAGAGTCCAAGACCAACTCATGTTATTCCCAAGAAATTACTCATACGGTCAATACACCGTTTCTTTTGATTGAGATTAGGATGAACGTACAGATTAAGTGTCGTTGCCACATTTGAGTGACCGAGTATGACACTGACAGTTTTATAATCACACTGGCTTTCAATACATCCGGGTCGCAAATGTATGCCTAAGTCCATGAAAGACCAAGTGGGGAATATCCAATCGTTTTAGCAACCTGCCAAAATAATCACGATAAGAACAGGGGCTCTTTAGATTGTGTGGAAGTGCCTACCACGTATGGGGATTGAGATTGTTTCCTTATCATTTTCAACGCTTGGAGAAGCTGTTTGGATATAGGAATCTCACGATAGGAATTCTTGGTTTTTGGGGAAGAGTGAACCCTTTCTGTAGATTTCAACTCACAGTTATATATTCTGCCTACAGTATGCTGCACGATGACTGTCTTTTGTGCAAAATCCACATCTTCCCATTTCAAAGCACAAACCTCACCGATTCTCATTCCGGTACAGAGAGCCAACAGTACACCTATATTTTGTGGAGTGGGCTGTTCCAGCAAGTGACGCATCAATATACGCTGATGATTTAATGACAATGTTGGCGGCAGTTTGTTTTCTGTTTGGGTAGGATATTCGATTTCCCATTCTTCAAAATGGAAAATCCCATGCTTATTCCCGTATTTGATAACAGATTTGAGCACTGCCACTATATCCCGGACTGTTTTTCTTGCTAATCCGGAAGTACATTTGTCTATCACAAACTGCTGGACATCCTTCTCTGTTATATTTTCCGCAGTGCCAAATCGTGGCAATAGGTGTGTCTGTAACGTAAGCTGATAGGCACATAGGGTGGAATGCTTCACTATCGGACGTTTTGCATCACACCAAATCTCGGAAACTTCGTGAAATGTTTTTCTATTGTTCATATTTTGAGAGAATTAATTGATTTAACTCTCTCAAAATAACACACTTTCATCGATTTCCCTTTGAACGGTTATGGGTTTTACAAAGCATCTCACAATTTTCCATGCTGGTTGCCCCTCCCTTGCTCCATGCAGTCACATGGTCGGCATCCATTTCCGAAAGTTTGTAAATGCGGGTCTTGTTGGCATTATTCCCCAACGCACAGAGCGGACAATTGGAAATTCCTTGTTTCTCAGCCGCTTCGGTCTGACGCTTGTAAGCAGCCCGCTTGGTTGATTCTTCAAAGATACGGATGTCAAGCAGTTTCTTTATCCTCTTCTCCACCCAGTACATATTCGTAAATATTTCGGGGGCACCGCACGCTTTCATCCGCTTGCAAGGCTTTTACCCGTTCCGCGACATGGACGGTGCTATAAGGGTGGCATGGTGGTACGTTTCATACAGCCGTCCCCATTCCAAGCCGCACATGTCACGCTCTACCATAGTAAAGGTAGCCGATACCCAGTCAATCACAGAACGGAAATAACTTCCAATTCTCCCGTGGAAGGCTCGTGACGGTGTATGCTCATATAGGCGTCAATGCTCATCCCCTTACTGTCGCAAATCCACCGGAGGGCTTCTGCCAGATAATCCTGCCGTTTCACATCTCCCTTGATATAATGATTCCATTTCTGTATTTCCGCATTTTGGGAATTACTGAACACCCGCTTGGCTGCATTTACGAACTCGCCCGAATAGATGGCATTGAGCAATTCCTGCTCCTTGAGCGGAATGCCCACAATATTGATGGTCTTGAACCACTCTTTTATTTCCTTTTCTTCACCCTCGCATTCATATACCAGCAGAGAGGATTGCATAATCTTTTGTTGCTGCTCTTCGGGTAATCCCGAGAAATACTGCACGTTATCCGCTTCATCCTTGATGGCGAATTTGCCTGTGATGAACCGCCCGATGGAAGTGATGCGTTGCTGCCCGTCAAGTACTTCAAATCGTCCGTCCACAGTCCGGTTGAAATAGATTAGTCCGATGGGATAGCCTTTCAGCAGGGATTCTATCACCGCTACATCACGTTTCCCATCGTTGTAGATGTAATGGCGTTGATACTCGGGTTGGATAGTGAGCCGCCCGTCCAATCCAAACAGACCTTTACCTTCCAATTCGTTGTAGGTAAATCCCTTACAGATGTCTTCGACAGTCCATTCTGTATGCAATGTTGTCTCCATGATATTGATTCACTTTTTAGGATTATTCTTTTGTGTCTTCTTCTTCCGGAGATGAATTGAGCGCAATGCCTGTCTTGGCGTTCAGCGGACTGATGACTGCCTTACCCGTCTTGGCTTCCAACTCCATACGGGCATTGCGGGCAATCTCACCACCGGCTTCCGCCACATCCATGTGTTCCCGAAATGTCTCCGGATTTTTACTTTCAGATATTTCTTTGGTGGAAAGTTCCGCCAACATATTTAGCACCAATTCCTTATTGGTCATATTATCACGTAAGTTCTCTTTTTTCAGACCTTTGAACTGCTTATATTCCTTGGCGGTCATGTCACTCCAAGTCTGATAAATAATATCGGTCAGCGTAGCAAACTGCACCCCCTCTTGCAATCCGTGCCGCTTCCATTCATCCGTGAGGTCTTTACGAATCTCTATGGATTTGAGACGCTGATTAATCCAATTATCCGAATACCCCAACCGCTTATAGTCCACCAGTGCTTGATTGATAGAGAGTTCGGGGTCTTGCATTTGGTTAAGACGTTCAGTTGCCACTTGTGCCATCCACTGCTTGAACGGTTCTGCTTTGGGCGATGGAATAGACTGAATCAAACGGAGAAGCTGCTGAGTATCTGCGACATCGGTTAAATACATCTTTCCATCAGCCGATTTCATTTTCAGTTGACTACAATTTGTAGTCAACTCACTCCCTTCTTTTTTTAAACGTGTTTTCAAGACACTCCAATACTTACGAGGATTAGGGCTATCGGTTAGGACAGCCACCACATCCACTATGGAAAAGTACCATTTTTCATCTTTGTCGTCCCAAATAGTACGAACTTTCTTGGTTTCAAAAAAAAGCTTGATGGCATTATGCTGAGTCATAATATTATATTTTTTTGTCTTTATTTTTAAGTTAAAATCTTAGGGATAACTAAAACTTGGTATGGAATAGCTTCTAAGATTTATCCCGAGCAAATTCAAATAGACCACCATGGGAAAGAATCCAAAGTGACGAAAAAATGATATTCTTAGGGTATTGCTTCATTCTAAAGTCCAAAGAAAAAATGAGACTTATTATTCAATAGAACCGAAAAAGTATTACACCCAAGTATATGCAAGAGTACTTATCAGACATATCAGATTATAATTTACGGATGAGTAATCGGGCATACATAGGAATATATCTTCTGCCATCTTTAATAACGCTTCTCGCATTCAAGTCGTTGTATTTTGGCTGTCAACATTCGTGTATTTCTTGGTTCTTAAATCTTAGCAAGTTTCCATGTGTTTGCCTATCGGTTATCCCCTAAGATTTCAAATTGCTCCGGACAATATTTAATCAGAAAGGAAATAGGAACGCCCATCACACCGTCATAATCTGACGGAATAGCATCCGTAAAAGGTACTTCAATGGCATCATAATTATCGTAGCGGTCATAGGCAGCTTTGCCTTTCAGTTCCTTATGTTTGGAAAAGCGGAGGTTGTCTGCCATGCTCATCACAGTGACAATGGCTCGTGACGACGACCATGTTCAATACTGGTAAACCAACATGAATTGCCCAATCTGGTATAATTGCCTACATATCCTAATCTTGCAGCTTTAGCCCTGTCTTTCTCATCCACTTTAGCTCCTTCAGGAACACCAAAAACCATATCATTTCCATTTCCTGTAGCACCTAACCAAACTTTGTTATCTTTTATCAGTGGAAAGACCTCTTTATAAGTGATTGCATTCATATTACCTATTACAGCAAATTTCTTCCCGGCTTCCACAATCCAAGCCAAGAATTCACGAAACAGGGAGAATGGCGGATTGGTGATGATAAAATCCGCTTCATTGCGAAGCTCGGTAACTTCTTTGCTTCGGAAATCTCCGTCACCTTCCATATACTTCCACTCAAGGTCATCAATATTGATACGTCCGTCCCCACTTTTGTCTCGTTCCAAGATGAATATCTTACCTTTCACCTGTGCCTTGGACGGGTCGAACTGAGGTGCTTCTTGCTCAAACAAAGAGGGCTGATAAGGCGTTTTGTATTTTTTGCTATCCGGCGCATAGCTCGTAGAAATCAGTTTTTTCAAGCCCAACTCATCGAATTTGGCAGCAAAGTATCGGGTAAAGTTGCTCCATTCTGGATCATCACAAGGAAGAAGCACAATCTTTCCTCGAAACACATCGGGGTCATATTCAAGATAGGCGTTCATTTCAATCTCTATGTCATGAAATTGCGTATAGAACTCATCATTCTTAGCCGCCTTAGCTTCTTTTAGATTAGTATTTGCCATATGTCTGTTTTTTTTTATTTCGTTAGGTACAAAAAGTGTACGCACATCCACATTCAGTATTTCCGCTATCCTGTATAGTACGGTTATAGGCGGTTACACTCTGTTCGTAGCGTATAGATTGACCATGTTAAAACCTTTACCAAGCCGTTTAGCCAATTCAGTTTGACTAATACCCGCCTCAATCAATGTTTCTTTTTATCCGATTCATTGCGACATCTTCTTTAACTTGTCACAAAAGGTATATAATTTTATTGGGTAAACCACTGTGCTCTTAAAAGAAAGTATTTCGTTAATGGCTTATCCAAAAGCTATTTTGGAAAATTCTATTTGTTTTTCGCCAGCTGATTTTTATAAAACTGCCACCGATAGTTCGTACTTTCGAAAAAAAATCCCTATATTTGCAAATGAAAGAGTTATTTGACAGCATAGCAACGCAAAACGCTGAAATTCGTACAGTTGCAAACTCGTTACCGCTACTTCTCAAATAATTCGCTAAAAGTTTATTTCTCAATCGGTTAAGTCTAACTGACAAAAATCTAAAATAGATAATACAAACTCTTCGATTGCATCCGTAAAATAATTATGTGAATGCCCCCAAAACCCTAGAATAATATTATGATTGCCAATATAAAGAATATCTTGTATTCTTTTTTCATACGAACGACTGTCCCCAAAAGTTACTTTATAAAATGACAAATAAAAAGAATCTATGCTTTCCCATTCATCTTCTATTGAAAATAGTTTATCATTTGTGCAAAAACCATTCTTAAGTTTATAATAAAAACCTTCATCGTTTATTATAAACGGTCGACAGTTTATTATAAACTTTCATATAGCATTTAAGCACTTCTGGACCGAATTTATGCAACAAAAAAGGCTGCAAAACTCCTAAAAAGTTTGCAGCCCTTAGCTCATTTACGGGTTACTTATACCCTAATCCTCATAAGGATCACCTAGATGTTTTGTTATAATCTTATACTGTTTCATCGTCAGATAGCGATGATTGTAGGGCAGATACCCTGTCGGCATAAGTTCTTTGACCAACGGGTTACAACCTTTAATCCATCGGCTGAGACAACGTACCGCGTTCTTGCTGGTAGTACACCCGGGGAAGTACATCACGGCAAGTTCGGCAAAAAGCTAAGATTCTTCTCATTTCACTTTTAAGTTTTAAATTGTAGTTTTATTGTTGTTATTATACCTACAAAAGATACAACATAAAAAAGCGTTTGTCAAGTCATTCGGGCTGTTGAAAAATTAACAAAATAGAAAATACTACCACAACAATATGATTATTAGTTATTTATCTGCTTTCAGATTCGACCGGTTCGAAAATCGTCGAACTACTTCCGACAAACCTAAAATTATCTTCCGAAAAAGTGGTATAGAAGTACATCGTGTCCGATAACAGTAAAAATCAGTGAAAGAATTTAAAAGAGAAACAAATGCAACAGAATTATTTGGAAGAAATACAATGAAGGCTTACATTTGTCATGTGATTTTTTTCATAGTATTAGATTTAAGGTTAACAAAGGTTGGAGCAAAGCGTTGCTCCTTTTTTTATGTTTATGATAAACTAAGCTAATAATTGATACATTCCTCCCACCAATACACGAATTACACCTTTCATTTCAAGTTCGAAAAGAATTGCATTCATTTTCTGTACAGGAATATCTGCTTCAACAACTAATGTATTAATCTGTAAATCTCCTTGTTTCTCCAGAATATCAACCACCTTTTGCTCGTCCTCGGATAAGTCAAGGAAAAAGACTGCGTTGCACATTTTCCACTTTCGCCGGATGAGCAGCAATATCCCAACCCATTGCCGATACAAAATCTTCTGCCGAAAGAAGTAAAGAAGCCTTATTATCCCGAATCAGTTGGTTACAGCCTTTGGAATATTCATCATTCAGGCGTCCCGGGAAAGCAAAGCAGTCCCGGTGATAGCCTTCGGCAAGTTCGGCAGTGATTAACGAACCACCCTTCTCGGCAGACTCAATAACAATTGTAGCGTCACACATACCGGCAACGATACGGTTGCGGCTGACAAAGTTATGGCGGTCGGGATTCGTTCCGGTCAAGAATTCAGTTAACAGCCCACCATTATCAAGCATATCAATAGCTGTCTTTCGATGCACATAGGGATAGATGCGATCCAAGCCATGGGCAAGAACTCCTACCGTAGAAAGCTGATTGGCTAATGCTGCACGATGAGCGTTTATATCGATTCCATAAGCCAAGCCACTGACTACCAAGACATCAGGGCACAGTACTTTCAGATCGTGCAAAAAAGAAGCACAGATACGGGTTCCATAATCAGTGGCATGACGAGTACCTACCATATTAACGACACGGAGGGCATTCAAATCTGTATTTCCTTTGAAGAAAAGAACAACGGGAGCATCCTCACACTCTCTCAATCGGGAAGGATACTCCTCGTCGGTTATGGTCAGGCAACGAATATTATTCTTCTGAACAAAATCAAATTCCTGCTTCGCACGGTCAATGGCTTGCGGGCAATCCAACGCATTCACTACACGCCGACTTATTCCCGAAACACATTCAAGAAGTGCCTCGCGGTTATGGAATATGAACCCGGCACTTCCCGCCTCGTCCATCAAATGTTTCGCTCCAATATGCCCGATACCGGGCACCATTGTCAAAAGCAATACTATAAATTTGTTCTTCTTCGGAGCTATTCATTTCAGGTAAGGTGCAAAGACGTTATCAAACAATTCGCTGTCACTCAAACGTCCATTTACTACACATACCGTTTCAACAGTGGATTTCACTACTACTTTATTATCACTTTTCCGGAAAATATCCTGATAGAACACATACTTAATGCCTTCTTTCTTCATATATAGCTTGGATACAAATTCATCTCCACTCTTCAACGGAGTTTTGAAAGCCATATTGATGCGTGCTACTACGGGATCGACTCCCTGCTCATGAAGCGCTGCAAAGCTAACGCCGACCGAGGTCAGAAATTCATGCCGGGTATGTTCCAGATAATGCTGATAGTTGGCATTATTGACAATACCTTGAAGGTCGCATTCATAATCACGCACCTTCATTTCCAATTCATAGATATAGTTCATTTATCGTGAATTAAAGATTAGAGAATAATGACCGGAGCTAGCCTCTTTTCTGTTCGATATCCAGCCCTTTAAACTTTTTCAGTTCTTCGGTAGATACCAGTTTATACAGTTTGTCACTCGGACGTATCTTATCCGACTTCATAGAGAAATGCTGCCCTTTCTTTTTACGGTCTGCACCGGTTCCAGATCAACACGCGCTTCATCCAATGTCATAAAAACAGCGCCGGTAGTCGGTCCTGTAATCAACAGTTTGTCGCCTACGCTAACCTCGGCAGCTTCAACCAAAAACTCGGAGACTCCGATGTTAGAGAAGTATTTGATCCCTTTTCCCACGTAAATCTTACGTTCCGTTGCCGCCGATCCATAATTGCGGGTCCATTCTCCCAAACGCTGTCCGAGATAGTAGCCGTTCCAGAAACCACGGTTGAAAACGGTCTTCAGGCGTTCATCCCATGCTGCAATCTTTTCATCAGTAAAGGTATCTTCCAGATAGGCTTTGATAGCTTCTTTGTAGCATTCCACCACTGTGCGCACATACTCAGGTCCACGGGCACGACCTTCAATCTTGAACACACGCACACCTGCATCCAACATCTTATTCATAAAATGAATAGTTTTCAGGTCTTTCGGCGACATGATATATTCGTTATCAATATCCAATTCCACATCCGTTTCCTTATCACGAACGGTATAAGAACGACGACACACCTGCATACAAGCACCCCGGTTGGCAGAATGGTTCATCTCATGCAAAGAAAGATAGCATTTACCCGAAACAGCCATACAGAGCGCACCATGACAGAACATTTCAATACGAAGCTGTTCGCCACTCGGACCGCAGATATGTTCTTCCTGTATCTGCCGGTAAATCTCCGCTACCTGTTCCAGATTCAATTCACGGGCCAGTACCACTACATCGGCAAACCGGGCATAGAATTTCAACGCTTCTGCATTGGAGATATTCAGCCTGGGTGGAAAGATGCACCTCCTGCCCTATCCGGCGGGCATAGTCCATCACTGCAACATCAGCCGCAATCACAGCCGAAATTCCCGCTTCCTTAGCCGCATCGACAATCGTATGCATTAAAGGAATATCTTTATCATAGATAATGGTGTTCACCGTCAGGTAGCTTTTCATCCCGTGCTCATCGCACGTGCGGGCTATTTCCCGCAAGTCATCAATCGTGAACGTATTAGCCGAACGGGCACGCATATTCAAGTTTTCTATACCGAAATAGATAGAATCGGCACCTGCCTGAATGGCCGCAGCTAGAGATTCGCGCGAACCTACAGGAGCCATAATTTCAAAATCTTTCAAACTAAGACTCATAGAATATATACTTATTTGTATCAGTTAAGCAAATGAATGCGTACAAAGGTAGGCTTTTTTCCGTATTTTTTGCAGCGAAAAGAAGAAGTTACTTCAATCATAAATAGCAAATAACAAAATCGTATATGAAGATTAACCATATAGACTTGGGAAAACATCCTATCCTGCTTGCTCCCATGGAAGACGTGACCGACCCAGCTTTCCGCCTGATGTGCAAAAAGTTCGGAGCGGACATGGTATATACCGAATTTGTATCGAGTGACGCACTGATACGTGCTGTCAGCAAGACAGCGCAGAAGTTAAACATCAGTGATGAAGAACGTCCCGTCGCTATTCAGATATACGGCAAAGATACGGAAACCATGGTGGAAGCCGCAAAGATTGTGGAACAGGCACAGCCTGATATTTTGGATATTAACTTCGGATGCCCGGTGAAAAGAGTGGCCGGAAAGGGTGCCGGAGCAGGAATGTTGCAGAATATCCCTCAAATGCTGGAGATTACCCGTGCCGTAGTGGATGCGGTAAAAATCCCTGTAACGGTGAAAACCCGTCTGGGGTGGGACGCCAACAACAAAATTATCGTAGAGCCTGGCAGAACAGTTACAGGATTGCGGTATTGCCGCATTAACCATACACGGTCGTACCCGTGCACAAATGTACACCGGAGAAGCAGACTGGACGCTGATAGGAGAAGTAAAAAATAATCCGCGGATGCATATCCCGATCATCGGCAACGGGGATGTGACAACGTCTCAACGCTGCAAGGGGAGTGTTTCGACCGTTATGGAGTGGACGCTGTTATGATAGGCCGTGCCAGCTTCGGCCGTCCATGGATATTTAAAGAGATGAAGCATTATCTGGAGACAGGCGAGGAACTGCCGCCACTAAGTTTTGAATGGTGCATGGAAGTCCTCCGCCAGGAAGTGATTGACAGTGTAAACTTACTCGACGAACGCAGAGGTATCTTGCACGTGCGCCGTCACTTGGCTGCAAGCCCGTTATTCAAAGGAATCCCTAATTTCCGTGACACCCGCATCGCTATGTTACGTGCCGAGACCAAAGAGGAGCTGTTTCAGATATTTAATGAAATACTCACCAACAGAGAAAGTAGCCCGAAAAATTAAATACGATATTTATAGCATTGCATCCTTGAAGATAGTATTATGGAGCAATGCTATTTTATTTGAACATCGGTTGCGCAAACCACTTTTTAAACATCCAAGTTACCACCACATACAACAAGAATGCGGAGAAAAAAGCCTACCAATAGCATCAATGACATAATGAGCCTGAATATATACAGTAGCTCCACAAAGCAGCATATAGAAAGGTATCAGGCAAGCAAACAGCTTCTTACTGCCCCGCCATGCCATAATCATCAGAATGGTAGAAATGCCGACATGCGAACTTGGAAATGCGGCCGTAGGCCGTTCGCCCACTTGTTGGGAGCCTTCCACTAAACTATAAAAGAACCCATGCTGATAGCCCGGACCGGGAAGCAATTCCTGATGATGATTGAAATAATCACCGATAGCCGGAAAAATTCCTTTAGAAACATTATCAAATCCAATGGCAGGAAAATAGAATTGAGGTCCTGCAACAGGTACGAATATATATATCAGATAATAGATAAAGAAGGAAGTGACAAGCACAAAAGACATCTTTTCAAACCACTCGAACCTATAAATGAAATAGAATAACGCCACAATCAACATCATCGGATAATAGAAGAAATATCCCATATTGAACGCCTCACTGACCAGAAGATGCGGGAACGTATGACAGAACCAGATAGCAGGTTGCCCATTAAAAATAAACTGTTCGGTGATAGCGAAAACATGATCCAGATTCGGAAAGAACCGGTTGAACTCGAAAGTATCCGGATACCAGTAAGAAAGCAGGCTCATCTGAATGACGATGCGTACAAACGCCGAAAACTTACAGGGAGCAAGCCGGTAGAGATACATCAACAGAAAAGTCATTACAGCAATCATAGCCCTATCCAGCAACATGTGCCATGGATGATCCATTCGCTGAAACAGGAATAGAATCAAAATGGAGGTCAACAGATTATAAATCAATGTAATCTTCTCCACAGCAAACAACCCTTTCCGGGTTTCTACTCGCTTAAATAAGTCTAAAGCCATCCTTCGTTTTTATACCAGGCAATGGTTTCATGGACTCCCTTTTCCAAATCATATTCAGGCGCATACCCCAGTTCATTAATTGTCGGGATGATGTCACATTGCCAATTGCGTTGTTTCATTATCTTATATTTATCCGAATTTAGTGTACTGCTCTTTCCGGAACGTGTAGCAATAAATTCAGCGAGCAAAGATATAACTTTTAGCACAATTAACGGACATTTCAGATGAAGAACAAACGGATTACCCAATTCTTTTTGTATCAGGTCCGAAAACACACGACTCTTATACACATTCCCGTCTGTCAGGAAATACGTTCTACGGGTAACATTTTTCTCTATTCCCAGGAAAATAGCTTGCACAATGTCTTTCACATAAACAAAAGTAAGGTCTTGACGCCGGAAACCCACTGAGAAATCAACATGCTTCTGAATAGATTTCGCCATAAGGAAATAATCTGTTTCACGAGGTCCGTAAACTCCCATGTAGGACGATAAATGACATAAGGAAAACCGGGAATACTCTGAATATACAGTTCCGCTTTCAGTTTACTGAACCCATAAGCCGTATTGGGCGCCGGGTATCATCCGCCTCAATCGGGTATAATCCTTCTCACGTACAGGACCGAATACACTCAACGTGCTGATATATATAAACTGCTTCGGAACCATATTCAACGCTTTCAGCGTGTCTATAAAATATTTAGTCTGGAGATAATTGACATAATCAAAAGTCTTTTTGTCAGAGCATTTGGTGACACCGGCACAATGAATGATATAATCAAACTTGTTATAAGTACCTTTATGCCCGGAGAGTTGGGCACGAAGTTCATTAGGATGCGCAAAGTCCAGTTCCAGAAAATGAATCTTCCGGTTTTTCAAATATTTCTTACTGCTCGTAGAACAATCCCTGCCCACACAAACCTTCGTTTCAACGCTTCCTCTACGATGAAACTTCCTATAAAACCGCTTGCGCCCGTAATTAAAACACTCTCCATTATTACTCTCTAGGTTCTGCGTGAATATTAATAAAAGTTACCTCACTAAACATTTTTTCTTGATAATGCCACAAAGATACAATAAATATAAAACAAAAGCCATTTTGCTTTTTCTCA
>VOFK01002829.1_pt1 | contig 29414 bp, 49 predicted proteins | sample 5384121 | NCBI WGS metagenome assembly VOFK01 (sample SAMN12384730, study PRJNA508395) | human gut metagenome | isolation source: healthy gut J | host: Homo sapiens | reverse complement strand
TCAATTGTGCTTCGTTCAGTTGCGTATTGCTCTGCAGATTATACAACCGGCGCCGTTCTCTGTGCTACCAAAAATAATCTTAAACAAACATATATTTTCAATTACTTCACTGCTGAAATAGATTCCTTCTGTTTGTGGGAAGGCTCCGAAAAAGATGCAAACATACGCTTCTCTATGAAAAAAGATGAAAACGGCACCTGGAGCATGATCAAACCCTACCAAGATACGTCCGTATACAATACACAGATCACCAACTTCCTGACGGACGCTACCAGAGATGAAATTTTTCAGCTTCGTAGCAGAAAACTGTACAGAATCTGATTATGCAAAGTACGGATTTGACAATCCAAAATATGTTCTTGAAGTAACGGCAGGAAGCAAACATACTAAAAGTAATCTTCGGAGATTATACAAATAATGAAAATGAAATGTACGGTCTATTTACAGACAGCGGTCAGGTCGTAACGTTTATATCAAATGAAATCTCCGCTTTAGGATATGACACAATGGATATGATGAACACTACCGTTTACTCTGCCGACATAAACGACGTTACGGAGGTAAAGGTTGAAATGCCCGGCGTTACGGCAGAAATGGAAATAAATAATTACGAAGAAGAATACATTCTTAACGATACTCAACTTACAGATGACGATACAAAATCACTTTTCATTTCATTTTTCAATTCCTTTAACAACGCATACTTTGAATCCATTGAAAACGATCAGAATCCTGACGGCGAGCCTGAAATAACAATAACCTATACTCTTTCAAACAATACCGTTAACAGAATTGAATATATTCCTGTTCCCGGAGAAGATTCCAATACTTACTGGGCAGTCAAGAACGGCAGTATACAGGCTTTGTAGTACGCCAAAAAGATAATAGCCAATATTTCATCAACCTATGAAGAGCTTGTTCAGGCAGTCGAATCTTCAGAAAAATAAAAATTTTACCCTGTATTATTTAATACAGGGTATTTTTTTATTTTACTACATCATTGAAAGAGGATCAACATAAGAACCGTTTTTCAGTACTTCAAAATGAAGATGCGATTCGTCAGACGTTTCAATATCTGCCGTCTCGCCTACTGCTCCTATTTCCTCACCGCTGCTTATCTGCTGTCCCGCCTGAACGGTAACGCCTGAATTTAAATTGCAGTATCTGGTAATAATACCATTGCCATGATCAATTGTAACAGTAACGCCCCACAGAGGATCTTCCTCAATTGCGGAAACCGTTCCTGAATCTGACGCAATTACCGGATCTCCAAGTAGCTTGAATATCCACACCGTTATGAGTCTGCCATGCTCCGGTTGTATTAGACTTAACAAGCTCTCCGTTGCTGAACTCGTTCATAACTTCTCCTTCAATGGGCATAACAAGCTTTCTGACTTCGGGCTTTGCAGTTTCTTCCGCTTCTTCGTCCTCCTCCGGCTGAGTTTCCTTTACAGCAGTTACCGCTGTTTCAGTATGTTTAACAATAGCTTCCGCTATGGTTTCCGCCGTAGTAAGCTTTGGCACGTCTGTTTTAACTTCCGCCGCCTCTCTGCTGTCGCTTTTGGAAAGAGTTGAATCAAGCTGACCTGCTATATCGTTTGCCGTCTGAGTATATGCAAAAATAACATGCTTTTGCACCAACCATAGCAACGCTTAATGCCAGAGCAATATAAAAACCTTTGCCGTTTAAAATAGATTTGGAATTTTTTTTTTCACGTTTAACACCTCCGATTTTATTTTGGACCATAAACAGGCGTTTATTCGCACATATTCCTTTTTTTTTCCAAATTATTTTAAAGCGACGTTGCATTAAATCAGAATATAGTGTAAAATAGTAAAGATGATATTTATAAAAAGGAGTTATATCTATGTTTAAACTCAGGGCGCTTTTTAAAAACATTATAAAAAGGAACTTATTCTTGGTCCGTTTTTCAAACTTCTGGAGGCAATTTTGAACTTGCCGTACCATTAGTCATGGCTCAGATTATTGATAAGGGCATAGGAAATAATGATTCGATTATGTCTGGAAAATGAGCGGACTCATTGTTGTTCTTGGTATATGCGGACTTGGATTTGCACTTACATGCCAGTTTTTTGCCGCTAAGTGCGCATACGGTTTCGAACAGAGCTGAGAGACGCTCTTTACAAGCACATAAATAAATTTTCTCACGCTGAAATAGACAGATTTGGTACTTCATCTCTTATTACACGAATCACAAACGATACCGTGCTCGCCCAGAACGGTGTAAATATGTTTATTCGTCTTGCAGTACGCGCTCCGTTTCTGATAGTCGGCGCGCGGTCATGTCAATGACTCTTGACTTAAAGCTATCAATTATTTTTCTGATTGCCGCACCGATAATTACGCTTATTATAGTATGTGTTGTAATGAAAAAACCGTGCCTATGTATAAAAAAAAATACAAAAAGGTCTTGATAAAATTTCTCTGCTGACAAGAGAAAATCTTGACGGTGTACGAGTAATACGCGCTTTTTCAAAACAAGAGGAAGAAAAAAAAGAACTTATTAACGAAAGCGGCAGGCTTTCAGATAATGCGGTGATCGCAGGAAAAATTTCGGCAATTTTAAATCCGGTTACTTTTTATGATAATGAACCTCGGTATAGTTGCCATACTTTGGTTCGGCGGTATACGAGTTGATACAGGGTATATCTTACGCAGGGAGAAATTACAGCTTTTGTAAATTACATGACTCAGATTCTTTTAGCCCTTGTGGTGCTTGCAAATCTGGTAATAATATTTACTAAAGCTGCGTCCTCTGCTTCAAGAATAAACGAGGTTTTTGATACACAGCCGTCTATGACAGACGGATCTGATACAAAATTTGATTTCAGCAGTCCGGCTGTTGAATTTGAAAAATGTAAGTTTTTTTCCTATCCGGACGCCGGAGACTTATCCCTGAATAATATTTCATTTACTCTGAAAAAAGGTGAAATACTGGGTATTATAGGAGGTACCGGTTCAGGCAAATCGACTCTTGCAAATCTAGTCCCCAGATTTTATGATATAACTTCAGGAAACATTAAAATTTTCGGCAATGATATAAAAAAAATACTCAATGGAAGAACTGAGAAAACTCATAGGAATAGTCCCTCAGCGTGCTGCATTATTTTCAGGTACAATAGCTGACAACATGCGCTGGGGAAAACCTGACGCCACAGATCAAGAAATTATTTCGGCACTGAAAATTGCTCAGGCATGGGAATTTGTTTCAAAGTTAACCGACGGAATAAAAACAAATATTTCTCAGGGCGGTAAAAACCTTTCAGGAGGTCAGCGGCAGCGTCTTACTATTGCAAGAGCATTAGTAGGCAATCCGCCTGTTGTTATTTTAGATGACAGTATGAGCGCCCTTGACTACGCTACAGACCTTGCTCTTAGAAAAGCAATTGAATCAGAACTTAAGGATACGGCTGTAATAATGATTTCTCAAAGAGCCACTACACTGCAAAACGCCAATCATATATTGGTTCTTGACAACGGAGAAGCAGCAGGATACGGAATTCATGAAACACTTCTGAAAAACTGTGAAGAGTATGCAGAAATCTACAAATCACAAATGAGCTGACGGAGGTACTTTTTAAAATGATAAAAACACTAAAACGAATACTTAAATATACCAAACCCTATAAAATACACCTTTTCTCTGCAATATTCTGCGCATTTATAGGAGTTGTACTATCACTTTTTGTACCGATTCTTATCGGTAAGGGTGTTGATGTTATTATCAGTAAAGGAAATGTTGATTTTGAGGCGCTCCTGAAAATATGTATTGTTATTGCAGTCACAGTTCTGATAAGCGCAATATTTCAATGGATAACCTCTCTTTCTACAAATAAACTATCGTACAATACTATTCGTGACATAAAGAGCAGATTATTTTGATAAACTTAATTCCGTACCTCTGAAATTTATAGACAACAGTTCAAAGGGCGAGCTTATCGGCAGAGCAGTAAACGACATTGAAACAATTTCAGACGGTTTACTGCAAGGCTTTACTCAGCTTTTCAGCGGCGTTGTAACTATTCTCGGAACGCTGATTTTTATGCTTTCTATCAACGTTAAAATAGCTTTGCTGGTTGTTATTTTGACTCCGATATCCCTCTTTACCGCCGCAATCATTACTAAACTCAGTCATGATTCATTTACAGAGCAGTCTAATCTCAGAGGAAAAATGAGCAGTTTCACTGAAGAAATGGTGGGAAATCAAAAAATAGTAAAGGGATTTTCATATGAAAAAAGAGCTGAAAAAACCTTCTCTGAAATAAATGCACAAATGGGAAAAAGCGGAGTTAAAGCCGTATTTTTCTCCTCAATGACTAATCCTACAACACGTTTTGTAAACCGTCTGATTTATGCGGCTGTGGGTAAACTGCCGGAGCGTTAAGCGCTATTGGAGCATTGAATTTTCTTGGAGTTATTACAGTCGGACAGCTTTCATCGTTTCTTTCATACTCCAATCAGTATACAAAAACCTTTTAATGAAATATCCGGTGTTATTACAGAGCTTCAGAATGCCGTTGCGTCTGCCGAAAGAGTTTTTGCAGTAATCGACGAACCCTCCGAGCTGCCTGACAACAATAAAGAAGTACTTGCATCATGTGATGGTACACTTACAATGGAAAATGTAAATTTTTTCATATGTTCCTGAAAAAAAAGCTTATTCAGAATTTCAATCTTCATGTTCAGTCCGGACAAAAATAGCAATAGTCGGACCTACAGGCTGCGGAAAAACTACTATTATAAATCTTCTTCTGAGATTTTTATGACATAAATTCAGGCAAAATAAAAAATATCCGGAAAAGATACAAAGGATATTACACGTTCCAGTCTGCGCTCACAGTTTGGAATGGTATTGCAGGATACATGGCTGTTTACCGGTACTGTAGCGGAAAACATATCCTATGGAAAACCAAATGCGTCCAGAGAAGAAATTATTGAAGCCGCAAAAAGCAGTACATGCCCACAGCTTTATCAAACGCCTGCCTGACGGATATGATACGGTAATCAACGAAGAGGGCAGCGGACTTTCCCAAGGACAAAAACAGCTTATTTCAATTGCAAGAATTATGCTTAAGGATCCTCCGATGCTCATACTGGACGAAGCTACGTCAAGTATTGACATAAGAACTGAACAGAGAATACAGCGTGCGTTTGAAAAAAATAATGAAAGGCAAAAACAAGCTTTATTATCGCCCACCGTCTTTCAACTATAAAAAACGCCGACGTTATTCTTGTTATGAAAGACGGAAATGTTATAGAACAGGGTAGTCATGAACAGCTTCTTGAGCAAAACGGTTTTTTTATGCAAATCTTTACAGCAGTCAGTTTGCGCCTGTTTAATGTGTAATCAAATAAACATACTAAAAAATGCCGAAGATTTATATCTTCGGCATTTTTAATAGTCGTCACTGATGCAACCATAATATTTACATTAATTCATTAAGCGCTAAATACACGCCGTATGCTGAATTACCAAGAGTAAGTACCAGTCCTATAATAGATAAAACCAATCCCACAATTGCAATGTTTTTTCTTCTCGCTTTTTTTACCTAAAAGCTCCCATAATGATTCCAACAATAGAAACAGGATATCCCAATAGCGGAAGAAGCCATGCAAGTAAACTTGTTATCCCAAGAACTAATCCTGCAATCGCTTTGTTATTCTGTTTATTCATTTTTTTTCACCCCTAATTTAACAATTTATGACTATATTGTATCATATATAGCCTATTTTGTCAAGAATAATAGACTATAATTAGCTCATAATTTTTTTAAGGGAGCAAAAAATGGATACTTATACAGCTGTTAAAAACAGAATTTTATTTTTGTGTGATCAGAAACATATGACAATTAATAAATTAGCTACAGCTTCCGCTGTCGCACCATCTACTATAAAAAAATATTTTGTACGGAAAAAGTCATAACCCAGGTATTGTAACGCTAAAAATGCTTTGCGACGGTTTTGGAATAACACTCAGCGACTTTTTCGATACTTCAACATTTAGAAATTTAGAACAAGAGATAAAATAAAAAGTGTTAAAGATGCACAAATTTAATATTTATCTAACTTGACAAATTATGCAGATTCATTTATAATAAAATCTATACTGAATATGAAACGGAGAATCTTATAATATGAATACAAGTGAAATAATTGCAGAAATTGAAAAGTCGCTTACCGGCGATCCCAGAAAAGACGGTCCTTTTTTTTGAAAGACCAGGCTGAAAAATACAAGAACAGTGAAAACAGTACGGAAATAAACCGGGAACTCGCAAGACTGCTCTATGAAATTTCCAAAAAGACTATGAAAGCAGTCTTTACAATTATCTGGACAGCGAAAATCAAAAAGTAAACGAACAAATAGAAAACGCAAGGAAAAAGATTTGATAACAGAAACTACAGCGGCGGAATTAAAATTCTTGAGGAGATAATCAGAAACAACCTGCCGGCATGGAATGATACATCAGAATTTACATACAAAAAGCTTTTGGTACTCCTCTGGAATATCTTCTTTATACAAAACTTTATGAACCTGAAAAGGAAGTCAAGTCCGTTAACTGCAACCTTGCCGGAGTATACTGGATGTATTGTCATGGGCTTATGAAAAAAAGGACGCTATGATGAAGCTTTAGCGGCAATAGAACGTGCAACTGAACTTAATCCTGTAGACCCTGACGTTTATCTCCAATATGCTGAACTTATGAAACTGCGAAAAAAATCCTGAAGGTATTAAATTTGCCTGTGACAAACTGCTGCAATGTGCCGTAACTAAAGAACAGATCGGCAGAGCTTACTTTAACTACAGTTACTATTTTTCAGAAATCAACGACCCTATAAAAAGCAGCTGTACGTACATTAGGAAATGTGCGGAATTTTCTATAAACCTGATCTCTATGAAAGTGAATTACAGTATATATCTAATTGTCTGGGAATGGGTTCTCTTCCGCCTAAACATACAAGTTCTGAATTAATGTCCTTGATGACCGAAGAAAAAAATACAGCCCGGCCCCTCCGTAAATGTTATTCAAGCAAAGCATATTTTCTTGCAAAACGTTCGGAAGAACAGCTTGAATTTAAAAATGCAAAATATTATTACGAAATTGTCTGGGAACTTACTGAAGACGATAATATAAATGATCATATTCAGGAACTCACTAGTACTATAAAAGATTTAAAAGAGTTTAAATAGTAAAAAACTATACAAATTTATTTATACTTTTTTGTTCATTAATTTGCACAAAATTTATTGAACTTTTTTTAAAAATACGGTATAATGATTATAAATGTTATGGCATTTATAATCATTATTTTTTAGGAGGGACTATTTTGAAAAAAACAAATTTCTAAGAAAAATTATGGCGGCTGCCGTTGCCCGCTGCATGTACCGCAAATGTTTCACTTATTTCAAATCTGGTTACAGCAGATACAAGTACCAAATACGAATTTGAGGACGGAGTAATTAACGGTACTTCAATGGAAATTACAGAGGACAGTTCTGCCAGCGGCGGACAATACGTTTATATGAAAGATGCAGGCGAAACTGTTACAGTTACTGTCGATGTCGAAGAAACCGGAATGTATGACCTTGCTATATGTTATCATCTTCCTCAAACCATGGGTTCAGATAAGGTTCAGAAATTAAACGTTAACGGCGTTAATCAGGGTCAAATAGGATTCGTTATGAACGATGGATTTGAAGAGCTTGATATCGGTATGTATAAGCTTAATGCCGGTCAGAACGAAATACAGCTTGAAAGCTTTTGGGGCTGGACTTATTTTGATTATCTAACTGTTAAAAAGTGCCGATATGCCTGATCTTAATGTAGCGAAAACTTTGTCCGATAAAAAAGCAACTGATCAGACAAAACGTTTTGATGAGCTATCTCGTTGATAATTACGGTGAACACATAATTTCAGGTCAGCAGGAAATATATAAGTACGGTCCTCATGATTTTGAATATGAATTTGAATATATTAAAAATTTAACAGGCGTTTATCCTGCAATCCGTGGATTTGACTATTTAAACGAATGCAATATTCTATATGGAAGCGAAGACGGTACCACAGACAGAATGATTGATTGGGCAAAAAACAAAAACGGCATCATTACAGCTTCATGGCACGTTACTGTACCGAAAAATTTCGCCAGCTACAATGTAGGAGACAAGGTTGATTATTCACAGGCTACATATTCCGTTAAAGATGACAACGGTGATTATGTTTCGGATTTTGACACTTCAAAAGCTATAATTGAAGGAGAAAAAAGAATATGAGTACTATATGGCGTGTCTGGAAACCCTTGCAGCATCAATAAAAAAGATTACAGGATGAAAATATTCCTATTATTCTAAGACCGCTCCATGAAGCCGAAAGGCGGCGGCGGTGAAGAAGGATCATGGTTCTGGTGGGGCAAGTCGGGTTCTGCTGTTTATAAGGAACTGTGGAAGCTTACATATAAAACCTTAACTGAAGATTACGGTCTTCACAATATTATCTGGGAATGGAACAGTTACGCTTATTCAACATCTGCAAACTGGTATCCGGGCGACGAATATGTGGACATCGTGGCATATGATAAATATAACTGCACTGATTGGTCTACAGGTCAAGCGGTAATAAAACATAACGACAGCGCTATAAGCGGTACGTTCTACAATCTCGTAAATATGTATAACGGCAAAAAAATGGTTGCCATGGCTGAAAATGACAGCATACCAACACTTGAAAACTTAACTTCTGAAAAAGCCGGCTGGCTGTATTTCTGTCCTTGGTATGACGGAGGCTCAGATAATAATAACTTCCTGTCAAATCCGCAGTTTAATAAGGCAGAAGATCTGATAGAAATGTACCAGAGCGACTACTGTATAAGCCCTTGACGAAATTCCGGCAGATTTATACAATACCTATTCTTTAGAAGGATTTGATGAAGAAACCACTCAGCCTACAACAGAAGCAACTACGACTCCTGTTGAAACAACCCCAATTGAAACTACACCAGTGACTGTTACGACATCTGTAACAACACCCGGACCTGTTTGGAGTGTTATTGAAGACAATTATACTTTAAATATAGGAGATACCCAACAAATTAAATATTATTCTGGCATTGGCTATGCAACATTCACTTCAGAAGATACTGATATCGTAGTAGTTGACGAAAATGGTATTATGACTGCTATAAGTGAGGGCTCAACACGAATAAAGCTTGAATGCCATGACTTCAATAATGGATCAATAATCTTATCTCCTCTTTACGTTGAAGTAACTGTAAAAAGCTGCTGAAGGCGGAGATATAACCGTTCCTACAGACGTAGACGCTACGTTGTACGGAGACGTTAGCTTTGACGGTATAGTTGATTCGACTGATATAGGTTGTTATTAATAAATTATTATTAAGTTCAGTACAGTATCCTCTTGAAAATGCAACATGTTATGTAAATGCAGACTGTGATAACGATCAGATCATAACAACAAAGGATTCTATATTTATAATTAATTATACACTTAATAAAATAAGCTTAGATCAACTTGGTTTAAACAGTGAAATTCTAAAAATAAAAATATATAAGCAGATACTTTTAAAAGTATCTGCTTATTTTAGTTTATAATTAATACACAAAAGCCGACTCTAATGAGTCGGCTTTTTATTTCCGGAATTAAACTAACTGAATAATTGCCATTTCTGCTGCGTCGCCTCTGCGAGGACCGATCTTGATAATTCTTGTATATCCGCCGTTTCTCTCAGCATATTTTGGTGAAATTTCATCAAATAACTTCTTAGCAACGTCTTCCTTAGTAACGTAAGCAAATACTTGACGTTTGGAGTGCAGATCATTGTTCTTTCCGATTGTGATCATCTTTTCAGCAACTGCTCTGACTTCCTTAGCTCTTGTTACAGTTGTTTCAATCTGTCCGTTCTCCAACAGATAAGTAACCATTGCTCTGAGCATGGCCTTTCTATGGTCAGTTGTTCTTCCAAGCTTTCTTGTACCTGGCATCGTTATTCACTCCTTTACAAATTACAGAAAACATTTCTTTAATAATATTTTCCGCAGTTTTATTCCTCTTCTGAACTCAGATCAAAACCAAGTGATTGAAGCTTTTCCTTGACCTCGTCGAATGACTTCTTACCAAGGTTTCTTACCTTCATCATTTCTTCAGCAGACTTTTCAATCAAATCGTTAACCGTGTTAATTCCTGCACGCTTCAGACAGTTAAATGAACGCACAGATAAGTCAAGTTCCTCAATGGTCATCTCAAGGATCTTTTCCTTTACCTTTATCTGTCTGTTCGACTAATACTTCTGCTATTACTGATTCTTCTGACAAATCAATAAACAGCTTCAGATGCTCGTTGAGGAGATTGGTCGCCTCTGTGACAAAAAGCTTCCTTTGCAGAGATTGTACCATCTGTCCATACCTCTATTGTAAGCTTATCAAAAATCAGTTACCTGACCGAGACGAGTGTCTTCGACCTTATAATTAACCTTCAAAACAGGAGTATAAATACTGTCAACTGCAATAACATCTATAGGCATATTTCCCATCTCTTTGCTTATTACGTTCAGCAGAAACATAACCCTCTTCCGCGGTCAATTGTTATCTCCATATAAAGCTTAGCGTCCTTGCCGAGAGTTGCAATATGCATTCCCGGATCAAGTATATTGACCTCAGAATCTGTTTTGATGTCACCGGCAGTAACTTCACATTCACCTTCGGCTTCAATATAAACGGTTTTTTAGGGCCTTCGCCGTAAAAGCTTTGCTGTAAGACCTTTAATTGCAAGGATAATCTCAGTAACATCCTCTTTTACACCCGGAATTGTTGACAACTCATGATGAACACCGTCTATTTTCACCGAATTGACTGCTACACCCGGGCAGCGAGGAGAGTAATACTCGTCTTAGACTGTTACCTAATGTGATACCATAACCACGTTCCAGCGGGGCTAAAACGAATTTACCGTATTTTCCGTCACTTCTGAGTTCAACAGTATCAATTTCCGGCTTTACGATTTTTTCAAGCATAAGAACCCTCCTATTTCGCAATCACTTTTTATCTCTATATAAATCAACAGGCCAATAATAATATGATTATTATTTTGAGTACAACTCGACGATGAATGTTTCTTCAACCTCATAGTCAAGATCATCCTTAACTGGCATACGAACAACCTTAGCTGTTGCCGCATCTCTGTTAGCCTCAAGCCAAAGCGGAACTACTCTGCCCTTAGTTGCTTCTGCAACATCCTTGAATTTGTCGCTCTTCTTGCTTTTTTCACAAAGCTCAACAACATCGCCAACCTTAACTCTGTATGAAGGAATATCTACTTTCTGACCGTTTACCATGAAATGACCATGAGAAACAAGCTGTCTTTTGATTCTCTTCTTGTAAGAAACCATGCCCATTCTGAATACTACGTTATCAAGACGTGATTCAAGAATAGTGATCAGGTTTTCACCGGCCTTGCCTTCCATTTTTTCAGCAATTTCAAAATAGTGAGCAAAAGGCTTTTTCCAAAACGCCGTAGATGAACTTGAGCTTCTGCTTTTCCTTAAGCTGCATACCATATTCTGAAACTTTCTTTCTCTTGTTAGCGTTAGGATTACGGTTGCTCTCCTTGAAATACCCATTACTGCCGGGCTGATTCCCAGGTATCTGCATCTCTTGAGAATAGGTTCTCTATTAATAGCCAACTTTTTTTGCACCTCCTGTAAATTAGACACGTCTTCTCTTTGGAGGACGGCATCCATTGTGTGGGATTGGGGTTACGTCTTTGATCATCTTAACTTCAAGACCAACTGTCTGCAATGCTCTGATTGTTTGCTTCACGTCCTGAACCAGGTCCCTTAACGTAAACCTCTACGCTCTTAAGGCCATGTTCCATAGCTGCCTTTAGTCGCTGTTTCAGCTGCTGTCTGCGCTGCAAACGGTGTAGACTTTCTTGAACCTCTGAAACCAAGTCCGCCTGCACTTGCCCATGAAATAGCATTACCCTGTGTATCTGTAATTGTTACGATCGTATTATTAAAAGTGGACTGGATATGAGCAGCGCCGCTTTCAATATTTTTACGCTCTCTGCGTCTTCTGATAGCAACTTTTTTTTAGCTTTCTGCTGTGCCAATGCTCATGCCCTCCTTACTTCTTCTTATTAGCGATTGTCTTTACAGGTCCCTTACGAGTTCTTGCGTTGGTCTTTGTTCTCTGACCTCTAACAGGAAGACCCTTACGGTGACGAACGCCTCTGTAGCAGCCGATTTCCACAAGTCTCTTAATGTTTAATGCGATTTCTCTTCTCAGATCGCCTTCAACATTGCAGTTTTTTGTCAATATAATCACGCAGTTTTGCTACGTCTTCTTCTGTAAGATCCTTTTACCCTTGTATCCGGATTAACGCCGGTTTCCTTAAGGATCGTTGTAGCAGTCTGACGACCGATGCCGTAAATATAAGTTAAGCCGATTTCAATTCTCTTATCCTTTGGCAGGTCGATACCAGCAATTCTTGCCATTAATTAATAGCACCTCCGTTAATTAAGATGTCAGGCGTATCAGCCCTGACGTTGTTTATGCTTTGATTTTCGCAAATTACCATTACTTTGCCCTTGCGTTTTATAACCTTGCATTTTTTCGCAAATAGGTTTAACTGAAGGTCTGACTTTCATTGAAAATACCTCCTTGATATATTACAGAAGCATTATTTTCACAACGCCTCAGGTTTCTTAGAACTATTATTTAGCTCTCCATGTGATTCTTCTCTTTGTCAAGTCATACGGTGACATTTCGACCGTTACCTTATCTCCGGGTACGATACGAATATAGTTCATTCTCAGCTTACCTGATACATGTGCAAGAATTATGTGGTCGTTGGGCAACTTTACTCTGAACATTGCGTTCGGCAAAGCTTCTTCAACAACGCCCTCTAATTCAATTACATCTTCCTTAGACAAAATTAATACCTCCCCATATCGGTTACGGTGTGCGCGGCGGATATCTGCTAAGCACATTTCTAAGAACTTCTTATCAGTCATATCATTCAATTCGATAACATTATCGGTGAATCTAAGATGTTTCAGATTCTTTCGTTTGGGTAATGAAAGTTTACGTCTCTTGCCGTCCGCAATAAAAACATAATTATCTTTCATATCTGTTATTACAAAATAACTACCCTTGTCTCGTCCGGCAGCTGCTTTAACAACTCTGCCCTTTTTTCAATTTTTTTCACTGCTATCTCCGTTACGGCTTAGTAAGTATTACCGGTCCGTCGGGGAGTAATTGCAATTGCATGCTCAAAATGAGCAGACAATGATCCGTTTGCCGTTACTACAGTCCAGCCATCCCTGAGAACCCTTACATCATCGCCCTTAGCATTGATCATAGGTTTCAATACAAAATGTCATTCCTGAAACTAATCTTGGACCGTGTCCGGGCTTTCCGTAATTCGGAACCTCCGGAGATTCATGAAGTTCACGGCCTATTCCGTGACCGCAGTAGTTTCTGACAATACCGTATCCTCTGGAAGCGCAGTATTCTTCAACCGCATGGCATACATCGCCTAGTCTTGCGCCGACCTGAGCATTTGCAATGCCTTCATAAAGGCTTTGTTCTGTGACCTCAAGAAGAGCCTTGGCTTCGTCGGAAACTTTCCCTACCGGAAACGTTGCACATGTATCGCCGTGGAAACCGTTATAATAAGCGCCTACGTCAACGCTTACTATATCACCCTCAGCAATTCTTCTTTTTTGTGAACCGGAATACCATGAATTACTTCATTGTTAATTGAAATGCAGGCGCTTGCCGGAAATCCGCCGTAATTCAAAAACGACGGCTTAGCTCCGCGACCTATAATATAATCATGAATTATTTTATCAAGAGCCTTTGTAGTCATACCAGGCTTGATAGATTCACCAGCAAGCTTCAATGCTCTGCCGGCAATAAGACCGGCTTCACGCATTTTAGCCAAATCCGTAGAAGATTTTATGCTTACCATTTTACGCCCCTACTGCTTTCAAAGTCAGCTTTGATGTTTCAGCAACATCCTCTTGACCGACTACTGTTTCAAGTTTTCCCTGCTTTGCATAAAAATCCTTGAGAGGAGCAGTCTGTTCATGATAAACCTTTAAACGCTCAATTACTGTATCCGGGTGATCGTCCTTACGCTGAACAGTATTTCCGCCGCACTTATCACATTTTCCTTCAGCTTTTGACGGCTTGAATTCTGTATGATATGAAGCGCCGCAGCTTTCGCATACTCTTCTGCCGGACAGTCTCTGCTGAATAGTTTCACCCGGAACATAAATTTCGATTACATTATCAATGTTAACGCCCATGCTGTCCAGGGCTTCCGCCTGAGCAACTGTTCTCGGGAAACCGTCAAGAATAAAAAACCGTTTTTACAATCATCCTCAGCAATTCTGTCTTTTTTTAATATTCCGATTACAACGTCATCGGATACCAAAGAACCGCTGTCCATTGCAGCCTTTGCCTTAAGACCGTATTCCGTACCGTTTTTTTAACAGCTTCACGCAGTATATTTCCTGTAGAAATCTGCGGGATTTTCAATGCGTCAGAAATAACCTCCGCCTGAGTACCCTTACCGGCACCAGGAGCACCTAATAAAAATTAAATTCATACCAGACCTCCTTATTCAAGGAATCCCTTGTGATGACGCATCATCATCTGTGATTCCAGTGTACGAACTGTTTCCAAAGCAACGCTTACAACGATAAGCACTGTAGTACCGCCCATTGACAGACTTCTAAGATTATTGTCAAACATACCCAGTACGATCGGGAAGATTGCAATAATACCCAGGAAGAAAGCGCCGACCAATGTGATTTTTGAAAGAACTCTTTGAATATAATCAGATGTAGGCTTACCAGGTTTTTCCAGGTCTGATACCAGGTATGCCGCCGTTGTTTTGTCTCAGCTGATTTGCAATTTCTATTGGATTATACTGCATTGAAACATAGAAGTAATTAAATGCGATAATCAAAACAAAATAAATTAATGCATACCAGCCTGAAGTAGTACTGAAGAAATTCAGGAATCCGTTATAGAAACGCTGCCAGAAACCATCAGGATCTGCATACGGTCCCTTGAACATTCCAATAGTACTCGGCAATGACATAAATGACATTGCAAAGATGATTGGCATAACGCCGCTCATACAAACTTTAACAGGAATATGTGTTTTGTCCGCCGTATTGTTTTCTTCCCACTACACGCTTAGCATACTGAATAGAATTCTTCTTTCGGATTCGTTCATGAATACAACAAATCCTATCATAACAACATATATTACGGCAATTGCAATTGAAACAAATAAATATTTGGACGGATTATCCTTAGTAAGTGTAATAAGCGTACCTACATCAGTCGGGAATCTCGCAACGATACCGGCAAAAAAAGTATCATAGAAATACCGTTTCCGATACCCTTATCATTAATTCTGTTACCCATCCATACTACCAGCATTGCTCCGGCAACAAAGCGACGATATTACAACAGCCGCAAATACACCTTCAAATCCTGTTGTATACTTAACAGCGCCCATATTTTTTTTAACGTGAAATAATATGCCACTGACATAAATATTGACAGACCTAACGCTACAAATGCAGTAATCTGATTCAATTTTTTTTTTCTTCCGGTCTCACCCTCGCTCTGAAGCCGTTCTAAAGGAGGAAGAGCATATGTCAGAAGTTGTATAATGATGGACGCATTAATATACGGTGTGATTGACAGGGGAAAAAATTGTCGCTTTCGACAACGCACCGCCCGTCAAAATATTCAAGTATTCAAGAAAGTTACCGTCTGTAGCATTGGTACTCATCCATTCCTGAACCTTTGATAATGTCAAAAAACGGAACCGTCAATGCACTTCCGAAATCTGAATACTATAATGATGAATAATGTGTACAAAAAAAAGCTTTTTACGAATTTCCGCAACTTTCCATGCGTTTCTTATTGTTTCGAACACATTAAATCACCTCTGCTTTCCCGCCAGCCTTTTCAATTTTTTCGATTGCGCTCTGAGAGAATTTAGCAGCCTTAACTGTTATTTTTGCTGTAAGCTCACCGTTTCCGAGAACCTTAACACCGTCGTTTTCCTTCTTGATAAGACCGGAAGCGATCAGCATTTCTGTGTCAACAACTGTTCCGTCAACAAATTTACTAAGGTCAGAAACATTTACAATTGAATATTTCTTAGCAAAAAATATTGTTGAATCCTCTCTTAGGGATTCTTCTTGTCAGCGGCATCTGTCCGCCTTCAAATCCGATTCTTACGCCGCCGCCGGAACGTGCATTCTGTCCCTTTATGACCCTTGCCGGCTGTTTTGCCGTTACCTGAACCGTGACCTCTGCCGATACGCTTACGTTCAGCAACAGAGCCTGGTGCCGGTGATAATTCGTGTAACTTCATTACATTGCACCTCCTTAGCTTATGCTTCTGAAACCTCTACAAGATGAGAAATTTTCTTTATTTTACCGTTTGTCTGCTCATTATCAGGCTGAACTACAACCTGACCGATTTTCTTAAGACCAAGAGAATGAGCAGTAGCAATCTGGTCGCTTTTTCTTCCTATAAGACTTTTAACAAGCTTAATCTGCTTTGCCATTTCAGCCCACTCCTTAACCTAAAATTTCTTTTATAGACTTGCCTCTCTTTTGCAAAGAACTTCCTTTGCTGTTGAGCATGACATAAGTCCGTTGATAGTAGCTCTTACAACATTGCATGGATTGTTTGATCTAAGAGACTTTGTTCTGATGTCCTTGATACCAGCCATTTCAATAACCGCACGAACCGGACCGCCGGCGATAACACCGGTACCGGGAGCAGCAGGCTTCATAAGAACTCTGCCGGCGCCGAATGCACCGATAATTTCGTGAGGAATTGTTGTGCCGTACATAGGGATCTTAACAAGATTCTTCTTAGCGTCTTCAATACCCTTGCGGATTGCGTCAGGAACTTCGCCTGATTTACCCAGACCAAAGCCTACTGTGCCGTTTCCGTCGCCAACAACAACAAGAGCGCAAACTTCAGGATACGTCCGCCCTTTACTGTCTTGGAAACTCTGTTTATAGAAACAACCTTTTCGGAAAGCTCCAATGCTTTTGCATCTATATTAGCCAAAAGTATAACCTCCTTCTTAGAACTTCAGTCCGTTTTCACGAGCTCCTTCAGCAAGCTCTTTTTACTCTTCCGTGATAAAGGTAGCCGCCTCTGTCAAATACAACTTCAGCTATTCCCTTTTCAACAGCGCGCTTAGCAACCATTGCTCCGACCTTTACGTGCGCCTTCAACGTTTCCGCCGTTTCCTTCAAATTCCTTATCCATACTTGAAGCGGAACAGAGTGTTACTCCGTTTACGTCGTCTATAACCTTTGTGCATATATATGCTTTGCTGAACGGAATACATTCAGGCGAGGACGTTCAGGAGTACCGGAAATCTTAGCGCGAACTCTGGCATGTCTTTTTTTGCTCTGGCTTTTTTGTATCAGCCTTTTTAATCATTGCAAATTCACTCCTTTATTACTTCTTGCCCTTACCGGCCTTACCTTCCTTACGGATGATTCTCTCGCCGGCATATCTGATTCCCTTGCCCTTATACGGCTCAGGCGGACGCTTTTCACGAACTTCAGCAAAGCAAACTGACCTACAGCCTGCTTATCAATTCCGTTAATTACGATTTTGTTAGGCTCGCGGAACATCAATTGTAATTCCGTCGATCTCAGGCATAATAACCTGGTGTGAATAACCAAGATTCATTACAAGGTTCTTGCCCTGCTTTGCGACACGGTATCCAACGCCTTCGATTTCAAGAGTTTTCGCATAGCCGTTTGTAACGCCTTCAACCATGTTGAAGATAAGCGTTCTTGTAAGACCGTGAAGACTCTTGTTTACCTTTAAATCATTAGGACGGGAAACTGTTATAACTCCGTCCCCTTTCTCAATAATCATTGAGCTTGAAAATTCTCTTGTGAGTGTGCCCTTAGGACCCTTAACAGTAACAACGTTATCATTGATAGTAACATCAACTCCGGCAGGGATACTAATCGGCATTTTTCCTATACGTGACATTTCCCTGTCCTCCTTACCAAACGAATGCTAATAACTCGCCGCCTACATTAAGCTCACGAGCTTTCTTATCTGTCATGATTCCCTTTGATGTAGAAACGATCGCAATTCCCAGACCCTTTCTAACCTTAGGCATATCTTCACAACTTGAATAAATACGTAAACCCGGTTTTGAAACCCCTGCGAAGACCTGTTATTACAGGTGACTTTGAGTCACTGTATTTCAGAGTGATTCTTATAACACCCTGCTTGCCGTCCTCAATGAGCTGAAAGCTCTTTACATATCCTTCATCAACAAGGATCTGTGCAATAGCCTTCTTAACATTTGAAGCAGGAACGTCAACCGTGGCGTGCTTTGCAGAGTTAGCATTACGAATTCTTGTCAGCATATCTGCGATAGTATCGGTGATCTGCATGCCAATGACCTCCTTTGTATTTTTACCAGCTTGACTTCTTTACACCAGGAATCTGACCCTTATGAGCCAATTCTCTGAAGCAGATACGGCATATTCCGAACTTTCTTAAATAAGCGTGCGGTCTGCCGCAGATCTTGCATCTGTTGTAAGCTCTGGTGGAATACTTGGGAGTTCTCTGCTTCGCTTATTAATCATCGCTTTTTTTGCCATTTGAAAAAAAATCCTCCCTAATTACTTAGCAAACGGAGCGCCCAGTAATGAGAGCAGCTCTTTTGCTTCTTCATCAGTCTTAGCTGTTGTGATGAAATTTATATCCATACCTCTGACTTTGTCAATCTTATCATACTCGATCTCAGGGAAAATAAGCTGTTCCTTGATACCTGTTGAGTAATTTTCCTCTGCCGTCAAAAATTAGGGATTAATTCCTCTGAAGTCTCTTACACGAGGAAATGCTACATTAAATAACTTATCAACGAATTCATACATATTTTCTCTTCTCAGTGTAACCTTAACGCCGATCGGCATTCCTTCACGAAGCTTAAAGTTAGCAACTGATTTCTTAGCTCTGCATATTACAGGCTTCTGACCGGTAATCTGAGTAATGTCATTGACAGTAGCGTCGATAACCTTTGAGTTTGAAATAGCCTCGCCGGCGCCTACGTTGACAATAACTTTATCGAGCTTCGGAATTTCCATAACGCTCTTGTAATTGAATTTCTTCATCAAAGCAGGAGCTACGGTATCAACATAATAATCTTTTAATCTTGCCATGTCGTTTCTCCTTCTATTAGAAATTGTGTCCGCACTTCTTGCAGATCCCTTACAGGAATGTTCTTCTCCTTGCCTGCTTTGCGTTTGTCTTAGTTTCAAAACCGTGACCAACTCTTCTAGCCAGGCTTTCCGCATTTAGGGGCAAACAAGCTGTACCTTTGAAGCGTAAATAGGAGATTCAGCCTTGATGATTCCGCCGGACTGTCCCATTCTTGTAGGCTTCATATGCTTTGTTATCATGTTGATTCCTTCAACGATAACTTTTGCCTTCCTTCGGGCTTACTTCCAGAACCTTACCGGTCTTTCTCTTTCCGCCCTCTTCATATTTGTCCTTGTAGTCACCTGTCAGTAAAACGACTGTGTCACCTGTTTTAACGTGTAATTTGCTCATTATGACACCTCCATTATAATACTTCCGGAGCAAGGCTTAAAATCTTCATGTATTCCTTATCACGAAGCTCTCTTGCTACAGGTCCAAATATACGTGTACCCTTTGGGTTCTTATCTTCCTTGATTATAACGGTCGCGTTTTCGTCAAAACGAATATATGTGCCGTCTTCTCTTCTAAGGCCCTTTGCTGAACGAACGATAACCGCCTTAACAACATCGCCCTTCTTAACAACGCCGCCGGGTGTTGCTTTCTTAACGGATGCCACTACCACATCACCGATATTAGCATATCTTCTGCGTGTGCCGCCCAGAACTCTGATACACATAAGCTCTTTGGCTCCGGTGTTGTCAGCGACCTTCATATAAGATTGCATTTGTATCACAGCGAGTTCCTCCTTTCAGGAGCGTTTCGCTTAAAACTGCTTCCTCGTCTATATATTAAATTACTTAGCTCTTTCAATGATGTTTGTAACACGCCATCTCTTATCCTTTGACAAAGGACGTGTTTCCATAACTTCAACACGATCGCCTATACGGCATTCGTTATTCTCATCGTGCGCCTTAAGCTTTACTGTACGCTTGATGATCTTCTTATAAAGCGGGTGTTTAACATTGTCAGCGATAGCAACAACGATAGTTTTGTCCATCTTGTCGCTTACAACTTTACCAACCCTTGTTTTTTCTAAGGTTTCTCTCAGACATAGCTAAATCCTCCCTTTCTTACTGTCTAACGCCCGACTTGATTTCGTTTTCACGAAGAACAGTCTTGATTCTTGCGATGTCCTTCTTAACAGCCTTTAAGCGTGCTGTATTATCAAGCTGGTTTACAGCAAGCTGAAAGCGGAGCGCAAAAAAGCTCTTCCTTTAAACCGGCCAGCTTTTCGTTCATTTCTTCAACCGACATATCTCTGATTTCAGATGCCTTCATTACTGCTCCCCCTCCTTGCTCTTCTTTCGCAACAAACTTACACTTGATAGGGAGCTTGTGCATAGCCAGACGCATAGCTTCTCTAGCTGTCTCTTCAGGTACTCCTGCGATCTCGAACATTACTCTGCCTGGCTTAACAACGGCTACCCAATATTCCGAGCACCTTTACCGGAACCCATTCTTGTGCCGGCAGGTTTCTTTGTAACCGGCTTGTCAGGGAATATCTTGATCCAAACCTGACCGCCACGCTTGATGTATCTTGTCATTGCGATACGGGCAGCTTCGATCTGATTTGATGTGATCCAAGCAGGCTCAAAGTGCCTGAAGACCAAAATCGCCGTAGCTTACCTTATTGCCTCTTGTGGCTTTTACCTGTCATGCGGCCTCTGTGCACACGACGGTATTTTACTCTCTTTGGAAGCAGCATTACTTGTTACCTCCTTCATTTTTGCTTCTCTTACTTTATTATCACGTCTCTGATTATTGCGTCTTCTGTTGTCTCTGCCGCTTCTGTTTCTGGAGTCTTCAGTTTTTGAAACTTCACCCTTTAAAAACTTCGCCCTTATAGATCCAAACCTTGATGCCAAGACGTCCGTAAGTTGTGTGCGCTTCTGCTGTGCCGTAATCAATGTCAGCTCTAATTGTCTGAAGCGGAATTGTACCTTCATGGTATGTTTCACTTCTCGCAATTTCAGCACCGCCCAGACGTCCGGAAACCATAACCTTGATACCCTTAGCGCCCAAACGCATTGCTCTGCCGATTGCCTGCTTCATTGTACGTCTGAATGAAATTCTGTTTTCCAGATCAAGTGCAATCTTTTCAGCAACAAGCTGTGAATTAATGTCAGGATTCTTAACTTCAACGATGTTAACAGCAACCTGTTTGCCCATCATCTTTTCAAGCTTCTGACGGAGCTTTTCGATCTCTGTGCCGCCTCTACCGATTACGATACCGGGCTTTGCACAGTGAATGTGGATTCTTACCTTATCTTCAGCGAATCTTTCGATTTCCACTCTTGGAACACCTGCTTATACGCATACAGGTTCTTCTTAATGTAGTTACGAACGTTGTAATCTTCAACAAGAGTATCGCCGAATGTTGCCTTGTTAGCAAACCAGCGGGAATCCCAATCTTTTTATAACGCCGACACGCAGACCGTGCGGATTAACTTTCTGGCCCATTATTAAACCTCCCTGGGATTATTCTTTTTTTCTTTAAGAACGATTGTAACGTGTGATGTTCTCTTTAAAATTCTGTATGCTCTGCCCTGTGCTCTTGGCATGATTCTCTTCATTATAGGGGACCCGGGCAAAAACAAAACACTCAGCAACGTAAAGGTCATCCTTATTCATGTTGTGATTGTTTTCAGCGTTTGCAATAGCGGATTTCAAAAAGCTTTTCCAGTATTTCACATGCAGCCTTTGGTGTATAATTGAGAGTAGCAAGTGCAACGTCGACAGGCTTGTTTCTGATAAGATCAAGAACAACCTGAACCTTTCTAGGTGCAATACGAGCGTTTCTCAGATATGCTCTAGCTTCCATTTGAACTCCTCCTTCCGCTATTTCTTGCCGTTATTTGTAGTCTTGGAACCAGCGTGTCCCTTTATATGTTCTTGTTGGAGCGAACTCTCCCAGCTTGTGACCAACCATGTCCTCTGTTACATATACAGGAACGTGCTTACGTCCGTCGTGAACTGCGAATGTGTGACCGACAAAATCAGGGAATATTGTTGAAGTTCTGCTCCATGTCTTGAGAACCTTCTTTTTCACCTGCTTCATTCATTGCCACAACTCTTTTTTGTAAAGAGCCTCCCTGAACGTAAGCGCCCTTTTTAATGCTTCTGCTCATTAATCAGTTCCTCCTTTCAGCTTACTTACCGTTTCTGCGTTTTACGATAAACTTATCAGAACGGTTATGCTTCTTACGGGTTTTATAGCCAAGTGCAGGCTTGCCCCAAGGAGTTACAGGTCCCGGACGTCCGATTGGTGATTTACCTTCACCACCGCCGTGAGGGTGATCGCATGGATTCATTACAGAACCTCTTACTGTAGGTCTTATACCCATATGACGTGTTCTTCCGGCTTTACCCAGATTAACATTTTCGTGATCTATATTGCTTACCTGACCGATAGTAGCCTTGCAGTTGATCGGTACGTTTCTAAGCTCGCCTGAGGGAAGTCTTACAAGAGCATACTTGCCTTCCTTAGCCATAAGCTGAGCCATGTTTCCTGCTGAACGAACCATCTGAGCACCCTTACCTGGATAAAGCTCGATAGCGTGGATAAATGTACCAACAGGGATGTTAGCCATTTCAAGTGCGTTACCAGCCTTGATATCAGCTTCAGGACCGGAGCAAACTGTATCTCCTACCTTAAGACCGTTTGGTGCAAGAATATATCTCTTTTCGCCGTCTTCATACTGAACTAGAGCGATAAAAGCTGAACGGTTTGGATCATATTCCAGTGTCATAACAGTAGCGTTCATGTTATCCTTGTCACGCTTGAAATCGATTACACGATACTTTCTTCTTGAGCCGCCGCCTCTGTGGCGAACAGTAATTCTTCCGTAGCTGTTTCTGCCGGACTTCTTCTTAAGAGGTTCAAGCAGACTTTTTCTCCGAGCAACCTTTGACAATTCCGAATAGTCTGTACAGGTCATCTGACGACGTGAAGGAGTTGTCGGTTTATATGTTTTTATAGCCATTGTTTTCACTCCTAAATGCGTTGTTTGCGGGAGCATCACTCCCATACCGTGCGATTCTGTATCAGCTATTAATACAGACCGTCAAAGAACTCGATTGATGACTTTGTCTTCTTGTCATCCGGTTCCTGATTTATAGTAACGATAGCCTTTTTCCAGTCAGCCTTCTTGCCTTCAAATCTGCCGACACGTCTTGTACGTCCCTTGCAGTTCATTGTGTTAACTTTAGTTACCTCAACGCTGAAAAGCTGCTCAACTGCCTTTGCTATCTCAACCTTGTTAGCATCCTTAGCAACCTTGAAAGTATACTTTCCTGAAGGAAGCAGGTCGATACTTCTTTCACTAATTACCGGCTTGAGGATGATATCCTGTGGTGCTTTCATTATGCGTACACCTCCTCGATTTTTCCGACAGCATTCTTAACAACGATGAACTTGTCATGGTTGAGAATGTCATATACATTCAATGTATTAACTGCTGCTGTCTTAACTCCCCGGGATGTTTGCAGCGCTCTTTACTACCTTCTGATCTGCTTCAGCAGTAACGATAAGAGCCTTACCGTCAACATTAAGAGCCTTAAGCATATTTACAATAGTCGTCTTTGTTTTGAAACCATCCATATTGAGAGCGTCTATAACGATCAGATTTTCATTCTGAACCTTTGAAGATAAAGCTGACTTCATAGCAAGTCTTCTTACCTTCTTGTTAAGTGTATAACTGTAATCTCTTGGCTTAGGACCTAAAGCAACACCGCCGTGTGTCCACTGAGGAGCACGGATTGAACCCTGTCTTGCGTGACCGGTGCCCTTCTGTCTCCACGGCTTTTTGCCGCCGCCGCGAACCTCGGTACGAGTCAGAGTGGACTGCGTGCCCTGACGCTGATTTGCAAGATAATTCACAACCATTGCATGCATTACAGCTTCGTTTGGTTCTATACCGAATACAGCATCGGAAATTTCTGTTTCTGAAACCTGATTTCCTGCCATATCATAAACTGAAACCTTTGACATATATGCTTCCTCCTTCCTTAAGCCTTTAACACTGTCTACGATGGATACGATTCCGCCCTTAGGACCCGGAATTGCACCCTTGAGTGCGATAAAGATTATTTTCAGCGTCGATTTTAACTACTTCCAGATTCTGTACAGTAACCTTTTCGTTACCCATCTGACCAGGCATTCCCTTACCCTTGAAGATTCTTGAAGGTGAAGAACAAGCACCCATTGAACCTGCGTGTCTGTGTACAGGACCTGAACCGTGAGTTTCCTTGAGTCTTGAATTGTTGTGACGCTTGATAGTACCCTGGAAACCTTTACCCTTGCTTGTACCGCTGACATCAACGATGTCGCCTGCAGCAAATGTGTCAGCCTTAAGAATGTCGCCTACGTTAACTGAAGCACAATCTTCAAGTCTGAATTCCTTGAGTTCCTTCTTGCAGGCAACATCTGCCTTATCGAAGTGACCCTTCATCGGCTTGTTAACTCTTGTAACCTTAACATCGCCGTAACCCAGCTGAACAGCCTCATAGCCGTCATTCTCAACTGTTTTCTTCTGAACAACAACGCACGGACCGGCTTCAATAACTGTTACAGGAATAACTTTTTCCTGATTCGTCGAAAATCTGTGTCATACCGATTTTCTTGCCGATTATACATTTTTTCATGTATATTTCCTCCTGTTAGGTTATTGGTTGGCCTTTAGCCAACATGACCGACGGATTTAACTTCCGTCAATATTCCGCAGCGGATTTTCTGCGGAATCAGGGGCTTTAAAGCTTTAATTACTTAAGCTCCATTACGATGTCCACGCCTGCCGGAACTTCCAGCTTCTGAAGAGCGTCCGTAGTCTTAGCAGTTGGTCTGATTACATCGATGAGTCTCTTGTGAGTTCTCATTTCAAACTGCTCACGGCTATCCTTGTACTTGTGTACAGCTCTGAGGATCGTGATAACCTCTTTGTATGTAGGCAGCGGAATCGGTCCGGAAACTCTGGCACCGCTTCTCTTTGCAGCTTCAACAATCTTTGCGTCTACTGTTGCGTGTTCATAACCCTTGATCTTGATTCTGATCCTTTCATTGACTGCCACTTTTTCGCCTCCCTTAAAGGGTATTATTTTTGGGGGCCGGATTTGAAATACTACACGTTCCCGTGTGTTTCCTGTTCTATAACAATAAAAAATCCCGAATTTCTCTGCTCAAGAATTCGGGTTACTGTCATCAGGACACAATTACAGACTTCAAGCTTATATTAAGCTCAAAAATGTCACTAACTGTGCTCGGTATTTCAGTCGCCCGGTTTAAAATCGGACATACTCCACGGAAATTACCTGACCAACTGTCAGCAACCTTCCGCTTCATCGCATATCTGTTGCAATCACGCTTGATAATTATAGCACAGATACACGTTTTTAGCAACATTTTGAGCAAAAAATATTTTGTAAATTTTTTATTAATTAGTTATATTTTTTATATAAAATCATCAGGATTTAAAAATCCTCCGTCAAACCTCACTTCAAAATGACGGTGGTTTCCGGTAGAATCTCCGGTAGTTCCTACAGCGGCAATCAAATCTCCCTTAGCAACCGTATCTCCCGGATTTACAAAAAACCTCGCTTGCATGACCGTAAAGTGTTATATAACCGTTTCCATGGTCTATCATAACAAAGTTTCCGTACCCGCCGTCATTCCAGCCGGCTTCAATAACCGTTCCTCCATCGGTCGCATAAATATCGGTTCCTGCCGGAGCGGCAATATCCATTCCCTTGTGGTTTCTATCACTCATAAACGGATCGCTTACATACCCGCCGTTTACAGGCCAGATAAAATCCCCTGAGAAAATATTCTCCAGTTTCCGGTACGCTTTCAGAATAAAGTTCCCCTTCTGAGGCATTTGTATCTTCACTGTCATAATTCTCCGCAACAGGAAGCTCCACTGTTTCAGATTCTTTCAGTTTTCTTGAAACTTCAGTACCGTCAACATAAGTCACCTCATAGGTGCTGAGCCTTTTGCCCTTTATACCTTCAGATACCAACTCTGAATTTTCATTGTACTCATAGGTATCAAGCTCAATTATTTCCTCTTCCTGTTCCTCGCATATATACTTTACAGGAAGCACCGGAACAGTTTCTTTTTATTTTAATGGATTCGCCGTCTTCAATTTTTTCAATTTCCGGATTAAGTTCCTTAACTTCGTCAATACTCATATCAAAGTCTTGAGCAATTTTTTTCGGCTGTATCCTCTTCTTCGGCAGTATATTCAGAAACTACTTTCTTTTTCACCTGTCAGAAAATCCTTCATATCCGATTCATCAACAAGAGCTTCTGAACGGTAAACACCCTGTTTAAGATCAGGCTCAACTGCATAATCTGCCTTAATAACAGTTTCATCTTCCAGATACTCGTTAAGAATAGTTTCCAACTGAGTTTCAATACTGTCCTTATCAGCCACAGCCCCGATAAATTCATCGTCAATATAAATTCCGCACGCTTCAACCAGTTCAGCTCCGGAATTAACGGTACCTAACGGAGCATCTTCCAAAACCGGAAGATTGATTTCCGCATAACCGTTTATACCGTTTATCAGTCCCTTAGAAGAAAAAAACCATTACTGCTTCGGGATCTTTATCATACACAACCGGTTTGCCGTACTGAAGCTCTGCCGCCCAGCAAACCGAACCCGCAAGAAAAATCATTGTGAGAACCGGCGCCGCACAGTTCATAATCAGTGAATATATACGCTTTCTTCTGTCAATGCAAAGATGTTTCTGACTCATTGTAAAAACTCCTTTCATTCCTGCCCCTGAGCTTTCAGGGGACATTGTAACAAATGAGTACAATTGTTACAAATCAGTTACATCATGGAGTTTATTATAACAAGTTCACAAAAAAACGCAAGTCGTTTTGTATACATCTTCCAAATAGCGACAATTATTTGTAAGACTGCACAAATTACAGTTCGCTTTTTTTTGCATATGCCAAGAATAACTCAGCATTTCGACAGTATAATTTTCCAGAACTTTCAACAAAGGAAGTACGTCCTTTCTAGCCTTTTGAAGATTATGCTCTTTTATAGTTTCCGCATTCTTCCTCCGAGCGACCAGGAATTCTGTCGTCAAACTCCGATATAAACTTATAAGCGTCACGAACCAGCTTAATAGCGGCTTCATGACTCATTCCCCTTGTCAGCAGATAAAAAACCGTCCGACAGCCCATAGGTCCGACATAGACTATACCCTTACCAAATTCGGAATTTCTTGCGAAAGTGGCAAAAAAGGTGTTCAATGGTATGCATTGACGGCGTTTCAAGATACACTCCGCCGTTAGGTTTTACCATTCTAATGTCGTATGTAACAATATCCCCCATCAACCCGTGAAATATACATACCCACGTCAATTTTTTCTGTGATCAACCTGAAAGCTTGCTATTCTCTCCATATTTAACCTTCCTTTTCTATTAATTTTTTTTTGAATATCATCTCTAAGCGGAGAAGTTACGGTTATTTCCTTTCCGGTCAGCGGTTCTCTGAAACAAAGGAGTCCGCAATGCAGAGCCTGACAGCATATATCTTCGGTACTGCCTCCATATAGGTCATCTCCTCGCAAGGGGGGGTATGGCCTATATAAGCAAAATGTACTCTTATCTGATGAGTCCTGCCGGTTTCAAGTTTAATCTCAATCAGAGAATATTTTTGTACCCGATTTTATTGCTTTTATAATGAGTAACTGCTCTTTGACCGTCCTGCCTTACTGTTCTTTTTATTATGGAATCTTTTTCTCTTGCAATGGGAACATCAATAATTCCCTCACCGTCAATATAGCCGGTAACAACGGCATAATAAACTTTTTTCACGCTGTTTTTTGCAGTGCCGCCGCCGCAAAAAGCATTTTTGGCTGTAATACAAAGTCCGGAGGTATCCCTGTCAAGACGGTTTACAGGACGAAATGTAATATCAGGATATTTTGCCGCAAAAAAATTTCCCCCAGAGTATCTCCCTGATGTTTTATTGACGGATGCACCGGCATTCCTACCGGTTTATCAAATACTACCAGATTTTCATTTTCAAACGCTATAGGTACACAAAGCCTAAAAAATTCGGTTCAAGTATTTTAGTATCCGGAAATTGAAGAATAACAATATCTCCTGTATTTACAGTATCTATAGTACGGATAAGACTGCCGTTTCTTGTGATGCCGTTTTCAGTACGTTTCAGGCGGGAAATAAGCCTTTTGATACCCCCTGCGTCTTTTATAAGAAAATCCTCAAGCTTTGCCTGTTTTTTGAAACTTGAAGTACTATCCTTCCCAATCTATTCCTCCTTAAGACGTTCTTCTGCAAAAACCGATGCCGCCATAACGGCTTTCGGCAAAACAAACGGAATCGTTATAAGCGGCAAAGATTGCCGGTATATACGCAATTATCATTTTAAGAAAATCAAGCTTTACACCATACATTTTTTACGGGACATGTTCATGACCTTAAAAGCTCCGGTATCAGGACGCTTTATAAAAATAAAAGGGCGAAAGAATAAATGTCAGCAGACATTTCAGATAAAGTCCCAGAAGAAAACGCCTGCCATAAACAATTGTAAAACTGCAAACAATATAACCTGCCTGATTGCTGAAATCCGGAACAGCATGAAAAAAAGCTTATATGCAAACAGCCAGCAGAAGCCTGACGGCAAAAGAGATATCATGCTCAGTATCCACATAATTCCGTATAAAAAAATGCGGCTCTCATGTTCAGCTTAAACCCTGTGTAAAGCTTAAGAATACTTCTGTTGTCGCCGCCTGAAACGGTCTGATAAAACCACCATAATCCTCCGGTAATCAGCGGAGACATTACAATAAAGCATATAATATATCTGATTATTTTTTAATAATATTTCAGCAATGCTTCCGCTTCGGAAAAAGTCCGGAAACATCTGCATTATTATTGTATAAAATAATACCCGCACCTGCAATATCAAAAGCTTTTGAATATAAGGTACGCAACTATGCATACCGAAACCACAAAAAAGCCTTCGCCACCCGCCGAACACACCAAGGCTGGCGCAAACGCATCCTGTCATGTTTCTTTCATTTTTTCGTTCTTTCATCATCCAACCTCT
>VOFK01001321.1_pt1 | contig 29426 bp, 67 predicted proteins | sample 5384121 | NCBI WGS metagenome assembly VOFK01 (sample SAMN12384730, study PRJNA508395) | human gut metagenome | isolation source: healthy gut J | host: Homo sapiens | reverse complement strand
TTGCGGGTTCGAGCGCAAAAGTGATTAAGGTGCGATGCATTTTTATTTCCGGCGAGGGTCAGGCGAAAAAATGAAGTCAAAATGGAACACGCAGGCAGACACTGAGAAAAGGGAGCACTGAGCGGGCGTGAGATCGGGACGGGTATCATTTTCGCGGCGTCACGAAAATAGTGGGGAAGAACTGTAGCGCGGCGGAAGCTGCTGGGGCGCACGGATGGACCACACGCGGGCGGGGGCGTTACGCCGGGTGGTGATCTTGTACGCGGCGGGCATTTTGTTCCGGCGGGTTGGGCTTTGGTACGCCTGGGAAAAATATTTTTCGGAGTTAGCAACTTTCGCCACAGGTTTTCCGTGTTACATTGATATTGTGCTGTGTGGCTCAATGGAGAAATCCATGGGCGCACATTGGCGAAGTGGCGCTTGGCCGTGGAAAACCAGGCTTGGGTTTCCGCATCCTTACCGCTGAAAGGGTCAGGGTTCAAGTCCCCTCTGGCCACCAGAAGGCGGCACCAGATGGAAAATGCTGCTGCCGCCAGTGCGCGCGAGTATCCGCTGCGCGGCGGAGGTAGGCGGAGCAGGACACGCTTTATACCGGGACGGGGGGCTGCGGCAGCCCGCCCCGGTCCCAGAACTACAGGGACGCTTGGAGGCGAAAAGTGATACCGGATGACAGGGGTGAGAGCAAATGCCGAAGCGAGTGAGAAACGGACGCCGCAAAGGCTGAATACCTCGCCCGGAAAGGCTGGGCGAACTGGCAGACTCCCCGTGAGCTTGCGAGGCTCGGGCGTCAACTATCAGACCTTGCGCAACTGGAAGTCGAAGTGGATGAATGGGAAAAGGCGGAGCCGAAGAAGAAACGCGGTGGCCAGCCTGGGGTAAACCGGAATGTCATGCTGACATAAAAACGCCGCCGGGAGCCAGCGGCGCACCGGCGGCAATCACACGCAGAGTAGCGTGATGAAGCCGCCACCATTCGATGCCGCTGAGCGAAGCCGAGCGGAGCTGGTGATGAATACGCCAGGAAGCCGGGCGGCGCTGGAACACGAGATATTTTCAAGTTCCGCGAGTACCGGATACCACCAAGATCATCGAGTATGAGCAGGCCCCGGCGACGAGTTGTATTTGAACAAGCGGCGCTGGATATGCGCTTTCAGCTCAGGTCAGCGACAAGAAGCAGATTGGTGCCAGACAGCAGATGGGAACGTGCCAGCAAGCGACAGCGCCTTTGCAACGGGTGCTGAATTGCAGGATGCCCTACAAGGTGCAGGGTCGCATCGGCAAAGATCGCGGACAGCCTGCGGGCTTCTGAGGAGAACGAAAGCGCCCGGAAAAAAAGCGGCTGGAAACCCTGCGTAGCGTGCGACGCCGGCGGTGACATCGACCCGGAGACCGGCGAGGGTTTGCGGAGTTGGGTTTGAAGGAACGGAGATGCAGATGGACCCGAAACGGTTTGAAAACATACACCTATCACGCCAAAGAGGGCGACCAGACGGCGCTATGAAAGTTTGAGAGCCAAGGCGCGGGAGCTGGCAGGAGCTGATCGAGCGATGCTACCCGGACAGCAGAAGGAAAAACCTGGCGCACGAAGGTGGAGAGAAAGCGACCATATAACGCCGCCATCGCAGAAACGAGTGACGCATGCGCCTGTGACACAGCAAGGTGATGCCGACTGGCTGGTAAACGGAGCGGCGGGTGCGCCAGCTCGGGACGAGGGGCATCATCGAGCGAGGCACCGGCCTCTGACCTGCGCGCCGGCGGTACATCTCTGCGGAGCGAGACGCTGCCGACGAGCGGGCGAGGCCTGACCACGCCAAGCGGGCAGAGCGGCGACCAGAAAGCACTGCGGCGGCACGCAAACCAGTTGACGGAGGAGATCGAGGACCATCGGAGACGATGCGTATTTGACGGTATTCGCCGGGCGTCCTCTCCTCGCCCGCGAAGCTGTCCCATCTGGCGGCCATGGGCGGAGATCAGCACAGGGTATCTTCGACGAGCTGAAAGGGGGAAATTCTGAGGAAATGAGCGATTACCGGGTGGCCTTTTATGGCGGAACGGTGAGGACGATGGAGAAGCAGAAAAGAAACACCCATTACGGGTGCGTGGGGTGCAGACCAGTGAGGACAAAGGTGCTGCCCTCGCTGCGTGAGAAAAGAATATGAGCGCTACTGGCCGCAGGGGAAGCAGAGCGATGAAAAAGCCATTGATCTGCCAAAGCCGACGCTGGAGCTGTTGGCACGGTGCGCGGCGGTGCTGAAACCGCCCCCGGCTTTGACGCTTTCGGAGTGGGCAGACCGATACCGGGTGCTGTCGGCGGAGAAAGCAGCGCGGAGCCGGGGCGCTGGCACACGGACAAGGCACCATACCAGCGGGAGATCATGGACGCAATCGGCGACCCGCACATCCGCAAGGTGGTGATCATGAGCGCGGCGCAGATCGGCAAGACCGACGCTTTTCATCCTGAACCCGCTGGGTACTACATGGACTACGCCCCGGCTCCCATCCTCGTGATGCAACCGACGCTGGACATGGGACAGACCTTTTCCAAAGACAGGCTCGCGCCCATGATACGGGACACGCCGGAGCTGCGGGACAAGATCGACGTGAAAAGCCGCTATTCCGGCAACACCATCATGAAGAAGAATTTCCCCGGTGGCCACATCACCATCGTGGGCGCGAACAGCGCAACGGGCCTTGCCAGCCGTCCCATCAAGGTGTTGCTGGCGGACGAGGTTGACCGCTATCCGGCCAGCGCCGGAACGGAGGGCGACCCGCTTTCCTTGGCCCAGAAGCGACAGACGACCTTTTGGGACAAAAAGACGGTGATCGTGTCCACGCCGGTCATTAAGGGACAGAGCCGCATCGAGACGGAGTTCAACCAGTCCACGCGGGAGGAATGGAACGTGCCATGCCCGGAGTGCGGGCATTACCAGCCGTTTGTGTGGGCCAATGTGGTGTTTGACAAGGACGACCCGCAGGGTGAGGTGCTGTATAAGTGCGAGCGCTGCGGCGTAGTGAACGGAGAATACAAGTGGAAGCAAGCAAGCAAACGCGGGCGCTTTGTGCCGGAGAACCCCGGCGCGGAGGCGCGAGGCTTTCACCTGAATACGCTGGCCTCCACATTCTGCTCATGGAAAGAGATCGTGCAGAAATTCCTTTGTGGCAAAAGAACAGCTTGATCAGGGAAACCCGGAGGGCATGAAAGTCTGTGAACACGGAGCTGGGAGAAACGTGGGAGGAGCAGGGCGAGCAGGTGAGGATGCCGCACTGCTGAACCGGCGGGAGCTGTACGACGCAGACGTGCCGGAGGGAGTGCTGGTGCTGACAGCCGGTGTGGACGTGCAGGACGACCGCTTCGAGGTAGAGGTGGTCGGTTGGGGCATCGGCAAGGAGAGCTGGGGCATCCGCTACCAGAAGATATACGGCGATATGCTGAAAGAGCAGGTATGGCAAGACCTCGACAATTTTCTGCTGGGCGGCTTCAAGAAAAAGACGGGACGGTGCTGCATATCATGAGCGCCTGCATCGACACCGGCGGCCACCACACAGATCAGGTATACCGCTTCACGGCGGAACGGTGGGAGCGAAAGATATGGTCGATCAAGGGCAAGGGCGGCGCGGATGTGCCGTATATCCGAAACCCCACCACTAACCGCGTGAAAACGCCGCTGTTCATCATCGGCGTGGACGCGGGAAAGGCCCCTGCTATCAACGACTGCGGCACGAGACCGGGGCCGAACTATTGCCACTTCCCACCTCAATGAGGAAGCGGGCTATGACGAAAGCAGTATTTTATCGGCCTGACAGCCGAGAAATGGTGGTGCGCTGGCGCAAGGGCAGAAGCGTTGTGGCGTGGGAGCTGAAAGACAGCAAGCACAAGCGCAACGAGCCGCTTGACCTGCGCAACTACGCTACGGCGGCGCTGGAGATCGCTAACCCCATTTTGCAGGAGGGCGAGATCGCAAAACCTATCAGAAAACGTTCCGGCGGGCCGCCGGAGGCGAGGAGGGATTTAATTGGCAGTCTTTACGAAAGAAGTGTGCCAAAAGAAACTGAACACATGGCTGGCGGCGGAGGAGGCCATCGCCACCGGCCAGAGCTATCAGATCGGCAGCCGTATGCTGACGCGAGCTGGCTTTGAAGCAGGTACGGGAGGAAATGGAATACTGGGCCGGAAAGCTGGCCGAGGCAGAGGCAGAGGATAAGCACGGCGGACGAAACCGCGCCTATCGTGCCGTGGCCCGCGACGTGTGAGGAGGGAGCGCATGGAGAAACCGAATATCCTTGACCGGGCAATCATGGCCGTGGCTCCCGTCCACGCGGCAAAGCGGGCGGCGGCGAGGCCGCACTGAGCGTGATCAACAGCGGGTACGGCAACTACGGAGCCAACCTGACGAAAAAGTATGAGAGGATGGATGTACAACGGCGGCAGCGCCAAGGAGGACATCGAGGACAACATCGACATTCTGCGGCAGCGGAGCCGAGACGCTTACATGGGCATCCCAACGGCAACGGCGGCACTGAAAACCATGCGGACAAACGTTGTAGCAGGCGGATTGATGCGCGCCGCAGCTCGACAGCGACTATCTGGGACTGGACGAGGCGGCGGCGGAGAAGCTGCAAGCGCAGATCGTGCGGGAGTTCGCCCCTGTGGGCGGACACGCCGGTATGCGACGCGGAGCGGATGGACAACTTCTATCAGCTCCAGCAGCTCGCCTTTTTGAGTTACCTGATGAACGGCGACACCATCGCCCTGCTGCCAATGAAGCATCAGGCGGGAGTGCCGTATGACCTGCGTGTGCGGCTGATCGAGGCAGACCGGGTATGCAGCCCGGACGGTTTTGACCGGCTGATGCCATGTACCGTGCAGGGCTACGAGGTGCAGAGCATCGTACAGGGCGTGGAGACCGACGCGGACGGTATGGTGACAGCCTCACTGGATATGCAACCGGCATCCGCTGGCAGCAACAGCGCCGTGGACGCGGCGGGGCTGACGTGGCAAAGAGTGGAAGCCTACGGCGATACAACCGGGCGGCGGAACGTGCTGCACATCATGAGCCGCGAGCGCATCGGCCAGCGGCGGGGCGTTCCCTGCTGGCCCTGTGCTGGAGAGCCTGAAACAGCTTGGCCGCTATACGGACGCGGAGATCACGGCGGCGGTGATCAGCGCCATGTTCACGGTGTTCGTGAAGTCACAAAACCCGTCGGACGGCAGACCGTTTGGAGAAATGATACCGGCGGAGGAGCTGATCGACAACGCCGACCAGAAAGCAGCATCGAGCTGGGGCCGGGGCCATCATTGACCTGAACCCCGGCGAAGAGGTGCAGTTTGCAGACCCGAAGCACCCGAACACCGGGTACGACGACTTCACGAACGCAACCATCCGCCTGATCGGCGCGGGGCTGGAGATACCGCCGGAAGTGATGATGAAAGCAGTTCACCACCAGCTATTCGGCGGCTCGCGGCGCACTCAAACGAGTTCTGGCGCACCTGTAGTATGCAGCGGGACTGGTTCACGGACGATTTTTGCCAGCCGGTCTATGAGGAATGGTTTGCCGAGGCGGTCGCCCGTGGGCGTATCCACGCGCCGGGCTTTTTCACCGACCCAGCGCGGCGCAAGGCGTACACGGCCTGCGCGTGGAACGGCCCGGCACGGACGAACCTGAACCCCGTACAGGAGGTGGATGCCGCCATCAAGCGGGTGGATGCCGGTTTCAGCACGGCGCAGGAGGAGACGGCGCAAATGACCGGCGGGGACTACAACCGCAACATCAAACTGCGCGTGACGGAGGCCAAGCGCAAGCGCGAGGTGGACGAGATCGGAAAAAGCGCAGACGGCGGGAGAATAGGAGGAAAACAGAAATGCCCGAAAACAAGAAATTCTGGAAATTCTGCAATCAGGCAGGAAACAAGGTAGAGCTGCTGCTTTACGGCGACATTTCGCAGACGAGCTGGTGGGGCGACGAGGTGACCCCGAAGCAGTTTGCGGAGGAACTGGCCGGTCTGGGAGCGCTGGACGAGATCACGGTGCGCATCAACAGCGGCGGCGGCGACGTGTTCGCAGCGCAGGCCATCGGCAACCAGCTTGAACAGCACCCGGCGGCGGTGACAGCGAAGATCGACGGCCTGTGTGCCAGCGCGGCAACCATCGTCGCCTGCCACTGCGGCAAGGTGATAGCCGCAAACGACAGCACCTACATGGTGCATCCGGTGCGCATGGGCGCTTACGGCTACTATAACGCCGAGGAATTGCAGAAGTACATCGAGGCGATGAACGCCATCCGGGAAAGCATCGTGGGCCTGTATGTGAAAAAGACAGGCAGAGATAAGGACGAGGTGGCCGGATGGATGGACGAGACAAGCTGGTGGACAGCGGCGCAGGCAAAGGAAAACGGCTTTATCGACGAGTTGACGGACGAGGCGGACGGAACGGTGATCGAAAACCGGGACGGGCTACTGTTCGTCAACAGCGTCAACACAACACCTGCCTTTCGACAAGGCACCCAACTTTGTACAAAGCAGCAAAGGCAGCTCCCGCCTCCTGCTCTGTAAATAACAAATGCCATAAGGAGGTAACGAACATGGCAAACGAGATCAAGACCGTGGACGACCTGCGCGGGCCTATCCCGCACTGGTCAATGAAATCGAGGAGGCGGCGGCGAACAAAGCGACGAGCGACGAGCGCCAGCGCATCCACGACATCGAGACATGGCCCTCGTCCGGCAGCGAGGCGCTGACGAACGAGGCCAAGTTCACAAAGCCGGTGAGCGCCAGCGAGTACGCTGTGGCCATGATGAAAGCTGCCAAGGAGAGCGGCAACGCATGGCTCAACGGAGCAAAGACCGATGCCGACAAGAGCGGCATCGGCGGCGTGAAGAACGACGGCGGCACCGGCGGCGGTGTGGGCAAGCAGGGACGAGTTCATGGACGCGATCAAGTCCATGGGCAAGAAGCAGTAAAGGAGGAGAAAGAACATGAGTATGGATTTGGCGAAAAAAGACCTTTTCCACGCAGCCGGATTACCTGATCGCAGGGAATGCGGAGATCGTTACGGCAGTCAAGGAGGCATCCGCTGCCTTGAAGTGCGGCGCTCCCGTGGTTCTCAACAGCGACGGCAAGCTGGCCGCCATCAGCGTGAGCGGCAGCAGTGCCCCCTACACCGTGACCACCACGGGCCTGTACGGCATTCTGGCGGAGGATGTCGCGTCGGGCGACGGCATCGTGTACCTCTCCGGCGAGTTCTTCGCCGACGCGCTGGTGCTGCCCGCCAACGCCACCGCTGCGGACGTGGAGGTTCCTCTGCGCAACCTCGGCATCTACTTGAAGTAAGGAGGAAGAAAGAACATGGCTAACGAAGTGAACATTTACTCCCCCCGCTATCTGGCGGAGGTGGTGAGACAGACCCCTGCCGTACACACCTATTTCCGCGACACCTTTTTCACCAACGTCAAGACGTTCGCTACCGAGCGCGTGGACATCGACCTTGTGAAAGGCGACCGCCGCATGGCGGCCTTTGTCCATCCCCGCGTGGGCGGAAAGGTGCTGAAAGCCAACGGCTACCAGACCGAGAGCTACAAGCCCCCTCTGATCAACCCCCTATGACATGACCACCGCTGACCAGCTTCATGACCCGCCTGCCGGGCGAAGATCTGTACAGCGGCATGACCCCTGCGCAGAGGGCCGCGCAGAAGCTCATGGAGGAGTATGCCACGCTGAACGACGCGACCACGCGCCGCGAGGAATGGCGGTGCAGGCCATCGTGACCGGCACCATTCCCATTGTGGGAGAGGGCGTGAACGAGACCATCGACTTCGGCCTGACCAACAAGAAAAACCCCCTGACCGGCGACAACAAGTGGGGCGGCAGCAAGGCTGACATCCTCGGCAACCTCGGCGACTGGACGGACGCGGTGTTGCACGGCGGCTTTGCCAACGTGGACACCATCATCATGGGCAAGACGGCCAAGGCAAAGTTCTTTGCCGATGCCAACGTGCAGAAGATGCTGGACAACCGCCGCATGAACCTCGGCGAGATCGCCCCCCGCGACCTGCCCAACGGTGTGAAGTACCTCGGCCACCTGAACGACCCCAGCCTTGGACATGTATGTTTATGGCGAGGTCTACTACGACGACTGGACTAACCCCTGACGCGCCGGAGACCAAGCCTCTTTATCCCGGACAACATGATCATCCTGATCAGCTCCAGACCCAACTGGCGATGGCCTCACGGTGCCTGCACATCGAGACGCATCCGGCCTGTGGGTGACCTCCCAGACCAGCCGCGTCCTGCGCAGCTATGTGGAGCATCATCCCGACCGCCGCATGGTGGAGCTGCAGGCGCACCCGCTGCCCATCCCCGACAAGGTGGGATAGCTGGCTGGTGGCGACCGTGTGCTGACATGGCGCTGTTCGAGCTAAAGCAGGAATACAGCGGAGCGGAGGGGGCTGCCCCTCCGCTCACTTTTAAGGACTGCGCCGCAGCGGACATCGACGCGGCTTTCTTTGAGCAGGACGAACACGCGGACTGGCACACGGTTGACGGCAAGGACGCGCTGGTGATCGTGGACGATCAGCGGCTCAAAGAGCATAGCGCCCATTGGGAGGCGGGAGCCAAGCAGAACTTCGACACGGGACTGTATACGGCCTACACGGTGCTGTATATCCGCGTGAGCGACTACGGGCCAAAGCCGAAAGTGGGCAAGCACCTTTGTTCTGGACAAAGGGACGAACCGGCAGCGGTCGTACACCATCCTCAACTGCGAGGAGGAGGCGGGCGTGTACCGCATTTCCATGGAAAGGACGCGGCAATGAGCAGAGTAACCTATGACGCAGGGAACCTGACCATCGAAGTGGACGGCTGGACACCGTGGCGGCGGCGCTGGGCGATTTGAAGAAAAGACCCCGGCGGCGGCCAAGGTAGCCATCAACGCCACGGCACGGCAGGCCCGCAAGCTGATGATCGCAAAGGCAAAGGCGCGGTACGCCGTGAACGCGGCGGGGGCGGCACCTGAAAGACCTTTGTGCAACGGAAAAAGGCCAGCAACACCAGTTTGAGCGCAGAGCTGCACATCGCAAAGATGCGCAACGATCTCGGTTATTTCCAGCACAGGCCGACGGAGCGCTTTTACCAGGCGCGAGGTTTGCACCACGCACCAAAGTATGTGAAAGCCCGTGTTCTGTGAAAAAGCCTCGTCCATGGCGGCGCTGACAGGCAATGCCAATGAGCAAGGGCTTTCTCGTGCAGTTCAAGAGCGGACACATCGGCATGGTGCAGCGACATTGATCGGCTCCAGCCCACACACGGTCACGGAGCGGGGCCGGCCCAAGGTGGCGAAACAAGGACGGCAAGGTGGAAAAGTTGGTGACAATGGGAAGCCCGTCGGCCTCGGCGATGCACTCCCCCCTACCGTATGGCCGATGGTGGAGCCGGAGGTGTCCGGAGTATCTGCAAGACCGCCTGATGGAGCAGACCGAGCGGGTGCTGGCGCGAGCGGCGAGGAGGAAGTAAGCCATGAAGAACTATATGGACGAGTGAGGCCGCAGGCATCGGGCGAACTCCCCAGCTCTCCGCCGACGCGCTGATCGAAACGCTGGAGGAGTTTTCGCCGGAAAGAAGTACAACGGCCAGCAGAGCCGCAAGGAGCTGAAAATCTTCAAGCAGGATTTGCCGGTGCCGGAGGACTATGACGCGGATGTACACGGAGGCGGCGGCCCCGTACATCGTTGTGCGCATGACCGGAGGGCGAGATCAAGAACTGACGACGGGCCGCAGGCGGTTGAGTTCAGCCTGATCGAATGTGCGCCTACGACGAGGCAAGAGCGAGGGCTATCAGGATGTTGCCAACATCAAGGGACATCGTGCAACGGTTATGCACCAAGCCGTATTTCGGCGGGGCATTCACTGTGCTGAAGCCCATCGCGTGGGCCATGCAGCAGGACGACACCTACCCGTACTACTTCGGGGCGTGTTCGCTGACCTGCACCGCACCGGCCATGACACAGGACACAGAAATGAGGAGCTGGTAGAGTAAGAGAAGCGATAAGCGGCGGCGGATGCCGCTGTGAGCGAGGCGACCGGAGGCGGAGACTGCCGAGACCGCGCCCCCGGGCGGGAAAGCGGGCGTGACGCAGGTTTACTGCGGCCCCACGGTGCGCGGCGTTGCCAAGCAGTACACGGTGTTTCGCGGCGGCATCCCGGAGGCGCTGGAGGCGTTCATCGCCATTCACCATTCACCCGGAGGCCGGGGCGCTGGTGGTGGACGTGAAGCACTTTGCCGAGACGAGAGAAAGCGGCTGGAGACCGCAGGAACGGCGGAGCATTCTGTGCGGCAAGATCAAATCCGGACTGTAGGGAGGAAGAAAGACTATGGCATACAAACACGGCGTATACACGAGCGAGGTTGCGACCAGCATGGTCGCGCCCATTACCGGCACGGCGGGCTTGCAGGTGATCGTAGGCACGCCCCGGTGAATATGCTCAAAGACCCGGCGGCGGCGGTCAACGTGCCGCTGCTGGTGAGCAGCTATAAGGAGGCCGTGGAGGCGGTGGGCTATCTGCCTGACTTCGCCAGCTACACCCTCTGCGAGTGCATCAGCGCGAATTTCAGCGTTGTGGGTATCGCGCCCATGGTGCTGATCAATGTGCTTGACCCGGCCAAGCACAAAGGTCGCCATCACCGGCGGCACCATTCAGGTGAACGACGGCGTGGCGGTGCTGGAGGAAACGGGCGTTCTGCTGGAGGGGCTGACCGTCAAGAGCGGTTCCAACACGCTGACCGCAGGCACGGACTACACCACCACATGGAACGACGACGGTACGCTGAATATCGTGGTGCTTTCCACCGGAGCGGGTAAGGAAGCAACGAGCCTGACCGTGACCGGCAACAAGATCGACCCCAGCAAGGTGACGGCGGCAGACATCGTGGGCGGTGTGGACAACTCCACCGGCAAGGGAGACCGGCCTTGGGGTGGTACGTCAGGGTCTACCCGCTGAAGCTGTCCATGACACCCGGCATCCTGCTGGCCCCGCGTTTCAGCAAGGACGCGACGGTGGCGGCAGCCTTGCAGGCAAAGACCAAGAGCATCAACAGCGTGTTCGGCGCGGTGTGCGTTGTGGACATCGACTGCAGCAACACCGGCGCGACCAAGTACACCGCCGTAAAGACCACCAAGGAGGCGCAGGCGGTGAGCGACCCCAACGCCTATGCGGTGGGCCATTTGCCAAGGTGGGCAACACGGTGTACAGCGGCAGCGCACTGGCGGCGGCGCTGACGGCCTACACCGACGCGCAGAACGACGACACACCCAACGTCAGCCCCAGCAACAAGACCATCGCCGTTTCCGCCGCCTGCCTTGAAGATGGCACGGAGGTGGTGCTTGATCAGGAGCAGGCCAACACCGTGAACAGCTTCGGCGTGGCGACGTGGCTGAACATGAACGGCTTCCGCCTGTGGGGGCAACAACACGGCGGCCTACCCCGGCATCAGCGACCCGAAGGATCGCTGGTTCAGCGTCCGCCGCTTCTGACGTGGGCGGCCAACACGTTTATCCTGACCTACTTCCAGAAAGTGGACAGCCCCCGCCAACAAGCGGCTGATCGAGGCCATTGTGGACAGCGAGAACGTGCGCGGCAACGGCTTTGTGGCTCGCGGCGTGCGCCCGCTATGAGATCACGTTCAACGAGGACGAGAACACCACCGCTGACCTGCTGGACGGCAAGATCACGTTCCACCAGTACATCACCCCGTTCACCCCTGCGGGAGGACATCGAGGACATCATCGAGTTTGACCCCGACGCTCTTTCCGCCGCGCTGAACTGGATAAGGAGGGAAAAGAAGATGATTTCCAACAACTATATCCCGGAGAAGATCAACGAGTATAACGCCTATCTGGACGGCACGAAAATGATCGGCGTGGCCGCGTCGGTGACGCTGCCGGAGGTCAACATGAAAACCAGCACCGTTTCCGGTGTGGGCGTGAACGGCGAGCTGGACAGTCCCACCATCGGCCAGTTTGAGAGCATGGAGCAGGAAATCCAGTTCAACACGCTCTACAGCTCCGCCATGGATATGCTCTCCCCCTGTCCACGGTGAACCTGACGCTGCGAGCCTCGCAGCAGGTCTACGACAAGCAGGGCGGCTACAACTTCAAGGGCCTGCGCGTGGTGGAGATCGGGCGCGTGAAGAAGTTCAACCCCGGCAAGGTGGAAAAGGGCGAGGCCATGGAGGCCACCGTGACGCTGGAGCTGACCTACCTGGATGATCGAGGTGGACGGCCAGCAGCTCTTGGAGGTTGACAAGCTCAACGGCATCTACAAGGTCAACGGCACGGATATGCTGGCGGGCGTGAACAGCCTGATCTAACGGACGAAAAACAATACGGCCTGTCCCGCGCAAACGGGGGGGGCCGTGTTTTCACACAACGAAACGACGCTGAAAAGGAGCGGACACCAATGGCAGAGGACAAGATCACGGCGGCGGAGACCGCAAACGAGGGGACAAAAAAGAGCGAGAACATCGTGGAGCTGGCAAAGCCCTACGTGTTCGAGGGCAAGGAGTACGGAGAGATCGACCTGACGGGGCTGGAGAAGCTGACCGTGCAGGACGCTATCGACGTGCAGCGGCAGCTTTTCGGCGAGGGCGAGGCGGCGGCCTCGGTGCTGTGCGAGACCACAACAGCATTTGCCCGCGCCATGGCGGTCAAGGCAACCGGGATGCCCATTGAGTTTTTCAAGCTGATGCCTCGCGGCGCTTTCAAGCGCGTGGCAGGTGCGGTGCGCAGACACCTGAACGTGGAGAGCAGAACAGAAAACCATGTGATGCATCTGGAGCAGCCGCGCCATTACAAGGGCAAGGAGTACCGGGACATCGACCTGAACGGCGTGGCAGACCTGAACACGCTGAACGAGAGCGAGGCGGAGAACCGCATGGCCCGCGAGGGCTTTGTGGTGACGGAGAACAGCACCAACTATCTGTACTCCTGCGTGATCGCCGCCATGGCGACGGGTATCCCGGAGGAGTTCTTTACCACGCTGCCTCTGTATGAGCTGCTGAAACTGAAAAATGCGGTGAACGACGCGGATTTTTTCGGATAAAGGGCGGAGCCAAGGCCCTGCGGAAAGCGGCTATCCGGCTGTCCTCGGTGACACGGACGGGCGTGGACTTCTATCTGAAAAATGCCTGTCCGGGACTTTATTGAGCTGAATAGCGAGGTGGCGGAGGAATGGCGAACAATAAAAACATTAGAGTTAAGCATCAAGATCGCCGGTAAGATGGACAAAAGCCTGATGGCGGCGCTGAACGGGAGCCAGAGCCAGATCAGCAGCTTTGCCCGCAGCATCAGCTCCATCGGAACGGCGGGACTTGCGGGCCATGGGGGGACGCTGGCGACGGCGACTGTGGCAACCATCGCAAAGCTGCACCAAGCGAAGCGGCGAAGTTTGAAAACTACATGGCGGATGGGTCATATGTGGACGGTCTGGCAGATGCCACCGGAAAGATCAGCGACAAGGTGGCGGATAACGGCAAGACCTACGCGCAGAACTACGAGGCCATGAAGGACGCGATCAAGGATTTACGCACACAAATCCCCTATACGCAGAGGATTTGACACGCCTCGCCGCTGCGGCGGGACAGTCCGGCAAAGCCATGGAGGATTTGATCAAGGTCGATGCTTCCGGCAATGTTACGCCGGCTTCCTGCGGACATTGCCATGACCGGCGCGGCCATGGACATCAGCGCCGATCAGGCGGGCAACTGGGCTGCCAAGTAGGGGAGCAATCGCTAAAATGACCCACGAGGTCATGGTGCTCTTTGACCAGATCAATATCTGGGCGCAAACAGCGCGACCACGGCGGCGGAGATCGCGGAGGCGGCTGGTGGCGGCAAGCCTCGGCCAAGTGGGCGGCGTGAGCGCGGCCACAACGGCGGCGCTGGCGGATGCCATGCTGGCAACGGGCGTATCGACTGATCGCGTCGGCACCAGCATCAAGCGCATGATCGTGAATTTGAGCAAGGGCGCAAGTGCGACGAAAGCCCAGAAAGAACAGTTCGAGGAGCTGGGCATGAGCGCGGAGTGGGTCGCCAAGGCCATGCAGGAGGACACGTAAACGCTGGATACTATCTTCAAGGCCATCAACGATCTGCCGCAGGAGCGACAGGTAGCGGCGCTGTCCAACCCCTGTTCGGCCAATGGGCCATTGAGGGCGGCGCAAAGATCGTCAACAATCTCGATGTGTACAGAAAGGCGCTGGAAATGGTGAGCGACCCAAGTCTGTACACGGGAAGCATGGAGCGGAGTTTAACATCAAATCGCAGACCCCGGAGGCCATCGAGACCATGCTGAAAAGCACCAAGACGGCGCTGAAAATCGAGATCGGCGATGCGTTCCTCCCGGCGAAAAAGCAGTTCAATCTCTCCATGATCGACTTTCTGAACAGCATCCGAAAGAATATGCCGGAGCTGACGCAGCTTGCAGAGAGCTTGGGAACGCTGGCGAGCCGGGGCGTGGAGAAGCTGGGAAGCGCTATGGACACGGCGCTGCCGTACATCCAAAAGGGACTTGACTACCTGATCAACAACGGCGAACAGGTGGTGCGTGTGCTGGGCGGCATGGCGGCGGCGTTTGTTGGCATGAAGTTCGCCCCGGCGGCGGAGGCTATTTTCTCCGGCGGAAAGGGCGGACTTGCGCCTGTTCAAGAGCGGCCAGAGCGCGGGCGCGGCGGGCGCGGGGCTTTTCTGCGTTCCGGGGCGCATCGGGAAGCAACGGCTTCCGCACGACGCTGGGGGCGGCAATCTCCAGTCTGATCGGTGGAAACGGGCATCAAGGGAACCACAGGACTTTTTGAGGGCGGCGGGAACGCCGGGGCTGTTGTCCGGCTACCAAAAGCGCGGGGGAGCGTCCTGCGGGCGCAATCGGAAACAGCAAGACCGCGCAATGGCTGGGCAGCATCGGCTCGTCCCTCGGCAATCTCGGCGGGCTGTTCGCCAACAGCAAGGCCGGACAATTCGCGGCGGCCTTATGGGCAAGGCGGGCGGTGCGCTGGGTAAGCTGACCATGCCGCTGCGGCAGGGCATCGCAGGCATCGGAGCAGCGGCTACCATTCAGGGCAGCATCTTCCAGCAGGGCCTTTCCGGTTTGCTGGGGAAAGCGGGAGGCGTAGTAAGCGGTATCGCAAACTCCGGTGCCGGGAAAGCTGTCGGGAGCATATTCAGCGGCGCCGGTCTGCTGGGGAGTATCTACGGCCCTATTGCTGGCGGCCTCGGTAGTCTGCTGTCCGGGGCGCTGCCTATTGTGGGTGTGATCTCCGGCATCATCGCCGTGGTGAGCATCCTGACGGACAAGTTCGGCGGGCTGGACAAAATCATACAGCGGGTGTTCGGCGACACGGGACTGGAAAAGTTTACGGTATTCAAGGACGCGCTGCTGGGATTGTTCGAGGACGGCGGTGTGGCAAAGGCGCTGCAACCGCTGCAGGAGAGCATCACCAATCTGTTCGGCGAGGACGCGGGCGCAGCCTTTGGAGGCATTACCACCATCCTGCAATCGGTAATGGGCGTGATCGGCCAGCTCGTGACATTTTCGCAGACGACGGTGCGGCCCTATCATCGAAAGCCTATTCGGCTTTATCCACAGAACGGTGGTGCCGGTCATTCTGCAAACCATCACAGCGGCGGCTCCATCCATCGCATCCATCATCAGCGGCGTGGGTTCCGTGGTCATGACGGTGGCGCAGATCATCGGCGAGGCAATTCAGTTCCTTATGCCGATCATTCAGACGGTGATCACGGTGCTGCTGCACATTGGTCAGGTAGTGGTTCCGGCGGTGCTGGCCGCCATCGGTGTCTTTGCCGAGGGGCATCAGCAGCGCGATCAACGGGGTCAAGACCATCTTTGAGGGCGTGATCAACTTCATCACCGGCGTGTTCTCCGGCAACTGGCGTATGGCGGGAGGGTGTGAAATCCATCTTCGTGGGCATCTTCAATACGCTGGGCGCTCTGCTCAAGACCCCCATTAACGCGGTGATCGCCCTGATCAACAAGGCAATCGCAGGCATCAACAGTCTCGGCATTACCATCCCGGACTGGTGCCGCTGCTGGCGGCAAGTCGTTCTCCATCAACATCCCGGAAATCCCCTATGCTTGCGCGAGGCGGCTTTACAAACGGCGCAAGCATCGCGGGCGAGGCCGGAACGGAGGCGGTGATCAGCTTCCAGCGGGCGGCCCGGCGGGACAATCTGGACATCTGGGCAAAGGCCGGGCAAATGCTGGGCGTGAAGCCGGTGGAGCTGGCGGAAATCGACGGCGGCGGCTCCGGCGGCGGAGGCGGCATGACCTTTGCGCCGGTGATCAACATTCAGGGCAGCGCCGACCGCAGCATGGTGGAGGAGGCTCTGGCCGAGGCGCAGGCACGGTTTGAAGCGTGGTATCTCCAGATGCAGCGCAGACAGGCCCGCACGGCATACTGACGGGAGGAAACGCGATGTACACGACAAGAGCGGCGACACATGGGATGTGATCGCCAAGGAGGTATACGGCAGCGAGTACCACGCCGACGTGCTGATGGCGGCCAATCCGCAGGAGATCGACACTAATGTTTATCTTCAACGCCGGGGTGGAGCTGAACACCCCGGCGCTGGAGGAAGAGCGGGACGGACTGATGCCGCCGTGGAAATACGAGGCGAGCTATGATTGAGACAAGACGGCTGGCGCTGGATGTGCGCTACAACAGCTACCCTTTGCCGGGCAGGTGGGCGGAGACATCGAGAGCCTGACCTACACCGACAGCGCAGCGGGACAACAGCGACAGCATCGACATCACCATCAACGCGCAGGACAGGAAATGGCTGCTGGGCTGGATGCCGGAAAAGGGCGCGACGCTGCGGGCGCGTGTTCTCGGCTACAACTGGGAACGGCAGGGACAGCGGAGCATCATGGAGTGCGGGTTGTTCGTGCTGGACGATGTGAAGCTTTTCGGACGCGCCGACGACCTTGCAGGTGGGCGGCGTGAGCAAGCCCAGCGACAGCGACTTTTCGGAGCTGGAGCGGGACGTGATCTGGAAGAACACCAGCATCAAGCGTATCGGCGCAAAGATCGCCGCGCGGTACGGCCTTGTTCACCTACGATGCCGACGACTACGACATCGAGTGCGACGAGCAGGACGGCACGGACAGCAGCTACTACAACGGCCTGTGCAAAACTACGGGCTTATCCTGAAAGTGTACGCCCGGCGGCTGTGGGTGTATGACCGGGAGAAGTACAAGGCAAAGCGGGCCGTGCGCACCTTTGACCGCTCGCAGATCAGGCCGGGGAGCTTCGGCTACACCGCCACCCTGTCCGGCACCTATACCGGCGGGTACTTTAATTACACGGACGCGGACAAGGACATTGACATCGAGTGCAGCGTGGGCGGCGGCTCGCAACACCAAGAAGCGTGAACCGGCGGGCTACCAGCGTATACGATGCCAGCGTCCAGCTCTGCGCGGAGAACAGCGCCAACCACGGGACGGTGAAGCTGCGCTTCGGCGTGGACGGAGACTGGAGGTAAGCGCGGAAACTGCATCGCGCTGACAGGCTTTGGAAACCTGAACGGAAAATACTTTGGGACAAGGTGACGCACAAGGTCACCAACAGCGGACTGACCACCGACTTTGAGTGCAGCGGTATCGGCCCGGCGTTCCATTCGTGGGACGTGGGCGGCAAGATCGTGTATCACGAAAAAGACGGCGGACAGCGGCGTGAGCTATGACAGCACCTACGCTACCACCAGTCCGGCGGCGGGCGCAGCCAGCGCGGCGGCAGGCGGCGAGGCGGGACAGGCGATCACGCTGAACAAGGCTCCGCTGTATGTTTCCAGCACGGCAAAGAACAAGGCGGGAACCAAGACCGGCACCTACTGGCTGTACGACGGTATCCTGATCAACGGGCGCTACCGCGCGTGACCAACAGCGCGCGCGGTGCGGAAAGCTGCCGGTGGGCCAGAACGTGACGGGCTGCCTGCGAGCTACTGCATCGCCAGCGAGGAGGCGAAAAAAGTAATGGCGGGAGCAACAGAACCGGGCGCGTGAGCGCTATCGACTATAAGGCGGGAACCTATGAGGTGACCTACTTTGACCGGGGAAAAAGCGTGACCCGCCAGATCAACGCTATCAGCAACGGCGAGTACAAGATGCCCAGCATCGGGCAGGTGGTGAGCGTGAGCCACAACAGCAACGGAGCTGCTGGCGGGAACCACCACCGGAACGGTGTGGAACAAGACCAACACCCCGGCGGAGGGCTACAAGGGCCTGTTCCGAAAGCGAGTACGCCGCACGAAGGGGACTGGCTTTGAGCGCTACGACGAGAACACCGGCGTTTACACCCAGGTGAACCGGCGGACGGGGCGCAACGCAACGGCGAGATATACGACGAGGCGAAACGCAATCAGCCTTGGGCGGGCGGGCAGTTTCAGGCCAGAGCAGCGCCGCCAGCAAGCCTGAACGCCAAAACCGGCGTTGGCATCGTGGCGGGGACAACGGTGAGCATGGCAAACCTTTTGTGAGCATCGGCCGCAGGCGCTTTGAGTGCGTGACGGCGGAGGAGGCAAGTATCGCCGCAAAGAAAGGCGCAAAGATCGAGGTAGAGGGTGGCGACGCGGAGATCACCATAAACGGCGCAACTGTAAAAGGTGACGGAGGCCGGGGGATGGGGAGATCGGAAGCCCCACCAAAATCAGCCTGACAGCCCTTCGGAGATCAACGCCACGGCGGCGAGCGGAGACATCACCATCAACGGCGTGAGCCTTTGTGAACCACACGCACATGAGCGGCGCGGTGGGGAAAGCCGGATAAGTAAGGAGGGGCGAAAGTGGCATTGGGAAGCTACATGGGCATGACGTTCACGGTGAGCGACCGGGCATCCTTCTGACACCAGCGGGCTGAAAGGCTGGGAAGGGCAGCGATTGGGCGAGCCACAACCGGACAGGCGCACGGGCGCGGAAAGCCAGTGGGATTGCCCCGAAGCTGCGGAAATACCAGTTCGATCTTTTGCTGCGGCGCAGGGACGAAACCCGCGAAGTGTTCTGCGGCATTTTCAGCGCATGGCGGAGACCAACGCGGCGGACTGGTTCATCGTGGGCGGCTCGCCGGTATCGCCGTATCTCGTTCAAGATCACGGACATCAGCGACGAGTGGGGCGCGGTGCTGCACGGCGGCGCGATGGTGGAGTGTAGGTGAGCCTGACCATCGAGGAATACCTGTAGGAGGCAGCCATGTTATCAACGGAAAACGCGGTGATCGAGATACTGCCGGGGGAGCGCGAACGACAGCACGGCGGCGGAGGTGTACCGCAATTTGCAGGTGCTTTTACGCCACGAGGGCCGGAGAGCAGGCGCTTGACAGGGGAGTTCGGCATCGACGGGACGATCATCGACTGCCCGCAAGGAAAATGCGCAAAGTCCTACTTTGGCGGCGGAAAAAGTATGTTGCGCAAGGTGAACAGTATATGAGCCACGGGCGCGTGTCGTCCGTGTGGAATGGACTGCGTGGAAAAATCGCAGGACGGGAATATGATACCAAAGGTGGTGATCGAGCTTGTCTAATATCGCTGAATTGGCAAACTGCCCGGAGCTGAGTTTCATCGAAAGCATGACTTTGCAGGAGACGGAAGAACAGCTCCGCGAGCTGTACACCGTATTACCGGGGCCACAGGAAAGGAGCCGGAGATCGGCGAGGCCGACCCGAACCTGCTGATGAAAGCCTTTTGCGCGATGGAGTATCAGACGATGCAGTACGCCGACGCAAAGGGACGGATGGAAATGCTGAAAACCAGCACCGGAGACGCGCTGATGCGCTGGCCGCTTTGTGGGGGCTGACGCGCAAGGAGGCAAACCGGGCCACGGCGACGGTGCGATTTACGCTTTCGGAAGCGCAAAGCGGCGCGACGGCCATTCCGACGGAACGCGGGTCAAGAGCGAGACGGAAAATACTTCAACACCGTGGAATACGGCGAGATAGCGGCGGGAGAGACCTACACCGACGTGGTGGTGCAGGCGGAGGAGGCCGGAGCGGATAGCAACGGCATTCTGTCCGGCGGCATCAAGATACTGGTTGACCCAATCGCCTATGTTGCCAGCGTGAGCAACACCACGCCAAGCACCGGCGGACTGGACGCAGAGGACGACGACAGCCTGACACGGCGCATCTACCTCGCCCCCAGCGTGTATAGCTGCGCCGGGCCGCGCGATGCCTATGAATACTACGCGCGGGAGTGGCGGGGATGTAGCTGACGTGCGCATCGTCAGCCCGCTGCCGGACGAGGTAAATATCTACTTCGTGATCGAGGACGAGAACGGATTGCGCGTCCCCAACAGCACGGAGCTGACGGCCATGGCGGCCTATCTGGACGACGAGACCATCCGCCCGCTGTGCGACGGTGACGGCGCTGGCCCCCGGACGAGGTGGAATACGCCATCACCGTGAAATACTGGATCGCGGAAAGCGACCAGCGAAGCGTGAGTGAGATACAAAGCCGCATCGCGGCGGCGGTGGCGGACGTCCAGACATGGCAAAAGAAAGTTGGGGCGAGACATCAACCCGACAGAGCTGACGCCCGGCTGCGGGAAGCGGGGGCCAAGCGGGTAACGCTGACCGCCCCGTAGACACCGTGATCGACACCACGGAGCTGCCGAAATGCACGGGGCCACCGCCACCTATGGAGGGCTGGAGGATGATTAAGAGCCTGAAAATGCCCAAATCGCCGACGGCTTGCCGCGCATTCTGGGAGAACAGCCGTGGGTAAAGGCCCTATCCATGGCGATGCTGGAGCTGCACCAAAAGACGATGGGCTATATCGCGGAAGTCAGATATACACCGCCATCGACACCGTGGCCGAGGAGGTGCTGGACGCGCTGGCCGTGAACTGAAGATCGACTGGTACGACACAGGGTACGACATCGAGCAGAAGCGGCGCATCGTCAAGACGGCGCTGAACATCCGGCGAACAATGGGAACTGCGGGAGCTGCAAGAACGCAGGCCGACGCGATCTATCCGGGAACAAAGCTGGAGGAATGGTTTGAGTACGGCGGCACCCACGGAAAGTTCAGACTGCGGGTAAACATCACCACCGTGGAGGAGCGGCAGAAGTTCGCCGCCATGACCATCGCAGAGATCGAACGTCGGCTCGCCGCTGCCAAGCGGTTCAGCGCACATCTGGAGGAAGTGGAATATTACGATGCGGGCGGCACCGCAACGGCCTACGGCATCGCGGCTATGGCTGGCGCGGCGGTGGTTGACTTCGGCAGCGCATCGAAATTCTAAGTCAGGAGGAAACGAAAAGTGGCATGGAAAGGCGTTATCACAAACAGCGGCAGTGAGCTGCTGGCACAATGGACAGCGGGAAAGACGCTGACCATCACCCGCGCGGCGGCGGGAACAGGCCGCGTGAGCGAGGCGGCGATGCTGGCGCAGACGGCGCTTGTGAGTGAAAAGCAGACGGTCAGCATCCTGTCCAACAAAAACAACGGCGCAGGGACAAAAAGCTGCAACTGCAAGTGACCCCACTGGCGACAGGATACCCCCTGAACCAGCTCGGCATCTGGGCAAAGCTGGACAGCGGCGCGGCAAGGCTGATCGCACTATTTCAGACGGACACGGACGCGGGCGTGGAAAATCCCCAGCAAGACGGACGTGCCGGACTATGTGTACACGTTCTACGGGCTGCTGGAGTTTACGGGCAGCGGCGGGACGCTGCAGGTGACCATCATCGACGCTTCGGCGCTGGTGACAGCGGAAAGCATGGCGGCTGCCATCAAGGCACAACGAGGATGCAAACGCGCACGAGGGTATCCGTCAGGCCATTACGGACAAGCAGGACAAGATCACCGCCAGCGGTATCCTGAGAGGCGACGGAAAGGGCGGCGTTACGGCAAGTTCGACACGGTGCCGACGGAGAACAGCGACAAGCTGCTGACCAGCGGTGCGGTGGCGGCGGCTCTTGCCAAAAAGGCGGGGCTGGGGACAGACGGAAAGGTGTCGGTCAGCCAGCTCCTGTCAACACACCGGGCGGCGTGGCCGGACTGGGAGAGGACAGCAAGGTTGGCACCGGCCAGCTCCCCATCAATACGCCGGGCGGCGTGGCAGGTCGGCGCGGACGGGAAGATGGACACCGATCAGCTCCCCCCATCAACGTGCCGAACGGCATCCCACGCTGGGGGGCAGACGGCAAGCTCAGCGCGGACAGTCTGCCGCAGGTAGGCATGACGGCGCAGATCGTTGTGACCGCACCAACCGGCTCCACAGTGACGGCCACGCTGGGAAACCAAGGTATACACCGCGACGGAGGAGCGGCGGAAAATGGACATTTGATGTGGAGGACTACGGAACATACCATCAAGGCCACAAGAACGGGCAGACTGCCACGGATACGGTGACAGTCTCCGTGGTGCAGCAGCACGGCGACGCTATCCTACTTCACAGCGACCATCCACGTGAGCATTGACAGCGGCTCCACCGTCACCTGCACCAAGGGAAGCAAGACGCAGAGCAAAACGGCATCTGCAACGGGGACGGTGGACTTCACCGTGACGGAAAGCGGCACCTACACCATCACCGCCACCAAGAACGGAGAGACGGCGGAGGATACCGCAACCATCACGGCGGACGGACAGACGGTAAATGTGAAGCTGGCCTATCGGCACATCTACGGCGTGGTGTGGGATGGAACCAGCACGACGGTGTGGAGCCGGACGGACGAGGGCCCGCCAGCTTCTGAACCCGACCCCGTACCGGGCGGGGGGCAACCAGTTACGGAAGCCCATTTGACAACCTGTACCCGTGGAGCGGGATGGTGCGCGTGACGGATGCGGTGGCCGGTGAGCGGTGGCTATCCCGGAAGTTTTGCAAGTTGCGGACAAAGAGCAGGGAGCGGCCTGAAACTACAGAGATCGCGGATAAAGGAAACGGACGGCTTTCACGTCTCCCGCCCACGCCGACCGAGGGGACGGCAAGGGAGAGCGGGACATTGTACATTGGCCGCTATCACTGCAACACCAACAACTACAAAGAGCCAGTCCGGTGTAAAGCCGAAAAGCGAATATCACGCGCAGCACGGCCCGCACGAGCATCCACAATCTGGGGGAGCAACATCTGGCAGAGCGACATTCAGATGCGCATGACGATCTGGATGCTGTACCTTGTGGAGTTCGCAGACTGGAACAGCCAGAAAAACCATCGGCAAGGGCTGCGGCAACAACAGCGCAACGGAGAATATGGGCTATACGCGGACAGTATGCCCTATCACACCGGAACGACGCTTGCAAGCCGGGACAGCTATGGCCTCGGTACGCAGTATCGCTACATCGAGGCCTGTGGGACAAACGTGTATGACTGGGGCGACGGTTGCTACTACACAACAGGAACGGCCTAAACATCATCAACACGCCCAGCAGTTTCAGCGACAACAGCGGCGGCACCGCCGTGGGCGTTCCGTCGAGCGGATGGCCCAGCGCCTTTACCGTGGCAACGGTGGCCGGGCTGGAATGGGTTATCTATCCCACGGCATCGGGCGGGAGTGAGACGACGTATTCGGCGGATAGCTGGAACTTCAATGCTTCCTACCCGTGTCTGGGCTTCGGCGGTGACTATAGCCAGAGCGGGGACTACGGGCTGTTCTGCGTGAAAGCTGCAGCAGCGCGTCCAACTGGTCGCGTGCATCGGCTGCCGCCTCCAAAACTCCCTGACGGGGGGTGCGAGAGGGACGCATATCCGCAGGCCGCGCAAAGGCTAACGGGTTTCAGCCGCACAGGCGGCAAAAATGAGGGATGACCGCGCACGCAGTCGGTGCCTTGACCTTCTTGGTTCGGCGGATAACTGGAACTTCAATGCTTCCAACCCGTGTCTGCACTTCGGCGGTAACTATAACCAGAACGGGAACCACGGGCTGTTCTTACGTGAACTACAACAGCGCGCGTCCAACACGAACGCGAACATCGGCTGCCGCGTCCTTTATGGACTGGCTACCCACCTCCATACCCGGCAACGCAAAGACCCACGCCGGGGCGCGGACATCCTCGGCACCCCTTGGTGCAGATAAGCCATCAGGGACACGGTTTAGTACACTCCCGCAACTCTGCGGGGGCGGTGGAAAGACCGTGAGGCTAAAAGGAGGAAAACATTCCTGATGAAACGAGCAAACAACCTATTTCCAAAGCTGGTATCGGAAGAAAACCTGCGGCTGGCGATCTTCGCTGTGAACGTGACACACCGCTTTCCATCCGCACCACAGGCCAAACCGGACGGTGGCACGGGTGGAGGCGGACGTTGACCGCTATGTAAAAGAGCTGCGGGAGATCATTACAGGCGGTTACGAGGCGAACGAGCCGAGGCTTGCGCGGCGCTGGGACAAGAGCGCTGGCAAGTGGCGGGACATATCGGGAGCCGAGACTGTGGCCTGACCAGTATGTGCATCACGCGGTCATTCAGGTGTTGGAGCCAATCATGATGCGGGGCATGGACAATTTCTGCTGCGGGAGCATCCGAAACCGGGGCATCCATTACGGCGTTCGGGCCATCAAGAAGTGGATGCGGACAGACCCGAAAGGGACGAAGTACGCCGAGGAGCTGGACATCCACCATTTCTACGACAGTTTGACAGCGGAGACGGTGATGAAGCGGCTCGGCGGCTGGTGAAAGACCGGCGGATGCTGGAGGTATGCGAGCGGCTGATGAAGCACGGCATTCTGATCGGCGCTTACTTTTCCCAATGGTTTGCCAACACGGTGCTGCAACCACTCGACCGGCTGATACGGGAAAGCGGTCTGTGCGACCACTACCTGCGGTACATGGACAACTTTACCCTTGTTCGGGCGGAACAAGCGGAAGCTCGGCGGCTGCGCGGAGCTGATCGAGAAATGGCTGGCGGCACACGGCCCGGCTGAACGGCAAGTGGCAGCTCTATCCGACGCAAAGCGGACGGTGGCGGCGCTTGAGGTATCGCCGGGCGAGGGTATACCCTGCTGCGGAAACGAAACATGGTGCGCCTGAAACATTCTCTTTCCGCCTGCCGCCGTGCCATGCGGCGGCGGCACCACGCGATCAAGCCCGCGTTGGCGCAGGGGCTTTTATCCAGACTGGGCCAGATGAAGCACTGCAATCAGGTCCACTTTTTCCAGAACTATGTGGAGACGGGCTTGCAGCGGAATTGAAATGCGTGGTCAGAGAACACGCAAGAAAGGAGCGGGCAAGATGGAATACGTCTACGGAACAAGCGTTATCGGCGGCGTAGAACGGGAAAACCTGAAAATCGTGGGCGGCCCCGCGCTGCGGGAGGGCGAAGTACGACCACGGTGCGGGAGTACGACGACAGCAGCTCACGACCGCATCGCATCGACCGGCACTATCACAGCGACACGGACGAGGACGGACGCGGTACGACTTCTATACCATCAGCGAGCATTACCGGTATGTGGAAAGGATAAAGGTGATGGAAGAAACGAGAAAAGCAACGAGGAGATCGCCTTTGTGACGCTGGCGGAGAGCGGAAGCATCGACGCTGTGACTGCGGGGAGCATAAGAGCCTGTTTGAAACGTGGCGCAGACCGGCGTTGCTTACACGGTGGGGCAGCTACGCAACTGGGGGACAAGCTGGCCTACAAATGCGTACAGGCGCACACCTCACAGGCTGGATGGGAACCGGACAAGGCGGTGTCGCTTTGGTCGGCGGCATCGACCCGCGGAAGAATGGCCGGAATGGAGCCAGCCAGTGGGGGCGCATGACGCTTACGCAAAGGGCGACAAGGTGAGCCACAATGGAAAGCATTGGACATCAACGGCGGATGCCAATGTGTGGGAACCGGGGGTATACGGCTGGACGGAGGCGACGGCGTGAGCAGCCATTTGCAGATCATCGCAGAGCTGGAGGCGCTTTGTGGAAATGTGCAGGCGCGTACCGTCCGGGTGCTGGCGACACGCCTTGCGAGCTGGGCGACACCGTGACCGGGAGAGACGAGATCGCGGAGGCCGACGAGGCGATACCGCAGGGCCATCGGCGGGGACAATGGCCGGAGTGAAAGCAGGAGGACAGGAAAAATGTACATCAACGCGGACACCATCATTGGCAAGGCGGCCAGCCTTTTGGGAGCAATCGAGCGCTGGTCGCCGCCATTGTTTCCGTGTACAAGGTCATTGAGAGCAACAAAAAGCAGAGCGAGTTCATCAACGCCATTCAGGAGGAGCAGACGCTTATCTCGCTATGGCCTGCGCGGCGCGTTGCAGGGGCTTGTGGAGCAAGGGTGCAACGGGCCGTGCAAGGATGCGCTGGACAAACTGGATAAGCACCTGAATAAAAGCGCGCATCCGCACATCAAGGAGTGACTGAATGGCGGGAAAGCGAACGCAGGCAAAGACGAAAGGCCGGAAGAAGCGCATGGGAACCATGGACTTTATTCTGCTGGATCGTCTTTTGTGTCTGACGGTATTCACGATTGCCATGATCGCGCTGTTTACCGTAATGGCTCCGTGCCGGATACGCTGATCACCTGCGTGTTCGCCACGCTGGGCGGCGAGTGCGGCATCCTCGGCTGGATAAAGACCACCAAGGAGAAGAAGCGGGACAGGCGGTGGCAGCTTGCGGACATGAGAAGAGAAAAGGAGGAGGCGGAACGGATTGCACAGCAGACAGAGGAACCATGAGGAGGGATAAATCATGCTGGCAGGGAAAAACAACGAGGAGAAAATCTGGAATTATCTGAAATACGCGGGCTGAACGACTTCGGCACCGCCGGTCTGATGGGAAACCTGTATGCGGAGAGCGGCCTTATCCCGAACAACGTGGAGAACCTATACGAAAAAGAGGCTTGGCGTGACCGACGCAAAGCTATACGGCGGCGGTGGACAAGCGGCAAGTATCAGTTCTTCGCAACGGATAAGGCGGGCTATGGCCTGCTCAAGGACGTACTGCTCCCGCAAGGCAGAGCTGCTGGACTATGCCCAATGCTGCCGAAAGAGCATCGGCGATCTGGAAATGCAGCTTGATTTCCTGATGAAAGAGCTGCGGAGGGCTATAAGACGGTGCTGGCCGTGCTGAAAAACGGCTGGAAGCGTCCGGCAGCATCGGACGCGGTGCTACTGAAATTTGAGCGCCCGGCAGATCAGAGCGAGGCGGCGCAGGCCCGGCGAGCTGCGTTCGGCCAGAAGTATTACGACAAGTATGCGGCAGGGAGCGCCGCAGGAAGCGGAGGAAAGACTATGACGGAACAGGAACAGCGGCAGAAGATCGTGAGCATCGCACAGAGCTACATCGGATGCAAAGAGAGCGACGGGAGCCACAGGAAGATCATCGACCTGTACAACAGTCACAAAAGCCGCTGGCCCGTGGCTACGCTGTGAAGTACACGGACGCATGGTGCAGCACCTACGCCAGCGCCGTGGCCATCACGGCGGGCCTGACCGACATCATCCCGACGGAGTGCGGCTGCGGAAAGCACATCGAGCTGTTCAAGAAGCTGGGGAGCTGGCAGGAGAACGACGCTTATGTGCCGAAGCCCGGCGACTATATTTTCTACGATTGGCAGGACAGCGGCGTGGAGACTGTACCGGCAGCGCCGATCATGTGGGCATCGTGGAAAAGGTCAGCGGGACAAGCATCACCGTCATTGAGGGCAACTACTCCGACAGCGTGAAGCGCCGCACCATTTCTGTGAACGGACGGTACATTCGCGGCTACGGCGTACCGAAGTACGGCGGAAAGGGAGGCGACCGGCGGCGGGACTGCGGGCGGACGCCGCACCGGGCCAAGGGCGGCGGGTGCAAGATGGGCGACATCGTGACATTCACCGGCGAGAGGCACTACACCAGCGCAAACAGCACCGTGGGCAAACCGTGCAAGCCGGGCAAGGCCAAGGTGACGCAGGTGTACCAGCCGCTTGAGCAGGCATCCGTATCACCTTTGTCGCCGTGAGCGGCGGCGGAAGCACCGTGTGGAACGGATGGGTGGACGCGGCGGACATCAAGACCGAAGCGGCGGCGCTGGCCGGGGCGATCAGGGTGACGATGGACAAGGCTGCCACAGTCTACGGCACCACGCGCGCAAATTCCTCGTGGGTGTACAGCGCAAAGCTGTATGTCCGGGCAATCAGCGGCGACCGCATTTCAGTTTCCACGCTGAAAAGCGGCGCAATCACAGGAAACGTGGACAAGAAATATCTGACGAAAGTGTAAGGAGGTACACACCATGACACAGATCATTCCCGACATCATCAACATTGTCATTGAGGCCATTTTTGCCATCCTCGGCCTGTTCTTCACCGGCGTGGCCGTTCCGTGGCTGATCAAGACCGGCATCCCTTGGCTGAAAGACAAGCGCCTGTACGGCATTGTCACCGTTCTGGTCAAGGCGGCGGAGAAGCAGCGCGAGGCCGGTACGCTGACCATCCCGAAGTACGATTATGTGGTGTGCAGATGCTTGAAGCAAAAGGGCATTAAGGTCACGGCGGAGGTAAAGGCCATGATCGAGGCGGCGGTTAAGGAACTGGACATCGCCGTGGACAGCACAATCGGTACGCTGGATGGCATTTTTGTGGAGGAAACCACCGGCAAGACGGACGGCGAAAAGGAACTGAATAACTGAAATATCCCCCGGTTGCTATACTCATAGATATAGCAGCCGGGGATTTTTGTGCGCATACGCCGAAAAATGCTGTTGCACAATGCCGATTTTGTGGGTATCATAATAAGACAAAAAGCGACAGAGCGGAACGGGAACGCCGACACCGCCCTGCACGGATGATCGAGAAAGGAGATTTTACGATGCGGAGTGAAAGAGAAAACCAAGCATCTGAGCAAGAACGACAGGCTGCGGATTGAAAAGTGGCAGCGCATGGGAATGAAGCCGCGCGAGATCGCGGAGAAGCTGCGCGTCCACATTTCAACCGTGATATCGGGAATTGAAGCGCGGGGAGTATGAACGGTTGGACGGCGGGACGTGGGAAATGGTGACGGCGTACAGCCCGGACATCGCGGAAGCGCGGTATCAGGAACACTTGCGGGAGAAAGGGCCGGACTTGAAGATCGGCAAAGATCACGAGCTGGCAAACTACATTGAGACAACGATCACGGAGCGGGAATGCAGCCCTGCCGCTGTCCTCGGATATGCAATGCTGGAGGGGCGGACATTCGAGACATCCGTTTCCGTGGCGACGATCTACAGCTACATCAAAAGGGTCTCTTTCTCCACATCACACAGGTGGTTGCCGCGCCGGGGCAAGGTGAAGCAGAAATACAAAAAAGGTCAAGACCAAGAAAGATCAGGCGCGGGCCTCTGCGGGTGAGAGCATTGAGCAACGCCCGCCGGAGGTGGAGAGCCGCGAGGGAGTTCCAAGGGCATTGGGAGGGCGACACCGTGTACAGCGGAAAGGGCAAGTGCAAAGACCACCAGCGCCCTGCTGACCCTGAATGA
>VOFK01002669.1_pt1 | contig 29429 bp, 48 predicted proteins | sample 5384121 | NCBI WGS metagenome assembly VOFK01 (sample SAMN12384730, study PRJNA508395) | human gut metagenome | isolation source: healthy gut J | host: Homo sapiens | reverse complement strand
AATCTACAAAAAAAGTATTCATATACATGCGATACTCATACAGCAGTTGCTGTAAAGGTTTATGAGGACTATAAAAGGCCACGGGAGATGAAACAAAAACTCTTATTGCCTCAACAGCTAGTCCATATAAGTTCAGTGCAAGCGTTCTTGAAGCAATTGAAGGCAAAAAGTCAGATCTTGACGAGTATGATATGGTCGCAAGGCTTGCAGAGCTTTCTGATATTACTGTTCCGTCTGCTCTTGCTGATCTGAAAAACAAGGAAAGAAGATTTACAGGTTCTATTGAAAAGTCTGATATGAACAGCTACGTTATGAAGGATTTTGGTCTGGCGTAATGGCGTTATTTGTAATTGGCGATCTTCACCTTGCTCTGAGCGTATCCAATAAGAAAATGGATATTTTCGGAGGCTGGGAAAATTACATGGAGCTTCTTGAAAAAAAAAAAAACTGGAATGAGCATATCACTTCTGAAGATACCGTTGTGCTCGCTGGCGATAGTTCATGGGCTATGAATATCCGTGACGCCTATGAGGATTTTTGCTGGATCGAAAAAAATGCCAGGAAAGAAAAATCCTTTTTAAAAGGAAATCATGATTACTGGTGGTGTTCACGCAAAAAAATGGAAGATACTTTTTCTTCATGGGGATTTTCCTCTCTGAGTATTCTTCATAATAATCACTTTGTTTATGAAAATTGTGGAATTTGCGGTACTAGAGGATGGGTTAATATGCCGGGAGAACCACAGGATGCAAAAAGTATTGGCTAGAGAGGCAGGCAGGCTTACGGCTTCTATTCAGTCAGCTTTGAAAGAAGAGCTTGAACCGCTTGTGTTTCTTCATTATCCACCGGTTTACGGAAATAACTGTAATCCCGATATACTTGATGTGCTATATAAATACGGAGTAAAATATTGCTGGTATGGACATCTTCACGGACCGTCAATAAAGTATGCAATTAACGGCGAACGGGACGGTATAAAATTTAATTTAATTTCTAGTGATTTTTTTTACAATTTAAGCCTGTGAAAATATTATAATTTGTAAAAAATGTAGAAGTCGAATTTTTATGTAGAAAAAAAAAAGTTGAATATGATATAATGAAAAAAGGTATGCACCTATAAATAAATTGGAGGATTTAAAAATGAGTTTAAAATCATCAACTAAGGTTGACGTAAATACACATGAATTGGTATTCGCAGTAGACGCTGAAGCCTTTTCAGCAGCTGTTGAAAAAAGCTTATCAGAGACAAAAAAGAAGAGTATAACTGTTCCCGGCTTCAGAAAGGGTAAGGCAAGCAAGAAGCTTGTTGAAAAGTATTACGGTGAAGGCGTATTCTATGAGGAAGCTATCAACGGTCTTATCAACTCAGAAATGCCTGACGCAATTAAAGAATCAGAACTTGTTCTTGTTGATACTCCGAGAATTGAAGTTGTTTCTGCCGACAAAGGAAAACGGTGTGGAATTTAAAGCAATTTGCATTACAAAGCCTGAAATTACCGTTGCTGATTATAAGGGTATAAAGGCACCAAAAAATGTCAAGGATATAACTGATGCGGATATTGACGCTCAAATCGAACAGATCAAGCAGAGAAATGCAAGAATTGTTTCTGTCGATGACAGACCGGCGATGCTTCAGGACGAGGTTATTATAGATTTTGAAGGTTTTATGGACGGTACTCCGTTTGAAGGCGGTAAGGCTGACGAATTTCCTCTCAAATTGGGAAGCGGTCAGTTTATTCCGGGATTTGAAGAACAGATCGTAGGTCATTCAATCGGTGATGAATTTGAGATAAACGTAACATTCCCTGAAAATTATCAGATGGAAGAATATGCAGGAAAAGCCGGCTGTATTCAAGGTTAAGATCCATGCAATCAATGCATCTGAATATCCTGAATTTGACGACGAGCTTATTAAGGATACTACTGAATTTGATACAGTTGATGAGTGGAAAAGACGACTTAAGAGAAAAGCTTGAAAAACAGGCTGAAACAAGAGCAGAATCTGAATTTGAAAATTACATTATGCAGACTCTTATAGATACTGCTGATGGAGTTATTCCTAAATGCATGTTTGATCATAGAGTAGATTCCTTAATCAGAAATTTTGAACATGGACTCAAGCGGCAGGGAATGAGTGTTGATATTTATCTTCAGTATACAGGTATGGATATGGATTCATTCAGAGAAACATTCCAGGAAAGAGCCGAAAATGAAGTTAAGTTGAGACTTGCGCTTGAAAAAATTGCCGATATGGAAAACATTCAGCCGGCAGAAGAAGAAATTGACAGTCAGCTTCAGGAAGTGGCAGACGCTAATAACTTGTCTCTTGAGGACGTTAAGCTCAGAATTCCTATGGATGATTTTATAACAGATTTGAGAGTTACAAAGGCTATTGAATTTGTAAAAGAAAATGCTGTAGTTGATAATACGATCAGTACTGAAAAAGAAAAGTCAGAAGACGAAGCTGCTGAATAAGTTCGTTTATAATCGTGGCCCTTTATCGGGCAGCCGACTTTGTAATACAGATAATAGAGATATAGAAGGCATAAGCCTTAAGAAAAGGAGAGAAAATATGAGTTTAGTACCTTATGTAGTGGAACAAACAAGCCGCGGAGAACGTTCCTATGATATTTATTCCAGACTGCTTAATGACAGAATTATAATGCTTTCTGAAGAAGTGAACGATACTACGGCAAGCATTGTAGTTGCACAATTGCTCCATCTGGAAGGACAGGATCCGGAAAAGGATATTTCTTTGTACATTAACAGTCCCGGCGGTTCGGTTACTGCAGGTATGGCAATTTACGATACGATGCAGTATATAAAAAAAATGCGACGTATCAACTATCTGCATTGGTTTGGCTCGCATCTATGGGCGCATTTCTGCTGTCTGCCGGCACTAAGGGAAAAAAGACTTGCACTGCCGAACAGTGAAATTATGATTCATCAGCCTCTTATATCAGGAGGTCTTCAGGGTCAGGCAACCGATATCAAAATAAGAACCGATAATTTATTGAAAACTAAGGAAAATCTAAACAGAATTCTTAGTGAAAATACTGGAAAGTCCTATGAAGAAATTTGCCGTGATACTGATCGTGATAATTTTATGACTCTTTGCTGAAGCACAGGAATACGGTCTGATTGATAAGGTAATCAAGCATAGATAATCGGGGAGGAAGTTATGCCGGAAAAACCAATAAAATTCTGTAATTTCTGCGGAAAAAGCGAAGATAAGGTTCAGAGTATTTTTACTGCCGGAGCATCAAATATCTGCGATGAATGTGTAATTTATTGCTATGAACTGTTAATGGGTCCGCTTGCTAAAACTAAAAACTAGCAGAAAGAATGAAAATAAGAATACATCAGGAGATGAAACGACAATAAATCTCCTGACTCCGGCTGAAATTAAGTCTGTTCTGGACGAATATGTTGTGGGGTCAGGATAAAGCTAAAATTACGCTGGCAGTTTCTGTATATAATCACTATAAACGAATTATCAGTCAGAATAATGATGACGATGATGTGGATATTCAGAAAAAGTAATGTACTGCTTCTTGGGCCTACCGGCGTTGGAAAAACATTTTTGGCGTCTACTCTTGCAAAGATTCTTGACGTACCGTTTGCTATTGCCGATGCTACTACTATTACAGAAGCAGGGTATGTCGGCGACGATGTTGAGAATGTTTTGTTAAGACTTATTCAGGCTGCTGATTTTAACATTGAAGCGGCTGAAAGAGGTATCATTTATATTGATGAAATTGATAAGATTGCCAGAAAATCAGAAAATACATCTCTTACCAGGGATGTAAGCGGCGAGGGTGTTCAGCAGGCGCTTTTAAAAATTATTGAAGGTACTGTTTCAAATGTTCCTCCTCAGGGCGGTCGCAAGCATCCGAATCAGGAATTTATTCAGATAAATACTAAAAAATATTTTATTTATATGCGGCGGCGCTTTTTGACGGTCTGGAAAAAAATCAATTCTGAAAAGGATAAATTCGTCTGCAATGGGCTTTGGCGCTGAAATAAATTCTAAAGAGAAAATGAAAAAAAAAATTTTTTCATAAAGTTATTTCTCAGGATTTGGTTAAATTTGGTATTGTGCCGGAACTTGTAGGAAGACTGCCTATAATTACTGTACTTGACGAACTTGATGAACAAGCTCTGATTAAAATTTTAACGGAACCAAAAAATGCATTGCTTAAGCAGTATAAAAAATTGTTTGATTATGATAATATAGATTTAATTGTTGAAGACGATGCATTAATGGAGATAGCTAAGAAAGCCATTGCTCAGAAAAACTGGTGCGAGAGGGCTTAGATCTATTATTGAAGACGTCTTGATGCAACCTATGTTTGAAGTGCCTTCAAATCCTGATGTAACAGGCATTAAAATTACTGCTAAATCAATAAATGGTGAAGAAAAAGCCGCTCTATATTACAAAAAAATAAAAGGCAAAATTTGTTTTATAAAAAAATCCGTACTAAAAAGTACGGATTTTTGAAAAAAAAAAAGCTTGACAAAGCTTTTTAATATGGTATAATAATTAAGTACTTGAAACTTATATATCGCGGTGTGGAGCAGCTAGGTAGCTCGTCGGGCTCATAACCCGAAGGTCGTAGGTTCAAATCCTGCCGCCGCAACCAATTTCACCTAAGACCGAATTTAATGTACTTTGTATGTTGAATTCGGTTTTATTTTTTATGTCTATACGCTTGATAAGCAGATGTATAGCTGTTTCATTTGGACTGTTCTTAAGGGATTCAAGCCAATTTTTTACTTGTTCAACGGTATAATCTTTTGGCGGTTCTGTAGCCTGTAAGCAAGCTATTTCATCTTTTGAGTGCTTTCATTTCAATGCCGATATCAGAAACAACCTCAGCTGGAAGAACGCCGCTTGAAAGGTTTTGCATGAGTGTGTTATAACGCTGTTGCTTTTTCATCAATCTTTTGCTTAAGAATTATATTGAAATCATGTATACGCTCTTTTTTCAGCACCTTTGTACTCTCTTAGTGCCTTTGTAATGCGTTCCTGGTTCTCATCTGAAAGTAATGTTACAAGATATTCTTTAGCCGTCTTGTCAACCTCGTCCAAATGCACTACAGGCGCACCGCATTTCTTTGAACAATAGAAGTAATGGTATGTATGCCCTTTTCGCTCCGACTTCATACCATGCATTTTAGCACCACATTCGCAGTATATAAGACCGCGCATAAATATTCGGCTTTCTTTTCCTGATTGTTTACGTTCATTCATAATCTTCTGCACCTCGTCAAATTTTGCCTTGTCGATAATAATCGGCAGGGCATTTTTCTATTCTTATAGCGTTAGGTTTGGTTCTTCTGTCTGCTCTGTTCTGGTGCTATACTAAAAAAGTGGACAGCAAAAAGCGAAAGATGGTATAATAATAAAAAAAGGAAAGAGAAACACATGGAAAACACCAAGTATACAGAGGAATTCAAGCAAAGCATAGTAAGCTTGTATGAATCCGGAAAAAGCAGTACGCAGATATGCAAAGAATACGGAATGAGCAGTTCCACGCTGCATAAATGGATCAAAAAATATACAAAAGTCCAGGTTTCAGAAACTGAAACCATGACCATGGCTGAAATCAAAAAAATGCAAAAGAAATTAGCCTTGCTTGAGGAGGAAAATATAATATTAAAAAAAGCAATGGCTATCTTCTCAAGGGAATCCGGGAAAGAGTAGAACTGATCTCCCGGCTTTCAAAGGAGCATTCCATCAAACTTCTGTGCAAAGTTTTGAAGGTAGCCAGAAGCACATATTACAGCATTTTAAATCATAAAGCTTCCAACCGTGAAATAGAAAACAATATTCTGAAGTCAAAAATATTCAAAGTTTACTGTGATAATCGAAAAGTATACGGCTCTATAAAAATCACCCGTATATTGCGGGATAACGGTTATCCGAAATTAAGTGTAAATCGTGTTTCAAGACTTATGAAACAGCTTGGTATCAGATCTATAACTATCAGAAAATTCAAGAATTACCGCAATAAGCAAAATGAACATTCTGAACTTAAAAATCTGATCAATCAGAATTTTTCCGCTCAAAAACCTAATCAGATATGGCTTTCAGATATTACATATATCCACACCATAAAGCATGGCTGGACTTATCTTGCTAGCGTTCTGGATGTCTGTACAAGAAAAAAAATCGTCGGTTACAGTTATGGAAGAAAAAAATGGATCGTTCTCTTGTTATTTCTGCACTGACAAATTCATGGCAAAATCAGAACTATCCCAATAATGTTATTCTTCACAGCGACCGTGGAAGCCAGTATACTTCTTCTGAGTATATTGCGGCTGCTGAGAGGATGGGCTTCAGACTTTCTTACAGTAAAAAGGGCTATCCTTTTGATAACGCTCCCATGGAATCCTTTCATTCTGTTTTGAAAAAAAGGAAGAAGTCTAACCTCAAACACTATTCTTCTTTCTATGAGGCTAATATCAGACTCTTTGATTATATTAATGGCTTTTATAATCTTAATCGCATTCACTCGGCTATTAATTATTTGTCGCCCATTCATTTTGAAAAATCTTTACTTTCTTCTTAATTCTTTTCGCCTTTTTGTGTCCAGATTATTGACTATGGTCCAACTCCATAGCTTCAAGCAGGGTGTATTGCTGTTCCTCGGTGAGATAGGAGATTTCCACCGCAGGACGGAAAGCAATCTGGCGTTCATCTACCATTTGCAGGATTTCGGGTACAAGCTCGGTTAGGCGAATAAAGCGGCGTATCTGGTCTTTGCTTTCTCCCTACAAGCTCGCCTAATTCTTCATCTGAACGCCCTTTAGAAAATTAGTCGCCATTGGCGACGCATTTTCTTTCGGGGTCTGCCTGCTTGTCGTTTCATTGCTTCAAGCCGCATCTTATAGGCAAAGGCTTTCTCGCTTGGTAAAATGGTCGTTGATGCTTTGGAGATTGCTTTCCACCATAACGATAATCGCTTCGTCACGGGTCAGCTCCTTGACCTCGCATTTCAGCGTTTCAAGCCCTGCAAGCTCACAAGCCTTTTTCCGCCTGTGACCGCTGATAAGCTCATACCGTCCGTCCTCTTTCAGACGGACAGTAGCAGGTGTCATTACGCCGCTTCGCTTGATGCTATCGACAAGCTGCTCCATGTCCTCGTCCATTAAAACCTTGAACGGGTGGTCTGGGAACTCGTCAATCTCCGCAATGGGAATATCCCGTATCTTGCTTAATGCCGCTTCTTCACGGCTCTGGTCTGTTTCAAACAGGTCATCGTATGCGGTCAGCTCGATTTTTGGTTTCTCTGTTTCTCGCCAAGCTCTGCCACCTCCTTTCCGAACTGCTCATAAGCTGCGGCTACCTTGCCGCCGCCTTTGTCGTAGGCAAAAATGCTCTTTCCCTCTGCGGTGGCTTCCACCGCACGGATGGAATGGGGTATCTGGGGTATCAAATACCTTGATTCTCTGTCCGTAGGCACTCCTTACAGTGGCGGTGATTTCCTTGGCGATGTTCGTGCGGGGGGGCATTACCATCGTCATAAGGATGCCGTCAATCCGCAAAGGGGGATTGATTTGCCGTTTGACTTTCGACACGGAGCGAAGCAACAGCTCTAAGCCTTTGGCAGAAAGATAGTGGGGCGTAGGGATAACCACGCTGTCAGCCGCCGCCAATGCGTTGATGGTCAGCATACCAAGGCTCGGCATATAGTCTATTAAACAATAGTCATAGTTTTTCTTGACCTCGTTCACGCAGGTTTTCAGTACACTTTCACGGCTTATGGCGTTAATCAGCCTTACTTCCAAGCCCGACAGCTCAATGTTGGACGGTAACAGGTCAACGCCCTCGCCGTGGTGCAGGATGCTTTGGGAAACATCGACGGATTTATCATCAATGATGTCCTGCATGATGGTGGAGAGCGTGACGGGTAAATCGTCTGGTCTGTTGTAAAAGCCGAGTGACATGGTTAGATTTGCCTGTGCATCAGCATCAATAAGCAAGACCTTTTTGCCTTGCTGTGCCAGACTTACGCCCAGATTGACCGCCGTTGTGGTCTTGCCGACACCGTCTTTCTGATTTGTCAGAGCGATTACTTTGCAATTTGACATAGATGCGTCCTCCTTTCGCATAGATTTAGCCGCTTTGTCAAGGCGGCTATGTAACTGTACCAGAGGACGCAGGACGCAAAAAAAAGCCGCTTACTCTTAATGGGGGTTAAGAATAAGCGGCTCAATTTCGATGTGCCTTAGATATATTCAATTTTCACTTTCTTGATAGGGGCATTGGCTACCTTGAAAATAATCTCGTCAACGCAGTCCCCATATCTGCCCTGCTGTATGAGCTGATTTTTCAACTCCACAAGGCTATGTAAAAGTAATGTTTTCTCCCTGCTGTCTACATACAAGTGATAAGGTTTTTCCCTCATACCGTCCACCGTCCTTTCTTGGCTTTAATTATACCGTTATGAGGAAGCCCCGTCAAAACTGTAACTTTGCATTTCTTGGTATTTTACCGTATCAAGGCTCATTCCCCAGTAGTAAATAAGTAGTAAATAGGGGTGCAATCCTCAAGAAATGCGGGGAAATGCTTTGTTTTGCGGGGATAATTGCTCATTTACTTGATTTTTTAGAAAACTCATCCCAATATAATAAAAAAAATATTTTGGGAACTACAAAACTCCAACATTAACACTTTTTTCCTGAAAGTATTGAATTAAGTGCTATTTCAAAAGATGAAATGATATATGTAGATAATATATGTCGTAACAAAATTAGAGAAAGTGATATATTGATTGCTATTTATCCATTCGATTGAGTGTTTCTATCGAAATTGGTCGATTTTTTTTGGAATTGAGGAATAATGACAGGAACCAAAAAAGAAAAAACTAATAATTTTTGATATCAGTAAGAAAGAAAGTGATATTGCTAAGAAACTTCGATGCGAAGCGATGCTTACTCCACACATTGATGATATAGTTACTTCAACATATCAATTATTGAAAATAATAAATAAGTATACAGATAATTAGTGAATACCCTATCGACTTTCGAACCCCTCAGGTTTGGACAGCTGATAGGGTATCTTGTTATTCCTTTTCCAGATTTTTGAGAAAAGTTTTTAATATAATAAAAGCTTGCTTTCAGAATGAAAGGGAGCTTAGATTGTGTTATTCGGCTTTCTGTTTTTGGCTTGATTGGGAATGGGGATTGTAACTTTATTGTGATAAAATGACACCAGCGGTCAAGTATATCACTACGGAGTTTCAGCCAATATTGCTGATATTCACGAATCAGGTCAAACATAAATTCGGATAGCTTTACGGTACGATAAGAAGTTTCGTTTCTCGGGGATTTCGTAATAATTCCCATATGCTGGACATACTGACTTGTCCTCTTGATATGTATTACTTTGTTTTCAAAGTCAATATCGGACCATTCAAGTCCCATAAACTCACCACGTCTCATACCACTGAATATCAGCAGGTACATAGCGGTTTTCCATTTGATAGGTTCTTTGATGGTAGATACAGATAATTCAGCGGCTTCTGCCAGATCCTTTAGGAGCAAGTAGCGGGGGCTTGTTATTTTCAAGCCAGATTTCGGCATATTTTGAAAAGCGAGTGTTACAGTCAAAACAAGTACCTTTTTTGACAGTTCCTTCAAACATAATTACCTGGCGCTGTAACTCTTTTTTCTATTTGCTTTGGTGTAAGATTTTCAGAAGGTTTCCAGGTCATAGAACGTACAATCTGTTCACCTTGGCTGTCGTAGTCGTCAAAAGCTCGGATGTAGTAAGTGATAAAATGGCTAATATTACTTTCCTGATTTAGATATGCATGCAACTCTCCAGATGATTATGATTACACTTTCGAAACTGGCTGAAATCAGTTGAAAACGGACTGGAAATTTTACAGATGAAAAATATTTCCTGAGACAATTTTCAATACCGTTTCACTAATATAGAAACATTCACTTTGCCTAAAGAAAACAAATGTAATATAAAATGCTCCTTTCAGATTTTTCGGGAGGAGCATTTTTATTATTATATTATAGTATATTTGTCGGTGGCGAACAGGTATGGTTTTTACAGACATAATAGGTCACTTTATCGTTTTTCAGAGGATAATCCACGCTGTCCAGCACAACTGATACATTTGCAAGAAACGGGAGTTCTTTCTGTATTTCCTGAAAATCGGATTTGTGTTTGACAGCAATTACAATATGCTCCGGTGGATTTTCATGCAGCAGCTTTGCCAGCAGAAACACACTATGCCCTGCCGGATAATCCTGCGCCTGTACAGATAAAAATTCAAACTGTTTTTCAGTAAGTTTCCTGTACTTTTCATTTTCCGTCAACTGAAACATACGAACAAAGTTGTATGCCATTACAGAATTCCCGCTTGGAATTGCTCCGTCATAGGTTTCCTTAGGATTCATGAAAATCTCTGTATAACTAGCTTCACAGAGGTAAAAACCATCGCGTTGACAATCTTCAAATCGTCTAACCGCTTCATCGCAGAATCGTTCTGCCTTTTCCAGATAGATCTTGTCCAGTGTGGAATTGTAAAGTTCTATAAGTGATGCAATATAGAAAGCATAGTCATCCAGAAAGCTTTTTTCGGAGTGTTTTCCATCACGCCAGCTTGTGAAAAGCCGCACACCATCACACATATTTTCCTCAATAAACTTTTGTGCATTGACAACAGCGTTCAGATATTTTTCATTGCGTGAAACTCTGTAAAAACATGGACAACGCTGCGATCATTAAAGAATTCCACGACAGCAGAATTTTATCGTCAAGATTCAGATTTGTGCGCTTTTTACGATAATCATAAAGTTTGTGTATTTCCTCACTGAAATCAGATTCTAAATCATTGCTTTTCAGCAAATTGAGAATATTCACTCCCTCAAAGTTACCGTTTGAGGTAATATCGAAAAGATTCTGCGAATCGCTTGCCTTTTTTCTTCTCCCAATACATTAATGATTTCATCAAGTGTAAAGGTATAATATTTTCCCTCCACACCTTCACTGTCGGCGTCCTGCGCACTGTAAAATCCTCCGTCAGCAGAGGTCATTTCACGAAGAATTTATTCCGTCGTTTTTTCTGCCGTATCAAAGATAGATCTCGTTGTTTGTAAGATAATAAGCTGCTAAATAAGCAATTATCAGAAGTGCATTGTCATAGAGCATTTTTTTCAAAATGCGGTGCAAGAAAAATATTTGTCCGTGGAGTATCTCGAAAATCCATAGCCGATATGATCGAAAATGCCGCCTTTCCGCATTTGCAGGAGCGTTTTCTCTGCCATTTTCAAAGCGTCAGAATCCTGCTTTATGCCTTGCATACAGCATCAAAAACAGCAGATTATGCGGTGTTGGAAATTTGGGTGCTGAACTAAATCCGCCATTGATTTCATCAAAACTTTCTGAAAATATTTGCATTGCCCGCTTAATTCAATTCTTCATCATCTATATTTTTATCACCTGATTCTGCACTTTTTCAGATGCGTAATGATTTGTTCGGCAGACTGTAAAAAGCTTCCTGCGGTTATTATTCCACTGACTTACAATTACGTCCAACAAATCGGGAAATCCGGCATTCCATAATGGGATTTCGGTGGAAAATATGTGCCGGCAAAGAATGGCTTTTTATCCCATGTCATGAAAATACTCATAGGCCATCCTCCACTGCCTGTGAATGCCTGACATACCGACATATATACACTGTCAATATCAGGACGCTCCTCACGGTCAATCTTAATGGAAACAAAATATTGATTCAGAATTTCTGCTGTTTTTTATCTTCAAAGCTCTCATGAGCCATAACATGACACCAATGACAGGTACTGTAACCGATGCTGAGAAAAAATCGGTTTGTCTTCTGATTTTGCTTTTTCAAAAGCTTGCTTGCACCACGGATACCAATCTACAGGATTTTCTGCGTGTTGCAAATAAATAGGGACTTGTAGCATTTTTCAGGTGATTGCTCATTTTGTCGCCTCGAATCGTTTTCTGTTAGTATATCCATTGTATAGTAAGTCATACTAAATTTGGAACAAATACATACGGAGGCGGTAAAATGCGAAGCAAAAAGACTATTTCAAATGCAGTAATGAGAATAAAACATTGCATTTGCACGACATTTCGTCAATTCAGTATGACATTATGAATATAAAAATGAAATTTTATGCGGATTTACAAGTGAGCGAGCAAGCTTCGAGCTTGAATACAAATAAAAAAAGCTTGGCTGGATTTTTCCAGACAAGCTTTTTCTGATGCCTTATCAGATATTATTTCATTAAAGTACTCAAATCATTTTCAGGTGTTGTAATTGGACCAATTCCATAATGCTCCACCAGAAATGCAAGCACATCTTTGGATAGAAACGCCGGCAGCGACGGACCCAGACGAATATTTCTGATTCCAAGGTGAAGCAGTGTCAAAAGAATACAAACCGCTTTCTGCTCATACCATGACAGCACATAGGACAGGGGCAGTTCATTTACTCCACAGTTAAAAGCTTCAGCCAGAGCAGTCGCCACCTTGATCGCTCCGTATGCATCATTGCACTGCCCCATATCCATAAGTCTTGAAGTCCTCCGATTTCACCTAAATCAAGGTCATTAAAACGATACTTTCCACAGGCAAGGGTCAGTACAATTGTGTCATTTGGCGTTTGCTTTACAAATTCGGTGTAATAATTTCTACCGGATTTCGCACCGTCACAGCCACCTACTAAAAAGAAATGACGAATTGCTCCCGATTTCACGGCGGCAACAACTTTATCGGCATTTGACAAGATTGCATGGTGTCCGAAGCCTGTTGTCACTTGTTTTCCGCCGTTGACACCAGTAAATTCCATATCTTCGGCATATCCGCCAAGCTCCAGCGCCTTTTGGATGAGCGGACGGAAATCCTTGTCCTCGCCGATATGAACTGTACCGGGAAAACGCAACTGTTTCTGTTGTAAAAACTCTGTCAGCATAGCTTGGCTTCGGCGGCATTATACAATTGGTTGTAAACAAAACAGGTGCAGGAATAATGTCAAATTCCTTCTGCTGATTCTGCCATGCCGTACCGAAATTTCCCTTGAGATGCGGATATTTTTTCAGTTTCGGATAAGCATGGGCAGGCGGCATTTCTCCGTGGGTGTAAATGTTTATTCCCATGTCCTTGGTCTGCCCAAAAGAAGTCTGCAAATCTCTCAGATCATGTCCCGAAACCACAATAAACGGACCTTTTTCCACTTTCAGCGGAACTGTTACCGGCTCAGGATTTCCGTAGGTTTCAGTGTTTGCTCTATCAAGCAGATCCATGCATTTCAGGTTTATCTCCCCTACTTTCATCACAATAGGGATCAATTCTTCCATAGTCAGGTCAAGACCGATTTTAAAAAGTCCCTCAATGAAGAAATGATTAACCTCGTCATCTGTATAGCCCAGTACCATTTGCATGATATGCATATGCAGCCATACCTCTCAGACCAAAGAGAATCAGCGATTTCAGGGAACGGATATTTTCGTCCGCATTCCAAAGCTCACTCATTTCATAGTCATCGTTTTTACCGCATGGTGAAGCACAGCCTCTGCAATTCGGAATAAGCTTTGCCTTTTCCTGATGCACATGCTCTATTTGATTTCTAATTGATATATCATCAAAATTTACGTTGGTAAGTGTTGTGAACAGCCCTTCAATGATCAGCTTATAGGTATTGCTGTTAATCAGAAGTTCGTTACCCTCAGTCGAACGTGCCAGACCGATAAGAGCACCTGTCAGTTCGTCCTGTAATTTTTGCTGTATCTGCTTTTTCTTTCCGCAGACGCCAGCACTTCCCGTGCAACCGCGCATCCGGTCTGTTCACACTGAAAACAAAACATTTTATTTTCCATAAATATACTCCTTTAATTCATGATTTTGCCGTCCGTTGAAATTGTTATGACCTGCCACGGATGATAAACTTTCCGCTTGTTTGCAATGCCAGCTTTGCTGCATTTTCGATACCGCCGCAAAGACGGTACTTCCATGCGAACAATTGTCAGGCTTTTGATGTTATTGTTTGAAATTATCTGCGTCAGCTTTTCGGTATAATCCCCTCATCCAGTTTGGGACATCCTATCAGCGTAATGCGGTTCTTAATGAAATCCTCATGGAATTTTTCCATAGGCGTATGCTGTACAGTCTGCCGCAATCAGCAGGTTTGCACCGTCAAAATAAGGCGCATTCACAGGCACAAGTTTTATTTTGTACCGGCCATTGGGAAAGACGACTGACAGATTGCGAATTTTCAAAAATAGGATCAGCTTGCTCTCTTTTAATAAATTTTGACTGTGTTCCGGGACAGCCACAAGGAAGTACTTCTGGTGATTTTTTTGCTTTTGACGCAAGCACTGCCGCTTCATTATAAGCAGGCGCCTCACGTTCTTCAAAGGTGATCGCATCGACTGGACAAGTCGGCAGACAGTCACCTAAACCGTCGCAGTAGTCCTCACGGAGCAACTTCGCCTTACCGTCTACCATTCCGATAGCACCCTCATGGCGGCGCGGCACAAGCACCGCAGCCATTACATTTTTCTTCATTTATTTTTATAATTTTTCGTATCATAACAAAACCTCCGTTGATTTTTTTTGACCTTGTGACTTCATTATAGTATAATCAAAGAAAAAAGTATGTTGAAATTTCAACAAATGGAGATTTATTATGAAGAAGTATCTGGAAATACTGAGAAACTGTAAGTTGTTTGAAAGCATAGAGGATGAAAATCTTCTGGTAATGCTAAGTTGTCTGGGAGCAGAAGTGATGTCATATACGAAAAATCAGTATATCTTTACGGAAGGTGAAACGGCATCTCACATGGGTATTCTTCTGTCCGGGACGGCACAGATCGTTCGTGTAGATTTTTACGGCAACAGGAGTATTGTCACAACCATTAAACCTTCAGAGCTTTTCGGTGAATCCTTTTGCCTGTGCGGAAACGGAGTCCGTTCCTGTGAATGTGATTGCTGAAAAAGAATGCGAGGTTATGCTTATTGACAGCAGAAAAAATTTTACATCCATGCTGTAATACCTGCGAATTTCACAGCAGAATAATTTTTAATCTGATGAAATCCATTGCCGCAAAAAATATGCTTTTAAATCAGAAAATTGAGATCATATCTAAACGTACCACGAGGGAAAAACTAATGGCATATCTGATGATTCAGGCAAAGCGAATGGCAGTAGCTTTACCATTCCATATGACAGGCAGGAGCTTGCGGATTTTCTCGAAGTTGACAGGAGCGGACTGTTCTGCGGAAATCAGCAAGCTGAGAAAAGAAAATGTGATTGAATGTAAACGGAGCTTTTTCAGATTTTTTGTAAATTCAATTTGAAGGCTGAGTGAAATTTTTATATACCTCATCTTTAGTACTTGACAAATAGGTGTAAAGTAGATAGCATCGGAGGCCTTTGTTCTGTTTGAAGAAAATGGTGTTTATGCTACTACTCTTTGGTATATCAACATATTGCAATATGAACATCATTGATAATGATGAATTTTTTGAAACAAAAAAGTGTAAAGGACTTATCCGTCTTGGATGTGATTATCTGCAAACATGGTATCACACCGAGGTCCTTCAGGTTAATACTGCTCTTGAAAATAATCAAGAATTTTAGCGGATATGCCATTGTTCTCTCACATATCCGCTTTCTGTATTTATAATTTTATCGGATGTCTGATAACTGTTTTCAGCTTTTCAGGAGAAACTCTTCTTGGGTCTGAAAGATAGATTTCATGGTGAAAGCGCTTATCCGTAATATCAAGTGAATAACCTTCCTGTTCCATGAAATCATTCATAAGCTTTATCGTAGTTGGCTCGTCATCATAACTGCCTATGTACATACATTGTACGCAGAGTCCCTCGTCATAGGTGAGAAACTCCACCTTGGAAAAATCAGTTTTTTTTTCTTTTTTCTGTTGCTTGGTTTACTGCCCAGTCAAAGTCGGCTCTGGTTATAAAAAGTCAGGCAGACGAATAAGCGATATCAATTAAAATCTTCCTTTCGGCTGTAGTCAATACCCTGAACGCTTGTTCTGCCACCAGAGTCCCTCAAGCGGTGGAACAACATAATCAAAATAACCCTCGATCTTATGACTGCCTTTTTTACTCATTTTTATAGTGAATGAAATTCCGTACAGCAGACCGATAGCTTGCTTGTATGTACCGTTTTCATCATTTGGGTTGCCCTGACCTCTTACAGCCAGGAAGTTCATCTCCGGTACTGTGATGATAGTCGGCTTTTTCGGTGGCATATAAAATTCCTTATATTCTTTTTTGTAGTCAAACGGCATGATTGACGCTCCTTTTCTGTATTCCGGATACTAAAGTCCCAGTATTCTATAAAGGGAGTATGATACTGCTCTTTTTTTCAAGCACATCAGCAGACAAGTCCGCAGTGTGCAATTCCTAATTCTTTTTTTCATATCAGTGTACCTCCAGATTTTTATATACTAATTATAGCACGTTAAATATGACAGCTGTATGTCATATTTCGTATTTTTTTCTGCACATTTTTCGTTCTCATGCTCTGTACAATATCTCTCACATACCAATAAGACAACTGAAACACAAAGAAGAAACCCACAGGCTAAAGCCTGTGGGTTTTGTAAAAATTATATTCTCCGTCAGCGATATTACGCTTTATTCTACGGTTTTATTTATAGTTATATCTAAGAACAATTTTTATTCTGTACGCAAAGCGACTACTGGATCTTTCTTTGCGGCGCTTCTGGAAGGGATCAAACCGGACAGAAGCGTTAATGCTACACTGACAAGAATCAGAACGATTGCTGCCGGAATCGGTAAAAATGCACTCAGATTGTTGATACCGGTAAGACTGTGAATAACAGCATTAATCGGAATGCAGAGAATATATGTCAAGGCAACACCAAACACGCCTGAAATCAATCCGATTATAATTGTTTCGGCATTGAACATGCTGCATACTTCACGCTTTGATGCACCGATTGCACGGAGAATACCGATTTCTTTGGTACGTTCCTGAACGGAAATCAGCGTAATAACACCAATCATAATTGAAGATACAATCAATGAAATTGCTACAAAAGCAATTAATACATATGTAATAGTATTAATAATAGTAGTAATAGAGGACATCATTAAACCAATGTAATCGGTATACTGAATCTGTTCAATTTCTTCAACTGAATTATTGTAGTTTTCTATTTCATCCGTTATAACATCCTTATTTGTAAAAGAGGATGCGTACAAATTAATAGCGCTTGGATCGTCCAGATCCACATATCCCATTTCACTCAGATTATCTTCATAAGTGGAATCGGAAAATTCCAGTATTGAGTCATAGTATACTGCTCCCTGCTTTGCAGTAAGGGAGTTTTTTAGCTGCTGGAATCCCGCTGCAAGTTCTTCAGGTGTCATTGTCGACATTTGTTCCCTCAACCTGCTGTGCATACTGAACTTTTACCTGTTCTGCCATCATCTGTGTAAAGGAATCGGTTATTTCTTCATCGCTCATATCTGCAATATAATCAGAAACATCTGATTCAGACATACCCATTTGCTCTGTAAGCGCCTGAGTCATAGCAGTTTCCATATCAGAACGTGTCATTCCATTCATTGCTTCCTTCACCGAAGCGTCAAGCTGTTCTTCTGTCGGAATACTCATCATTTGTACATATACGGCTGCTGTTGATTTATCGTCCAATGAATCAAGATAAGCGTTAAATTCTGTATTTTTTTTCTTCGTCTGTCAGATCTCCGGTAGTTTCATGGAATGGTAAACCTGTGAAAATATCATTAGAAGGATCATCAATCTGCGCTTTTATCACATCTGAATTATGGCTGTTTTCAATCACATATTTTGTCAGATCACTGATATAGCCGATAGATCCTGAAAAGCATGGTTGTTTCTGCGTCTTCATTCGGACGGATTATACCTGAAACTTTTAACGGAAGAGCATTATCATATAAATATTTCAGACCTGCATCTGTTTCACGCAGATCAGTATACAGACCTGTTTTTTCATCGTAGCTGTAGCAGTCGGAATTAAGGATCGTTTTAAACTCCATATTGCATATTTCTTCATAAGACCATTTCTGCGATGACTTTTCTTCCAGTTTTGTACCGTCCATAGCTGCGGTAATGATCTTACCCATTTCTTCTTCAGATTCCAGTCCAAGAGCATATAGAGTAGTATCGTCCAATTCATTATTTTCATCCAGCACAAGTACAACTTCGTCATATTTTGACGGCCAAGTACCGTATACTACATCATATTGCTTTTTCAGAATATCATTAACTGGGTCTCCGTTGTCACCGGAAAGCATTTCCTGCCATACGTTTACAGATATACCGCCCATAGATGACATAGGAGAATTATCCAAATTCATAATAGAAGAATTGCTTCTTAAATTTTGCATGGAAGTCATATCTATGTTCATATATTCCATCAACAGATTTGTTAACAGCTTGCTTACATCAGAAGGAATAATTGTACCATCTACATTTTCAGTGTAAACAAGCAGATCTAAATCATAGCTATACTGTACACCGTTAAGCGCCTTATGTAACTCTGATTCATTGTCTGCGTATTCAGAATCAATATGAGATTTAAATGATTTAAGATCATTTTCAGTAGAATCAGATTATTAAAAGTTTCTACAATGTTATACATGGAAGAATTTTCATAAACGGCATTATTTTCATGATCTGCATTATCATTTGTTTGTCCCATAAAGGTTTCCATAATGGCGCTAAGATCCGTATTAGTTTTTCAATAGTCAGCGGATAGGAAGACAGTGCATTTTCCTGCACATCGTCAATATATTCCGTAAATCCCTGAGACACTGCGTAAACCAATGCGATACCTATTATACCGATACTTCCTGCGAAGGAAGTAAGCGCGGTACGGCCTTTTTGGTAATCAGATTTTTCAAAAAGAAAGCAAAAATGAAGTCCCAAACGACATGGAAGGTTTCTTTTTATCCTTTTTTCCTGTTCCTGTGACATTTGATCCTGAACCTGTTCCAACTGTACTTCTTTTTCTGTAAGCGGAACAGAATCATCAGTAAGAGAACCGTCAAGCATACGGATAATTCTTGTAGAATATTTTTCAGCAAGCTCGGGATTATGGGTAACCATAATAACCAGCCGATCTTTGATACTTCCTTGAGTATTTCCATTACCTGTATACTGGTTTTGGTATCCAGTGCACCTGTCGGCTCATCAGCCAAAATTATATCCGGATTATTTACAAAGCGCTCTTGCAATTGAAACACGCTGCATCTGTCCGCCGGACATCTGGCTTGGTTTCTTGTTAAGCTGATTTCCCAGTCCTACTTCTTCCAGAGCTTTTTTGCACGCTTTTTTCTCTCTGCTTTAGAAACGCCTGAAAGAGTAAGCGCAAGCTCAACGTTTTGCAGTACTGTCTGATGTGGAAGGTATCAGATTATAACTCTGAAATACAAAACCGATTGAATGATTACGGTATGTATCCCAGTCCTTATCTTTAAAATCCTTTGTAGAACGTCCGTTGATTATCAGATCGCCTTCCGTATACTGATCCAAACCGCCGATAATGTTCAGCATTGTGGTTTTTCCGCATCCGGAAGGTCCCAGGATAGATACAAATTCATGATTACGGAATTTAAGATCTATTCCCTTAAGAGCATGCACCGTATTTTCTCCGGCAGCATAATCTTTCTTTATACCCTTTAGTTCCAGCATATATTTATATACCTCCTTTTTGATATGAAGTTATTATAAAATGGTTTTCTCAATTACAGGTCAAATTTATCTCAATTTTTTTATTGAGGTTTTATTGAGGTTTGCAATTTATAATAAAAAAAGCGGTATAATATAATACTGCCAGAATTTCAAAAAGAGGTGTAACGAATGTTTCAGATATTAGTTGTTGAAGATGACGCTGATTTGCAGAATCTCTTTTTGTAAAACTCTTATAAGAAATAATTATCAGGCATACGGGGCAAAAAATGTACAGCATGCTCTTAATATTTTAGAAAAGGAATATATCGACCTTATCATATCGGACGTTATGATGCCGGGTACTAACGGATTTGATTTTGTGCGTCAGCTAAGAGAAAGCAGGATCGAAATACCTGTTTTGATTATAACCGCCAAAGGTGATATTATGGATAAGCAATACGGCTTTAATGCGGGAGCAGACGATTATATGGTAAAAGCCAATTGATATTAATGAAATGTTTGCTGAGAGTAAATGCACTTCTCAGACGTGCCAAAAGCGTAAGCGAAAAAAGCTTGCTTTCGGCAATACATTAATTGAATATGATTCTTGTACAGTAACAGATAAAAACGGTTCACAGGTACTTCCTCTGAAAGAATTCCAACTGCTTTACAAGCTGCTTTCCTATCCGGGACAAATATTTACACGTCAGCAAATTCTTGACGATATTTGGGGTATTGAAGAATATGTTGATTCGCATACTTTGGATGTTCATATAAGCCGTCTGAGAGAGCGATTTAAAAATAACAGTGACTTTGAAATTGTTACTATCCGTGGGCTTGGCTATCGGGCGGTGAAAAAATGAATAGAAACAAAGACAAGGAAAAAAATGCAAATCAAAAAAATACATAAAAATAAAAATGCGGACAAGATTTCTTTTTTTCAGCATTATTATTACATTCAGCTTTATAGCCTTTGTTATTATCCGACTGCTCGAACAGTTGGGATTTTCAATAAATCGGATTAAAAATCCATCTTTTATTATTTTCATGCTCTGCGTTTTGTGTATCATTTTATCTGCTGTTGCCTCTAACTTTATGATAATGAAGGTTTTCAATCCGCTGAATCAGATAAACAAGGCTCTCAAAAAAAATTGCCAATGGCGATTATAGTGTAAAGCTTGAATATGACGGGCACATTGAAGAATTTGCAGAATTTTTTTTTAAAAATTTTAATAATATGGCGAAGGAGCTTAACTCGGTAGAATTGATAAGAAATGATTTCATTGCCGATGTATCTCATGAGTTCAAGACGCCTTTGTCTTCTGTTACGGGATATGTCACACTTCTTCAAGATCCGGAACTGACTGAAGAAGAACGCAAAGAATATATTCAAAAGGTATTTTTTAATATTGACAAGCTCAATGACCTAACAAATAATATTCTGAGAATTTCTAAGATAGAAAATCAGACTTATTTAGATCCTCCGGTTTCATTCCGTCTGGACGAACAGATAAGGGAAGCAATTGTAATATTGGAAGCTAAATGGAGCAGAAAGAATATTGAACTGGATATTGATCTGCCGGAAGCCGAATATTTTGGACAGAAATCACTTTTTTGTTTCAGGTATGGGTAAATCTCATTAGTAATGCCATTAAATTTTCCAATGATGGGGGCTGTGTTTCTATTCATCCTAAAAAAGACGGCAGTTCTTATAAGGTCTTTATCAGTGATGACGGTATTGGTATGACACAGGAAACTATGAAACATATTTTTGTTGAAAAAATTCTATCAAGGTGATACTTCCAGACAAGCCCAGGGAAACGGACTGGGTTTAGCACTCTGCAAAGAAATTTTAAACCGATGCGGCGGTAAAATATTTGTTACAAGCAAACCTGGAAAGGGTTCTGTTTTCATGGTACAACTATAAGCGGACGTGTCAGGGTGTGTGACTAAATTATTCCATATTGGAAGCTTTTCTGTGGTTTGATTTTATAGGCTGAACAAATGGATAGGATACTATAAATTCATATTTGGTTATTTATACAAAGTTTCTTTTTATCCTCTTGACAAAAACGCAGCGCAGGTTATACTGTAACAGTGATATATAACACCGTTATATCAAAGGAGGCGGCAGAATGGGTGAATCGGAAAAAAAGCATTAGAGATGATCCATACGGCGGCAAAGGCCGAATTTATGGAAAAAGGGTTTCAGGCCGCTTCTTTACGCAATATTGTAAAAACCGCAGGCGTGACTACCGGGGCATTTTACGGCTATTATGACAGCAAGGAAGAACTGTTTGCGGCTTTGGTAGATCCGGCTTATGAGTATATGATGAGCCGATATCGGCAGGCTCATGAATCTTTTGAAAATCTGCCCATGGAAAAAGCGAACGGAGCAAATGGGAAAGATGTCTGCGGAATGCATGAATGATCTGCTGGCATATTCCTTTGAACATATGGATGAGTTTTATTTAATACTGAAATGCTCGGAGGGTACGAAATACGCCGGCATGATAGATGATATGGTGGAGCTTGAGTAGAGTCCACCCATAAGTATTATAATGTTTTAGAGCGACTTGGAGCTTCTGTCCCTAAGATTGATGAAAGGCTGGAGCATATCATGGCAACGGGATGATAAATGCCTTTTTGAAATGGTTCTGCATAAAATGCCGTTTGAAGATGCGAAGGTGTTTTTTTGCAGCAGCTAAATGATTTTTACACCGCAAGGATGGATGAAGATCATGGGGCAGTAGTCCTCCATTACCGAAAAAATCTGCTACTGGCGCCTTCTTCGGATGCTTGGCAACTGATAATAGAAAGTACGCATTGCGTCTTTCTATTATATTTTTCTCTATAAGTTAGCGATAACTAACCTATATTTTATACGGGTAACCGGAAATGACTGCAGCGTTTCCTTTATCATAAAAATTTCACAAGGAGGTTTTAGCTTTGAAAAAAAAAGAATCCAATTTAAAAGCGGCTTCTGGATTATGCCGGTGGTTACAAGTACCTTACCATAGCGTCATGGATTTTAAGTTCAATCAGCGCTTTGGTGGCGCCGCCTGTTCGTGTATATCTGGAAGGTGATTAGGGAGATTCTGGACGTATCTCCGAATTATGGAGACGCACAGAATCTTACTCATAACGGCTGGATGGCGGTGCTGTCTGCGGTAGCTGCGATTTTGATTTATGTTGCCGCACTGATTTGTTCACATCTGGCGGCTTTCCGTGTACAGGCAAATATTCGTATGAAAGCAATGCACCACATCGTGACACTGCCTATGGGGTTCATGGACAGTATGGGCAGCAACAGGCAAGGCCAGAAAGACTGTCTATGAGTCCAGTGCGGCAACGGAAACCTATCTTGCCCACCAGCTTCCCGACAAGGCGAATGCGCTCGCCACGCCTGTGGGACTGCTCATTCTTCTGCTTGTTTTCGACTGGCGTCTGGGGCTTTTAAGCCTTCTGCCTGTTGTGGCGGCATTTATCATTATGAGCGTCATGACAGGCAAACGCATGGCAAAAGAAAATGGAGGAATACAACAATGCCCTGGGGCAGATGGCGGGCGAGGCAGTGGAGTATGTGAGAGGAATATCGGTGGTTAAGACCTTCAGGGCAGTCGGTGTTCTCTTTTTAAGCAGTTTAAAAAGAATCCATTGACAATTATGAGAAGTGGGTGATCGCCTATACGAAAGACCTGCGTTTCCCAATGATGTGCTATACTACGCTGGTGAATGGGATTTTTGCCGTCCTGATTCTTCTGCTGCGCTGGTAATGACATCGGATGGCGTGACGAACGAATTCTTGCTGAACTTGATGTACTATATCATCATCACGCCAGTCATTACACTTACGCTGACAAAAATCATGTATGCCAGTGAAAACAAGCTGATTGTGGCGGATTCCATGTCCCGCATCGACAGCATTCTGGAAATGCGGACCAGCCGCTCGGAAGCGGAACATCCAAAACACCCGAAAGACAATTCTGTGGAGCTTTCGGAGGTTTCTTTCCGGTATAAGGATGCAGACAGAAACGCACTTAATGATATTTCTCTTACCATCAAAGCCGGCGAACACGTTGCATTTGTAGGACCGTCAGGCGGAGGTAAGACCACCCTTGCAAGTATCGTGGCAAGGTTCTGGGACGTGACAGGCGGCGGCGTGAAGGTCGGTGGAGTAAATGTCAAAGATATATCCAAAGAGGAACTTATGGACACGGTATCCTTTTGTTTTTCAGGATTCCAGACTCCTGAAAACCTCTATCCTGGAAAATGTGCGGATGGCAAAGCCGGACGCTTCCCGTGAGGAAGTCTTAAAAACTCTTCATGATGCACAGTGCCACGATATTCTTGAAAAGCGCCGAATGGCGTGGATACGGTCGTGGGAGCAAAAGGTGTGTACCTGTCAGGCGGAGAGCAGCCAGCGTATTTCCATTGCAAGAGTGATGCTGAAAAACTCACCGATTCCGATACTGGACGAAGCTACCGCTTTTGCCGACCCGGACAATGAGGCGAAGGTGCAGGCTGCGTTTAATGTTCTGGCAAAAAGGAAAGACCGTGCTGATGATTGCACACAGGCTCTCCACCGTTACCGGTGCGGACAGGATTATCGTCGTAAAGGACGGACGTGTAGCAGACTGCGGCACACATGACGAGCTTAAGAACAGAGATGGTCTGTATGCCAAAATGTGGGAGCAGTACAACAAGGTCTGCAAAATGGAAGGTAGGGTGTTTCAAATGCTTGAGAAATTAAAAAACACACATTTGCCCTTTCTGATCAAGGTGCGAAAGATATGGTAACGGCGTTTTTTTGCCTGCATCCTGCATAATCTTTCCCTAATGGTTCCGGTAGTACTTTTATATAACCTCATCAGCGACCTGTTGGATGGTGGTATCCCGCACGGGAAAAAGCACCTTTTACATCGTAGGTCTTGCCATAGCTCTTGGACTGATCATGCTGACCTGCTATATCCAGTACAACGCCACTTTTTTGCCACCTATGTTGACAGCGGTGTGCGCAGGCTGTCTCTTGCGGAGAAGCTGCGTAAACTTCCTATGTCATTTTTTTGGAAAGAGGGATCTGTCTGACTTAACTACTGTGCTTATGGCGGACTGTGCATCATTGGAGAGCGGATTATCTCACTGGGTTCCGGAATTTGTAGGCTCCGTAATTTCAACGCTTCTGATAGCTGTCGGTATTTTTATTTTTGACTGGCGTATGGCGATTGCTTTGCGCTTTGGGTACTGCCCGTTTCTTTCGGCATCATAATTGCCACTTCGGGCATTATGCGTATCAGGCAGGAGAACATTTCGCAGGTGTCCATTGCGTGTTCGGACGGTATACAGGAGTGTCTGGAAACGCTGCGTGATTTGAAGGCAAACAATGCGGAAGAAGACTACTTAAAAGGGCTGGATAAAAAATCAAAGCCGTTGAAAAATATACGGTGATAGGAGAGCTTACCAATGCAGTATTCAACACATCAGGGCGTATGATATTGAAGCTGGGGATTGCCACCACAGTACTGGCGGGCGGCACGTTGCTGGCGGAGGGGAAAATCACCCTGTTGACATTCTTTGCTTTTTATGATTCTGGTTTCCCGTGTCTATGATCCGCTGACTGCAGCGCTGGATAATTTAAGCGCCATTATCATGATGAAGAATATACAGTGCAAACGTATGGACGAGATATTAAGCCACCCTGAACAAAAAGGTACGGATAAACTGACAAAACAAAGGCTATGACATTACCTTCGACCATGTGGGATTTTCCCTATAACAGCGGGGAAACGGTATTAAGAGATATATCCTTTTACCGCAAGGCAGGGGGAAGTCACTGCATTGGTAGGACCTTCCGGCGGCGGAAAAACAACAGTTTCCCGTCTTGCCTCAAGGTTCTGGGATATCCAGAAAGGAAAGATCACGGTAGGCGGCATGGATATCTCGAAAATCGATCCTGAGGCATTGATGTCGCTGTATTCCATCGTATTTCAGGATGTCACGCTGTTTAACAATACGGTCATGGAGAATATCCGCCTGGGACGGAAAGATGCATCCGATGCGGAGGTGCTTGAGGCAGCAAGGCTTGCAAATGTGGATGGATTTGTGGAGAAACTCCCAGATAAGTGGGATACCATGATTGGAGAGAATGGCTGCGAACTGTCAGGTGGGGAACGCCAGCGTATCTCTATTGCGAGGGCATTTTTAAAGAATGCCCCCGATCATCCTGCTGGCTGGATGAAGCGACAGCAAGTCTTGACGTTGAAAATGAAACGCTGATCCAAGAATCCCTGTCAAGGCTGATTCAAGACAAGACAGTCATGATCATTGCTCACCGTATGCGTACTGTTGCGGGAGCGGATAAGATCGTCGTTCTCTCGGACGGTACTGTGGCAGAGCAGGGCAATTCCGATATGCTTCTGAAAAAGAACGGTATTTATGCCCGCATGGTGAAGCTCCAGACGCAAAAAGCCAGAATTGGGCGATGGAGTAATAAGGACGGTGTTTGGTTTGCTTTTAGGGATGGGAATAACCGTGTGAAGATAAAGGCGTGAACTTGACAATTAAACCGGTAACAGATATATTATACATATACCTCTTATGGTATATGGAGGTGAAAACATGAGACAATGTATGGATGCTGAGAACCTGCACCGCAGGCTGGCGAAGATTATTGGTCAAATTCAGGCGATTGACCGTATGGTAGATGAAGATGTTCCATGTGAGGATGTCCTGTCGCAGATCAATGCGGCGAAATCTGCCCTGCACAAGTGTGGACAGGTTGTATTGGAAGGACATATCAAACACTGTGTACGTGATGGGATTGAAAACGGGGATGCAGAGAAAACCATCGAAAGTTTTACGAAAGCAGTGGAACGGTTCGCCAATATGAAATAGACAAAATACACAAAGCAACAGATGGCAGTTAAAAAAAGAAAACAGTCAATTCGACTGTTTTCTTTTTTTAACTACTTGACATACCAATACCCCTATATGTATAATATACATATACCCCCATAGGTATAGAAAGGAGTGCTATTATGAAAAAGATTTATGAAGAGGATAGAGGAAATTCTGGAAACAGGAGGCATAAAGAAGGATATTGCCTTGCTTGCCGTATCAGGGGTGGCTTTGCTTGTCAGTATATTCGACCTTGTACCTTTACCATTTGACGCAGCTTGGATTTCGGTTATTCTGTGCGGGATACCGATTATCCTGGAAGCGGTTATCGGGCTTGTCACTGCTTTTTGACATTAAGGCGGATGTGCTTGTGTCAATTGCCCTGATTGCTTCCCTTTGTATCGGCGAAGATTTTGCCGCCGGCGAAGTTGTCTTTATTATGCAGCTTGGGGCACTGCTTGAGGATCTGACGGTTGCAAAGGCAAGGGCGGGGATTGAAAAACTGGTTCGTTTGACGCCACAGACGGCACGGGTGATCAAAAACGGGAAGGAAGAAACGGTTTCGGCGGAAGGAGTACGTGTCGGAGATATCCTGCGGGTACTTCCCGGCGAGACAATTCCTGTGGACGGGGTGATCTGTTCCGGGCAGACTTCAATAAACCAGGCAGTTATGACGGGGGAATCTATGCCTGTAGATAAGAAAGAGGGTGATGAGGTTTCCAGTGGGACAGTCAACCAGTTCGGCACTTTTGACATGGAGGCAGTAAAGGTTGGGGAAGACAGTTCCATCCAAAGGATGATGAAAAGCTTGTTCAGTCTGCCAATGCAGGCAAGGCAAAAATTGTGAGTCTTGCTGACCGGTGGGCGACATGGATTGTGGTTATTGCCCTGTCGGCGGCACTGATTACAGGATTGATTACGGGTGAGATAATCCGTGCAGTTACGATACTGGTTGTATTCTGTCCCTGTGCACTGGTTCTTGCCACGCCAACAGCAATCATGGCGGCAATCGGAAACGCAACAAAGCATGGTTTCCTTGTGAAGGAAGGGGATGCGTTAGAGAGACTTGCCGGAGTCAGGATAATTGCATTTGACAAAACAGGTACGCTTACCTGTGGGAACCCGTGCGTAATTTCTGTCAAGAGTATCTCGGAAAATTTTAGCGAAAATGAGGTTTATCGACTTGCCGCATCCGCAGAAAGACTTTCCGAGCATCCGTTGGGGAAAGCAATTGTGTCCTCCTACCAGCAGAGACTAACACTGCCATTCCTTCAGGCGGAAGATTTTCAGATGATTCCGGGAAATGGTGTTTCCGCTATGCTGGACGGCAGAAAAATTCTTGTGGGAAAAGAGGAATTTTTGAAAAATGAAGGAATCACGGTTGCTCGCAGTGAGGATATCCGGACTTATTTGCAGGAAGGCTGTACTATTATCTGTATTGCCGCTGGCAAAGAACATATCGGTTACATTATTTTATCTGATATACTCAGGAAAGAGAGCATGGAAACCATTGAAAAAAATAAAGCAGTTTGGTGCAGAGCCTGTACTGCTGACAGGAGATAATGAAAATGCAGCGCAGATATGGCGAGAAAACTACGTATAGGGGAAGTGTATGCGGGATGCCTGCCGGAGGATAAGTTGCAGTATATTGATGGCTGCCGGAAAAACGGAAAAATCTGTCTGCATGATAGGCGATGGAGTGAATGATGCTCCTGCGTTAAAGATGGCTGATGTCGGGATTGCAATGGGAGGTATCGGGGAGTGATATTGCTGTGGATGCGGCAGACATTGCACTGGTGGATGATAAGGTAGGGAGAGCTGCCCCCATTTGCTTTCGCTTTCGAAAAAGGATGATGACTACGATCAAATGGAATCTTACTTTTTTCAATGATCCTGAACTTTGCGGCCATTACCCTTGCAATTACGGGGGATATTAAGTCCCGTTGTCGGTGCATTGGTGCATAACGCAGGTTCTGTTCTTGTCATTATTAATTCGGCATTTTTATTAAAGTGGAGGAAAAAGAGATGATTTATAATATTATTGGGTTGATTATTGGAATATTAATTTTGGGCGCAGGAATTTTTACATTCATTAAAGAAAAAAACTGACAGGGAATCGCGTAAGATATATGGCATTACAATAGGAGCAGGGGGGATCATCACATTGTTTTGCATTATCAGGCTGGCTGTTCTATAGGTATCTATCCCATGTGTCAAACCTGCAATTGCAAGACGATAAATACCGTATATATGATCAGCTTCATAAGCACTGCAAGTCTTATTATGATTTTATGTAAAATTTAAATAAAATGATTGACTTGAGAATTTTATCATATGTTATAATTTGTATCATAAAATGAAAAAAAAAAGGAAGGAGAATGTTACTTATTATAAAGTAACTGTAAAAAATAATGATATATATTTGCGGACTTCTTATGGCTCTTGCAGACAGTGTGCCCGGAGTTTCCGGAGGTACAATAGCTTATCTTTTTAGGATATTATGAAGAATTTATTAATTCGCTTAATTCATTTCTTACAGCTAAAGGAGATAAGTCGGAAAGAAAAAATAACATAAAAAAAATCTGTTAAGTTTCTTTTTAAAGCTCGGAATAGGATGGATTGTAGGATTTGTTGCGGCAGTATTGATATTGACAAGTGTATTTGAATCACATATATATCAAGTAAGCTCGCTATTTATAGGCTTTATTGTTTTTTCGATTCCTTTGATTGTTTATGAAGAAAAGGAATCACTTTAAAAAAGTTTTACAACGTGATTTTTTTTTTTGCTTGGTGTGGCGCTCGTTGCTGTTATAACAATGGCTA